>Ga0335394_10001516_pt1 | contig 26190 bp, 12 predicted proteins | sample MAT03_FD_205741 | JGI IMG/M metagenome (GOLD analysis project Ga0335394, IMG submission 205741) | Freshwater microbial communities from Lake Fryxell liftoff mats and glacier meltwater in Antarctica - MAT-03 (spades assembly) (version 2) ...
CTCTGAACTCCGCTCTAGCGCCCCGGCACGGTGATCGTCAGCGGCGGCAGCCCCGCCGGCGCACCGGCCGGCGCCGTCATCGGAACCGACGGCTGCGCCGTCGGCGGCGGCAGCGGACCCGGCGCCGGCAGCGGTCCCGTCGTGTTCGTCCGGTGGACCACCGGACCCTCCGGGCCGGTCGTCGTGTCGAGCGTCATCGTCACCGGGTCGGCGTGCAGCGCGAACCCGTGCTCCGGCTCGTACTTCGCCATCAGCCGCACCCGCGACACCGCCGGCGTGTACGTCGGCCACGGCAGGAACAGCGCGTAACACTTCCCGAACCGCTCGTCCGACGTCACCAGCCGGTTCAGCACGTCCTTCTCGAACGTCCAGCTCCCCAGCCGCACCGGCTCGCCGCCGTCCGGCCGCGGCGAGGCGTCGAACAGCTCCACCGTCACCCGCCCCTCGGCCGGGGCGAACGGCATCTTCGGGCCGGACCCGAACATGAACAGCTGCCCCACCAGGCCGGGCTTGAACTTCCCCTCCACCGTCGGGTCCGGCAGCCGGACGATCCGGTTCTGCCAGGTGGCGAACAGGCTCACCGCCTGCGAGCCGCCGAACGACGGCAGCTTCGGGGCGAATTTCGCCAGGCTGCTCGCCGCCGCGGGCACGGCCGACGCCGGCACCGTCGCCGACGCCTGCTTCACGCCGGTGTCGGGTTCCGCCCCCACCCCGACGGACTTCACCTTCCCCGCCGCGTCCGTGTGGACGTGGACGCACCCGGGGGCGGTACAGTACAGACCGGCCAGCAGGGCCGCGAGCGTCAGCGACCGAAGACGTTCCACGAGCGGCCCTCCCTGGCCTGCGGGGTGGTCGAAGCGGGCGCCGCGGGCTGCGGCATGGCGAACCCGCGGCCCGGCACGGGAACCGGCGGCGGCGGCGCCGCGGGTACCGGTGCGGCCGGCGCCGGCGGCGCCACCATCGTGAACGACGCGCCCGAGCCGGCCGCGGGCGCCGCGCCGCTCGCGGGGGTCACCGTGCCCGCCGGGGTGTACGGCCCGGCCGGCACGAACGGCGGCAGCGACACGCCCACCGGCACGCCCGCCGCCGGGGCCGCGCCCGTCCCCGCGGGGAACGGCGTCGGGTTGGGCAGCGGCTGCCCGGCCGGCGGCACGAAGATCGGACCGCCGCCGCCGCCCGGCGGCACCCAGTTGTCCGGCGCCTGCCACGGCGGCGTCGGGCCGAACTGGAACCCGCCGGGGATCGGCCCGTTCGGGTTCGGGAAGCCGGGGATCGCCTGCGGCACCGCCCCCTGCATCGCCGGGCCGATCACCTCCATGCCGTGCCCGTGGATGCGCCCCACGGCCGGCACGCACATGGACGAGTTCCGCACCTCCTCGGCGAGGATCCGGGCCTGGTCGACGTCGTTGCGGACGATCGTCGGCGTCATGATGATCAGGATCTCGCGCCGCTGCATCGTGTGCGTCCGGTAGCGGAACAGCGCCCCGGCGTACGGGATGTTCGACAGGAACGGCACCCCGGTCTGGGTCCGGCTGTCGTTGTCCGTGATCAGCCCGCCGAGCACGATCGTCTCCCCGTCGCCGGCCAGCACCGTCGTCTGGATCGTCTGGATGTTGAACGGGAACGCCGTGCCCGCCGTGCCGACCGAGATCGGCGCCGCCGCCGGGCTGGCGATCTGCGGCTCGACCCGCATCAGCACCTTCCCGTCCGGGTTCACCCGCGGCGTCACCCGCAGCGTCACGCCGGTGGCGCGGTACTCGACGCCCTGCACCGCCTGCACCGCCCCCAGCGCGATCGGCCCCGGGATCGGGAAGTCCTGGCCGACCTGCACGTACCCGGTCTGGTTGTCCGTCACCTGCACCTGCGGGCGGCTGAGGATGGTGGCCCGGCCCTGCGTCTCCAGCGCCCGCAGCAGCAGGTTGAACGACTGGCTCTGGGCGCTGAACACGAACCCGCCGATGCCGCCGGCGCCGGCCCGCCCGACGCCCAGGTTGCCGAGCCCCTGGAAGCCCACCACCCCCTGGTTGAACAGGTTCGCGTTCGGCAGCGCCCCGGTCGTGTTGAAGTTGAAGCCCGGCGTGCCCGGCGTGTTCCCCGCCGTGCCCCGGCCGAAGATCACCGGCGTCTGCAGGCCCAGCTCCGCCCCGAACTCCTGCGTGTTGTTCAGCTGCACCTCGGCGATCGTCACCTGGATGACCACCTGCGGCGGCAGCGCGTCGATCCGCTCGATGATCCGCTTCAGCTCGCTGAAGTACTGCGGGCTCGCCGAGACCATGATCGTGTTGCTCACCGGCTCGGCCACGATCACCACGTTCCGCAGCAGCTGCTGGTAGGCGGTGTTGAACCCCGGCCCCGTGTACGCCGTCAGCGACTGCGTCAGGAAGTTCTGGAGGTTCGCGGCCACGTCCGCGGCGGCGGCGCTGCGGAGCTTGTACACGTCGAACATCCGCTGCGGGGCGTCCGTCGCCTCGAGCCGGGCGATGATCGCGCCGATCGTGTCCAGGTCGTTCTGGCTCCCGGCCACGATCAGGCTGTTCGTGCGGTCGTCCACCGAGATGCGGAGGTCGATCAGGCTCGCCCCCGGCCCCGGGTCCGACCCGAGCGTCAGCAGCGGCCGGGCCGCGGTCGCCCCCTGCCCGAGTGCCCCCTGCTGGGCCTGCCCGCCGGCGGCGCCGCCGGGGGTCAGCGCGGTGCGGTTCGTGCCGCTGAACAGCTGCTGCAGGGTGAGGCCGGTGAGGACGGCGTCGGCCTTCGTCAGCGTGTACACCTTGATGTTCGACGACGCGGCGGCGACGGTGTCGAGCGTGCGGATCAGCTCGTCGATGAGCTTGATCGTCGCCTCCGGGGCGGTGACGACGATGCCGTTGATGCGCGACGCCGGGATGATGTGGACGTCGGCGAGGAGGCCGCTCTGGACCGGCCGGCCGTCCGGCCCGACGACGACGCGGCCGTTGGCGCCGATGAGCTGGAGGGTGTTGCTGCGGGTCGAGATGCCGCCGCCGGCGGTCGCCCCGACCTGCGGGACGTTGGCGTTGAGGCCCGGCGCGGTCTGGCCGGTGCCGAACCCGCCGCCCGGCTGGGTGATCCCCTGGAGCTGCTGGAACGCCCCCTGCTGCTGGCCGCCCTGGAGTCCCTGGAGCCCGCCGCCCGGCTGCTGGCCCTGGGCGAGCGCGGCGAGGCCGCCGAGGCCGCCGACACCGGCCCCCTGCACCGACTGGCGGTACCACTGGTCGGTGCCCTGCGCCCCCGGGTTCACCGTGTTGGCGGTGATGGCCTGGATGAGGATGCCGGCCACCTCGTCGGCCAGGCCGTTGCTGAGGCGGTACACCTTCACCTGGTTGGTCGCCACCGACGTGGACTCGTCGATCTGCCGGAGCAGCGCCTCGATGTCGGCCAGGTCGCTCGGGGCGGCCTGCACGATGACGCTGTTGCTGGCCAGGTCGTAGGAGATGCGGACCTGGCTGCTCGGCGGGCCTTCGTTCGGGAACCGCTGGCTGTACAGCTGCTGGATCTGCCGGGCGATGATCTGGGCGCTGGCGTTCTTCAGCGGGATGAACTTCGGCCGCACGTCGAGGCCGTTGGGCACGTCGAGCCGGTCCACCTCGCTGAGGATGTCGGCGAACCTCCCCTTCGGCCCGGCGATGAGGAGGCCGTTCGTCCGCGGCATGGCGATGACGTAGACGTTCTGCGTCGCGCTCGGGGCGCCGGCGAGGGCGCTCAGCGCGTTCCCCGGCGTGACCTGCCGCGACGCCTGCGGCACGACGTTGCCGGTGATGCCGACCTGCACCTTGGCGAACACGGTGTTCAGGGTGCCGGCGAGGATGTTGCAGTCGGCGTGCTTGAGCGTCACCATCCGCAGCACCGGCTCGGCCCGGTCGTTGATCTCGCGGCGGATGTACTCGATCAGCCCGAGGATGAGCTGCATGTCGCGCTCGTCCGCGGTGCGGAGGACGAGCAGCCCCAGGTCGGAGATCGTGGTGGCGGTCACCGGGCCGCGCGGGGCGGCACTCGCGCCGATGCCGCCGGGCGGCAGGCCGCCCAGGAGCGGGATCGGCGGCTGCATCGCGGGCGGCACGCCGGGCTGCATCGGCAGCGGCTGCGCCGGCACCTGGCCGCTGGCGTAGAGGATGTTCGGCGGCAGCCGGCGGCGGGCGCTCGGGAGCGGGACGGGGTCGTTCGTCGCCGCCCCGGCCGTGAACACCCACGGCTCGGGGTCGGTCTCGGGGTCGTAGATCAGCCGGCTCATCGCCGGGGGGGCGTCCATGCCCCGGTAGTCAAAATTTACGGGGCCCTCCCCGCCGAGGTTGGCCTGTCGGCCTCCTCGTCCTCCCCCGGGGGCTCCCCCGCCGCCACCGGGTCTGGCCCCGCCGCCGCCCTGGAAGCCACCCCCACCGCCGGGCCGGGCGCCACCGCCGCCCTGGAAGCCGCCGCCGCCGCCGAGCCCCTGGAAGCCGCCGCCGCCGAGCCCGGGGAAGCCCCCGCCGAGCCCGGGGAAGCCCCCGCCGCCCATGCCGGTGCCGCCGGTCGGGCGGTTGGCGTTGGCGTTGGTCCGCGGCGGGCCGCCCTGGACGGCTTCCACCAGCTGCTGCAACAGCGCCGGGTCGATCCCCTGGATCGGCACGATCCGCACCACCTCGGCGCCGTTCGTGGCGGTCGTGCTGTCGAGCTGGTCGACGAGCGCCTTCACCTCGCGGAAGAGCGTCTCGCTGGCGAGGACGACGAGGCTGTTGGTGCGCTCGTCCACGCCGACGGACATGGCCGGCGGCCGCTGCTGGTTGCCGCCGCCGCCCTGCTGCGGGATGAACGGGAACAGCGGGTTGGCCCCGCCGCCGCCGCCGCTGCTGGGGGCGATGGCCGACTTGTACACCTCGCGGACCACCGCGGCCATCTCGATCGCTTCGGTGTTCTTCAGCGCGATCACGAACGTCCGCTGGATGGCCTCGGAGTCGGTCTCGCCGCTGTCGATGACGCTCGCCAGCAGCCGGCGGATGGTGAGCAGGTCGAGCTGCGTGGCCTTGACCACGATGAGCGAGTTGCTGCTGGTCTCGGCGACGACGCGGACGCGGCCCGGGGCCGGGGCGCCGGCGCCGCCGCCGAGGAGACCCCCGAGCAGCCCGCCGCCGCCGCCGCCGCCGAGCAGCCCGCCGAGGAGCCCGCCGGGGCCGCCGCCGCCGCCGCCGGGGCGGGCGCCGCCGCCGCCCTGCTGCTGCGGGCCGTTGAACACCTCACTGACGACCTTCGCCGCCTCCGCGGCGCCGACGTACTTCAGGCGGATGACCTCGAACAGGTTCTCGTCCGGCTTGGCCTGACTGGCGTACAGGCGGACCAGCTCGTTGACGATCGTCAGCGCCGCCGGGTCGTCGCTCTCGATGACGAGGCGGTTGCCGACGACGGTGATGACGACCGGCTTGAGCTCCTGCTTGGCCGGGTCCACGATCTGCGCCAGCACGAAGCGCGGGTCGTAGGGGCCGCTCGGCAGCCGCGACGTCTTGCCGTTGTTCGGCAGCGGGGCCGGCGGCGGCATCGTCAGCGGGGCCGGCGGCGTCATCATCATCGGGCCGACGCCGGGCGTCGGGATGGGCGTGACCAGCGGCCCCGGCGCCGCCCGCGGGGCGACCGGCGGCAGGGTGCCCGGGCCGCCGCCGGGCGACAGCAGGTTGCGGACCTGCACCGGGTTCTTGTTCATCCCGCGCATGGCGTTGGAGATGGCCTCGGCCAGGATGCCGGCGTTGCCGTTCTCCAGCGTCAGGTTCAGCCGGTTCCCCGAAATGCCGCCGGTGGCGGCGTTCGGGTCGAGGGCGCGGATGGTGCGCTCGACCTCGTCGAGCTGGGCCTGGGTGCCGCGGAACAGGATGCCGGGGTTGAGGCCGGTCTGCGGCTCGAGCACCGGGCCGCCGGCGAGGCCGGACGGGAACAGCTTGCCGAGCGTGGCCGACGTGGTGGTCGGGTCGAGCGTCTGCATGGCGATGAACTTGGTGACCGTCGCCCCGCCGTTGACGTTCGCGTTGTCGCCCGTGCCGCGCAGCTGGGCGAGCACCTCGGTGTGCTCCTCGGGCGTGCCGTAGACCATGATCTGGTTGCTGGTCGGGATCGACTGCACGCGGATGGCCGGGTTCTTCTCCTGGATGATCTTGGCGATGGCGTCGGCCGTGCCCGGCGCGACGGCGTGCGTCCGCAACTCCGGGGGGGCGGGGACGATCTGCTTCTGGGTCGGGTCGGTCTGCTTGTCGAAGTCGCGGATGATCTCCTGCGCCAGGGTGATCTTCTCCGGCGGGGCGGTGATGAGCACGGCGTTGCGGCGGTTGTCGACGACGATCTGGACCGTCTTGGTGCGAGTGCCGGTGGACCCGCCGCGGGGGTCGCGGCGCGGGTCGTTGCCGCCGGGGGTCGGGTACGGGTAGCCGCCGCCGGGGTACGGGTAGCCGCCGGGCGTCGGGTAGCCCGGGGGCGCGGCGGCGCCGCTGCCTTCGATGCGGGTCTGGTCGTCCTTGAGGAGCTGCTGCAACACGGACGCCATCTCGGGGGCGCGGCGCCACTTGCAGACGTGGGTGATGGACTCGGCCTGGCCGCCGCCCTTCTCGTAGTCCTCGAGCGTCTTCGAGATGCGGCTGATGTTGCCGGCGGTGTCCATCACCTGGATGGCGTTGGCGTTGGTGAGGAGCACGGCCTTGCCGAACGGCGTGAGCATCTGGTTCACGTCGTTCATCACGTCCGACGCGGAGATGGCCTTGAACGGGCCGACGTTGCACACCACGATCTCGGTCTTGCCGCGGCGGGCGAGGTCCGAGTGCTCGACCCGCTGGAGGAGGGTGGAGTCGATCTTCTCGTCGGCCGGCTGGATGTAGAACGACGCCTGGCGGCGGATGATCATGAACTTCTGGGGGATCATCGCCTCGTTGAGGAGGTCGGTGACCTCGCCGAGGGTGAACTTGCGCGACGCCCCCGGCGGCACGATGGTGACGCTGCCGGTCGGCCGCACGGTGGTGACCAGGATGAGGCCGGTCTCCTTGCCGTACCAGTCGAGCACGGTCTGCCAGTCCTGGGCGCTGAAGTTGACGGAGACGGTCTTCTCCGGCTCGGCCTTCGGGGCCGCCGTCGGCATCGGGGCGGCGCCCTTGTCGGGGACCGGGGTGGGGACCGGGGTGGGCGGCGGCGCCGTCGGCACCGGCTGCTGGGCCGACACGCGCTGGAACTCGACGACGGGCGGGGCGAGCGGTTGCTGTGCGGCCGCGTAGGTGGCGGCCATGCCGAGGCCGGCGGCGGCCCACAGGGCGGTGGGCAGCCAGCGGCGCCGCTTCCAGACCGGGGCGTACCGGGTGCCGTCGAGCTGGCTCATGGACTTCCCCCATCCGACCGCGGGCGGGTCGGCGACGGCCGAAGGGCCGCTGCCGCGGCGCGCCCCGTTCCCCCACGGTGCGCGGCCGGCCGCCTGCATGTCGTCACGAACGTGTCGCGGGTGTTTACCGTCCGCCGCCGGGGTAAGCAACGGAGAACTGCCGTCGCCGGCAGTTTTTAATCTACGCCCAGTTTACCAGTTCTTCCGGGCCGCGGGGGTGAGAGGGGGGTGAGAGAAGTGGGGTTGTTACGAAGGGCTGGGGGGCCGGGGTTTGAGCCCCGAAGGGGCGGCAGGTAATAGCCCAGGGCGTAAGCCCTGGGTGGCCTGGGCGGTGTCACATGGGGAATCGCAACACGGACTCCGCCGCAGGTCTCCCAGGGCTAACGCCCTGGGCTATTACCTGCCGCCCCTTCGGGGCTCCGGCACCTAGCCGCCGGGTTACAGCTTCAGCGCCGCGAGGTTCTCGACCCACCCCGCGACGCTCGGGTCGAGCCAGCGCATCACCAGCCCCGGCCACACGCCCAGCAGCACCGCCAGCGCCGCGAACGGCACCAGCACCGCCGCCTCCCGCGCCGTCAGCTCGGGGAAATCCTTCGTCGCCGGGTTCGTGCCGAAGTACACGCGCTGCCACGCCCACAGCAGGTACGCCGCGGTCAGGATCACGCTCAGTACCGCGGGGATGGCGAGCGCCGGGGCGTAGTTCCACGCGGCCGTCAGCACCGTGAACTCGCCGACGAACCCGCACAGCCCCGGCAGCCCCATCGACGCGAAGAACAGCACCGCCGCCAGCCCCGAGTACGCCGGCATCGGCTCGTACAGGCCGCCGAGGCGGTTCAGGTCGCGGTGGTGGGCGCGGTCGTACACCACGCCGACCGCGAAGAATAGCGCCGACGCCGTGACGCCGTGCGCCACCATCTGGAACACCGCGCCGCCGACGCCCCACTCCCAGTACTGCGCCCGCGCGCCGGTGGACCACGCGGCGAGGCCCAGCACCACGAACCCCATGTGCGACACCGACGAGTACGCCAGCAGCTTCTTGAAGTCGCTCTGCCCCATCGCCACGAGGGCGCCGTAAACGATGCCGACGACGCCGATCAGGCCCACCCACCACGCCAGTTCGTTCGCCGCCCACGGGCAGATCGGGAACGCGAAGCGGATGAGGCCGTAGCCGCCGAGCTTCAGCAGCACGCCGGCCAGGATCATGCTGACGGGCGTCGGCGCCTCGACGTGCGCGTCCGGGAGCCAGGAGTGGAACGGCACGATCGGCACCTTCACCGCGAAGCCGACGAACAGCAGCACGAACAGGAGGTACTGCATGTTCGGCGTGCAGATGGATTGCGCCTTCAGGCGCGCGACCGCGGCGGTGGGGTCCACTCCGACGGCGAACAACTTCACCGGCCCGCCCTGGACGCCGCCCGCCGGTTCGAGCGGGTTCGCCTTCGCGGCCAGCCGCTCCTCCTGCCCCGTCAGCACGAGCATGACGGCGCGGCCGGCCTTCGCCAGCGTCGTGAAGTCGAACGTGTGTACCTCGACCCTCGCGGCCGCGTCCGCCTCGGTGAGCCCGGGGTTCCGCTTGCGCAGGTCGGCGACCTCGGACGCGACGCGCTCCTGCGGCACGAAGTCGCGCACGTCCACGGAGTAGAGCGCGATGACGGCCACCAGCAGGCCGACGCTACCGACCAGGGTGTACAGCACGAACTTGAGCGCCGCGAAGCGCCGCCGGCCGCCGCCCCACAGGCCGATGAGGACGTACATCGGCAGGAGCATGACCTCGTAGAAGACGTAGAAGAGGAACAGGTCCAGCGCCAGGAACGCCCCCAGCACGCCGCTTTCGAGGAGCAGGATGAGGACGAGGTAGGCCTTCACCGACTTGTCGATGGTCCAGCTGGCGGCGACGGCGAGGAGCGTGACGAGCGCGGTGAGGATGACGAGCGGCAGGCTGATGCCGTCCACGCCGAGGGCGTATTCGGCGTCGAACCGGTCGATCCACGGGCGGCGGGCGACCCAGTCGTCGGAGCGGTATTCGGGGACGGCCTTGGCGGCGTTCGCGGCGGCGAGGTCGGCGCGGCTGTCGAGGCGGGCGGTGGCGGCGTGGCCGGGCCGGCCGGAGGTGCCGAGCTGGCGGCCGATGGCGTCGTCGTAGCCGACGGCGACGCACAGCGACACGGACAGGGTGCCGGCGGCGCCGAACAGCGCGACCCAGCGCATGGCTTCGGTCCACCGGGCCGGGACGGCCAGCAGCACGGCGGCGCACGCGGCCGGCAGGAACACCAGCCAGGTCAGCCAGGACAGGTCGGCTTCGGGCATTCCGTACCCTTCGGGAACGAGGCGATTGGTTGCGTCCGACCCGCCGGCCGGTCGCCGCAGGCCGCCCGGGGCTTCCGCCCCGGGCTAGCGAAGGCGCCCTCCCGGGCTCAAGCCCCGAGCCGGGTGCCTGGTTTTCAGCCCGGGAGGGCGCCTTCGCTAGCCCGGGGCGGAAGCCCCGGGCGGCGTCCGCGGCGCGCGCGTCACCCACCCAAACCCAAGAGCATCCCCAACAACCCGGCGACGGTCAAGGCCAGCACCAGCACGTACCCGCGCAGCCGGCCCGTCTGCGCCCGCCGCAGCCCCGCCCCCGCGGCGCCGACCAGCTGGCCCGCCGTTGTAATCAGCCCGTCGAGGGTCCGCACGTCGTAGCGGCGCGGCGGCACGGCGTCGGTCTCGCCGTCGGTCGGCCGCTTGTCCGCGGCGGCGGACGCGAACGCCAGCCCCACCGCCGGCTTCACCAGCGCCGCGTCGTAGGCCTCGTCGAAGTACCACTTGTTCAGCAGGAACGTGTACACGCCGCCGGCGCGGGCGCGGACGGCCGCGGGGTCCAGCTTCGGCCGCCAGTACATCGCCGCGGCAAGCCCGGCCCCGAGCACCGCCGCCAGCAGCGCCAGCGCCCCGGCCGTCAGGTGGTGGTCGTGCGCCGCTTGCGCTTCCGCGCCGAACATCGTCAGCCACGCCGCCGGCCGGCCCGCTTCGAGGAGGCGGCCGAGCGCGCTGGCGTCGGCGTCCCACACCGGCCAGCCCCACGCGACACCCAGGCTGAACAGCGCCAGTACGATCAGCGGCACCGTCATCACGGCCGGGGATTCGTGCGCGTGGTCGTGAACGTGGTGGTCGCGCGGCGCCCCCGTGAACGCCAGGAACCACAGGCGGAACATGTAGAACCCGGTCATCGCCGCGGTCAGCAGCGGCAGCACGAACAGCGCGAAATGCTGCCGGTGTTCCAGACCGTAACCGAGGGCCGACGAAAGTACCTGATCCTTGCTGTACCACCCGCTGAACAGCGGCGCCCCGGCGATGGCCAGCACGCCGACCAGCATCGTGAGGCCGGTGATGCGCATCTTCGTCAGCAGGCCGCCCATCTTCCGCAGGTCCTGTTCGTGGTGGCAGCCGTGGATGACGCTGCCGCTGCCGAGGAACAGCAGCGCCTTGAAGAAGGCGTGCGTCAGCAGGTGGAGCAGCCCCGCGGCCCAGCCGCCGACGCCGAGCGCGAGCATCATGTAGCCGAGCTGGCTGCACGTCGAGTACGCCAGCACCCGCTTGATGTCCGTCTGCACCAGCGCGATCGTCGCCGCGACGAATAGCGTCACCGCCCCCGTGTACGCGATGCCGAGCAGCACCTCCGGCGCGAACAACACGTAGCACCGGCCGACGAGGTACACCCCGGCCGCGACCATCGTGGCGGCGTGGATGAGGGCGCTGACGGGGGTCGGGCCTTCCATCGCGTCCGGCAGCCAGGTGTGCAGCGGCACCTGTGCGCTCTTGCCCACGCAACCGAGGAAGATGCCGGCGCCCATGACGACGAACAGCCAGTACGGCATCGCCCCGAAGTCGAAGTATCGCTGCTCCGGCGGTACGCTGATGCTCTGCTCGTTGGTACGCTTGTACCCGAGGCCGTGGAAGTGCGTCGGGTCTTCCCACAGCGGCGGGAACAGCGCCAGGTGCGACCCCGCTTCGCCCTTCGCCGGCAACTCGAACTCGTTCGGGGTCTTCGTGGGGTTGACGCGGACCAACTGGTGAGCGAACTCCAGGCTGCCGTGCGTGTCGCGCTCCGGGGAGCGGACGCGGCGCGTGAGCTCCTCGATGTTCAGCGTGCCGAGGCTCGTCCACGCGATGAAGATGCCGACGAGGAAGCCGGCGTCGCCGACGCGGTTGACGATGAACGCCTTCGCCGCGGCCCGGCTGGCGCTCGGCCGCTCGTAGTAGAAGCCGATGAGGAAGAAGGAGCAGACGCCGACCAACTCCCAGCTCACGAACACCTGGAACAGGTTGTCGGCGATGAGGAGGTTGAGCATCGAGAAGGCGAACAGCGACAGGTACGCGAAGAACCGGCCGTAGCGCCCGCGGCGGGCGAAGCCGTGAAGCCCCGAGCCACCTAACCCCCCCGGCCCCCCTTCCCTAAGAGGGAAGGGGGGGGACGTGCCGACCGACTGGCCCGCGCCAGGTTCAGCTGAACCGAACGTCGGGAGGTTCCGTTGCGCGGGCACCCCCTCCCCCCCTGGGGGAGGGGGCTGGGGGGAGGGGTTGACCACGTCCGCGCTCGTTCCAGGTGAACGACGGGCGGAGCCACCTAACCCCCCCGGCCCCCCTTCCCTAAGAGGGAAGGGGGGGGACGCACCGACCGACTGGCCGGGCACCTTCTCAGCCGGAGCGGTGTCGCGGGAGGATGTGGGAATCAAGCACCCCTCCCCCCCTGGGGGAGGGGCCGGGGGAGGGGTTGCGGCGTCGGCGCGCGTGAGAGTTAAGGGGAGAGTCCGAGTTGCTCCCAGCAGCCCGGCCAGCTTCTCCGCGAGCTCGCCGGCGTCCTTCGGCCGGCGCTCCGCCTTCTGGGCCACGCACCGCGACAGAAGCGCCACCAACGCGGCGCCGATGCCCGCTTCCGTCAGGTCCTCGGCGGCGTCGATGCCGGGCGCCTGGTCGAGCCGGCCGGTCGCCAGTTGGTAGCCGATGACGCCGAGGGCGTGAACGTCGTCGCGCGGGTCGGGCGGGCCGCCGCCGCGCTGCTGCGGGCTGGCGTACAGCGGCGTGTAGCTCCCCCGCAACGACGTTTCGAGCCACCCGGCCGACAGGCCCGTCGCTCGGGGGTGCTGCGTCCGCAGGTAGTCCACGGCCACGCCGCCGATGCCGAAGTCCGTGATGCGAAGGGCGTGGGTCGAGCCGCCGACACCGACCAGGATGTTCGACGGCTTCAAATCCCGGTGTACGATCGGCGGCGCCAGCCGGTGGAAGTGGCCGACCGCGGCCGCGAGCTCGTGCAGCGCCGCGACCACGGCCCGCTCGCGGTCGGCGCCGACGAGCGCCTGCCAGCGGTGGACCAGGTCCGTCAGGCTGCCGCCGCCGACGTACTCGTACATCAGCCACGGCGAGTCGCCGTCGAGGGCGGCGTCGAGCAGCGGCACGATGTTCGGGTGGTGGCCGAGCCCCATCACCCGGGCGATCACCTGCCCCTCGTGCGACGCCAGCTTCGCCTTCGCCAACGGGTCGGTGCAGAACTTCACCGCCCGCGGGTGCGGGATGAACGTGTGCCGGACGAGCCACACCTCGCCGAACCCGCCGCTACCCAACAGCTCCACGAGACCCCACCCGGGCCGGCCGGGGAGTGCGTCGCCGGGGCGGAATTTCGGCACCCCCGCCGGCAGCACGCGCAGCAGGTCGGCCGGGGCGTCGAGCGCGAGGTCGGGCGGCACGGTGCGGCCGGTCGGGTCGGCGGCCCGCTTCAGCGACGCCCGCACCGCGGCGGGAATCTGCGTCAGGTAGAGTTCGAGCGCCAGCCGGTCCTCGGGCGGGCCGGAGGAGGCCACCTCTTGCGCCACCTCGGCGGCGATCCGCTTGGCGTCGTCGGCGGACGCGGCGGCGGCGGCGGACACCTCTTCGCGGAGTTGGTCGCCGCGGCGCTTCTCGCGGAACAGCCGGAGGGCGTCGCCGGCCACGTCGAACAGGTACGGCCCGCCGGGCACGAACTCGCAGAGGCCGCGCACCCCGCGCCCCATCACCGCCTGCGCCACGCACTCCAGGAATGCCCGCACTGTTCGTCCTCCGTCATTCGTCATTCGTCATTCGGCAAGGCGGGCCGGTGCGAACCGCACCCCCGAATGACGAGGGACGAATGACGAATGACACCCCCGGTTTGACCCGGCCCGAATCCTCTTCTACAGTTCAATGCCCGAGACTCCGTCACGGTCGCCGCGGCCGGCTGAGGCACCGATGCGCTGGTTCGACCTCCCCCCCCGCTCTACCCTCGGTCCCACCGGGCTGCTGCTGAGTCTCGCGCTGCTCCTCACGCCCACGGCCGTCCTCGCCGCCCTCGCCTACCGCCACGACGCCCTCCCCATCGCCGCCGGCGCCGGCGTGCAGTTGCTGTTCGCGCTCGTGTTCCTGCGGGCGCACCCCGTGTGGCGGCCGCCGGTCAGCGGGTCGGTCATCCTGTTGTACCTCATCGCCCTAGCCTGGGCCTGGGTGCCGACCCGCGGACACACCGACTGGGCCGTCCACGTCGCGCAGGGCGTGCTCCTGGCCGGGGCCGTCGGGCTGGTGGCGCTGCACGACCTCACCCGCACCGGGGCCGAGCCGCTCCGCCGCGCGAACAAGTGGTCGCGCCGCATCGCGTCCCGCACCCACTGGCCGCTGCAACTCGCCGACGCGCGGCTGCTGCCCGAAGTCGATTCGCTCCGCGACGCCGTCCGCGACGAACCGGGGCCGGCGCTGGCGCTGCTGTCCGACCCGCGGCCGGAGGTGAAGGTGGCGGCGCTCGGGAGTTTGGAGTATCGCCCCGACTGGCGACCGGGGGAAGCTGAGTTGGTGCTGAAAGTCGCCCGCGCGGCCCCCGAACCGGCGGTGCGGCAGGCCGCGGCCTACGCCCTCGCCGGGGTGCGGGCGCCGGCGCTGGTCGAAGACCTGGCCGGGTTCCTCCGCGACCCCGCCGCGGAGGTGCGGCACGCCGCCGCCGAGGCCGTGCTGTGGGACGGCGACCGCCGCTGGCCGCTGGCGCGAGCGCCCGTCCGCGCGGCACTGTCCGACCCGAAGCTGGCCGGCGACGGGCCGCTGTTCGTCGGCTCCGCCGGGCTGCCGGCCGCGGCCGTCGCGGACCTGATGGCGTGGGCCGAGGACCGCCCGCCGCTCGGCCCGCGGTCGGTCCTCACGCTCGTCGAACAGTACCACCGCGGCATGGCCGACGGCGGCCGCCCCGAACTGGCGAGCGAACTGGCGCACCTGATGCTCGCCGCGGAGACGCCGACTGGTCTGCGGGTCGAGCTGGCGAGCCTGCTGCGCGACCACCACCGGCTGACGCCGGACCTGCTCGACCGGATGACGAACATGGACCAGCCGGCGCCGATGCGGCTGTTCGCGGCGGAGGTGATGCTGCGGGGCGACCCGAACGACCCCGACGGCATCGACGTGCTGCGCGGCCTGGCGCGGCAGCCGAACCGCGAGCTGGCGGTGCAGATCGGCGGGATTTTGCAGAACGTGTTGGGCCTCGACCTGGGGCTGGCGCCCGGCGGCCCGTTACCCGCGCCGGCGAGCAAGGCGGGGGCGGAGGTGGCGCGGAAGGTGCTCGGCTGGGCGAACGGTCAGCGGCCCGACGGCAGCCGCCCGACGCCCCCGGCGCGGGCGGGCTTGCCCGGACTGCGCGCGACGAGTTTCGCGCCGCCCGCGTCCGCCGAGCGGCCGCGCGGCGGGGCGGGGGTGTTCTGAGAGTCAGTCCAAGAGGAATCGCCGCAAAAAAGCACAAGAGGCACAAAACGAAGCCAAAGACCGATCTGATCCATCCGTCTTTTTGTGCCTTTTGTGCCTCTTTGCGGCCATTCTCCTTGGACAGCTTCTCACTCGTCGGCGTCGTCGAACGGGTTCCAGCTCGCCAGGAACACCGCCCCCGCCGCGTCCAGCCGCACCGCCGGCTTCTCCACGCCGCGCAGCAGCGCGTCGGCCACCGCCTTCTCGGCCGCGGCGTGCGCCTTCTCCGCCTTCTTCTGCGGCCCCGTCAGGAACGCCAGCCGGCTCGCCGTCTGCGCGTCGCGGTCGGCCGCCGCCCGCCGTGCCGCGGAACTGCGCGCCGACACCTCGTCCTTCCACCGCGCCGACTTCCGCACCGCCGCCTCGGCCGCCTTCCGCGCCTTCTCGACGGTCTTCGCCCACGCCGCCCGCGGGAACTGCGGCAGCAGCGCCGTCCAGCGGTCGGCGTTCAGGTTGAAGTCGCGGCCGCCGTCCGGCCGTAGCCGCTTCGCGTACGGCTCCGCCAGCGCCGCCGCCTTCGCCGCCCCGTCGGGAATCACCTCCAAATCCTGATCCAGCCACACGGACAGAACGAACGGCGGGAACACCCAGTCGGCCTGCCGCCGCACAGCGGGCACGGATCCACCCTTCGGCAGCGCTTCGACCGCAGCGTCGGTCGGGCACTCGACGATGAACTCGAACCGGAAGGCGACCTCGGCCGGCTTCGCGTAGCGCCCCTTCGGCCGGTAGCGCCACATCGCCGCGACCGCGCCGCGGTCGTCCCAGCCGACGTAGTCCACCAGCGACGTCGTGAACGGGTCGCCGACGCGCGCCAGCGCCACCCGCTCGCGCTGGGCGCGGACGCGGTCGAACGTGATCGCGTACGTCAGCGGCGCGTTCGGGGTGGAGCGCTCGTCGTCGGTGTCGAGGATGTGGGCGAAGTGGCGGACGAGGCGGCCGGTCGGCATGAGCGTGGCCGGGCCGCCCTCGCCGATCGGCCGGCGGAACTGGTAGCGCCACACGCCGGTATCAGCGCCGCCCTCGCCCCGACGGGCGAACTGCAACGTCTCGCCCACCCAGGTGTGCATCGCCGCCTGCCAGTCGGCGGCCTTCGTGGCGTCCGTCTCGCGCAGCGCGTCGGCGAAACCCTCGTGCCCCGGCGGCGCCTCCACCGCGTCGAGCTCGTCGAGCACCTGGATGTCGCGTAGCGTCGTTTCGACCACGCCCTCGTCGCCGCCGAGGCGGGCGGTCGCGGCGACGACGGCCGCGAACCCCTCCGCCAGCGCCGCGGGGTGCAGAGCCGCCAGCTCCTCCTCGGTGACGTACTGCAGCGCCGCGACGGAGCGCTCGAAGACGCGGTAGCCGAGCTCCAAATAGTCCGCGACGGCTGATGCGAGCGGGTCGCCGGCCGCGACCGGCACCACGGAGCGCACGGGCGTGGCGACGCCGAAGCGGTCGAGCCGGCCGACGCGCTGCTCGACGCGGTTCGGCGACCACGGCAGGTCGTAATGCACGAGCACGGTGCCGCGGCCGTGGAGGTTCAGGCCTTCTTCAGCGGCCGCGTCGCAGACCAGCACGCGGAACGTCTGGCTCGTCAGGAAGTGCTGCCAACCCGGGACGCCGTGCCGCAGCGTCTGGCCGGGCCAGCGCTTGGCCGCGGCGTCGTACACGGCGTCGGCCGCGGCCGGCTGGCTGGCGAAGACCACGGCGCGCGTCACCTGCGTCTTCGGCAGCGCGAACGCCCGGTCGAGCCCGGCCACGACGGCGTCGATGCGCGGCGTCGGGTCGGCGTCCCCCGCGGTATCCTGAAGCTTCGTGAGGAGCTTCTCCTCGCCGGGGAAGTGCGGCGCGGCGAGCAGCCGCTGATCCGCGGCGGTGAGCCGCAGGGTGGCTTCCTCACCGAGCCGCACGCCGACGAGCGCCGACAGCACCTCGGGGTCGCACGCCAGCGCCTCGGCGAACAGCGCGTACAGGCGGCCGAACTCGGCGGGCTTCTTCACCGCCGCCGCGGCCGCCTTCCGCCAGGCGTCCAGCAGCGCGACGAGCGGCGGCAGGTCGGGGTCCTCGTAGCTCCAGCGGGTGAGCCCGAGCCGACCCGGCAGCAGACCCGCCACGCGGTCGTCGGCGCGGCGGTTGCGCAGGAGCCGGCGGTGCAGCCGGTACGCTTCGGAAACGTGGGAGCGCACCGCCCGCACGGCTTCGACGCGGCGCGGGTCGTCGGCCTTCTTCCCGTAGGCGAGCAGCGGTCGCAGTGTCTTGCCGAGGTCCTTCAGCCGCGCGTCCTTCGGGAAGGCTTCCAGCAGTTGGTCGAGCGCGGTTTCGAGGTAGCCGCCCTCCTCGTCCGGGCGGAACAGGTGGTACAGCTGCGCGACGCGCTCGTGCGTGCCGAGCCTGGTGCGGAAGCCCTCCAGGTCGCCGAGCGGGTACACCACCGGGTCGAGCAGGTGCAGCAGCGCCTGGAAGCCGGTCTCGTCGGAGTGGAGCGTCGGCGTCGCGGACAGGAGGAGCAGGCCGGTGCGTGGGTCGGTGACGAGCGTGCGGATGGCCTCGAACCGCTTCCGCGCCGGGCTCCGGGCCGGCTCGCCGACCCAGCGGGCGAGCTGGTGCGCCTCGTCCACCACGACCAGCCCCGCGGCCTCGTCCTTCGGCAAATCCGCATCGTGCGGCAGCACCCGCACCGACTTCCCGAGGAACGGCCCGAGGCGGAAGCGGTTCGCCAACTCGGCCTCCCACTGTCGCACGAGGTGACCCGGAACGAGGATCAGGATGCGGTGGTCGGTCGGGCGGTCGAGCACGTACTGGCGGATGATGACGCCGGCCTCGATCGTCTTGCCGAGGCCCACTTCATCCGCCAGGAGGTAGCGCTGGGCCGGGTCTTGCAACACGCGGCGGACGACTTCCACCTGGTGCGGCTCCAGATCGATCACGGACGATAGCAGCCCGGTGAGGCCGGCGCAGGCGCAGCGCTGCTCGACGACGGCCTGCACGAAGCCGGCTCGGCGCTCCTGCCAGTGCGGCGTCTCGGTGATGCGCGCCGCGAGGAAGACGTGCGGCTCCGGCCGCGGCAGTTCGCAGCGGGTGAACAGTTCCACCGCCGGCACCAGCTCCGGCTTCTGCGAGTTGGGGAACCGTACGACGTAGTCGGCGAAGTGCGACGCGAGCGCCCGCCCGGCCCGCCACGACACGCCGTCCGGCAACTGCTGGTAGACGCGCGTCTCGCTCTCCAGCGTGACGGCGCGGACGGTGGACGGCGCGACCTGCTCCGTGACGGGGGCGCAGCCGGGGCCGATGAAGTACTCGACGACGGGGCTGGCGCCTCCGGTCTTGAGTTTGCCGACGCCGAGGGCGTTGGCGGTGGAGCGGACGAACGCCCCGCGGTGGACGACGACGGCGGCCATTGGCGGTCACCTGTTCGGCCCCGCGACCCGGGCGGGCGGCTCGAACGGCGTCACGCGAGGGGGGCTTCGCGGGGAATGATAGCGGACGGGTGCGGCGCCGTCCGCCCGCCGCCGGGTGCGGCGCCCGGCCCGAAGTGGTTTTCAGGCCGAAGGCCTGACAGCCCTCAGCCCAGGGCCAGGTGCGCAGCACCGCCGTCCTGGGTCGGCGACACCAATCACCCCCGCAGGCTGAAGGCCTGCCAGCCGGCTGGCAGGCCTTCAGCCTGCACGGCCCCACGCCCCCCGTACCCAGGGCGGCGGGCCTACGGCCCTTGCCCTGGGCTGAGGGCTGTCAGGCCTTCGGCCTGAAAACCCCCGGTGCCGCCGGACGGGAAACGACCTGCTCCGCATCCGACCGGGCCGTCGAGCACGGCCAGGATGTCCGCGGCGCTCCCCGCCCGCTTCACCTCGTCGAACCGGTCGAAGGTGCCGTAGGCCTCGGCCATCCGCAGCCACTGCTTCAGCCGCTTCGCCAGCCCCCCGGCCGCCGCCGCGGGGGTCCACGCCACCAGCCGCCGCACCTCGGCCGGCCAGTCGATCGGCGCGGCCGGCGGCGCCGCACCGAGCCCGAGTTCGGCCGCCGCCCGCGCCGCCAGCCCCGGGTCGGCCACCGCCCCGCGGCCGAGCATGAAGTGCCGGCAGCCGGTCTCGTCCCGGCAGCGGCGGAAGTCCTCGACGGTGCGGATGTCGCCGTTCGCCACCACCGGGATGCCGAGCCGCTCGCGCACCCGGCCGACGAGCGGCCAGTACACCGGCGGGGCGTACCCCTGCACCCGCGTCCGGGCGTGGACGGTGACCCACGCCGCCCCGCCCTCGGCGGCCATCGCCGCGTTCTCGAACACGGCGTCCACCCGGTCCCACCCGAGCCGCAGCTTGGCCGACACCGGCACCCCCGCCGGCACGGCCGCGCGCACCGCCGCGACGATGGCGCGGAGGCGCGTCGGGTAGCGGAGGAGGGTGGCGCCGCCGTCGTGCTTGTTGACGGTCGGGGCCGGGCAGCCGAAGTTCAGGTCGATCGCCGCCGCCCCGGCCGCGACGGCGGTCGCGGCTGCTTCGGCCATCAGGCCGGGGTCGCCGCCGAGGAGCTGGACCTGCACGGGGAGGCCGGTCGGGGTGCGTCCGCCGGCGCGGAGCTCGGGGACGTGGCGGAGGATGACGCCGCGCGGCAGGCGGACGTGGGCGACGCGGAGGAACTCGGAGACGGCGTAGGTGAACGCCCCGGCGGTTCCCAGTGCGGCCCGCATCGGGGCGTCGGTCACCCCTTCCATCGGGGCGAGGATCAGGGCGGGCGCGTCCGGCCGGAGCATGGGGGAATTGTAGGCCGCCCGCGACCGCCTTCGCCGAGGCGAACCGCCGTCAGCGGGCGAACTGGGCGACGGCTTCGATCTCGGCGGCCGCCGACCACAGGTCGCCGAGCGACTGGGCGTAGTCGATCCGCGCCTGGGTCAGCACGCGGCGGGCGTCGAGGGTGTCGAGGAACCGCTCGCCGCGGGCGGCGTACACCCGATCGATCTGCTCCAGCGCCGCGGCCGCGTCCGGCAGCACCCGCGTTCGATACAGGTCGAGCTGGCGGCGGGCGTTCTCGTAGCGCTGGTACGCCCCGGCCAGCCGCTCGGCCGCCCGCAGCCGGGCCTGCTCCACCCCCGCCTCGGCCGCCACGAGCCGGGCCTGCGCGGCGGCAATGTTCCCCCGATTGCGGTCGAACACCGGCAGCGGCAGCCCGACCTGCACGCTCGCCATCGGCGCGCGGGTGACGTAGTCGTGCGCCACCGTCGTCATCGTCTGGACGTTCGGGACCGGCTTCACCTCGGCCGCCCGCACCTCGGCCCGCGCCTGCTCCGCCTCGGCCGCCGCCGCCAGCACGAACGACGACCGCCCGGCCAGCGCCACCGCCTCGTCGTAGCTCGGCACCGCGGTCCCGCCGGGCAACTCGGCCGCTCCGATGCCCGGGAGTTGATCCACGCCGACGGCGACGGCCAGCATCCGCCCCGCCGCCGCGACGCGCTCCCGGGCCGCCCCCACCCGGTTCGCCACCTGCGCCGCCTCCACCCGTAGGCGGGTCACGTCGTACGCCTCGGCCTTGCCGCCGGCGGTGAGCCGCTCGGCCCGGTCGAGCCCGGCGGCGAAGAGGTCCGCCGTCCGCTCCGTCTCGCGCAGGACGGCCGCGGCGGTGGCGTACTCGCCGTACGCGGCGCGGACGCGGGCGGCGGTGTCGTACCACTTCGAGGCCGCGTGCCAGTCGGCCGCCCGCACCCCGAAGCCGGCCGCGTCCCGGGCGATCCTCAGCTTCCCGGCGGTGACGAACTCCTGGGCCACGAACCCGCCCTGCTGGCCGGGCGTGCCGGGGCCGTCGTTGATCTGGTTGCCGGAGTAGCCGACCGTCGGGTTCGGGTAGAAGCCGGCCTGCACCATTCGCCCCCGCGCCTCGCCGACACGCGCCGCCGCCGCCGCCAGGTCCGGGTGACGGGTTCGCGCGAGCGCCAGCAGGTCGTCGAGCCCGGGGGCGGCGGCGACCGGCTCGGCCGCGCTCGCGGGAACGACGTGGGCGGCGACGGTCGGAACGGGCGGGGTCAGGCGGGCGGTCGGCGCCGCGACCGGTCGGCCGGCCGGGTGGGTGGGGATGTCGGGGTGGGTGGAAGCGCAGCCGACCCACGCCGGCAGGACGCCGGCGAGGGCGAGTCGTGACAGTCCGCGCAGGGTCGCGCGCATCCGGCCTCCGTGCGTATCGGTGGTATCGACCGCGCGGCGGTAGCGGCGGGAGGGAAACCGGGGTTCCGCCGCTCGCGGCGGTGCACCGCCGCGAGCGGCGAAGCCCCGAGCCGAAGTCAACCGGGGTAGAACCGCGTGGCGACGACCCGCACCAGCTTGTTGTCCTTCCCCTCGCGCCGCACCTCGCCCTCGACCGTGATCGTGCTCCCCGGCCGGAGCCCGCGGAACCCTTCGAGCGTCGCCGCCACCGGCGCCCCCTTCGCGTCCACCAGCTCCACCCGCACCCCGTGCTCGTTCAGGAGCGCCTTGCACGTCGGGCACGTCGCCGCGTTGTCGCAGTCGAGCTCGTCCTTGATGTCGTCCTTCGCCAGGTCCGCGTGCGACAGCATCACGAACGTCGCCAGCGCCGCGTTGTACGGCTTCACCTTCTCGCCCGGCACCTGCCCCGTCACCACCACCTTCTCGCCCGTCTTCTTCGTCAGCACTTCGTTCACCGTGATCGCGTTCGCCGGCTTCCCGGCCAGCACCAGCGGCTCCAACTTCGCGGCGTCGCCCGACGCGGCGGCAGGGGGCGGCGCCGGCTCCGGGTCCGGCCGCGGCGCGGGTTGACCGCACCCGACCGCGGCGACAAGGAGGGCGGCGAACAGGGACAGTCGCGTCGTCATGGGACACCTCGGAAGGAATGAAGTCACGTCGCCTTGAGCGCGTCAGGGATCGACAGGCGGAACGCCCGCACCGCCGGGGGCACGGCCCCGAACACGCCCAGCCCGAGCCCCGCCGCGCACCCGACGAGCAGCGCCGTTCGGTCGATCTGGAGCGCGAACGCCCCCATCGTGAACCGCACCGCCACCCCGTGCGCCAGCGCGAGCGCCAGCCCCGCCGCCGCGAGCGTCGCGGCCGCCGCGAGGATCACCGACTCCTGCAACAGGCTCAGGGCGATGGCCCGCCGGGGGAAGCCGACGGCCTGCAGCGCCGCGAACTCCCGCACCCGCCCGGACACCGCCGCGTACATCGTGTTCGCCGCGCCGCACGCGCCGGCCGCCGCCACCAGCCCGACCAGCAGCCACGCCAGCGCCCGCATCGGGGCGTAGTGCTTGGCGAGGAACGAGTAGTACTCCGACTCGCGGCTCCCCGACAATTCCAGGTCCGGGCGGCGGTTGCGGCAGAAGTACTCGACGTACCCCATCTGCCTCGCCGGGTCGCCGGCCGGGTCGAACCGCATCGCCACGACGCTCACGTCGTTCGGCCGCCGCATCGCCGCCTTCAGGTCGTCGAGCCGGCACCACACCTCGGCTTCGAGGAGCGTCCCCGGCGCGGCGAACCGGCCGCTCACCCGCCACGGTTTCCCCTCGATCGCAATCGATCGGCCGACCGCCACGTCGCCCGGCTCGACGCCGAGCTTCGCCGGGGCCAGCCGGCCGACGAGCACCTCGCCGGGGCCGGGGAGCGTGCCGTCGATCAAGGCCACCTGTCGGCGGACGAGGAACGCCCGGTCGAGGTCCACGCCGCGGAACACGGCCATCGTGGTGGCGTCTCCCACCTGCACGCGGCCGGCGATGGTCAGCTCCGGGGACACGGCGGCGGCCTCACCGTAGCGCACCAGGTGCGCGGCGAACTCGGTCCGCGCCAGCGCCGGCACTTCGTCGGCGATCGACGAATTCTCCAGGTTCTCGGCGGCGTTGGCGTTGTGGAGCAGCACCACCTCCGGGTCGCCGCTCTGCTCCAGGCTTCGTTCGAGGCCGCGGACGAACCCGAGCACGACGAGCAGCAGGAACACGACGAGGCCGAGGCCGAGGGCGGTCAGCGCCGTCCGCGTCGGCCGCCGGCCGAGGTTCCGCACGCCGTAGTCCCAGGGAAGGAGTCGCATGTGGCTCATTGCTCGGGTCTTGAGCCCCGAAGGGGCGGCAGGTAATAGCCCAGGGCGTCAGCCCTGGGGGTCTCGGGGACGCCCAGGAACCCAGGGCTGACGCCCTGGGCTATTACCTGCCGCCCCTTCGGGGCTCCGGACTACCGCAACGAGGTCACGATCTCCGCCCGCCCCGCCTGCCACGCCGGGACCGCCCCGGCGACGAACCCGACGGCCAGCGACAACAGCAACCCCGAACCCACCAACCCCGGCGTCGCCACGAAGTCGATGCTCGCGCCCTCGGTCGAGAGCGTCATCGGCCGCCACAGCAGGAACGCCACGCACGCGGCCGTGCCGAGCACGCCCCCGGCCAGGCTGATCAGGCAGCTCTCGCCGAGCATGAGCGAGAACACCCGCGGCCCCGAGAAGCCGAGCGTCTGCAGCACGGCGTGCTCCCGCACCCGGTCCTGGGCGGACATCACCACCGAGTTCGCCACCAGCACCACGACCACGCCGACGCACACGAACCCGAGCCACCGGGTCATCCCGATCAGGTCGAGGAGGTCGGCCAGCGCCGCGGCGTAGTGCGCCTTCTGCGGCTTCGTCTCGGTCGGCACCTCGAACTTCTCCTTCACCTTCGCGTCGATCGCGGCCGCGACCGCCTGGGCCTGCCCGGGGTCGTCCACCTGCACCTCGAACAGCGTCGCGTGGCAGGCGTGGTGCGCCGCCGGGTTCGACAGGAGGTTCAGGTGCGTGTAGATCACGTTCTCCTCGCCCGTGCCGTCCGACGCGAACACCCCGGCCACCTGCACGGTGACGCCGGCGACCGTGAACGACTGACCCGGCCGCAGACCGCGCCGCTCGGCGACGCGCCGGCCGACCAGCGCCGCGTCGGTGCGGGCCTGGAACGCGGCCCAGTCGCCGGCGACGAGCGCCAGGTTCGGCCGCACGGCCGGGAGCAGCTTCGGGTCGACGCCGTGGAACACGACCGTGTCGAGGCTCGCCCGGCAGTTGTTCACGACCACCTTGACGGGCAGCACCGACTTCACCCCCGGCACGCCCCGGATCGCGTCGGCGTAGAAGACGGGGAGCTGGCTGGAGCTGGGGCAGAAGCGGTACGCCTGGAACACGACGAGCCGGTCGTCGCGGGCGCTCAGGACGCGGTCGAGGCCGCCCTGGATGGCGGTCACGAACAGGAACAGGAACAGCAATAGTGCTGTGCCGGCGACGGTCATCGCGCTGCGGACGCGGTGGCCGAGCACATTCTTGCGGACGTAGGGGAGGAACTTCAGCATGGTCGCGGGCCGTGTGTGTCCGTCGGGGGCGAGCCGGCCGCCGTAAGGCGGCGGGTTAGTTCCGCATCACCCGCCGCCTTACGGCGGCCGGCTCGCCGGCTACCAGCGCGCCCTTTTCGAGCCGCACCAGCCGCTTCGCGGCCGCGGCCGCGTGCGGGTCGTGGGTCACCATCACCAGCGTCTTCCCCATCTCGTCGTTCAGCCGCTTCAGCAGCGCCAGCGTGGCGTCGGCCGTGTCGGCGTCGAGGTCGCCGGTCGGCTCGTCGGCGACCAGGATTGTCGGGTCGCCGACCACCGCCCGCGCGATGGCGACGCGCTGCTCCTGCCCGCCGGACAACTGCCGCGGGTAGTGGTCGTGGCGGTCCAGCAGGCCGACCGCGTCCAGCACCACCTCGACGCGCTTCCGCCGCTCGGCGCGCGACAGCGGCAGCAGCAGCAGCGGCAGCTCGACGTTCTCGAACGCGGTGAGTACCGGGATCAGGTTGTAGAGCTGGAAGATGTAGCCGACGTGCCGCGCCCGCCACGCCGCCAGCTTCGTGCGCGACAGCTTCGCCAGGTCGTCGCCGCCGACGCGGATGACGCCGGTCGTGGGCCGGTCGATGCCGGCGATCAGGTTCAAGAGCGTCGTCTTTCCCGAACCCGACGGCCCCATCAGGGCGACGAACTCGCCCGCGTCCACCGTCAGGTCGAGGTCGCGGAGGACGGGCACCTCCTGGCTCCCCTTCCGGTACACCTTCGACAGCCGTTCGATCTCGACCAGCGGCATCAGCGGTCCTCCCCAACGACGCGGACCCGGGCGCCGGGGCGCAACCCCTCGCGGCCGGTGGCGATCAGCTTGTCGGTCGGGTTCAGCCCGCCGACCACCACGGCCGTCTCTCCGTCGCCCGGCGCCAGCTCCACCGCCCGCAGGTCGGCGCGCCCGGCGACCGGGTCGAGCACCCACACCCGCGTCTCCCCGCCGTCGGCGACGAGAAGGCGACGCGGGACGACGAGGCGGCGCGCGGGTTCCGTCGGTCCCGAGCCGGACGCCGGCGGGGCGAGGAAGCGGACGGCGGCGATCATGTCGGGCCGCAGCTCCGCCGGCGGCACGCCGGCCAGCTCGACGGTGACGGGGACGCTGTTGCGGCTGCTGTTCGCCAGGTGCGAGTCGTAGGCGACGGCGGCGGCGAGCTTCCGCCCCGGCAGCACGTCCTCGACCTCGACCTCGGCCGGCCCGCCGCGGCGGACGAGGGCGAACTTCGCCACCGGCACCTCGACGCGCACCTGGAGCCGCGCCGGGTCGTAGAGCGTGGCGACGGCCCCCTTACTCTCGGCGAGCGCGTCCTTCCCGCCGACGAGCCGCCCCGGGCGGACGTGGAGGCCCATCACCACGCCGGCGAACGGGGCGACGACCTTCGCCCGTGCGAGTTCGAGTTCGGCCCGCCGCACCTCGACCGCGGCGTCGGCCGCGTCCTGATCCGCCTCGTCGGCGCGGGCGGCGAGGCTGGCCCGGTCGGCCTCGGCGGCGGCGACCCCGAGCTCGGCCTGCGTCGCGCGCACCGCGGCGCCGGTCTTCGCCTTTCCCAGCCGGGCGGCGGCGGCGTCCCGCTCGGCCTTCGCCAGCTCGACCGCCTGTTTGGCCTGCCGGAGCCGCACGTTGGACCCGGCGGCCTTCGACCGCCACAGCTCCTCCTCGACCTCCGCGGTCAACTCGGCGGCCTTGACCGCGACGCCGGCCTTCGCCGCGTCGGCCGCGGCGGCGGTGGCGTCGGCCTCGCCCTCGGCCTTCGCCAGCCCGACCGCGGCCTGCGCGTTGGTCACGGCGACGCCGGCCTTCGCCACGTCGGC
>Ga0335394_10001517_pt1 | contig 26179 bp, 20 predicted proteins | sample MAT03_FD_205741 | JGI IMG/M metagenome (GOLD analysis project Ga0335394, IMG submission 205741) | Freshwater microbial communities from Lake Fryxell liftoff mats and glacier meltwater in Antarctica - MAT-03 (spades assembly) (version 2) ...
TGCAACTTTTTGGTTTAAAGTACCTTCTTCTAGACGAATGATTGCTTTTAACCTTTCCCGTTCTTTTTTATTCATTTCTAATAATTCCTCCAATTTTCCCTCCTCTTAAGTAAATTACCTTAAGATTCGGTTTATCAGAGACGACATTTCTACTTAACGGAAACACGACATTTTAACTTAATTCCTACACTTTAGTTTCTGTAATTGACAATTATTAATAATTAGTATATAATCAATTTATAATTAATTTTAGTAGGAGGATCAATGATACAGAAGGAAATAACAGAACAATCAGAGACTCATGAAGAATTAATGCTAAAACTCTATACTCATAGCATAAATTTTAATCTCAAACCTGAAAATGAATATATTGAACTTCAATACTTCAGGCTTCAAGTAGAAGCCCTAAAAAGTGGCCCGCATCATAAACCTTACGAAGCCATGCTAAACCAGGCTCTTTTATATCGCTTAATTTTTATCTTGCTCGGCTCTTTGTTTTTCTTTTTTGGGCTGTTTATTTATGAACAATCAATTAACTGGCTCCCCTACTCTTTTATTTTTTCCACCGATTTAACAGCAAAAAATAGTGCCTTAACAATCTGCTTACTTCTCTCATTTGCAGCATTTGGAATGAGTTTAACGGTATCGCCTCAAAACCAAGCCCTTGATCTTTTCGCTAAGCGAACAAAAAGAAAGCTAAACCGGATTTATAACAAACAAAAATTCCTCATAGATTTAAAAAAAGCTAAGCTTCTAAAAGATATTTTCCATGACGCATCGGATAAAGTTAATGAAATTAAAGAAGAAGCAAAAATGCTTTTTTCACAAATAACTAAATCCAATCTCCCAGATAAAAAAATGGTTTCCAAGCTCTATAATGAAGCATTGTTAGAAGCTAATGATCATTTGCATCTGATCATTAAGAAATTCAAGAAAAATGGTCTTTAAATTTTAGTCCAAATCTTGCCTTAGAGCTAAAAGAGCCATTTGAAGTGTTTGAACTCCTGCAAGAACACCCTCCTCAAAACGAAAGTGAGGGTTATTTTCTAGTTCGATATAATCATTAGGTTGCAAAATATCTTCAGTTGTTAAATTTGGAATAAGACGTCTTCCGCATCTTAGTAACTCCTTTCTTTGATGATCCGTAATCTCATTCACAGCTTTTTCAATGATTTCCCAAAGCTCGTTAGTTAATTTCTTCATTGTTTTTTTTCTTTTTTGTTTTTAATCCTTTTAATCTCGAAAAAATCACGCAAAAGAGTCGCAGAATAATCAGCTAAAACCCCTCTTTTCACAATCACCTGGTGTGTTGGATGTTCTTTATCAAATAGATTAACAAAACTACCATTTGCGCCATGCCTGATATCTGGCGCCCCCCAAACAAGATTTGTCACACGCGACAAAAATATAGCCCCTGCACACATACAACAAGGCTCCATCGTAATATATAGAGTCGTGCCGTTAAGCCGCCAATTGTCAAGTGCTGACTCCCCGGCTGTTATGCAAAGCATTTCAGCGTGAGCTGTAGCATCCTTTAGCATTTCAACCTGATTAAACCCCCTTGCAATGATACGCCCTTTATTAACAAGAACTGCACCAACCGGTACTTCATCTGCCTTAAAAGCTTTAAAAGCCTCTTTTAATGCCTCTAGCATAAAGCGCTCATCTTCATCGGCGGGAATAATTGTAAATGGAAAATGCATATGGTACCTGTTTGCCGTTTTCAAAGGGGTTTATCCCTTCTGTTTGTTTTACAAAACTTTGATCTTTTTAGTTTCTTTTAAGTTATCCTAAAAAAACTCGAGGGATAAAACCCTCGAAAACGAACGCAGGCTAAGGAGCTAATTCGGTAATTCGAAAAAAGTGGAGTTTTGAGAGATTTTTTAATTGAATTCAAAAAATATAAAAACGTTAAATGCCTTTTTATTAACTTTTTATGTTTTTCTGAATGCAATTGAAAAAGATCCAAAAGACCGCCTTTTCCAATTACCGAATTAGCTCTAAAGCCTACGCTACATTTATTATTTAGTTTTTGCAAGCTTTGTGTTTAAAATAGCAATTTGCTTTTTAAAAGACTCTACATCCTGCATGTATTTTTTTTGCAGACCTGAGATTTTCTTCTCATATTTATCAGTCAGTCTTGCAATTTTTAAATCATAAGATTTTTCAATCTCTTCAAGATTTTGATTTTTAGCTTGTTCAACTAAAGCTTCCTTTTCATTGTTCAAATCTTTTTCAGCCAAATTCTTCAAGTTATTGAAGTCTTTTTCCTGAAATGCTACAGAATTTAAGACCGAAAATAAATAAGTTCTGTATGCGCCAAATTGCTTGATTGCCTCATCCGAAATTTCTTCTGATTTTTTTGTTTCAAGCTGCACAATTTCGCTAAAATTTGGGTTTACTTTAGCTAATTCTTCTTCAAAATAATGATAGAGTTCGCCATTTTTTAATAGCCAGCAGTTACTTAGGAACTCGGCAATTTCCTCAGCCTTTTCCTCTCCATTTAAAGCAGCCAAATAACCTTCAACAAGCTCAAGATTTGTCACCTTATTTAAGTTTTTTCCGGGAAAATACTTTTTGGCAAACATCCAATCTTTCTTAAGATGCTCATTTTTTACATCTTTTTTCACAGATTCCATGATCTCAGGCATCCATTTTTTTAGGATTGCGAACTTTTCTTTATAGGTTACATCTTTTAGCATAAATTTATTTCTCCTTGATTTTATCAAAACATGCTAAAACATTATCAATTTAAGAGACAAATTGCAAGAGGAGATCTTATGAGCGAAAAAGTACATGAACATCCCTTCTATGGATATGAGATTATCCGTAGAACTCAAGCCGAATATATCAAAAAACTTTTGGAAAAATATAAAAACGATCATGTAGATGAAGAATTAAAGCGAAAAATCTGGGATGAGCTACAAATGGAGAAACATTTAGGAAATGTGACCATTCCGTTTAAATTAGCCGTCCGCCGTGACCCTGCAGGTAAATTTCCCGAATATATAGAGGTGATTTTAGAGACCAAAGTTTAATAAAAGAGATCAAATAGGTATTTAGTGCTTGATTTTTATATGGGGATTTTGGTATAATTATGGTACAAATGATAAAATTAACAGGTTAAAAACAGAGCCTAAAATAAAGGCTCTTAAACGGGGGATTCTGTGAAATGTCTCTAGATAAAGGCACAAAAGAAGAAATTACTAAGAAATTTCAGTTGCACGAAAAGGACACGGGTTCCGCTGACGTCCAGATTGCGATCTTAACAGAACGTATCACTGAATTGACCGATCATTTAAAACGAATGCCAAAAGATCATGCTTCAAGACTTGCTCTTTTGAAACTCGTCGGTCAAAGAAGACGCCTGTTGGATTATCTGAACTCAACGGATACAAGCCGTTACCAAAGCTTAATTACTAAGCTTAAATTGAGAAGATAATTAAAACATCTTTAAAAAGTTAACAATAAAGGCGACTACTTGTCGCCTTTATTGTTTAATCTCTTTTTTTTTAAAAAAGAGGAAACTATCAAATCTGCCCTATCCGCTTATCCCCCTATTCCATCTAAAAAAAATTCTCTATTGGCTAATAATTAGAGATAAGTTATATCATTAAGAAAAAAATATTTTCAGGAGCTAATTAGAATATGAAAAGTGAAACGTTAAAAATTACAGTCGGCGAACAAGAAATTTCGTTTGAAACAGGCAAAGTTGCAAGACAAGCAAATGGAGCTGTCATTGTCCGCTCTGGCGATACAATGGTGTTTACATCAGCTTGCGCATCACCAACAGCAGACGCAGACAAAGATTTTTTACCTTTACGTGTTGATTACCAGGAAAAATTTTCTTCTGTGGGTAAAACAATTAGTGGTTTTATCAAGCGCGAGGGTCGCCCGTCAGAAAAAGAAATTTTAGTATCGAGATTAATTGACCGCCCGCTTAGACCCATGTTTCCTGATGGATATTATAATGAAGTTCAAATTCTTTCCTATGTTTGGTCATATGATGGTGTCAATACACCAGAGCATTTATCTATATGCGGCGCTGCAGCATCTCTTGTAATTTCAGATATCCCACTTCTAAAACCTGTAGCTGCTGTAAGAGTTGGATTAATTAACGGCAAATTTGTTCTAAATCCAACACAAGAACATATGAAATTATCTAAGCTTGATCTTATGATCGCAGGTACAGAAGATGCTGTTTTGATGATTGAGGGTCATTGTGATTTTCTAACTGAAGCTCAAGTATTAGAAGCAATTGTAACTGGCCACTCAGGAATTAAGACTATTTGCGATGCGTTGGATGGATGGCAGAAAGCTATCGGCAAAGCTAAAAAATTAGACACTATTCGTCCTCTCCCAAAGGAAGTTTTAGATGCAGTTGAAGCAATAGCTGCTCCCCTATTAATCCCGGCTCTTAAAATTGCAGAAAAGCAAAATAGAGAAGATGCTCAAAACGCAGTCAAGAAATCAGTAGAGGATGCATTATTCCCAGCTGGCGTAACTCCGCAATATTCTGCAAACGACGTAGCCGCAGCAATTAAGCAAATATCATCTAAATATATGCGTAAAATGATCTTGGATGAAAATATCCGTCCCGACAGACGATCAACTACTGAAATTCGTCAAATTAACATTGAGCAATCTTATTTACCAAGAGCCCATGGTAGCTCCCTCTTTACACGCGGTGAAACTCAAGCAGTTGCTGTTTGTACTTTAGGTGGCGAAAGCATGGCTCAGCGCTTTGAAGACTTAAGCGGTGAAAGCGCTCGTCGTTTTTACCTTCAATATACATTTCCTCCATTCTCAGTTGGAGAAGTTGGAAGAGTAGGAGCGCCAGGAAGACGTGAAATTGGTCATGGTAAGCTTGCAGAAAGAGCATTAATGGCAATTCTTCCTGAAAAAGAAGCATTCCCTTATACAATACGCCTTGAATCTAATATTACAGAATCAAATGGCTCTTCATCGATGGCAACTATTTGTGGTTGCTGCCTATCGATGATGGATGCTGGTGTACCAATTAAAAGGCCAGTTTCTGGGATTGCAATGGGTCTTATTCTTGAAGGCGATCGTTATGTGATTTTATCTGATATTTTAGGAATTGAAGATGCACTCGGCGATATGGACTTTAAAATAGCTGGAGATCATCAAGGGATTACATCATTTCAGATGGACATCAAGGTAGAAGGTATCACAATTGACATTATGCGCGCAGCATTAGCACAAGCGCATGAAGGTCGCGTCCATATTTTAGATAAAATGCTTGAAGTTTGCCCTGAATATAGAAAAGTCATGTCTATCTATGCTCCTCGGATCGAAACAGTCCAAATTAAGCCAAGTAAAATCGCTCTTGTTATCGGTAAAGGTGGAGAGCAAATCCGCTCAATTATCGAACAAACAGGTGTTGAAATTGATATTAATGACGATGGTATGATTACTATTGCATCACCAAGCCTTGCAGGAATTGAAAAAGCTAAGGCAATCATCGCAGGAATTACATCAGAAGTTGAAATTGGCCGTATTTATACAGGAAAAGTGACATCTGTTGTAGCATTTGGTGTGTTCGTTGAGATTTTACCAGGAAAAGAAGGTCTTTGCCATATTTCTGAGTACGATATGATGCGCATTGCAAGTTTAGAGGGAATAGCTAAACAAGGCGATATCATCAATGTTAAGGTGTTAGACATTAATGAGCGCGGACAGCTAAAACTTAGCAGAAGAGCGACATTGACAGCTCCGCCTGCTGCTTAAAGTAGCTAAAGAAACAAATAAAATGATAAATGGCTCTTGCCTTTTAAAGGTAAGAGCCATTTTTTTTGTAAAAAAATCAAGCTACCAATCTACCATTCTTAAAGTTTTTAACAATAGAATTTCCCTTCAATGGATGCTGAGCTTTTATTTTCAAACCTTCATTAAACCATGACCATGAATAGGATGGATATAGTAATTCTAAAAAACCCTGTTACTAAAGCTTTTGGTAACCTCTGAGATACTAATTTTGCTAGTGATTTAAACTCACTATCAGGTTTTGCTGTTTCGCACCCAGCAAGAATGATATGGGCAGTTGAAGAAATGTTTTTATTTATAGCATTTGTCTCAATCAAGTTTGCTGTAAAGAAGTAGTTTGAATTTAACTTCATAACTTGATTATTTGCATGACCGGAAAAATAGATCAAATCAATTGGTTTCCCTAATTCTTTTGAGGCTTGGTCCAATACACTACTTAAATTTTCAGAAGAAGTCACTTCATAGACTCTTGCTTTGTAATTATGGTAAACAACGTTAGCTGCGGGATCTGGAGTATTATCAAACACTTTATATTTAGGCTCAGCCCATTCAGGTGAGCGACCGCTAATAATGACGGCTGTTTGTGGTTTTGCTTGGCCTAAACTTTCAAGTCCATGGTATTTTAAAGCAAATGTTTGTTGAGCATGATCAAGAGTTTGGTAAACTCGAAAACCTTTATAAAGGTTTGCAGCATTTTGTAAAGTCGTGATCGAACCAAGAGTACCGAAGCCAACTGTAATTAAACCAAGAACAATTTCTGACACTTTTTTACTTGTTTTGAGGTTAGAATCGGTTAAGCTTTTCTGGATTCTGCAAGAACCATCATAGATACTCCGGGCGTTACCGACAAAGCCACAAAAAAGGACGACCCCTCTAACAGCCAGCTGAACCGTCAAGCTTTGCGGAAGTAGAATTGTAACAGTAAGTTCAAATAAAATGGCAGCGACAGATGCTGTCTGTATCAACCGAAAATAAAATTCAGGATCTGTTTTTGAATTTTCTATTGATAAACCAGATAAGATTAGGCTTCCCCATCTCAAAAAGTAAGTTCCCGGAGATTTAAGGTTTATATGACCGATTAAAGTTGGGAATTTGACATGTACCGCTTGAAATAATAAGGAGGGAAGCGCTTCTATAACGTAGGAACCAGCAACATAAATCACACCAATGGCAACCTCAGATACGATATCCTCTGTTGTTTCTACAAATTATTTGGCCTGCGAGTATTCTTTTGGTATAAGCAACGAAAATCTTGGAATGCCCATTGATATAACCTTTTGTCTATTTTTTTATTAATTAAACTAATCATAACATATAATTGTTAAGATTTAGTAAAGAAATATAAAACTATTACTTTATTTTTTTATTGACTATTGAAATCTCTTCTAATATAATCCGAAAAATATCTAAATTAGGCGACATGCAATCATGCAAGTTTATTCCAAAAATATTATTCAATTTATTCGTGAAATCAAGGAAACCATCAAATTTTTTTTGGCAAAAGAGCTTTTTTTAGAGGTTGGTACCAATCGATTTTTTAATAAAGATAAATCCTTTTCATACCCTATCAAGGTTGTAATTTTTAATAACAAGCCGATGCTTGGCTATTTTAACTCTGAATTCTACGAACTTGGATTTCATGAAACTCTTATGCGATCATCGAAGGAACAACTAAAAAATATCATTAGACACGAACTTGCTCATTACGTGACATTCATCAATCACGGCCCATCAGTTCAGGCTCATGGTAGCGAATTTAAAACAATTTGTAAAAACAGCGGATGGGATAGTGACGTCTATTCAGCAACAACTTGTATTGATGACGCTGTAGCATCTCTTAGTCACGAAAGTAGCACTGTCTTAAGAAGAGTACAAAAGTTAATGGCTCTTAGCTCTAGCCAGAATGAAAATGAATCTGAACAAGCGATGATAAAGTCACAGCAACTTTTAGTGAAATATCATTTAGAGACCATTGATGCTCAAACAGATGAAGAAAAAGTATTTCTTAAACGTATTTTGAGGCAAAAAAGAGAGAATGCAAAAATGCGTTCTATTGCACTCATTTTAGAAACATTTTTTGTTAATATCGTCTATTCGAAAAGTTCAGAGGCTACTTATCTTGAAATTGTGGGAAGTGCCTTAAATATTGAAATTGCAGAATATGTCGCAGATTTCCTTGATTTTGAGCTCGATAAGCTTTGGGATCTTGCAAGGGAAAAACATAAAACATTAAAAGGGCTGATCGCAAAAAATTCTTTTTATTTAGGGATAGCTAAAGGCTTTTGCGATAAAATTGAGTTCTTAAAAAAAGAGTATCAAAGAGATGGTGTTGTTGGTAATGGCCTCATGATTATAGAAAAAAAACTCATAGAAGCAAAAGAGATGGTCTATCCTCATTTACGTAAATCCAAAAGTAGCGGTAGCTACAGTCATGAAGCATCGATGCTCGGTCAACAGATGGGCAAAAGTCTTAGTATACGACCGGGTGTTGGGTCAGCATCAAAAAACTCTGGTGCGTCCCTGACGTACAGCAAGTAACCTTACATAATAAAGAAAAGCAACATGAGGATAACATCTATTTATCGAACAGGTTCGAGCTTTTTTTTTAATAGATTAATATCCATTTAAAAAAAAAGGGGGTACTTGTTTAATAAATGGATGCCTTCCTTTTGCTCTCCTACGCGCCAAATCTCATCAACTTAAGAGTTATGCTTCTAGTTACTAATTACTTAAAAAAATAACACCGTTATAATATTGAGCTCAGGCTTTACATTGTGATCAATTGCTCCCCTAAAACTTTATAGGTTCAAGGATCAGCAAATGTCAGAATGTCAAGCCTGAGCTAGGGTGTTGATTTAACCAGAAGTATGTGCTTTTTTATTGAGCCAAATTTTGTCTTTAATTTGGTAAAAAAATCATATTTTGCTCCCTCTTTGTCTCGTCTTTAGGCTTTTTTTGAGATGCTCGATTTGACATAATTAGTTTTTAAGTTTCTCCTCTCTTTATGTTTTCTGTGAGCTCTTTGGTAGTAATAAACACTTTTTTTACTACCACAGAGAGAGAGAGAGAGAGATTTTACTAAATTAAAGACAAAAATTGACATTAAAAAAAGAGACGTATTGCCGCTTAGATCAACATCCTAAGCCTGACCTCAATATTATAACGGCGTTATTTTTTAAGTACTTAATGCTCAGTAGTACGCTCCTTAAGTTGATGGCATTGCTCTGCGCCTCTGCGTTTAAAAAAGCTTAAACCAATTCGATAAATGGATGTTATCTTTAATGGGATGAAAAAAGGCCTTGAAACTGCGTTAGTCTCAAGGCCTAAACGATTAGACAGAAGATGGGTTTAACGTAAGACCTTCAGGATCCTCTGGTAGAACATCATTTGCACTTTCTGGTTTCTTATGCAAATCATTTGCTGTTTTAAGCCTGATTTTTTTCTCTTCGCTATTCCAATTGCCTTTGACGATATCCTCAACATCTTTAAAATCTAAAGTTTCAAATTCCATGAGCATATCAGTAATCAATTGAACTTCTTTTGATTTATCTTTTACGATTCCAAGTGCTCGGTCATGGGCTTGATCAAGAATTTCACGGACTTCTGCATCAATTTCATGAGCAGTTACTTCTGAATATTTCTTCTCACTATGTGATCCAAACTGCGTGCTTGAGCCCTCATCATAGGCAACAGCTCCAAGCTTATCACTCATTCCCCATTCACAAACCATGCTTCTTGCAATACTTGTTGCTTGTTCAATGTCCTGGCGTGCACCACTTGAAATATCGCCAACGAAAATTTCTTCAGCTACACGTCCACCCATCAATACAGCTAATTGGTCGATTAATTCTTTTTTCCAATAGCTGACTCTATTCTTCGTCGGTAGGAACATTGTAGAACCAAGTGACATTCCTCTTGGAATGATTGTCACTTTGTCAATTGGATCTGCATGATCAACAAAAAGACTTACAATCGTATGACCTGCTTCATGAACAGCAGTTGTGCGTTTTTCAGCATCATCGATTTCAAGACTGCGACGCTCTTTTCCATAAAGAACTTTATCACGAGCCTCAACAACTTCTTGCGATGTCACAGCCATTCTACCACGACGTGCAGCCAAAAGTGCAGCTTCGTTTAGTAAGTTTGCAAGATCAGCACCAGAGCTCCCTGGAGTACTTCTTGCAACTGACATTAAATCAACAGATGGATCTAGTTTAATCTTGCGAGCATGTACTTTAAGTATATCAAAACGTCCTTTAATATCAGGCAGACCAATAATGACACGGCGATCAAATCTTCCTGGTCTTAAGAGAGCTTTATCTAAAACGTCAGGACGGTTTGTTGCAGCCATTAAGATAACGCCTTCATTTGTGTCAAACCCGTCCATCTCAACTAGTAACTGGTTCAATGTCTGCTCTCTTTCATCATGTCCACCACCCATGCCGGCACCTCTATGGCGACCTACAGCATCGATTTCGTCCATAAAGATAATGCAAGGTGCATTTTTCTTAGCAGTATCGAACATATCGCGGATACGGCTTGCACCAACACCCACAAACATTTCAACAAAGTCTGATCCTGAAATTGAAAAGAATGGGCGATCAGCCTCGCCAGCTACAGCTTTTGCAATTAAAGTTTTTCCTGTACCTGGAGGTCCGATACATAATACCCCTTTTGGAATACGGCCGCCAAGCGATGTAAATTTCTGCGGACTTTTCAAAAACTCTACAATTTCTTGTAATTCTTCAATAGCCTCATCAGCACCAGCTACATCTTTAAAAGTAATTCTATTCGGCCCTTTTGGCATTGATAATTTAGCAGGTGATTTACCAAAGCTCATCGCATTTGAACCAACACCTTTCATCTGTCTTGCAAACACAAAATAAAGAACACCAAGAACCATAAGAACAGGTAGGAATGTAAATAAATAACTTAAGTAGTTAGGCGATGGTTCTTCACTTTTAAATGTTTTTTCAAGCACTTTATTTAAAGGTTGATCAGGAGCTTTAAAAACCCCACCCTTGTTTTGGTTGAAATTTTCAAATTCTTCTTTGGCGTTAATAAACCATTGATTGAACTTTTCAGTATCTTCTTTTTCAAGGGCTCTTGTAGATAATTCCTGGTTGTTAAAAAACCAGATAACATTAGCTACTGCAAGGCGTGCTTTATCAAGCTGTATTTGATTATCATCAATTTTAATAGATAGCTGAGTCACTTCATCAACTGCTTCTTTGTAATTTCGCACGCTTCGAAGTTTGGCTAGTCTGACTCCGTTTTCATCTTTATTTAAGTCATTAACAATTTCTTTTATTTGATTAAGAGAAACTGCATATGCAGAAATGATGGAATCAGGAGTCGCATTTTGTTCTTTAATTTTTGAAACTTCAGTTTCTATATTTTTTAAGTTAGCTTTAATAGATTCATTCCCAATTCCAACTGCAGGGGCTCTAAAACTTGCAATCCAAGCAGCGAAATCTTTACCAAAAGTCTCAAGGGATGCATCTGTTGGATTTGCTTTAATTGTATCTAGCTTGCTGTTTAAAGAAGCTAAACTTTCAATATTTTTTTTTGGAAAATCTTTAATAACGACGCTGTGATTTGCATTTCCACTATCACTAAGATCTTCAACCACGACATAACCACTTGCAGGAATTTGCTGTCCTGTTAATGCAAGAAACATCTCAGTTGAACCAATCATTTTGTTCTGCAAATTAGAAAAGTCTTTTTCGACACGATCCTTCTCTGCAACAAACATATGGTTTGAATTGAGGAGATCAAGATATTTGAAACGGTTTTTACCATCTTCCGTTAAACGGTCGCGAAATTTGCCGCTAAATGTAGCGAGGTTATCATTCAAAGCGATTTTACGACTATCTTCTGGTTGTAACAGTTGAAGATTGACTAAATGCTCGAGTTGGTAGCTAAATGAAACCTTTGCAAATCTGGTATCGACTAAATTTTGTACCATTAATGCCAGCAGAAATGCAGCCATTAAAAACCATACAAAACTATTCGAAAAACTTTTTTTGAAATCTTGTTTGTTATCGTCACCCATAATCACCCTACTTTATTTTGAACTTGAACCGGTGTCATTCTTGATACTGTTACCGTGCCTTGAGGCATATTACGAGAAAAAAAACATATGATAAGTGAAAAAATACCATTTACTGTCTATTAACAAATTCTAACATATTCTTTTTTGGGTATCAACTTCTTAATGCAATTAATCCATTAAAGAGTGGAATTTAAAGAAATAAACATCTTTTTACGTTTAAAATAAATTTTTTTGTCCCGAATGGACATCGACTTATTTGCCCTATCTGTTTGAATTAGATGAGCTGCCGTCTCTATCATAGAGTACGACATAAAAAACCCCTCATGATCTGCAAACATTCTAATTAGATGTTTAATTTCAAACTTCAACGAAAAATCTGTAAAGTCTAAATAGCAGTAAGATGCCTCCCTTACAATCAAGTTCATGTAGTGCCCAAACTTTTTGTTTAGGTACTCATCTAACTCAAGTGATTCATATCCAATTCGGTAAAGAGGCGCCACGATGTCTTTGCCAAATTCTTGCACTAATAGAGGAATAATTTTTGTTCGAAGTCTTCCCCTCATATAAATAGGGTCTAAATTTGTGCTATCTTGAAACGATGCTATATGATGAAGGTTAAGAAAGTCTTCAATCTCTTTTTTTCTTATGCAAAGAAAAGGGCGCCATATCATTAACCCATCAATTAAAGTTTTATTCTTTAATCCCTTAAGTTTAGGTAAGGTAGCGCCTTCAAATAATCTTTTTAATACAGTTTCTGCTTGATCATCTTGATGATGACCCAAAATAACAGCCTGGTAGCAAAACTCCTCGCATAAATTTTTAAAAAATTTTAACCGCTCTAAACGGCAGGCAAGTTCAAGATTTCCATTTAATTGTTTCGGGTCAATTTCAAGAAGATGAAATGGAACGTTAACTTTTTCTGCCATTTCTTTAAGTTTTTCTGCCTCAATAGGGCTTTCTTTTCGCCAGTTATGATTGACGTGCGCTACAGCAAATTTCCACTGATATTTATTTTTTAAAGAAATTAATAGATTAAAAATAGCCATGGAATCTGGGCCTCCTGATAATCCTAATAATATAGGACGTTCAAAATCAGCATGATCTTCCAAAAAAAATTTAAGAATGCGTGTAAAATCCATAAAAACTCTAGTTTAATCTTTTATTGTAACAAATAGCGAAATTATTGTATTCTGTTGTTATTTCACTTTCCAAAGTTTTGTTCACATGATCATTATTTGGCGTTATCTACTAACGCAATACATAAAAGTGTTGAGCCTCTCGCTTGTTGCCTTTATTGCGGTGCTCTTAACAACACGTCTGGATGATATTGCCCATTTTGCCTCTCTTGGAGCGCAAGGCTTTTATGTTCTGCAGTTTACCATGCTTCAAATCCCCTATATTTTACCGATTGCAATCCCCGTATCAGCTCTTATATCCTCACTTCTTTTAATTCAACGCCTCTCCTCATCCCATGAATTAACAGCGCTTCGTGCAAGCGGGCTTTCCATCACGACAATTTTAGCCCCTATTTTAATCTTTGCAAGTTATCTTTCTGTCTTAAATTTTTATATTGTCTCTGAAGTTGCTACTGAATCACACCTTGCGACAAATATACTAAGAAGTGAACTTCGCCAGGTTAACCCGCTGCTTGTGTTGCACAATAAACATATGATGAGGCTTAAAGGAATTTATTTTGATTCCCTTGGTGAATCCAAAATGGGAGAATCAGCTTGCGATGTTCTGCTTGCTAGCCCTGGAAAAGGTGAAAATCATATTAACTTGATGATCGCTAAAAATCTTCACTCTTCAGAATCTGATTTTTCCGGCACTTCCGTCACTTGCATTTCAAGTATAAGAACAGACTCTGAAAAAAGATTTGATCATTTAATGATTGAAAATATGGGAAAATCCGTGACATCCATACGCGATTTTTCTCAGATGCTCCAAAAAAAAATCATCAACATTAATAATGATCATTTAAAACTTGGGCTTTTATTAGTGAGGCTAGGGGATGAAAAGGAAAAATTACTTAGACCCTCTACTTTATCTGATGAGAGCAAAACAATTAAACGTAACATCAATCGCGGATACACTGAAATCATAAGACGCATCTCGATTGCCCTTGCAGTTTTTACATTTACATTAATGGGTTTAAGTTTTGGTGCTAGTATAAGTAGGCATCAATCAAGTAGCGGGGTTATTTATTTAATTGCTTTGGCAGCCTTATATCTTGCTTGTTTTTTTGTTGCAAAAAGCATTGAATATCAATTTACAGCATCCCTGATCCTCTATCTTCTGCCTCATGTATTGATCATTTTTTTCTCGATTTTTAACTTGAGAAGGCTCTCAAAAGGAATCGAATAAATGATTTTTAAAACATGGGAGCGTTATTTTTTCAAGCAGACGCTAATAACTTTTTTTCTATTTATATTTTGCTTTTACAGCCTATATGTTCTGATCGATTATGCAACCCATCTCAATCATTTCCATAGCTCCAAAACAGAATTTAGCTACAGCGTTGTTCTTTCTTATTATCTATTTGATTTTGTCAAACACTTGGAAGTCTTAATACCTTTTGCCCTTTTGATTGCAACAATTAAAACCATTACAAATTTAAATGTCCATAATGAGATTGTAGCTCTATTAGCATGTGGATTAAAATTAAAAAGACTCTTAAGACCGTTTATTATTCTTGGCATTTTTTTCACCATCATTCTTTATCTCAATACAGAAATTTTTCTTCCAAAATCAATCAGGGAACTCAAATCATTCACCGAAGAAAAAGCAATTGCCAAAGTCAAAAATTTGGGATCAAAACCTGTACTCCACTTGAATTTAGAAGATGGTTCTACTTTGATTTTTCAAGACTATAACACAAAAGATCAACACTTTGTTGATTCCTATTGGGTTCGATCAATCGATGAAATCTACCGAATTAAATTTCTTTATCCTCAATTAAAAGAGCCTGAGGGTCATTTCGTCGATCATTTAATACGCGACGATAAAGGTCAATTGATTTTAAAAGGCTCCTACGCTTCAAAAGCATTTCCGGAAATGCTTTTTAATAAGCAAACGCTCTTTGAATCTATTACAAGGGCTGAAGAGCAATCCTATTCAGACCTCTCTTCAAAAATCCCTTCCCTAACAGAAATTAAAAGCGAAAAACAAGCGCAACTTGTTACAAGCTTTTATTATAAACTTGCAATGCCTTGGCTTGCCCTTCTTGCAGTCATTGCACCGATACCTTTTTGTGTAAGGTTTACGCGCCATCTCCCCCTCTTTTTGATTTATGCGTGGAGCATTTTTGGGCTTGTGGCTTTTTACATTATCATGAACTCAAGTCTTGTGCTAAGCGAGCGGCAAGTTTTGGCACCTCATTTTGCTATCGGTATTCCTTTTGGGTTATTTATGGGTGTATTCGGCTTTCGGTATCTACGCCTTAAATAAGTGCGTTTAAGTTGGTACAAGATAAATTCGACATTTTTTTCTCTTGTCGCTCTCCCTAGTTTCAAAAAATGGCGCACTTATTGTGACGATACGTCCGAAAGGCTTGACATTTCAGCACTATATTGAATATCTTTGCCATAAATTGTGAGGATATTATGGATGCATTTGATTTAAGGTTATGGAGCGGTTTTAGTAGTAAAGACGATAAACCCGTGATCATTGATCAAATTGTGATTGATACAAGAAGAATAGACTCCCCTAATGCAATGTTTGTTGCCCTGCCAGGATCGCTTGTTGATGGTCATCTTTTTGTTGAACAAGCAATAAATGCAGGTGCCTCTTACGCAATTGTAAAAGAAGACTTTTACGCCTCATCAAACCTCCCTGAAAGCTTTACCCTTATAAAAGTAAATAGTCCTTTAAGAGCCCTACAAGAGATTGCACACGCTTACCGCATGCAAAAAAAAGCCAAAATTATTGCCATTACAGGATCTTACGGCAAAACAATGGTCAAAGATCTTCTCCATGCTTTAATTTGCACAACAAAACGCACTGTTGCATCACCTGAAAGCTTTAATAGTCAAATCGGGGTAGCTCTTAGTTTGCTTCGCATAACAGATAATGATGAAGTCGCAATCATAGAAGCTGCGATTTCAAAAAAAAATGAAATGGACAATCTCACTAAAATGATTAGCCCTGATAGCTCTATTATTACACATATTGGAAAAAAGCATCAGGTTACTTTAGGAAGTCTTGAGACCTCAACCTCAGAAATTGTAAAGCTTGTTACCTACCCCTCAATTAAAGATTGGACACTTATCCCAAATAGTCCAAGCTTAAAGCCTTATTTAACAACAATGAAAAGTGGTTGTTATCTTTGGGATGAACAAGATAACACACTGCCGCACGCTACAGAAAAACTATCAATTTATCAATCCAAAATGAGTTATGAAATCATATTTCCAGGTGGAAGTGCGTATGTTGGCCACACATCTTCTGGTTTTCACTATTTTTTAGATTTAATCAACATCGCAGTAAAAGCTGCATGGCTTGAGGGAGTATCAAAAGATGATATTACCAAAGTTTTGGAAACTTTCACTTTAGAGCAAATGCGAACAGAGCTTTGGCAATCACAAATAGGCTCAACATTTATTAATGATATTTATTGCTCCGACCCTCAATCAGTTGATCAGTCGCTTAAATACCTTGATCAAGGTAACCCAGGCAATCGCAAAACTTTTTTATTTGGCGGAATGCGTGGAGTCAATCAGCATGGAGAAATCGATTACAAAAGAATAGGTCTTGCGATAGCAAAACATAAGCTTGAAGAGTTAATTTTGGTTGGCAATCATCCATTTTTACATCTTGCAAATGAAGTTACAAAAGGCTCTCCGGATACAAAAATCTCTTTTCAGAAAAGTATGGAAGAGGCTATTAAATCCTTACAAAGCAGCATCAAGCCACATGATTTTATTTTATTAAAAGGCGAAAAAAAAGAACCTCTCGATACTCTAATAAAAGCCTTTGACGGCACTATAAGCAATAATCAATGCATAGTTAATTTAGCCGCAATCCAAGCTAATTTGTTAACTATTCGAAATAAACTTGCACCGCAAACAAGAATCATGGTAATGGTAAAAGCCTTAGCCTACGGCACATCAGATGTTCGAATAGCTAAATTTTTAAAGACTTGCAACGTTGACATTTTAGGTGTTTCCTATGTTGATGAAGCAGTTTCTTTAAAAAAAGCCTCTATCACTCAAGAGATTTTTGTATTAAATGCTGTTATTCATGAAATTCCAAAAGTAATTGAATGGAATTTGACTGTGGGTGTAAGTGAAACTAATTTCATACAAGCTTTAAACAGTGAAGCTTTTAAGAGCAATAAAAAAATTAAAGTTTATCTACATGTCAATACCGGAATGAATCGATTTGGTTGCCTTGTAGAAGAGGCGTTTAATCTTGCTCTAATGATTGCTTGCTGCCCGTTTCTTATCTTGGATGGCATCATGACACACTTTGCAGCAGCAGACGACCCCCTTCAAGATAATTTTACAAACACACAAGCTAAAGAATTCAAAAGGGTCATAGATGAAATTAGTTTACATGGGATTGAGATCCCATGGAAGAGCGCTTCAAATTCAAGCGCTGTCATGCGATTTGATTTTCCTGAATTCAATATGGTCAGGATAGGTCTTTCTGTTTATGGATTATACGCCTCAAATGAGTCTCAAAGCGCTCTTGAATTAAAACTTGCTCTTTCACTTGTTTCAAGAATTGTAGGAATTAACAGTTGTAAAATGGGTGATACTATTAGTTATGGTAGAAGTTATACTGTTAACTCCGATAAGGAAAAAATTGCAGTATTACCGATAGGCTATTTTGATGGGTTACACCGAAATTATAGCGGAAAAGGTTATGTCATTATTGGCGGTAAAAGAGCCCCTATGGTGGGTAAAATTTGCATGGACTACATGATGGTCGATGTTACAGACATCCCAAATGTTCAAATAGGAGATAAAGTCCTCATCTTTGGTGAAGATGAATATGGGAATTATCTCTCCCCTGAGGAGTTTGCAACAAATGGAGATTCTATCGTTTATGAGTTAATTACCTGTCTTGGGCCAAGAATACAACGTGTATTCGTATTCGAAGAGGCTTTAAGTTTGAGATAGGTAGATTCAACACATCTTTTTTTTTAGCCGCGAAGCTGTGGAAGCATGTAGCCGCATGCGTCAGCGTGCGGCTAAGCGTCAAATCTACCCATCTTTAAATCCTTACTTTCCTTCTCATTCGTATTTTCGGGCGGACTATCGGGATCCTAGCCTGACAGATTGACAGTTTCTTTTAAATTGCCTCGATATACCTATAGAAACCGTCAATCTGTCAGGCTAGGGCCCCGATAGTCCTGCAAATAGTTAAGAAATTAAAGATTTAAAGATGGGTAGATTTAACGCTTACGCGGCCGGCTTTATAGCTGGCTTTATAGGTTTAATGGAAGAAAAATCTTCTGAAATATTTAAGTAAATTTCCATGTTATTTTAAGCTATTCGTGCGAGCGCCCAAGCTTAGGGTCCCGATAGTCTGTTCAACACTACGAATGGCTAGGAAAGTAAAGATTTAAAGATGGGTAGATTTGACCCTTACGCAATTTCCACTAGCCTTAAAAAATCACGTCAAACCCAAGGAGTAAAGATAGATATTTCCTTTTTTATCTATTAAGTTCTTTCTAAACAATGTTCCAATGTTTCTTGTATTGTAGGGTAATCGAAGTGAAAACCGGCATTGATAAGGCGATTCGGATACACTTTTTGACTTGCCAGCAATAGCTCGTCCGCCATTTGCCCAAATGCAAGACGTGCAACGATTTTTGGAACTGCAAAAAATGTGGGTCTATTCAGTACACCCCCTAATACTTTTGTGTACACCCTGTTTGTGACAGGGTTTGGAGTTACTGCATTAACAGGGCCTCTCAACTCATCTTTTTCAATAGCAAAAAGAATAACGCGCGTTAAATCATCCAATGCAATAAAGCTAAAATATTGATTACCGGATCCAATCACACCACCAAGGCATAACTTAAACGGAATAAGCATTTTAGCAAGAGCGCCACCATTTGCAGATAAAACAGCTCCAAATCTTAAAAGTACGACCCGAATACCAGTCGTTTTTAACGTTTCAGTAGCGTTCTCCCAGTTTTTGCAAACAGCGCTTAAGAAATTACTCCCTGGAGTACTATCTTCTGTTAATTGCTCATCTGCCCGATCTCCATAAAAACCAATAGCAGATGCATTAATTAAGACCTTAGGAGGGCTTTTTAAAAGTTTTAAGATATCGCATAATGTTCTAGTTGTCGAGACGCGGCTTTCTAAAATCTTTTTCTTTTTCTCCTCTGTCCATCGACCGGAGGCAATATTTTCACCACTTAGGTTTACGACAGCATCCATGTTTTCAAATTGGGCTAAATTAGATGGATCAAAAAAAATCGCATGATCAGATTGCTCATCTTTTTTTCGAACAAGTCTAAATATCTCATGACCTTGAACTTCAAGGTATGAAATAAGAGCGGTACCAACTAATCCAGAAGAACCTGAAATAAGTATTTTCATATTAAGTCACAGGCCTCTTCCGGCATCCAATGAGCATCCTTACCTTCCCACTTGATATTGCAACCTATTGGGTTAGTTAGAGGATGTGTAATAGGCTGACCACTTAAATGTTCTTCTAAAGTTCTTTCCAAATCATTAACCTTCATTTTTTCAGGCTCCCTTGGGCTGTCTATGCCGCGACCCGTATAAATAAGCTTGCGCTCTTTATCAAAAACAAAAAAATGAGGTGTTCTTAAAGCCCCATATTTTAAAGCAGTCAATTGCAGATTATCTCTTAAATAGACCCAAGGGAATTGATTTTGCTCCATTCTTTCTACCATATAATCAAAAGAATCTAAGGGCTTGGTTTTTTCACTATTAGAATTAATTCCAACCAAGGCAACACGTGGTTTAAAGCGATTAGCTGTTTCTGCTGTTACTTTTTCTGAAGAGAGAACATAAGGGCAGTGATTACAAGTAAAAAAAATGACAAGAATTTCTGCATCTTCAAAATTTTTAAGGGAATAGTTTTTTCCATCAGTGCCAAGCAATGAAAAATCTGGAGCATCAGAGCCTATTTCTAAAGTAAATGGTTTCATTAATCATATCCTTTTGTTTGTTTTAATGCGTCTAAAGCAAGTAGACGCGCTTTTGCATGATCGACAATAGGTTTTGGATAATCTAATCCTAGCTCAAGATCTGCAATTTTTAAAATCATTTCCGGTGCTGAAAAAGGTTCGTAAATCCATTTAGCAGGTAATTTTGCAAGTTCTGGTACCCATTTTTTTATATAATTTCCATCCGGGTCAAACTTTTCGGCTTGAGTTGTCGGATTAAAGATACGAAAATAGGGAGCAGCGTCAGCACCGCATCCACTTACCCACTGCCAGCCAAGCGTATTATTAGCTAAATCAGCATCAACAAGTTTATCAAAAAAAAAGTCAGCGCCATATTGCCAAGCAATTAATAAATCTTTGACAAGAAATGAACCAACTAGCATCCTCACCCTATTATGCATCCAACCAGTAGCTTTTAATTCTCTCATTCCTGCATCAACAAGCGGATAACCAGTCATGCCGTCTTGCCATGCTTTTAACTGAACCTTATCATTTTTCCAAGGAAAATCTAAAAATTCTTTTCTTAACGGCACATTTACAGTTTCAGGAAAATGATACAACAAATGGTGGGCAAACTCCCGCCAAGCAAGTTGTCTTAGATAACATTCTACACTAGCATTTGAATTTCGATATTTAGTCATAATCGTATGCCAAATCATGCGAGGACTTATTTCACCAAAATGTAAATAGGGCGATAGGCGCGATGTACCAAAAAGATCCGGTATATCTCTTGCTTGATCATAATGAAGGATAGGCTCTTCTAAAAACCTATTTAACATCTGTTTTGCTTCACTTGCACCAGGCTTCCAATAATTTTTTAATTGGCTAGCATCTTCTGTCTTAAGAATTAATTTAAGACTCATCAAACTTTCTGAATGAATATTTTTAAAGTAACTTTTGAATTTAAAGCTTTTTGTTAAACTCTCAGGTTTTTTAACATCAAACTTCTCCCAAGTTTTCCAAAATGGTGTGAATACCTTGAAGGGCTTTTGTTGTTTGTTTAATATTTCCCAAGGCTCAACTATTAAATTAGCGTTAAAGCTTTGTATATTAATATCTTGAAAGTGACTTAATTTCCTTATATCAGCATCTAGTTTCAAATTTTCAGGTTCATAGCATCTATTCCAAAATAATGAACCTGCTAATGTTTCTTTGATTATTTCCTTTAAGACATCTAGCGGATTGCCTATTCGGATAATGAGTGAGAGCCCACTTTTTTTGAGTTCCTCATTTAATTCACAAATCGAATGGTAAATCCACCATCTGCTGGAAGTGCCTAACTTTAAATGATCTTGGATGATGTACAAAGGGATAATTGCTCTACCCTCTTTTGATGCTACGTTTAAAGCCTCGTTATCCTCTAAGCGAAGATCTTGTCTAAACCAGACAATTGCAGGTTTAAGCTCTTCATTAATAACCATACCAAGTTACCCCCTCAATTTCACCAGTTAAAATTCGATAAACAAGTTGACCCGGTGCATAAAGGTTTTGATTATCACAAAATTCATTTTCATATAAAGAAACTTTTCTCGTAGTTCCATTATCTTCGGTTTTTGAATATTGCCGTTTTGACCCACACAAAACATGAATTCCATGAACCAAAAGAGTGGAAATGGATGAATGTAACGCTTCAAGAGGCTCAAATATAAAATTTACAGGATAAAAAAACTTCGATTCCAGTATGGGCTTTCTAAAATAATTTGGTATCGCTCCCCCGTTTTCCAATTTTCCAAACATTTTTTCAAAGATGAGCTGAAAGTCAGCTGAACAATTATTGCCGGCAAATTGAAAATACCAAATATTTTTTCCATATTCTAAAAAGAGCTCTTCAGCTTCTTTCTTTGTCAATAGGTTTGGGGAAGCCGCGTGAAGCCTCTGTGAATAAAAAGGGGTCGGATCAGGATATGTCAACTCTGCTTTAACTGAATTTCCGATAAAACAAGCATTCTCTTTTGCTGTCTGGGGAAAATCTTTTGCGTATTTACCAAATGGAAAAGCGCGGTATAAAGTCTCATCCTCATTTGGTAAATAGATGGTTGAGGCACCATGCGCATCTTTTACTTGAAATGGATCAATGCAGGAGGCTTCTACGGTAGCAACGTATGGTTTTTCTTTTGTGATTTTAATATCTAACATTTGTTCTAATTTTTCTTTTGAAATTGTTAGAAAGGTAGGGATCTCTTGCCCTTCCCAAAATTTTGGCTTGCTTGTATCAACTGCAACTTTTGAGCCGTTCGCGTAGTAATTTAGTCCTTGCGGCCTGTACATTAACATTCCGGAATCTTCGAAGACTTCCATTTCGGCCGGAATTTTTTTACTAGATTCCCAAATCTTTTTAATCTCTTTCCACTGATGAAACTTGCCGTCGTTCATTTCAATTTCGGCCTCATCGTTTAAAATAGAAACAAATTTTTTGTTAATGAAAAATTTTAAATCTTTTTCATATGTGCCATCTTCCAACATATTTTTTTCTATTATGGCCATTTTTTGATGACTAAATGTATTAAAAAATCCTATTCGTGTTGTTAAAACCGCATTTTTTAAATCTACAGAACATGTTTTATAGTACTGAATTAATAATTTAATCGGAAAATTATCCCTGAAAACAAGCCTAAAAGTGTCATCTTGTATTTTTTTACTCTTTAATAAAACAGGAATAAATCTTGTGTATCTGCTTAAATCTTTGATTTTTTCTAAATCTTTATTAGTGGTATCTTTAGATATGTAAAGTGAAATCGTCTCTTTCCAGTCAGCTAGAGCTTTTAGCAATTGATCGACTAATAAAGAATCTTCCTGATTTTTAGCTAAAGGATTAATACCACCACAAGCAAATTTAATGCGGTACTGAAGAGAAAGTACTTTAAGAACGGTTTGAAGTAGATTAATATCAGTTTTAACACCCAATTCACTTAACGCTTTATCTTCTAATGTTTTGCCAAAAGAAATTTCAGCTTCATAATCATTTTTTTTTGGGCTCAAGATCAACTTTTTTTCGAGTTTGCCTAAGTGCTCTGAAAATGGAGTGATGTTATCAAGGCCCCATCGTATTTCATTGATCATTTCATTTACCTTTTGTTTTAGAAAATCTTTTAGCAGTAATTTTATTATTTCTCAATAAAATTTAATGAATGACATTTTTTTGAAAGAAAAAAAATTAATGGGGGATTAGATTTTATTTTGACTAAAAATTATACCACCCCTTTTTAGGGTTGGTATAATTTTATAAGTATGAGCTTAATATAGACTTTATGACTATAAAATACGCATAATAACAAGGTGCGCTGAAACAGCACTTGCGCCACCAGCTAAAGGTGTTATTGTAAGTGCAGGTGAGTTTCCTGCCGGGTTATTCACGCTTAATATGTCGCCTGGTCCTGTTGTAGTCACTATAGCTGTACCGTAAATTTGATTTGCTCCTGTTGCACGTCCAACAACAGTGTAGGCTATTTCAATGCCATTAAGAGTTAAAACTAATTGTCCAGCCTCATCTACACTAACCTGAAATGTAATATAGTAGGTTCCAACGTTTGTTAGTGCAAAATCTGTTGTATTTAATCGCGTAATAGAACCACTAGCAGGACCATCTTGTGGAAACTGAACAGACGCTCCGGCTGCAACAGTTGCTGCATTGTCACCCGGCATTAAAGCAAAGAAGTCAGCAAATTCCCCGCCAAAAACCCCTGTTTGACCATTAATTCCGGTTAAACCGGTTACTCCTACAGCTCCAGTTGCACCAGTAGCCCCTTTACCGCAGCACCTCTGAACTTTTTCTCTCTCTTTACAGCAGCGCTTAGATATATCGGCTTCACTTTGAATTTCTTCATTAACATCATTTGCAAAAAGTCCTGTGTTTGATGAAATTATAATCAAAGAAAGTAGACATGCAGAAAAAAAATTTGAATTTAAAATAAGCATAATGTTTTTGAGCTCCTTTATTTATAGCAAACATTTAAATTTTTTATATATAAAGGGAAATTTAAAGTAAATTTTTTTTGAATAAAAGCGCTTAAAAAAAGTCCTCATATTAAGAGAAAATTAAGCAAGCTATTAATTCTTGCAGTTTTTTTTTGTTGTAGCTAATATGATCAACACAACAGGAGCTTTTCTCATGGCTAATCTCGATAAAGAAACAATAAAAAACTTAACAAAACTTTGCCGAATTGACTGCTCAGAGGAAGAACAACTTAATCTTTATTAGTGGTATCTTTAGATATGTAAAGTGAAATCGTCTCTTTCCAGTCAGCTAGAGCTTTTAGCAATTGATCGACTAATAAAGAGTCTTCCTGATTTTTAGTTAAAGGATTAATACCACCACAAGCAAATTTAATGCGATACTGAAGAGAAAGTACTTTAAGAACGGTTTGAAGTAGATTAATATCAGTTTTAACACCCAATTCACTTAACGCTTTATCTTCTAATGTTTTGCCAAAAGAAATTTCAGCTTCATAATCATTTTTTTTTGGGCTCAAGATCAACTTTTTTTCGAGTTTGCCTAAGTGCTCTGAAAATGGAGTGATGTTATCAAGGCCCCATCGTATTTCATTGATCATTTCATTTACCTTTTGTTTTAGAAAATCTTTTAGCAGTAATTTTATTATTTCTCAATAAAATTTAATGAATGACATTTTTTTGAAAGAAAAAAAATTAATGGGGGATTAGATTTTATTATGACTAAAAATTATACCACCCCTTTTTAGGGGTGGCATAATTTTATAAGTATGGGCTTAATATAGGCTTTATGACTATAAAATACGCATAATAACAAGGTGCGCTGAAACAGCACTTGCGCCGCCAGCAAAAGGCGTTATTCCAAGTGCAGCTGGATTTCCTGCCGGGTTATTCACACTTAATATGTCGCCTGGTCCTGTTGTAGTCACTATAGCTGTACCGTAAATATGATTTGCTCCTGTTGCACGTCCAACAACAGTTGATGCTATTTCGGTGCCATTAAGAGTTAAAACTAATTGTCCAGCCTCTGTTACACTCACCTGAAATGTAATATAGTAGGTTCCAACGTTTGTCAGTGCAAAATCTGTTGCATTTAATCGTGTAATAGAACCACTAGCAGGACCATCTTGTGGAAACTGAACAGGCGCTCCAATTGCAACTTGACTATTATTATCACCCGGCATTAAAGCGTAGAAATCTGCAAATTCCCCGCCAAAAACCCCTGTTTGACCATTAGTTCCGGTTAAACCGGTTACTCCTACAGCTCCAGTTGCACCAGTAGCCCCTTTACCGCAGCACCTCTGAACTTTTTCTCTCTCTTGACAGCAGCGCTTAGATATATCGGCTTCACTTTGAATTTCTTCATTAACATCATTTGCAAAAAGTCCTGCGTTTGATGAAATTATACTGAAGGAAAGTAGACATGCAGAAAAAAATTTTGAATTTAAAATAAGCATGATGTTTTTGAGCTCCTTTATTTATAGCAAACATTTAAATTTTTTATATGTAAAGGGAAATTTAAAGTAAATTTTTTTTGAATAAAAGCGCTTAAAAAAAGTCCTCATATTAAGAGAAAATTAAGCAAGCTATTAATTCTTGCAGTTTTTTTTTGTTGTAGCTAATATGATCAACACAACAGGAGCTTTTCTCATGGCTAATCTCGATAAAGAAACAATAAAAAATTTAACAAAACTTTGCCGAATTGACTGCTCAGAGGAAGAACAACTCAATCTTCTACAAGATTTAAAAAAAATTCTTGATTATATTGATCAACTTGATGAAGTAGACACAGAAACTGTAGAGCCATGTTACCATGTTCTTGATAACGTTTCTAATGTAACAAGAGAAGATATTGTTGGCGAGACTATGCCTCGTGAAGTTTTTCTAGCGCTAGCACCTTCACACGCTGGGGGGTTGATTAAAGTGCCTCCAGTCATGAAATAAACATCTGAAACATAAGGCCATCATGCACAACTTTTCAGCAATTGAAATTAGGGATAAATTTTTAAAAGGCGAAATTTCCGCTGTATCGATCGTAGAGAGTTTTTTAAACCGCATTGCAACATACGATAAAGAGATCGGTTCATTTCTTGAAGTATTTAATGAACGCGCTTTGAAAAAAGCAAAAGAATTGGATGCAAAACTTGGAAAAGGTGAAAAACTTGGAAAATTAGCCGGCATCACGATTGCGATAAAAGATAATATTCATGTCAAAGGGGAAATCACCACTTGCGCAT
>Ga0335394_10001521_pt1 | contig 26142 bp, 16 predicted proteins | sample MAT03_FD_205741 | JGI IMG/M metagenome (GOLD analysis project Ga0335394, IMG submission 205741) | Freshwater microbial communities from Lake Fryxell liftoff mats and glacier meltwater in Antarctica - MAT-03 (spades assembly) (version 2) ...
CCGCCGCGAACCCGCCGCGAACCCGCCGCGAACCCGCCGCGACCCCGCCGCGACCCCGCCGCTAACCCGCCGCCGCGAACCCGCCGCGAACCCCGCAACCCACCGGGCTTCGCCCATCTCTCAGATAATTTTTTTTCCTATTCTCTCCTGGTGCGCAACAACTAAATTTTCCAGTGTTCCAAAAAGTTCGATTACTTCTTTTCTCTTAATAAAAGTTGGGGTTTCGGTAAACAATGAATTATAACTGGAATGTTTCCACCTGTCTGTTGACTTAACAATTCCATGGTTAACGGGATTATTATGAATATAGCAAATCAGTGTTTTTAAATACCTTTCTGAGTCAACATTTTTCCTTTGGAAACTTTCTTTCATCAATGAACCCATTCTGTTATAAATTTTATTATAGGCCTGAACATAAGAATTGAAACAATGAGAAAATTGTTCTGAAAGTAATTTTTCTATAATTGACAATTTAAGAATTCTTAAATCTGATTCGTCACCAATTAAAAGGCCGGAAGAGTTCTTCGAAATAGCTGGAGGTAAAATTAATTTTGATAGTTTTTTATCTATCTTCTCTTCCCACATTTTTAGAAGTATATATTCACTTTTTACTCTTACTGCAAAATGAAAATGATTTGGTATCAAACAATAGGAATGAATATCGCAGCATGGCACAATATATTTTTCAATTTTTTGCATGAAGAAATGATAATTTTTTTCTTCTCTAAAAAGTTTGTCATTACCATTTGCATGGTTGTAAATGTGATAAAATTTATCCGGCTCAAGAAAATCTCTGGGGCATCCCATAAAAAATAATTTAAAAAGTTAAAAAAATTTTGAACAAAAAAACAAAACATCCCGAAACGGATTTTGCAAATGTAAAAAAAGAATTTCAATTAAAAACAATCGCCTGCTGTTCGCCAGGCAGCTCCGCTCCCGCTCCCGCTCCGCTCGAACCCCGACAGGGATCAACCACCACACCAACAAAACAAACGATTATATTTAATTCCACTATCTTGCTGAGGACAACTTGCATCCCTGTCGGGGTTTGCCCGCCGCGCCGCGCCGCTGCGCCGCCGCGCCGCCGCGCCGCTCCACCGCCGCGACCGCCAAAAAAAACAAAAAAAGCCCCTCATTTCTGAGAGGCTTTTTGTTGTCCGACCAGGACGATGTTTTCCGCTGTTTTAAGATAATTCAGACTACTTTCAGACTACTTTTTTGGGGATTTAGACTACTTTTCTGAGTATTGGTCTGAATTTTTGAAAGCCAGGGTTCAGACTTATTCCCATTATAAATAATGTGAAGGATTATATGGTTTTATTCTGATCCGTTGCAGTAAAATTAATAAGTAGTTAATACTTCACCAACTTCCCCGAAAGCCGTTGGCCGGATGTTATTAAATTCACAAAATACATTCCATTCGCCATTCCAGTCATATTAAAATTGCGGGTGTAATATCCATTCACAATTTGAATATCTTCTCGATGTACTATCTTCCCTTGAACATCAAAAATTTCCATCGTGCCTTTGGTGCCGGTTAATTTATCGGCATTAATAAAGGTTGTTTGCCACTCAGGATGGTAAAAAACGTTGAGGTGAGGATTAAGAAGGATGGGTTGTGATTCTGAAATTCCAACAAGTGTATCGCACGCACTACCAACCAACGGACCTAAATCATAATCAGGATTATTAGGCAAACCCCAATAAGTTCTCTTGCCACCCAAATAAAAACTCCATGGTTGAAAATCGCATGATAAACCTGCAGAGTTGGGTGAATGGATCACACTCAGGTTCATGTTTTCGGGGTAGTAGTGTATGGAATCATACGGAAAATAATACCAACCGTTGGATTGAACCCAACCGCAACTTAAATATATTTTGTCATCAGGTCCTCTTTTCAAGGCCCCAGCCGTGTACGGAGGCAACGAAGTTTGCCAAATTAATGTCTTACTGGCAAAAATATTTGGTGCCCAGGTGTCGTATTGCCACAAACGACTAATTGGATTGGTAGTTGAAGTTACGTATAAAAATCTTCCGTCGGGTGAAAATTCACTTGACCAGTAATAAGGATATGGAGAAGCAGTTAATTGGGGTTCAATTGTGACAGAGGGAGATAAAATCCCTGAACAACGATTAAAATTTAGTAACTCAATAATTCCCCCCCAGTTGACAAAACAAATTTTTGAACCGTCTGAAGATATTGAAAGTGTACCTCCACTAGTACCATTCATTTCACCCACATTTTGAATTGGCATTGGAGTTATACCTAAAGTCGAAATTAAAAAAATACACCATGAATTATTAGTATTCGGGAATGAACCTGGCGATGGTCGTACCATCAACCACCAATCTCTTCCGTTTCCATGTTTGACTGCCAGAATGCAATCCACCATCAAGAAATTGAGTAGCTGTACATTTTTTTGAGTAACAGCACCCAATCCGCTATCGCCTCGCAAGTCAACAATGGAATAAAATAGTCCGGGAAAACTGCTGTTAGTAACCCCAACAGAAAAAATGTACAGTATGGAATCATCATCAGGCGATGGAATTATAGTCAGCTCTTGATACCAGCCTTGACCTAATAGACTATCTCCATTTTGCATCAAACTATGAAGATTATTATAAACCAATCCAGAATTGTTAGCTACACCGGATCTTGTATGAGCATAAAACAATAAACCTCCATTTGAATCTGCAATAGATGCGCATGATCCACGGGAACCAACCGAACTGGTAGTCGCAATCGGATTAGACAAATTAGTGAAATCAATTGCTGCACTATCTCCGAAACACCAAATGTTACCCCGCTGGGCCTGCACCGAAATGCAAGCAAGCATGATAACAAGTGTACAAATTATTTTTTTAAACAAGGTCGTTATTTTAAAAGGTTAACTGATTTTGTATAATACTCGTTATTGTGATCATGGCATCGGATAAAATAAATTCCCTGTACAAACGGTGACATATCCAATTGAAAATTGTTTTTCTCAATTCGTTTTGATAAAATCATTTCTCCAATCGAATTGTACACTTCAACTCCTGAAATAATTGCTTCACGATCAACTAATTTCAGAGTCAGTAAACCAGTAGAAGGGTTAGGGAATACAGTAAGCTCGGTTTTAGTTTCTTCTTTGTTGAGTAACAATTCTGTAACAGATTGTTGTCCCATTCTGGAAGAGATTAAAGGCGGATGCTGTTCTATAAACAACTGACCCAATCCGTAATAATAAACTGCTCCCTGTGTGGTGGCTGCTCCAGTGGTTCGTTCCAAATAAAAAGCACTATCGGCTCCGGAAAGATCTCCTCCTCTGTCAAGGATTTCCTGACTTCTTACATAATGTTCTAAAAGGTAGCTTTCAATTTCATTGTCTGCAACAATAGTTCCGGCAATTGTCATAGCCGAATCGGGCTCTCTGTCCATCAAAGATTCCACCAAATAAAACTTGCCTATGTTGGAAGTATCGTGACGAGTAAAATAGGCTTCAAAATCGGCATCAAACGAATCATACTGATAGATGATGGTGGAATCGGATTTCATGGCTTCATAAGCAATAACATTGGCAAGGTACGTATTTTCTGCTGAGTATTCTTCAAAAGTTAGACTATCGCCTACAACAGCCCCATAAAGCACTATTCTATCATTGGAACTGATTGATGTTGTGCTGCAAGCAACACCTGAAGAATTTTGGCTAGGAATTGGATTAACTATCAGCCCATCAAATGGATTTGGGCTGAATTCTTCATTTTGATCATCCAGACCTTGGTGGTACCAGTTGATTGGAGTAGGAGTTCCTAACAACTGACCTCCAACTTTGAAGGAATACGTAGGGTCAACGGACCAGGTATTATCCCAGGCAGTTTCATCGTTAGGAGCACCAGGAATTCCCTGGATAAGATGTATTAATGCATTATTGAAATTAATGCCTATATCATAATCGCTTAGGTGATTCTGCCTCAATTGTGTGCCATCGCAATGGTTGTCGAAATTTATTGCAATACCTAGTTTATCTATCACATTGCAATTTAGGTCGCAATTTAGGGAACCCGCAATATCAATACCACGGAAATTAACATGTGGCATAAAAACAGAATTATAAATTGAATTTTCCGTCACAAATGCACGGGGACAGTTTTGAAGCCAAATGCCACCGTGGAAATTAACCAGTGTAGCATCATCGGTTATATTAAAATCGATAGCATTCGATCCCACTTCCATTTCACCTATATTGATTCCATGAATGCCTATACGATATCTTGAAATAACATTGTTTGTTATGAAAACATCTTTATTTATAAATCGATTTGCAGATGGATTTTGCACCGTAATGGCTGTTCGAAAGTAATTTGGATTGTCGAGCCTCTCAGTTGGATCATTAAATTCATTCCCATCTACAAGAAGATCACCGCTAACATTAAAGAGAATCACACCTAATTTTACATCTGAGAAAATATTTTCTTCATCAATTACGATATTTTCAGAATTCTTGTTGCAGCGGATTCCAAATTCTAGATCATTAAAGTCATTGCCTTGAATGGTTAAATCAAAATCTCCTTTTGAAAAAATTCCATATTTGGCATTTTCAAACACATTTATGTAATAATTTGATGTCCGGCTTCCTCCTATGTTAACCACCTTAGGAGTACTGGTATTTAAAAGATTAATGCCTGTTCCACAAGGTTGACATAGAGAAGTACTTATCATGTTAGTTGTGCAGTCCGGAAATCGATATTGTAAACATTATTGAATTCAATTGCGATAGGTTTGGGAACAGCACCACTGGTGCCATTACGTTTTTTGATAGGGAGGTTTTTGTCCTTTTTTGGAGTATTCATGATTTTTATAATTTATGAATACAACTTTAATGTAGACTTGAAGAAAAGTAAATGCTAATTTATTTTAATATTAAATTCCGAGTATCAAGTGCCTTTCTTTGAATGTAATTTTCTTATTTGTTTTTTAATTCCCGCACAAAATTTTCAAAGTTTGTTGTTCTACTGTCCTGAATGTATAGGTCGAAAGCTTTTTTACTAGTGTGCTGTGACTGGTTCATGATGGACTCATCAGAAATTCCTCGTTTTTTCATATTGGTAATATAACTTCTGCGACCCGTATGCGTGCCAATAAATTTATAAAATGGATCAGTTTTGAAAGTGGATTGTTTTGATTTAGTATTGAACCGTTCCTGCGTAAAATCTTCAGTGAATCCAGCGTATTCCATTGTATCTTTTATGCATCTATTGAAGTAAGCATTTGAAATTTTATTAATTGTAAAATTATATTTTTCCAATAATGATAAGACCTCATCAAAAATAACAATGTCGGCTTCAACTCCTGTTTTTTTCCTTCTGATGTGAGAATATTTTATTTGTTCACCAGCGACACTTTTAACTTCTACCTTCTTGAATAATTGTGGCAGATCCACATATGTTACCGAGGTGTAACATTGAATGTAAAATAAATCCCTTGCGTGTTCCAGGTGTTTATTGTTGCTATTAAATTTAAGACTCAACACATGTGCTAACATTTCTTCTGATAAATATGGCCTAGTAACCTTTTCATATGTTCTATCAAAAATGTCGCTATATATATTTAATATTTTGCTATTGAATTGTACTGCGAGTTGGGACGTGGCAAAAGCGAATACAGCATTGATCCATTTTTTGTAATTGTTAAAGCCCGGTATGTCCAGGTCGCGCTCCTCCTGTAAGTAATCGAAAAAATTGAGGAAGACTTGGTCATTAATTTCGTTTACAGTAATTTCTTCATCAAATTCATTAAACACATTTATCAATACATTGTAAGCGCTGCCATCAGAGAGCGAACCTGATTTTATTTTCCGGTTTTTAACAAGGTCAACGAACTCAATAAATTTAATTCCCCCATATTTTTTTACATCAATATCATGCATCAGGCACGATTGAGCTGGTGATGTTGGTAGTTCATTATCGACAATATTTTTTTGGTGCAGTTTAGAACTAGTCTGAAGAAATTTCTCTGCATTGGATTCGAGACTCAGGTTGAAAAACCAATCTAAATTTATGTGTTTGTTATCTGTGTCAACCAGGAAAAATTTTGAGGTTTCTATTCTTTCCTTTACTTCTTTGTAAATTTCTTCTCGTTGCATTTCCTGCCACCGAAAATTTTTGTTCATGTATTCTGTAATCGGTGTTACTTTATCATGAATATTTTTTTGAATTGACTCTTCGATTTCCTGCTTGAAATACCCCGTTGAATATAATTTATGAATTCCTTCGTCATCTAAGCTGGATGATGTTTGATTAAGTTGCAGTTCGATGAATTCTTTTGCTTTAAGAAATCTGCTTGCCAGATCAGCTTTTCTTGGAAGATTTGTTTTTAAATCCCACTCTTCTGGCAACAGTGACACACCTACTGAACAGACTTGTGATAAATATTTGCCTTCCCACTTGGTATTAAGAGAACAAACCAGTTGAATTGGCTTCGTAGAAGAGGACACTGACTGTAATTTATAGTTGATTTTAAATAACTTCATTACCAATGAATTATATTTATTCAAATATACTACATTAGTCTGAAACTTAGTCTAAATATGCTAAAATAAACTTCATTTAGACTAATAACCAATGGGATTTAGACTAATGTTTGGCTACTTAGAAAGATTAAAATTCTAGAATAACAATAATAATTATCTATAAACGATTGATTATAAATTAAAAAGCCTCTCATTTCTGAGAGGCTTTCCGTTGTCCGACCAGGATTCGAACCTGGAAAAGCAGTACCAAAAACTGCTGTGTTACCATTACACCATCGGACAATCTCCGCGAATCATTTCTGAATCGGGACTGCAAAAGTATAAAAAATATAAATCAACACAAGGGTGTAAAGAAATCTTGAAGTAATTAAATTTTATGGCCGGGATTTGTTGATATTCAAATGTATACCTTAATAATTATTCAATTACTAAGGATAAATGAGTTTAGTTTTTCAATTTCATTTTCTACGAATGCTCTCAATAGCTTTCATGCCTAAGAAATTGATCAATTAAAAGGTGAAATAAAGTTGCAAACGAAAATTACCAAAAGTGCAACGTATTTATTTTATAATGAAGTACTTAAGCATGCTTACCCGAAATCAAACAAACCTTCATTTTGCAAACAACTAATAAGCCAACAAACCAACAAACTATTGAGCCAACAAACCAACAAACTAATGAGCCAACAAACCAACAAACTAATGAACCAATAAACTAATGAACTAACAAACTAGCAATTTGCCCTTTTTTTATAACTTCGCCACATCAAATTTCAACTCTTAAGTATGAAAAACTACAACAGGATCAATAACTTAACCGGATGGCTAGCTTTTGCAATCTCCGCTTTTGTTTATTTATCGACCATAGAGCCCACCGGAAGCTTCTGGGACTGCGGTGAATTTATTGCCGCCGCTTACAAACTTCAGGTAGGTCACCCGCCAGGTGCCTCGCTGTTTTTATTGATCGGCCGGTTCTTTACTATGTTTGCCGGTGGCGATGTTAAACTTGTTCCAATCATGGTCAACATTATGTCGGCGCTGGCTTCTGCCGTAACTATTCTTTTTCTGTTTTGGTCTATCACACACATTGCTCGTAAATTGATTAAAGTATCTGATGACCAATTAACTACAGGTCATTTTGTGATGATAATGGGAAGTGCCTTCGTAGGTGCCATTACCTATACATTTTCCGATTCATTCTGGTTTTCGGCTGTCGAAGGCGAGGTTTATGCCATGTCATCTATGTTTACTGCCATCGTTTTCTGGGCTATGCTCAAATGGGAACACCATGCCGATGAACGTCACTCCGACCGTTGGTTGATTCTTATCGCTTATCTCATGGGTCTTTCAATTGGAGTCCACTTGCTCAACCTGTTAACGATTCCGGCTCTTGCCTATATTTATTATTTCAAACGTTACAAAGTGACTACTGCCGGCATTGTGAAAACCGGTATAATGGGAGTCGCTATCCTTGGAATTGTTCAATATGCCATCATACAAGGATTTGTTAAAATTGGCGCTTATTTCGATTTGTTCTTTGTGAATACTCTTGGCATGCCTTTCTGGTTTGGTTTTTTATTCTTTGTAATGCTTATTGTTGCTGCAATAGTTTTCGGTTTAAATTACACGGTTAAAAAGAATAAACCTCTTTGGAATACCGCTGTGTTATGTTTTGCATTTATTGTTCTAGGTTATGCATCTTATGCACAAGTGGTTATTCGCTCAATGGCTAATCCGCCAATGGATGAAAACAATCCTGAAAATGCATTTGCGTTGTTGAGTTATTTGAATCGTGAACAGTACGGCGATCGTCCTCTCATGTATGGTCAGTATTATAATGCAAAATTGATCGACCAAAAAGAGGGCTCGATGACGTATGCCGAAAAAGATGGAAAGTATATTGAAGCCGGTCGTAAAATTGAGCCGGTTTACGATCCTAAAGCATCCACAATTTTTCCTCGTATGCACAGTAATCAGGAAAATCATGTGGGGGCATACAAAGAATGGACAGGTGTGAAAGGTGATAAGACACCTACTATGTCAGATAATATTGGTTTCTTTTTCTCCTATCAGATGGGACATATGTTTTGGCGTTATTTTATGTGGAATTTTGCAGGTCGTCAAAATGATGTGCAGGGACATGGCGGCATAACAAAAGGAAACTGGATAAGTGGTATCAAAGGAATTGACGCTCTGCGTTTAGGCCCGCAGGAAAAACTTCCTGTAAGTATGACCTGGAATAAAGCCATGAATACCTATTACTTTTTGCCGCTCATACTTGGTTTAATTGGCTTGGTTTATCAGTTTCGTAAAAATCAATATGACGCTACTGTTGTGGCTCTTCTGTTTTTCTTTACAGGAATCGCAATTGTAATTTATCTGAATCAAACTCCCTATCAACCTCGTGAGCGTGATTATGCTTACTCCGGTTCGTTCTATGCTTTTGCGATATGGATTGGATTAGGTGTGATGGCTATTGCCGATTGGTTGTCGAAAAAAACAACACCTATGGTTGCCGGTGCTACTGCTACTGCTTTGTGTTTTACTGCCGTTCCTGCGCTCATGGCGAAAGAAGGATGGAATGATCACGACCGTTCAGGAAGATATACTTCACGCGACTTTGCTTATAACTACCTTAACTCATGTGAACCTAATGCAATCATTTTTACCAATGGCGATAATGATACTTTCCCTCTCTGGTACATTCAGGAAGTGGAAGGTGTTAGGACCGACGTGCGTGTTATGAATTTAAGTCTCTTAAATACCGATTGGTATATTGAACAAATGCGTCACAAAGCATACGATTCCGATCCTGTCCCTTTTTCCCTTGGCTACGAAAAAATTATTCAGGGCACACGCGACTATGTTCCTTATTATGATCGTGGATTGAAAGGATTTACAGATCTCAAACAAATTATTGAATTCATCGGTAGCGATGATGCCGGTGCCAAAGCAATGACACAAGGTGGAAACAATATCAATTATTTCCCAACTAAACAATTCAGCATTCCGGTTGATTCTGCGGTAGTGGTGCAAAATGGAACTGTTGCTCCTGAAAATGCAGGACGTATTGTGAAGAATATCGAATTTGATGTAGACAAAAATTACATCATGAAAGCCGATCTTATGATTCTCGATTTGCTTGCTCATAACAACTGGAAACGTCCCGTTTATTTTGCTGTTACAGTAGGTTCTGAAAGTTATCTCAATCTGGAAGATTACTTTCAGCTCGAAGGACTTGCTTATCGGTTGGTACCCATCAAATCAAACAAGGCTACCGATGGTCAAACCGGGCGTGTGAATACCGATGGTATGTACGACAAAATGGTGAATAAATTCTTGTGGGGGAATATGAACGATCCTAATGTGTATCTGGATCAGAATAACCTGAACATGACCATGAACCTGAGAAATAATTTCAGCCGACTGGCAGAATCTTTACTTAATGAAGGTAAGAAAGATTCGGCTCTAACGGCCCTGGATAAGTGTTTGGAAGTAATGCCCGATAAAACTGTTCCTTACAACATTATGATGCTTCGAATTATTGAGTTGTACTACGCAATTGCTAACTACAATAAAATGCAACTCGATGCTAATGGTTTGCCTATTAATGCAGGTATGGAACTCACCGATGCCAAATCTAAAAAAGCGCTCGAAACCGGAAATCAGATTCTGCGTCGAGTAGGGGATATCTATGAAAATGATATCGAATACTATTTGTCACTTAAAGGAACCAAATACTTTAAGCTGGTTGAAAGAGATCTCGGTCAGGGACTTGCAGTAATGCAGGAACTCACTCGCCTCTCCAAAGCCTCCGGTCAGGATGAATTGGCAAAAGAAAGCGAAACGAAGTTTAAAGCTATCGAGCAAAAATATTACTCTCAATAAAAAAATAAGGCTCCGTAAAGGGGCCTTATTTTTGTAGTTATGTTATCCATTGTAAGACCACCGTATTTGTTGAGGCGTTATTACAACCGCTTCATCTGGAATTTTCATCCGGACTCAAAATCAATTTATCTCACCTTTGACGACGGACCTATTCCGGGCCCCACCGATTTTGTTTTAGAGCAATTGGAAAAATATAATGCCAAAGCAACCTTTTTTTGTATTGGAGATAACGTTAAAAAAAATCCTGATCTCTTTCAGAAATTGATTCATAACGGTCATCGCATCGGTAACCATTCCCATAATCATTTGAATGGATGGCAACATAATACGAATGATTATGTGGAAAATGTACGCAATGCCGAAGAGTTTATTTCATCTGACATTTTCAGGCCTCCTTACGGAAGAATTAAAAAGCAACAAGCTAACATTCTTATAGAAAAATATCGGATTATTATGTGGGATGTGTTGAGCTGCGACTACGATAAAAATGTTAGTCCTGACCAGTGTTATTTGAATGTTGTAAAGAATATTCGCCCCGGATCAATTGTAGTTTTTCACGATAGTTTAAAGGCATTTAAAAATTTGGAATATTCCCTTCCTAAAAGCCTAGCTTTTTTTACGAATGAAGGCTACGATTTTAAAACTATTTAGAGTTTAGGGAAGTGTAAGTGATATATAATATTGCATTTTTTTTGTAATTTTGAATTATGGCCAAGTTAGATCGCACCGCATTTAAAATTCAAACCTTCAAAGAAGCGGATAATAACCGAAATGAATGGTTAAAAAAAACTCCTGAGGAGCGATGGGCCGACTCCTGGTATTTGCTTGCATCGTGCCGGGGGCTTCGATCCCGAAAATTCGCCACGAATGGATAAAACAGTTTTTTCGATGCGGAATCATGTCAAATAATTTAAACGAAGATTTTATTTATTTTTTAATATCATTAAATAAAAATGATGTTGAGTATATTTTAGTTGGAGGTTATACAGTAATTTTTCATGGTTATAACCGTACTACCGGAGATCTAGATTTATGGATAAACCCAACTAAGGAAAATTATTGAAAGCATTCCTGAATTTTGGACTTAATCCATTTGATATGACAGAAGCTAAATTTTTGGATACAACCAAAAATGATGTCTTTGCATTTGTTCGACCTCCAGTTTGCATAGATATTCTCACCACAGTCTAAGGATTGAATTTTTCTGAAACTTTTTCAAACGCCACTCACCGAAATTTTTCCGGGATTGAAGTCAGAATTATAGATATTCGTGATTTGATTAAAGCAAAAAAAGCTGCGAACCGTCCAAAAGATCAGGATGATCTGGAGCATTTGAATTAAAACAAATAAATAAATCTTGATTTATTTATTTAAGCTCTTTTAAAAGCATCAAAAATTTATTTTTTTTGCTGCTCAATTCAACCCAAACTGCTCCACCGCCATCTCACAAACCGCACTCCCAATAGCCAGCGATGCCGTAGCAGCAGGCGAAGGTGCATTCAAAACATGCAGTGCATTGCCATGGCGCTCTATCTTAAAATCATCAATCATTTCCCCATCAGGGGCCAACGCCATTGCACGAACTCCTGCGCGTCCCGGTACCAAATCATCCATCTCTAATGATGGAATTAAATGTCGCAGCCTGTTAAGGAAAAGTCTTTTTGAAAATGCCCTCTTATATTCATCCAATCCAAAACGCCAATGCTTGTAAAATAATTTCCACGTGCCTTTATAAGTTATCGCTTCCCACGTATCCGTAAAGTTAAAATCGGTTTTTCCATAACCCTCTCTCTTAAAAGTAAACACTGCATTCGGTCCGCATTCAACACCACCCTGTATCATCCTTGTAAAGTGAACACCTAAAAATGGAAACTCAGGATTCGGAACAGGATAAATTAAATGCTTCACCTTGTTCATCCCTTTGTCCGACAAATCATAATAGTCGCCACGGAAACCAACAATCTGCATCCCCGGTTCCACTCCCTCTTTTTTGGCAATCCGGTCACATTGCAAACCTGTACAGCTGATAATATATTTAGAAGTGAATTTGCCTTTGGGTGTCACAACTGTCGTGATGGTATCACTCTTCTCGAATCCTGTAACCTCATGCCCGGTTAGCACTTTGCTTCCCGGAAATTTACCCTGAATAATCTCCACAAATTTCCTCGAAACCTCAGCATAATCAATAATTCCCGTACACGGAACAAAAATACCTTCAATACCCACACAAAAGGGCTCTATCTCCTTGATTTCGGCAGCAGTAATTTTCTGAATCCCTTCAACACCATTCTGAATCCCGTTGTTGAATACTTTATTCATGTGCGGGAGTTCTGCCTGACTAGTCGCCACTACTATTTTTCCACAAATATCATGAGAAATCTTGTGTTCTTTGGCAAATTGAACCAACTCGCGACGGCCATCAACACAATTTTTAGCTTTATAACTTCCTGGTTTATAATACAATCCCGAATGGATCACTCCTGAATTGTGGCCGGTTTGGTGGGCGGCTACATGATCCTCTTTTTCGAGAACCAACACTTTTAAATTGGGAAACCTGAGGTTGATTTTATAGGCACTGGCAAGTCCTACAATACCACCACCCATTACAATAATATCATAATGAGGATGCTGGCCGGAATTTGAATTCATATTCATCGAAACGTCTGCAAATTTAATCTCTTAGAATGAATTACCCGACCTTCAGCACGATTATTTTTCCTCCTTTGTTGCCTTGAAATGTATTAAAATCAACCCTTTTCATTCTCCGGCTAATCCGAGAATTAAAGATAATTACCTCATTTTTTTGTCTGAAACACTTTACGGATAGGCTCTTAACAAATATTTGTTCAAAACTCTGCATTAAGAACTATCTTTATACTTTCAAAGAGTCTGAAGCCGCCCTAAATTTGCCATATGATTAAAAATCTCCTTATCAGTACTTTGGTTGTCTTCGCCACTCTTTTCAGCCTTTGCCAAAGTGCCATTGCAGGAGGATTTGATAATAGTGCATTTATGGGAATGAAAGCCGCCTCTATGGGAGGAACCTTCACAGGAATCGCTTCCGATGCATCGGCTTCTTTTTATAACCCTGCCGGAATGTCCTTTATCGAATATTCTCAAATCTCTGCCGGGGCAGCCTTTCGTATTGGATCAACATCCTACCTGAGCCCGTACTCTGGAAATTCGGATATGACCAATAAGTTTTCAACAAACTTTCATTTATATGGTGTGGGTAAAATAAATGAAAAAATTGCTGTTGGATTAAGTATCAACACTCCTTTTTGTTTGCGTAGTTCGTGGGATGAAAACTGGACAGGCCGTTTTATTGTGAGAGAAACAAAACTATCGGCCACTTATATTCAGCCTTCGGTGAGTTATTTGTTTGGCGATAAATTCAGCGTCGCTGCAGGGCCCATTTTTGCTCTCGGAAAAAACTATCATACCCGTGCCATTCATTATAACTCCTCCGCCGGTGAACTTGGTGCGGAGTTGGACGGCAATTCAAACGGATTTGGTTTTAACATTGGACTATTTTTAAAAGCTAATGATAATTTCAGAGCAGGTTTAAACTACCGCTCTGCAGTAAATATGAAAGTTGATGAGGGTGATGTCTCCTTTTCCAATGTGCCCTCATCGTTAGTCGATGAGTTTCCTGCCTCTACTTCGTTCTCTGCCGAATATACTATGCCTTCAGTAATTTCTTTGGGAACTTCTTTTAATTTAGTTAGAGATTTAATTATCGGAATTGATATCAGTTACACCACATGGAGTTCATTTGATACACTTGAATTTACATTTAAAAATGAACCCCAACTGGATTATGGAAATGGAATGTTTTATGAAAATACTTTTGCAATCCGTTTGGGTGCCGAATATAAAGTGAGCGATAAGTTGGCTCTGAGAGGTGGCATCGCTTTCGATCAATCACCTGTTCCCGATGATTATCTCTCCCCGGCTAATCCCGATGCCGATAAATTTGCTTTCTCCGCAGGTGGTTCCATTATGTTCAGTGAAAAAATTACGTTGGATGTTGCGTACATGCTGGAGAGTATGCGCGAAAGAGAAGTTACCAATAGTGAATTGCAATTCAGTGGAAATTATAAAAGTTTGAGTAATATTTTTGGACTAACATTAAATTATGTGTTTTGATATGAGTGGGATGAAAAAAAATGTTGCTCTATTATATCTCATCACGGCAGTGCTATTTTCAAGTGCCTGCAAAACATCATTCGATGAGGTTAATTATAATAATGGAGATGCTGAATTCGCACGTTTTCTCTCCGTAGGTAGCGGTTATATGGCAGGTTATGCTGATAATGCTCTTTACAGAGAAGCGCAATTGAATTCGATCCCGGCTCTTTTATCCGAAAGATTTGCTTTGGTAGGTGGTGGCCCCTTTCTGCAACCTCTGATTAATCCCGGCACAGGATTGGGGTTAAATGATAACTCTAAATACTTGTTAACGACTGTCGCGAATGCATGCGGCACAGGAACAATTTTAAAACCATATCCGGTTTTCGATACTGCCGATGTTACCAATTATAATTGGCTGGGAAATTTATTTTCCTACAACAATCTTGCTGTTCCCGGTGCTCGCATTTATGATTTAAATAGTCAGGAATTTGGTGATCCGAGTCCTTTTCTTGGCAATGCATTATACTCGCGATTTGCAACAATGCCTGCTACCTCTACTGTTGCAGGAGATGCCACACTTCTTAACGCAACATTCGTTGCTCTATGGGTGGGGATGGATGATATTTATGCTTATGCTAGAGCCGGTGGAGATCAGGGTTTTGATTCGCTTACCAAACCGGTTTTATTTGGTGATATGTATTCATCTTTAGTGGCACAGGTGATTCCTCCAACTGCAGGTGCTGTTCTTGCAAACATACCCTCTTTGAATTCAATTCCATTTTTCACTGCCATTTCATGGAACGGTTTAGTGCTAAATGCTGCCCAGGCTACTGAGCTTAATTCTCTGTATGCAATTGTTGATCCTTCTATTTCTTTTGTCGTTGGTAACAATCCCTACATCATTGCTGATCCCACTGAACCAACAGGAAGAAGAAAAATTCGTAATGGTGAATATATTTTGTTATCAACTCCACGTGATTCCATAGTGTGTAACAATTGGGGAACGTTGGTGCCTATTCCCGAAAATTATGTGCTTGATGAAAATGAAGCTATATCAATTAATACTGCAGTAGATGGTTACAATACAGTTATCGCTACTGAAGCCGTTGCCGGAAATTATGCCCTCGCCGATATGAATGCTCTCTTTAAAACATTGAATAAAGGCATCCTCTTTAACGGAGTAAATTACACTACCAAATATTTAAAGGAAAGTGCTTTCTCTACGGATGGATTTTATCCAAATCAAAATGGTTATGCAATTCTGGCAAATGAGTTTTTGCGCGTAATTAATCTCAAATATAGCTCAAATTTACCATTAATTGATGCTAACTCTTTTCAGGGTATTGTGTTTCCTTAACAGACCTTCTTTTGACTTCTTCAATTCTTTTTGATTGGCATTGAATGGTCTATTATTGGTAACTTTGCACTTTAGCACTTTAAAACACTAATGGATTCATATTCGTACCTTGGTAATGCCGACCCCTCTGCTATTGAAAGCATTTATAATCAATATGTTGAAAACCCTGATAGCGTTGATGTAACCTGGAAGAAATTTTTTGAAGGGTTTGAATTTGCCAGAAAAAATTATTCTCAAGACACCGCCACTGCCGTTCCCGAAAATGTGCAAAAGGAATTTGGTGTGATAGCACTTATCAATGGTTACCGCACCCGTGGCCATCTTTTCACTAAAACAAATCCGGTAAGAGAACGTCGAAAATATTTCCCTACCAACGACATTGGAAATTTCGGACTAGCTGTAGCAGATCTGGAGAAAGTTTTTTTGGCAGGAAATGAAATTGGTATAGGTCCTTCTAAATTAAAAGATATCATCGCTCATCTCGAGCTTACGTATTGTGAATCGGTAGGGGCGGAGTACAAGTATATTCGAAGCCCTGAAATTATTCAGTGGCTCGAGAAAAAAATGGAAGGTGTGAAGAACACTCCTGCTTTTTCGCTTGATCGCAAGAAAAGAATTCTTGAAAAATTAAATGAAGCTCTTGCGTTCGAAAATTTCCTTCATGTAAAATTTGCTGGACAAAAACGTTTCTCTCTCGAAGGAGCCGAAACTTTAATTCCTGCCATTGATGCCGTAATTGATTCCGGTGCCGAATTGGGAATTAAAGAATTTGTAATTGGAATGGCACACCGCGGCAGGTTAAATGTACTTGCAAATATTCTTAACAAAACTTACGAAGATATTTTTACAGAATTCGAAGGAAAAGAATTTGAAGATAATGCTTTTGATGGTGATGTAAAATATCACCTGGGCTTTTCAGCCGATGTGGAGACTATGAATGGAAAAAAAATTCATCTGAGTCTTACGCCAAATCCTTCTCATCTCGAAGCTGTTGATCCTGTTGTGCAAGGCATTGTAAGAGCGAAAATAGATAATACCGAAGGTGGTACCATCGACCAGATTGCACCTATTCTTATACATGGCGATGCAGCTGTTGCAGCACAAGGTGTCGTGTTCGAAGTTATTCAGATGTCTCAGCTGAAGGGTTATGGAACAGGTGGAACAATTCATATTGTTGTAAATAACCAAATTGGTTTCACCACAAATTACATCGATGCACGTTCTTCAACTTATTGTACCGATGTTGCCAAAGTTACTCTGTCGCCGGTTTTTCATGTAAATGGTGACGATGTGGAAGCGCTTGTTTATACTATTCAATTGGCAATGGAGTACCGTCAGAAATTTCATCGCGATGTGTTTATCGATTTATTGTGTTACCGTAAATTCGGACATAACGAAGGTGATGAACCACGGTTTACTCAACCACTTCTGTATAAAGCTATAGCAAGTCATCCTAGTGCCCGTGAAATTTATAATCAGAAATTACTCGCTCAGGGTGATGTAGAAGCAAGCCTTGCCAGAGAGATGGAAGTGACTTTTAAAAAAATGCTTCAGGAGCAATTAGATTCTGCGAAAGCAAAAAAGAAAACCAAATTTATCCGACAAACCGAAGGCAATTGGTCAGGTTTGCAATTTGCTAAAGCTGAAGATATGTTTCCATCTCCTAACACCGGTGTGGAAGCAAAATTATTGCAAGGCATAGGCAATAAAATTACTCATTTACCCGAAGATAAAAATTTCTTCACCAAAACGAAACGTTTATTCACTGACCGTAAGAAAATGATCGAAGATGGATCCCGACTCGATTGGGCCATGGCCGAACTGCTTGCTTATGGTTCTTTGGTTGAAGAAGGCTTTCCTGTGAGAGTAAGCGGTCAGGATGTTGAAAGAGGAACATTTTCGCATCGCCATGCCGTGGTGAGAGTAGAGGATTCTGAAGAACAATACACCCCACTCAATAATATTTCCGACAAGCAAGCCACATTTTCCATTTACAATTCATTGCTCTCTGAGTATGCAGTGTTAGGTTTTGAATATGGATTTGGTTTATCGGCACCGCGCACGTTGGTTGTTTGGGAAGCGCAGTTTGGAGATTTCGCCAATGCAGCACAAATTATAATCGATCAGTACATAAGCAGCGCCGAAGATAAATGGAAACGCATGAACGGATTGGTGATGTTGCTTCCTCACGGTTACGAAGGCCAGGGTGCTGAACATTCAAGCGCTCGTCTCGAAAGATTCCTGGCTCTCTGTGCCGAGAATAATATTCAGGTCGCAAATTGCACTACACCTGCAAACTTCTTTCACATATTACGTCGTCAAATCCATCGTAAGTTTCGCAAGCCTTTGGTGATAATGACACCCAAGAGTTTACTTCGTCATCCTAAATGTATTTCATCAATAAAAGAACTTTCTGAAGGAGGATTCCACGAGGTAATTGATGATGCAGCTGCAAATAAAAAAGATATTACACGAATAGCATTATGCAGTGGAAAAGTTTATTATGATTTGTCGGAACATCGCGAAAAAAATATTATCAAAAATGTAGCACTGGTAAGATTGGAGCAGATGTATCCTTTCCCGGCCGATGACATTAAAAAAATAATTAAATCATACCCAAATGCAAAAGAAGTAGTTTGGGTACAGGAAGAGCCGGAAAATATGGGAGCTTACAGTTACCTTCTTAGAGTATGGAAGAGTGAAAAATGGAGCCTCATCTCCCGCCCCGAAAGCGCCAGCCCCGCCACCGGCTCCCACGTTCAACACGATAAAGAACAACACGAAATACTAGAAAAAGTGTTTGCTAAACAACAATTAACATAACCCAACCAAAAAATAAAAGCCTTTAGGTCGACATAAATCGACCATCAAATAACCTTGAGTTCAAGCAATCAGTTCAAGCAAGTAGTACACGCGAGTAAAACGAGCCATTAGGTCGAGCCATCAGGTCGAGCCATCAGGTCGAGCCACCAGGTCGAGCGAAGCCGAGACCAATTCACCGTCATGGTGAGCGAAGCCGAACCACACACACACACCCTATGATAACAGAAATAAAAGTCCCTTCCCCCGGTGAGTCCATCACCGAAGTTCAAATTTCCCGTTGGATAAAAAACGATGGTGATTATGTTGAAAAAGACGAAGAGATTGCAGAAATCGATTCCGACAAAGCAACACTTACCATTGCTGCAGAGCAAAGTGGAAAGCTTTCCATTAAAGTTAAAGAAGGCGAAACCATTGCTGTTGGTTCGGTAATATGTACCATAGATGGTGATGCTGCACCTGATGAAAAACCGATAGCAAAAGAAAAAGCTGAACCCAAAGCAGATAAACCTGCTGAGTCAGCAAAGGAAAGCACTGAAGAAAAAAAATCTCCTGAATCGAAAGAATCTCCTGAATCGAAAGAATCACCTGAAGAAAAAAAATCGGCAACTTATGCTTCCGGTGTTCCTTCTCCGGCTGCCGATAAAATAATGAAAGAAAAGGGAATCGCTCACGATGCAGTTAAAGGTACAGGCAAAGATGGAAGAATTACAAAAGGTGATGTTATTTCAGCACCGGCTCCTGTCAATTCAGCCACCGTTCCTTCTACGGGCCTACGAAACATTCGTCGTGAAAAGCTGAGCATGTTGCGTAAAAAGCTCGCACAACGGTTAGTCGCTGTGAAGAATGAAACTGCAATGTTGACTACTTTTAACGAGGTAGATATGAGTGCGATTATGGAGATAAGAAAACTTCATAAAGATAAATTTAAAGAAAAGCACGGAGTAGGTTTAGGATTTATGTCTTTTTTTACGAAAGCAATTTGTGAAGCTATCAAAGAATTCCCTGCACTGAATGCCATGATTGATGGTGATGAAATTGTGTACCACGATTATTGTGATATAGGCATAGCCGTTAGTGCACCTAAAGGACTAATGGTACCGGTCATGAGAAATGCCGAGACCTTATCGCTTGCTCAAATTGAATCACAGGTAATGGCTTTGGCAGGAAAAGCTCGTGAAGGAAAAATTACCATCGACGAAATGACCGGGGGAACATTTACTATAACTAACGGTGGAGTTTTTGGAAGTATGCTTTCTACTCCAATTATAAATCCACCTCAAAGTGCAATTTTAGGAATGCACAACATCGTTGAACGACCGGTTGCAATAAACGGCAAAGTCGAAATTCGTCCCATCATGTACGTGGCTCTCTCTTACGACCACCGCATCATCGACGGCCGCGAATCAGTCAGCTTCCTGGTCAAAGTAAAACAAATGCTCGAAGAGCCCGTAAAAATGCTCTACGGCGGAAACGATCCCACAAAAGTACTTTTAGGCTTGTGAGAATAAATTAGTGACCAGTGATTAGTGACCAGTTGAAATGTTAATTTGCATCTCACGTTTTTTAATCACGATGCAATAAATTAGTGGACACAGACCTGACAGGTGGTTATTTTAATTTAACAATCTCCAAACTAAAAGGCCTCCTGTCAGGTCTGCAAGGTAAAAGCAACAAGATTTCCCTTTTTACTGTACGTTCTACATTGAAGATTTTACATTTTACATTTCCGCTTTTACTTTACATTCTACATTGAAGATTCTACATTTTACATTCTTGAAAACACCTTGAAGAAGATTTAATTAAATGTTTTGTGAAAATATAAAAGGGAAGAGTTGTCTCGCATTCTCTCATCATAAAATCGCCATTCTCCATTCTACATTGAAGATTTTACATTTTACATTTCCGTTTTCACTGTACATTATACATTGAAGATTCTACATTTTACATTCTTGAAAACACCTTGAAGAAGATTTTATTAAATTGTTTTGTTAAAATATAAAAAAGCAGTTACGGCAAGGATAGCACTGGAATAGTTTCAGACCTGACAGGTGGTTGTTTTGATATTACACCCTCTTCATTAAAAATCCACCTGTCAGGTCTGCAAGGAATTTGCGATTGACGAAGATGACCTTCACGCTACAATGTAAAATCGCCATTCAAAATTTTACATTTTACATTTTGCATTCTACATTCCCGTTTTCCGCCCGTCGGGATTTTCAATCCCGATGAAATTAATAAAGGGGATCTCTGATCCCCGAAAACACCTTGAAGAAGATTTAATTAAATGTTTTGTGAAAATATAAAAGGAAAGAGTTGTCTCGCATTCTCTCATCAAAAAATCGCCATTCTACATTCTACATTGAAGATTTTACATTTTACATTTCCGCTTTTACTTTACATTCTACATTGAAGATTCTACATTTTACATTCTTGAAAACACCTTGAAGAAGATTTAATTAAATGTTTTGTGAAAATATAAAAGGAAAGAGTTGTCTCGCATTCTCTCATCAAAAAATCGCCATTCTACATTTTACATTCAAGATTCTACATTTTACACTCGTACTGAGCTTGCCGAAGCTCTCGTACTGAGTTTGCCGAAGTACTCGTATTGAGCTTGCCGAAGTACTCTAGCAAAAATAATTAAAACAATTCTTAATTCTACATTGAAGATTCTACATTCTACATTCCCGCCTTCACCACCCCAAGTTCTTTCCCTACCTTCGTAAACGCCTCAATCGCTTTATCTAAATGATGTCTCTCATGTCCTGCCGACATTTGAACACGAATGCGGGCATTGCCTTTTGCGACAACGGGGAAGAAAAATCCGATGACATAAATTCCTTCATCTAAAAGTTTAGTGGCAAAATCCTGTGCTAGTTTTGCTTCGTAAAGCATAATAGGAACAATGGGGTGAGTGCCGGGTTTTATATCGAAGCCGGCTTCAGTAATATTTTTACGGAAATATGCTGTGTTATCCCAAAGTTTATCGCGAAGATCAGTTGTGGAACTTAGTAATTCAAGAACAGCATTCGATGCCCCAACAATTGATGGTGCCAATGAATTCGAAAACAAATAAGGTCTCGAACGCTGACGAAGCATGTCAATAATTTCTTTTCTTCCCGAAGTAAATCCGCCCAAAGCGCCACCCAACGCTTTTCCTAATGTACCGGTTATAATATCAACACGTCCAATCACATTGTGGTGCTCATGCGTACCTCTTCCGCTTTTCCCCATGAAACCACTCGCATGGCATTCATCAATCATAATAAGTGCTTTATATTTATCGGCGAGGTCACAAATTTTATCAAGTTGTGCAATGGTACCGTCCATCGAAAATACACCATCAGTAACAATCATCCTATGACGAAGATGCATCGCAGCTTTCAACTGCTCTTCGAGATCTTCCATGTTGTTGTGCTTGTAACGCATGCGTTGCGCTTTGCACAAACGCACTCCGTCAATGATAGATGCATGATTTAATTCATCCGAAATTATTGCATCCTGCTCATTTAATAACGGTTCAAAAACACCACCGTTAGCATCAAATGCTGCGGCATATAAAATGGTGTCATCGGTACCTAAAAATTTTGCAATATTTTTTTCCAACTCTTTATGAATATCCTGCGTCCCACAAATAAATCGCACCGACGACATTCCATAACCATGCGTATCAATTGCTTTTTTAGCAGCTTCAACAACTTTAGGGTGTGATGATAATCCCAAATAATTATTCGCACAAAAATTCACCACCTCTTTACCATCCGCCAAACGTATATCCGCCCCCTGAGGAGTTACAATAATTCGCTCCTTCTTAAAAAGACCGGCCTCTTCAATTTCTTTCAGTTCTTTATGTAATACAGGTTGTAGTGTAGTGTACATGGCTTGAGATTATTTTATTGCAAATGTATGAAAAGTCGGCGGTATTCAGTCTGCAGATTTCGGTCGACAACGGGCAGTTGGTTGGGTAATGGTAGAAAAAAAAGCATAAATTTTCTGAACCTTGCTTATTTACCGATTTCGTAAATGCTACCTTTAGCATCATCGGTAACATTAATGTTAGCATCATAGTTAGTATAAGTGCTAGCACTGACGTCAGACTGACGTCAGACTGACGTCAGACTGACATCAGTATTGACGTCAGCACTGACGTCAGCGTCGAGCGAAGCCGAGACGCAACTGCCGTCACGGTGAGCGAAGCCGAACCGCAACTGCCGTCACGGTGAGCGAAGCCGAACCGCTCAGCGCCGGCAAACGGCAATAAACCAACTAAAAAAAAGTCAACCTCTTTCAGGCTAAGCCAACTGGTCACTTGACTCGCTGGCGAACGCTGCGCATGTCATCTCGTGAGCCTTTGTGCGAACGGGAGAAAACTGGTCACTCGTCACTCACTAAAGTATCTGAAACACCTTCCCCGGCAAACACTTAACCACCCCGGCAAATTCGAGATTTAAAAGCAGAGAAGCTACTTTACTCGGTTGCATCCCGGAGTTAATTACGATGGCATCGATTTGAGAATTGGCATTTGATGAAATAAAATCAACCAGTACTTTTTCATCCGGCGAAAGCTCAACAAATAATTGTTTCTGTACAGTTTTACCTCCGTTTTTTTCATCGTCCCAGCCCATAATATACTTGATATCGGCAACTGATTGAATGAGTGCTGCACGGTTGGATTTGATGAGCATGTTGCAGCCCTCACTAAAAGAATCGTTAATGCGACCGGGAAGTGCAAAAACATCTCTGTTGTAGGAATTGGCAATATCGGCAGTAATCAATGCTCCTCCTTTTTTGGCCGCTTCCACAACTATAACTGCATCACATAAACCGGCTATAATCCGATTCCTTTTAGGGAAATTTTCCTTGTCGGGATCGGCTCCGCTAATATGCTCGGTGATAAGCCCACCGGTTGTTACCATTTTGCGGGCTATCAGGTTATGAACCTGAGGATAAATACGATCCAGTCCGTGAGCCATCACTCCGATGGTTGGTACGTCGGTCAACAAACAAGCTTTATGAGCCGTAACATCAATTCCATACGCCAACCCACTTACCACTGTTGCCTTCATCTGTGCCAACCCCTCCACCAGTTTTATAGTGAATTCCTTCCCATATTCGGTCGCATTTCTGGTCCCTACAATGGCGACCATTCGCTGATGATTCAGGTCTGCCGTGCCTTTGAAATACAACAAAATGGGAGCATCGTGGCAGTTTTTTAAGCGTGCGGGATAGTCTTCATCAAGATAAAAATACAGGTTGATGCCATGTTTTCGGGTGAACAACAGTTCCTTTTCGGCACGGTCAAAGTTTTTGAACGATGCAATTGCCGCTGCGGTTTTAGGGCCAATCTCCGGAATTTTTTCGAGTGCCCTCTTTTTTTCCTTAAATACGGCCTCCACACCTCCGCAGTAACTAATCAGTTGACGGGCTAAAACATCCCCAACGCCATCTATCAGGGTAAGGGCAATTCGATGAACAAAAGTTTCATCAGAAAAAATAGAATTCATAAAAATTAAAAATAAAAAGTATATTTCGACAAATTTAATAAAAATCTCTGATTAATGAAAAACCGCATTTCTTGTTTACTAGTAATTCTGATGTTGATAGGGATTCACGTTTCTGCCCAGGAAGCCGCCATTGTGATGGGATTGGTGAGAGATGCCAATACCAAAGAGGCGCTCCCGGGAGTGAATGTGGTGTTGGATGGGGTTTCGGGAACGGTAACCGACCTTTCGGGAAAATATAAATTGGAAGTAACCACGGGCGATCATAGTGTCTCCTTTCGTTTTGTTGGCTATACCTCTCAGGTGAAGTCGGTAAAAGTTGTTCCGCGGGAAGCCAAAATAATCAATATCGATCTGGTTCTTGAATCAACAAACCTGAATACTGTTGTGGTAAGTGCCGGAAAATTTGAACAAAAAATTGAGGAAGTCACTGTTTCAATGGAAGTCATTAAACCGGCTCTCATCCAAAACACTAACGCCACTTCCATGGATGTGGTGATGGAACAGGTTCCGGGTGTGGCAATTATTGATGGTCAGGCGAACATTCGTGGTGGGAGTGGTTTTAGCTACGGTGCCGGAAGTCGCGTTTTACTTTTAGTAGATGATTTACCCATGCTTGCTGCCGACGCCGGCGATATTAAATGGAGCTTTTTACCTGTTGAGAATATTGAACAGGTGGAAGTAATTAAAGGAGCATCATCAGCTTTGTTCGGTTCTTCGGCAATGAATGGTGTCATCAATGTTCGTACTTCATATCCTAAATCGAAACCCGAAACAAATATTAATTGGTTTACCGGTTGGTATGGCGATACTAAAAGGGAACAGCTTCAATGGTGGGGAAATGAAATGCAGCAGTTCAGAGGATTGAATTTTAGTCATACCGAAAAAGTGGGACAGTTTGATATTGTAGCTGCTGGAAATTTTTATGATGATGAAGGCTTCCGGCAGGGTGAAGAAGAAGATCGTTATCGTTTGAATGCCAACACCCGCTATCGGTTTAAAAAATTAGAGGGATTGTCAATTGGAGTGAACGCAAATGTGACATATACCAGCGGGGGGCTCTTTTTGCTCTGGGAAAACGACTCTACAGGTGCCTATATTCCGCAAGGAGGGTTAGCAGATTCAACAACAACCATCAGTTTGTACGAAACCTCCCGAACTTCCATCGACCCCTATATTACTTATGCAGGAAAAAATGGAAGCACTCATAAATTGAGAACGCGTTATTTTAAATCGTCAAATAAAAATAATACCAATCAGCAATCGGAAGCGGCAACTTATTATGCCGAATATCAGTATCAGAAAAGAATTAAAGAATTTGCAACTATCACTACGGGCATTGTTGAAACGTATTATGATGTGCGAAGTGAATTGTACGAAAATCACACGGCAAATAATCTCGCCGTTTTTGCTCAGGCAGATTTAAGATTTGGAAAACTTGGAATTTCGCTTGGTGGAAGATTGGAATCGAATCAATCGGATGGCGGCGATAAAGAATCCATCCCGGTTTTTCGTAGTGGTTTAAACTACCAGCTTCTAAAATTTACACACCTTCGAGCTTCTTACGGCCAAGGGTACAGGTACCCTTCTATTGCTGAAAAGTTTATAAGTACACAGGTTGGAAGCATCGTTATTTATCCGAATGATAGTATTAAATCGGAAACAGGGTGGACTGCAGAGATAGGAGTGATGCAGGGAATACAAATAGGAGGGTGGCGTGGTTTTTTTGATGTAGCTGTTTTCTGGAGTGAGTATCAGGACATGCTTGAGTTTACATTTGGTCGTTATGGAGATTTTGTTCCTCCAACATTTGGTTTTGGATTTAAATCGGTAAATATTGGCAACACAAAAATTACAGGAATCGATATCGGTTTAAATGGGGATGGCAGAATTGGCCGGCTGCCGGTGACCCTTATGTGCGGTTACAC
>Ga0335394_10001527_pt1 | contig 26117 bp, 17 predicted proteins | sample MAT03_FD_205741 | JGI IMG/M metagenome (GOLD analysis project Ga0335394, IMG submission 205741) | Freshwater microbial communities from Lake Fryxell liftoff mats and glacier meltwater in Antarctica - MAT-03 (spades assembly) (version 2) ...
ACGGGAATGACGCTGGCATGTCCTAAGCTTTATAACTATGGCTATACCCTCTCGGATTACTCCTCAACCAATTGACGAATTCGACGTTCTAGCTGTTCAAGATCTAACCCTCCCTCATCGCGGCTAATGCGGCGCACGGTGGGATTTACTTTACTCAGATTTTGCAGCAAGTCCTGCAAAATTTCCTGCTGCTGACGAGCGTGAATCACTTCGCTGGGTTCTTGCACCAAATCTCGAACAATGGTGTCTTCACTACGAGAAGCGGTTAGCGGGTTAGACTGCCCTTCCAAATAAACAAACGTTCTTCGCCCGGGGCCTCGATCTTCTTCAACAGGGATAAGTGCTGTAACTTGATCGGATCGGACGTACTTGCCAAAGCCTAAATGTACCAAAACAGACGATTGAATTTTCATACGAGTTGTCGCTATTTTCATCTACCCATAGCAGCCCTAAACGAGGTGCAAAATGCACACGTTTCACAGCTTATCTCACACCTAAATTTGGATGGTTTGGAATGCTATATCTCTATTTTAGAGCTAAAGATAATGGGGTAGGAGCTTTGAATAGTGCGGCTTTTGCGCTGTTCGAATAGAGGTATACTACTTGCTTTATTGTCTATGTGGGGGACGTAATTCTGCACAACCTACAGAGTAGATTTGAGGTGTAAATACACTGTAACTAATCCGTTTAGCTTAGTATTCAAAAATTAGTATTCAAAATCCAATATTTACATGAAAGGTTGACTGCCTTCAGCCGCAATACTGACAGTTTTATTTGGAAAACTAGCGTCATTCCAAGGGTAGAAAAATTTTAGTGCTGCCTATATTTCTCTCTTTAGGCAGACTAGGCTTGACTCTAAAGAAGGGCATGATGGAGACGGTTTGTTACGGAAAGCCGACGTTGACGCGCCAGGTAACTTGGGATGGCCTAACCGACGAGAGCGTTAGGGTAGGGCTAATACAGAACGTTGTACGGCGCGTCGATTAGTTAAGTAGATGGGCGTAATTAAATATAAAACCTTAAAAGTCTGCGCCGCCCGCGCAGCGGGCGGCGCAGACTTTTAAGGTTTTATTTAGGTTGAACTACTTAGGGGTAATTAAGTAAGGTGATTCCTGGAGCAGTATGTTATTCAGAACCTAAGCAACTCCCGTTATACAGACCCCACAGATTGAATTGCTAGAGAAACGTGCTGGAGAATGGATCGTGGCTTTCGGGAACGGGTCGGTAATGTTCGAGGATTTTTTGATAGCTACCGGGCAAATGGGTTCAATTGTGCGATCGCACAATTGGTCTGCTACGTCGATAGGCGCGATCGAGCAGTGGTCTCCCAGCTTGCAAACAGCCGTCAGCATGGTGCTTACCCATCACCTGCCCATGAATTTATTGTGGGGAACAGAGGGACTACAAATTTATAATGACGCATACCGAGCGCTGCTAGGCAGCCAGCACCTTGAGGGGTTGGGTCAACCCGTCCAGTCTACATGGGTACTGGGCTGGACAGCGCTAGAGCCGATGCTTGAACAGGTGAAACAAACTGGCAAGGCAATGCAGTTGAGCGATCAGTCGGTTGGGGTGGAGCAATCGGTCACTACCCCCTGCCGGGGCACTGTTTCGGCTACTCCCGTGTGCGATGGCAGTGGCATTGGCGGCGTTTTAGTGACATTAACCCAGATTGGCGATCGCTCCTATCCGGCGACACCAGTCCAGGCGACACCAGTCCAGGCGGCACCAGTCCAGGCGACACCAGTCCAGGCGACATCAGTCCAGGCGGCACCAGTCCAGGCGACACCAGTCCAGGCGATCGCGGCAATAGACCATTACAGGGATGCACCTCTAAACGAAAGCGAAGCACTGTTTCGCCAACTGACCGATACTGCCCCCATCATGGTTTGGATGTCGGGCATAGACAAACTTTGCTACTACTTTAACCAGCCCTGGCTCAGCTTCACGGGGCGATCGCTGGCGCAAGAGATGGGCAATGGCTGGGCCGAAGGAGTTCATCCCGACGATTTTGATTCGTGCTTAGCCACCTATGTCATCGCCTTTGATGCCCATCAACCGTTTGAAATGGACTATCGGCTTAAGCGCCACGATGGTGAATATCGCTGGATTCTGGATATCGGCACCCCTCGCTTTGCCCCAGACGGTGAATTTTTGGGGTACTTGGGTTCCTGTATTGACATTACCGATCGCAAAGTGGCAGAAGCAGAAGTCATTAAGCTAAACCAATCGCTGAATCGGCAAGTGCATGAGCTACAAACGTTGTTAGACGTGATTCCCATTGGCATTGGCATTGCCCACGATCCAGACTGTCGCACTATTCGGGTAAACCGCAGCTTTGCCAAGCACCTTGGAATTTCTACCCAGGACAACGCGTCTTTAAGTGCGCCAGAGGCAGAAAGACCAAGCTTTAAGGTCTATCGCAACGGCAGGGAGATGACGACTGAAGAGCTGCCCATGCAGTACGCAGCCACCCATGGCGTGGAGGTGGCAGGTTTAGAAGTGGAGGTGGTGCATGAGGATGGTCGTTTGGTTAAGCTGCTAGAGTATGCGGCACCGCTGTTTGATGAGCAGGGTCAACCGATTGGCAGTGTGGGTGCCTTTTTAGATATCACAGCGCGCAAACAAGCTGAAGACGCACTGCGAGAAAGTGAAGCGCGGTTTCGGCAGCTTGCCGATTCTATGCCGCAGATAGTTTGGACAGCAAAACCCGACGGCTATCTCGATTACTACAATGAGCGGTGGTATGAGTTTACCGGGTTTGAACGAGGGCTGGAGGGAGACCAGAGCTGGGTGCCAATTATCCATCCAGAGGATGCCCAAGGCTGTCTAAACCAGTGGTATGAAGCGGTGAGAAAGGGGCAACCTTACCAAATTGAATATCGGTTCTGGGATCGCCATACATGTACCTACCGCTGGCATCTGGGGCGATCGCTGCCGATCAAAGATGAGAATGGTACCATTCTGCGCTGGTTTGGTGTCTGTATCGATATTGATGACCAAAAACAGGCAGAAGCGACAATTCAGCAGTTAAACGAGACGCTAGAACAACGGATTAAAGACCGCACCGCCCAGCTAGAAGCCGCCAATCGGGAACTAGAAGCGTTTTCGTATTCGGTATCGCATGATCTGCGCGCCCCGCTGCGACACATTGATGGATTTGTCGATTTGCTCCGCAAACGGTTAGACCCGCTGACCTCAGACGACACCAGTCGGCGATACCTGCACACTATTTCTACCACCACCAAGCAAGCCGGGATTTTGATCGATGACCTGCTGGCGTTTTCCCGAATGGGACGGGTAGAAATGCGCTGGATGGGAGTGAATATGAATCAATTAGTTCAGGAGGTGCAGCGTGAAATGGCGTTTGAGGTAAACGATCGCACCATTCAGTGGCAGGTCGAGCCGCTGCCGACGGTGCGCGGCGATCTGTCGATGCTGCGGCAGGTGGTGCGTAATCTGTTGGAAAATGCGATTAAATATACCCGCTTGCAGCCTGTGGCTAAAATTGCGATCGCCAGCCTCAGCGATGAGCATGAGGATATATTCTTAGTGCGAGACAACGGAATTGGGTTCAACATGCAATACATCCACAAGCTGTTTGGCATTTTTCAACGGCTGCACAGTGATTCAACCTTTGAAGGAACAGGGATTGGTTTAGCTAATGTTCAACGGATTATTCATCGGCATGGTGGCCGAGTGTGGGCAGAGGGATCTGTAAACGGCGGCGCGACTTTCTACTTTTCTTTACCTAAGGGATTGACCCAGTCGGCTTCCGAGCAGGGATCTACAGAAGCACAAGCGGTTCCAGAACAAGGGGCTGTCCGTACTAATAACAACATCAATATCACAGGCTTGGTAGACGCATGAGCCAGTTCAAACGTATCCTTCTGGTAGAAGATAGCCCAAACGATGTAGAACTTATTTTGACCGCTCTCTCTGAAAACCATTTAGCGAATGAGGTGGTGGTCGTGCGAGACGGAGAAGAGGCGCTGGATTACATGTATCGGCGAGGAGCATTTAAGCTCCGAGTCAAGGGTGAACCTATTGTGGTGTTTCTTGACCTAAAGCTACCCAAGGTTGATGGCTTAGAAGTACTGGCTCACTTGAAGGCAGACCCGGTCTTGCGGTCAGTTCCAATCGTAGTGCTGACCTCATCTCATGAAGAGCCAGATCTGGCACGCTGTTACGAATTAGGCACCAATGCCTATGTGGTGAAACCGATCGCCTTTCCTGACTTTTTAGATGTGATTAAGCAACTAGGGCTGTTTTGGGCAGTGTTGAATCAAGTGCCGTCAGCATTGGAGGCTGGCGAGTTTACTCAATCATTAGGAGACATTGGCAGATGACACAGCTCTGTTTTCTCTTGCTAGAAGATAGCCTGCTAGACGTAGAGCTGGTGCGCTCGGCGCTGCAAGAGGGCGGGGTTGAATGCAACTGGGTGCATGTAGACACGCAGGCTGGCTTTGTGGCGGCCTTGGAGCACATGCCTTTTGATTTGATTTTGTCAGACTATTCTCTGCCTGAATTTGACGGCATTTCGGCGCTCAAAATTGCCTCCGAGCGCTGCCCAGAGGTGCCGTTTATTTTCGTGTCGGCGACTTTAGGCGAAGAATTGGCGGTTGAAGCCCTCAAGCAGGGCGCAACCGATTATGTATTGAAACAGCGGTTACAGCGGTTGGTGCCGTCGGTGCAGCGAGCGCTGCGGGAGGCGCAAGAACGACGAGAGCGGCAACTAGCTGAGGCAGAGCGCGATCGCTTCTTTGTGGCGTTAGAGCAAGCCAATTTAACCTTAGAGACCCTGATTGAGTCTAGCCCGCTGGCGATCGCCTTCTTCAACCCAGATGGCATTGTCAAACTGTGGAACCGGGCAGCAGAGTCGATCTTGGGTTGGAGTGCTAGCGAGGTTGTGGGGAAGTTTTTGCCCGCCGTGCCCTACGGTCGTGAGCAGTTTCTAGCCAACCTAAAATCGGTTTTACAAGGAACCCCGCTGGTAAATCTAGCGATAAAACACCAGCGCAAAGATGGTCAGTCGGTTGATTTAGATATTTGGATGACGCTCAGTTTTGATGCCCAAGGCACTCCGGGCTGTTTGTGTGTGGCTGCCGATGCAACCGAGCGGAATCGAACGGCGCAGGCACTGGAAGCCAGTGAAGAACGCTACCGATCGCTGGCAACCGTGACCTCGTCGATTGTGTGGATCGCTGCGCCGGATGGAGCTTTGCTTTCGGCTCCGGCCTGGGAAGCGTTTACGGGGCAAACGTTGGCTCAGTCGATGGGCTGGGGCTGGGTAGAGGCAATTCATCCAGATGATCGCCAACTCGTATTGGATACGTGGAGACAGGGCATTGAGCAAAAAGCGGCGTGTGAATCCGAATATCGCTTGCGCCATCGTGACGGCAGTTATCACTATGTTCAGACTCAAGGCGTGCCCATTTTTAACTCAGATGGAACGGTACGAGAGTGGATTGGTACCGTAACCGATATCAGCGAAAGGGCGCGGCTCGAAGCCGAACGCAAACGTTCAGAACAATCTCTCATCGAAAGCGAAGCTCGGTTTAAGCGATTAGTGCAATCAAACCTGATGGGCTGTATTTTTTGGCACACCGATGGCCGCATTCTAGAGGCCAATGATGCCTTTTTGCGAATGGTGGGCTACACCCGGGCAGATTTGCAGGCAGGATCGCTGAACTGGCGAGACATGACTCCTACGGATCAAATCGAGTTGAGCGAACGGTCGATCGCCCAAATGAAGGTAGAAGGAGCCTCCGAAGCCCTGGCTAAAGAATACCTTCGTAAAGATGGCAGTCGGATTCCGGTGTTGTTGGGTGGCGTAATGTTTGAAAACTCCACCGATCAAGGAGTCAGCTTTGCAGTTGACTTAAGTGAACTCAAGCGCACCGAAAAAGCCCTCCAAGAACACAACCAGCGGCTTCAACTCTTATTTGATACTACTAGCGACTTGCTGTTAACCCAACAGCCCTTGACGTTGATGAACAGTTTGTTTGACAAACTCTCGAAGCAAATGGACTTGCATTACTATTTCAACTTCATGGTAGAAACGCATCAGTCCCGCTCGGTGCTGCGGCTAGAATCCTATGGCGGGCTTGCCCCAGAGGACGTTGAGTCTATACGGTATATAGAATTTGGGCAGGGAATTTGTGGGTTAGTTGCTCAAGAGTGCCGCCAAATTGTCATGAGTGACCTACAGCAGTGCTGCCTGCCCAACGCCCAGACCCTCTGCTCAATTGGGACGACGGCCTATTCAGGGCAGCCATTAATTGTTCAGGGGCGCTTATTAGGAACGTTGTCGTTTGCCAGCAAAACCCGCACTAGTTTTACCCCCGAAGAAATAAAGCTGTTAGAGGTAGCGTCAGACCAGGTGGCGATCGCCCTCGAACGTGCAGAACTGATTACCTCGTTGCAGCAGCAAACCGAGCAATTGCGGCAGGCAAACCACGTAAAAGACGAATTTTTGGCGGTGCTGTCGCACGAGCTGCGTACGCCGCTAAACCCGATTGTGGGCTGGGCTAAGATTTTACGCACGCGCAACTGCGACCAACAGACCACCGAGCGCGCCCTAGAAACCATTGAACGCAATGCCAAAATTCAGACGCAGTTGATTGATGACTTGTTGGACGTTTCTCGCATTTTAAGCGGCAAGCTCAATTTGAATATTTCCCATGTTGATGTAGCTCAAACTATTGAGGCAGCGCTAGAAACGGTGCGCCTAGCCGCTGAAGCAAAATCGATTGAGCTAACGTTTGAGATTCTCACGGTTGAGAGCTTACCAACGACCGACTTCAGCCAAACAACTAGCCTCCGCACGGCAAACGAGTCAGGCGATCGGGTTGAGCAGTCGGATTTAGACGCAGAAACCAACCTGTTAGAAAATATACCAGCGCTAGCAGCGTCGATAGGGAAAACCGAACCGTCTGCGTCATCGGTTATAGAGCCGCTAGCTCAGCCTGTTGTCCTGCCAGAGTCCGTTTCTAGCGCGACTTCGGCTCCGATTTTGGTTCTTGGTGATCCGGGTCGTTTGCAGCAGGTGTTGTGGAATCTACTGTCTAACGCCGTTAAGTTTACTCCGGCAGACGGACGTATCCAGGTCTATTTATCGTTATCACAAGAGAGTAGGGAAAAGTCTGCCGAAAGCGGATTTAGTCAACCCCAAATAGCCGATATTAAAATGACCGATACTATTTCTGCTTTCACCCACGTTGAAATTACTGTAACCGACACAGGTAAGGGCATTCATCCTGAGTTTCTGCCCTATATTTTCGATTATTTTCGTCAGGCCGATGGCAGCACGACGCGAGTCTTTGGCGGGCTGGGCTTAGGGTTGGCGATCGCCAACCATATTATGCAGGCCCATGGCGGCACGCTCCGAGCCAGTAGTCCTGGTATCGATCAGGGGGCTACGTTTGTGGCTCGGCTTCCCTTGCTCAAGACAAAGCCGACTGAGGCTATAGATAGCGATCCATTAAACCAGTTGCTAAGTTCTCACACCTCTGCGCTCTTATTAGAAGGGCTGCGGGTGCTAGTAGTAGACGACGAAGCGGACTCTCTGGAGTTGGTGCGGTTTCTGCTGACCCATCAGGGTGCCATTGTGGATACTGCAACATCAGCAGAGGAGGCGCTGGCTAAGTTTGAACAGCTCCAACCAGAGTTGATCGTGAGCGATGTCGCCATGCCAGGAGAAGATGGCTACTCGCTGCTGCACGACATTCAAATTCGAGTTGCAGAGCAGCATAAAACCCTGCCTGAGATTCGCAAAGCCATGCCAAAGTCGATTGCCCTGACGGCCTATGCCAGAGACGAAGATCGGCAACGGGTAATTGCCGCCGGGTTTAGTAAACACATCGTCAAACCCCTTGATGCTGCTCATTTAATTGCGACCGTTGCCGATTTGGCAGGGCGACGCTAACCGCGCGTGAGGCGCAAACTTGTTATGAGTTACTCTTCTACTCAACCATCAATGCCTGACTTTCGACGGTTGTTCGAGTCGGTACCTGGGTGCTATTTAGTCTTAACGGCTGACCTAACAATTGTGGCCGTAAGTGAGGCTTACCTGCACGCAACCCTGACCCAGCGGGCTGATTTGATTGGGCGTTGCGTTTTTGATGTATTTGCCCACCCCTCATTTGCCCACCCCTTATTTGCCCACCCCTTACTTGCCCACCCTTCAGGCACGTCAGACTCTAGTAACCTATCTGACTTACGCACGTCGTTTGACCGAGTGCTGCGCGATGGCATAGTAGACACCATGCCTGTGCAGCCCTACGACTTTTACTGTGCTCTGGCTGCGGCTGATGAGCCAAGCCAGCGCCATTGGAAGCTGGTTAACTCTCCTGTGTTTGAGTCGTCTGAGCCATCTAATCTAAGGGGCGATCGCCTCGTCACCCACATTATTCACCACGTTGAAGATGTAACGGCTAGTGTGCTGCAAGAGCACGTCTGTTTGGAGGCGAGTGAGGATGCGCTGCTGCGAGAGCAAAGCGAAATTCGGCTACAAGAACACCAGCGCCTACTCCAACAAGTGACCGATACAGTGCCGGGTGTTTTGTACGTGTATGACTGGATTGAACAACGAACGGTCTACATTAGCGGTCAAGTGGTTGATAACTTGGGATTTACGCCCGCGCAGGTTTATGCAATGGGGCCATCGCTGGTGTTTCAGTTGGTTCATCCCGATGATTTGAAAAAACTGTCTGACCATATTCAAAAGTTCCGCACGCTGCAAGATGAAATTGTGGTTGAAACGGAGTATCGGCTCCGCACGGCCAGCGGCGAATGGCGTTGGTTTAGCGGTCGGGAGATTGTATTTAGTCGCACGCCAACGGGGGTGCCCAAACAAATCCTTGGCACGGCCTACGACATTACCGATCGCAAACATACCGAAGAGGCATTACGTCTTGAAAAAGAACGATTTGAACTCGCGGCTGCCGGTGTAGACTGCCTGATCTATGACTGGGATGTGGACACGGGTGCGACGAAGTACTCCGATGGTCTAAGCCGGATTTTTGGCTATTTACCAGACCAGGCAGAACCAACCCGCTCGTGGTGGTTAGATCGCGTTCATGCTGACGATTTGCCAGTGCTATCTGAGCAAATGGTGGAGAACTTGGCTAATTGCGATCGCTTTTCGGTAGAGTACCGTCTGCATAATCAGGCGCAACAGTATCGCTATGTGTTGGATCAGGGAATGGTTATCCGCGACGCTACGGGTCGTGCAGTGCGGATGGTGGGCACGATTACCGATATTAGCGATCGCAAAACCACAGAAGCACTTCAGCAGTTTTTGATTCAGCTCAACGATGCCATTCGCACCCTGCCCGATACCCAGGCCATTATTCAAATGATGGTGCAAGATGTGGGGCAGTATTTTCACATTAGTCGCTGTAGCTATGCCGAAATTAATCTGGCACAAACCCACGCGACGGTTGATTTGGACTTTTTTGACGGCGTGGCAAGCATTTCGGGTAAGCATCGCCTGAGTCATTTTGACTCGGCGATTGTGGTGCTGTTAAAGCAGGGTAAACCCGTAGCCATTGAAGATGTACAGACAGATCCACGCACCCAAGCCTGTCGAACCGATCTGGCGGAAATTGAGACGCGATCGCTACTCTGTGTGCCGTTGGTTAAACAAGAGCAGTTTGTGGCGCTGCTGATGTTGCATCACACGCAGCCGCGACCGTGGTCTGCTAAAGAAATTGCGTTAATTACAGAAGTAGTCGATCGCACCTGGATCGCCATTGAAAAAGTCCAAGCCGAACGCGCCTTGCATCAAAGCGAAGCACGCTTTCAACGGTTGGCGCACAATGTGCCGGGGGTAATCTACCGCTACTTGCTGCGTGCCGATGGCACCGACTCGATGCTCTATATTAGCCCTAGTTGCTATGGCCTGTTTGAGCTTGAGGCCGAAACGATTCAACGCAACGTGAACCATCTATGGCGATTGGTGCATCCCGACGATAGTGAGGCTCTGCGGGAGATTATTGCCGTTTCGGCTCAAACTCAGCAACCGATCCACTGGGAAGGTCAGTATGTGTTGCCATCGGGTGACACTAAATGGATTCAGATGGTGGCGCGACCTGAGCAGCAAACAGATGGTTCGATGTTCTGGGATGGTTTACTGACCGATATTACAGGCACTAAAGAAATTGAAATAGAGCGAGAGCGTTTGCTGACGCGATCGCAGCACTATGCGGCTCAGCTCCGGGGGCTAACCGAAGCCGCCATGGAAATGAACTCGGTGCTGTCGGTTGAAGAGGTGCTGCAAACTATCACAAAAGTGGCCTATTCCATCATTGGTACGCACCAGTCTGTGACCAGCGTGGCGACAAACCAAGACTGGGCTAATGCGTCTAGTGTCGTTCACCTATCTGACAAATATGCCCAGTGGCGAGATGTTGCTGAAAATCTTGATGGGTCAGAAATTTATGCTTATTTGCGTCATATTAATCGACCCATTCGGATGACTCAAGCAGAGCTAGAGGCAGATCCCCAGTGGCATGAATTTGGTTTGGATTCTACCAACCATCCTCCCATGCGCGGCTGGCTAGCCGCCCCGCTTACCGGGCGCTATGGCGACAATATTGGCGTAATTCACCTGTCCGATAAGTACGAGGGCGAGTTTACTGTAGAAGATGAAGCCATTCTGGTGCAATTGGCGCAGATGGCATCGGTTGCGGTTGAGAATACGCGCCTGTATGAAGCAGAGCAAGCAGCACGCGCTCAAGCAGAAGCTGTAAACCGAATTAAAGACGAATTTTTGGCAGTGCTGTCGCATGAGTTGCGATCGCCCCTTAACCCGATCTTGGGCTGGACGAGGCTGATGCAAACTCGCAACCTCAATCCACAAACTACCACCTATGCGCTAGAAACTATTGAGCGCAACGCTAAGCTTCAGACTCAACTGATTGAAGACTTGCTAGATGTCTCTCGCATTTTGCAAGGCAAGATGAGTTTTAATGTGGAACCCGTAGATCTGGCTACCGTCGTTAAAGCGGCTATGGAAACCGTTGATCTCTCTGCTGCCGCTAAATCTATTCAAATTCGGACGCTGTTAGAGCCTCAGGTGGGCTTAGTTTTGGGTGACCCCGATCGCCTCCAACAAGTCCTGTGGAATTTGCTGTCTAACGCGGTGAAATTTACCCCCGCAGGTGGGCAGGTCGAAATTAAGTTAGAGCAGGTTGGAGCGTGTGCCCAGATCCGAGTAACCGACACTGGCAAAGGCATAGACGCGGCCTTTTTACCGCATATGTTTGACTACTTTCGTCAAGAAGATGGGGCAACAACGCGACGGTTTGGAGGCTTGGGCTTGGGACTGGCGATCGTTCGCCATATCGTTGAGCTACATGGCGGGGTAGTCCATGCTGCTAGTCCCGGAGAGGGCAAGGGCGCTACTTTTGTGGTGCAGGTGCCGCTTGTCAACCACGCGAGTGAGAATGCCGACGTGAACGGTGGCACCCCCATAGCGGCTAGTGAGGCGGCGTTGTCCCACACTGATCTGCAAAATCTACGGGTCTTGGTGGTCGATGATGAGCAAGATTCGCGCGAAGTGACTACGTTCGTTTTAGAACAGGCGGGTGTAAAAGTAACAGCGGTAGCCTCTGCCCAAGAAGCACTCCGGCTGCTCTCGCCAACTACGCACTCCCAGTCGGGTATAGATGTTTTGATTAGTGATATTGGGATGCCAGAGGTAGATGGCTACATGCTGATGCATCAACTTCAGTCTCAGTTTCAGTCTCAGTTTGTTGGCACTAGTACCCAACCAGCCAAAAACGTCTCTAAAATGCCCAAGGCGATCGCCCTCACTGCCTATGCGGGAGAGCTGAATCGGAAACGAGCGCTGAGAGCAGGCTTTCAAAGCCACCTGACTAAACCCGTCGAACCAGCCGTGTTGATGGCGGCGATCGCTAAGGTAGTTGGCGATAATGGAGCCAGTTGAACATGTAGGGATGAAGCATTTGCACCCACACACTGCTTGGCAGTCCTACCTGTTGATACAAATGCTTCATCCCTACGGGCGGTAATATCACACCCTCAGACTATTTTCTGTGGGCGGCTCGCGATCCTCGTATACGGAAGAGGGCAGGTTTTGTTGGGCAGTTGACTACACAATGTGTAACGTATTGGCTGAACCTGCCCCTACGCGCACCTTTCAAGAAAATAAACAATCGGTCTAGAATATTACTCTAGGCTTTTGTTTTGCAGGTTTTATCAGGATCTTTAAAGTCATGGTAACACGTTTGGCGATCGCTCAACTCGGCGACCCTGTTTTGCGGCAATGCGCTGAACCAATTCAAGATGCAGGCGAACCGTGGGTACAAGCCTTGATCGACAACCTGCTCAAAACCCTATACGAGTCTAAGGGAGTAGGTATTGCTGCCCCACAGGTTGCCAGTTCCCACCAGCTCTTGGTAATTGCTTCCTATCCCAATTCTCGCTATCCCCATGCGCCCTCTATGAAGCCAGTCGCCCTGGTCAACCCGCGTTTGGTCAGCCATTCAGAAGAACGGGTTAAAGATTGGGAAGGGTGCCTTAGCATTCCGGGTATTCGGGGTCTAGTGCCTCGCTACACCGAAGTTGAAGTGGAGTATTGCGATCGCCACGGCGTTGTACAGCGCCAGGTGTTTACGGACTTTGTTGCTCGCATTTTTCAACACGAGTTTGACCATCTGAACGGTCAGGTATTTCTTGACCACGTTGAAAGCGTTTACGACATGATGACCGAGCAAGAGTACCTGAAGCGCATCGTTAACGCTAGTTAGCTGGTTGACTGACAAATCTCTTGAACACCTGCTGCACCGCCAGGAAATCAATTTCCTGGCTCATCGCTAAAGTCCTCTAAAGAGGACTGGATTCAGGCTCTGAGTCTATTTCAATAGACTTTCACCATTAGCCCAAAATTTATTTTAGGGCGGGTTGACAACGAAGCAATGAGACGTTCAGGGCTTTTGTCAATCAATCAGGCTACTTAGTCAACGTACTTAGCTAGTACAACGCCACTTAATTTTGCAGCCCTCGCAGGCCACGAATCACCATATAAATCGCCAACCCAATTAAAAACAGGCGAAAGAGTTGATTGACTGAGCGGTCGGAAAGTTTGGGTAACAGTCGGGTGCCTGCCTGTGCGCCAAAAATGCCGCCTAACCCCAGACACAAGCCCGGTATCCAGAGCACGTTGCCATTCCAAGCGTGCTGTGCCAATCCAGAAATCGCAATTGGCACGATCGCCCCCAAACTAGTGCGAACCGCCGATTTGATCGTTTCGTTTAAAAACAGCGTTTGTAGGGGCACCATAACCACTCCGCCGCCTACGCCAAACAGCCCCGAAAGCACGCCTGCTAACAGACCAATTCCGGCGATCGGTGGAAGGTAGCGAGCGGGAGGGCTTGATTTTCCCAATCCTTGCTCCTCCTCTCCTACGTTGGGTTTATTCTCGACGGTTGCTGGCGGGGCTGTTAATACTTCTCTCTTCTGTAACTTGCGCCGTAAGTCCATGAGGTAGATAGTGAGCAGCAACAGCCCTGCAAAAGAGAGCGCCAGCCAAGCATCGGGGAGGCGATCGCCCAGCCATGCCCCAATCTGAGCCGTAAAAATGCCAAACAGCGCTAGCAGTAGAGAGACATGCCAGTTCAAATCACGGGTGCGTAGATTTTGAACACTGCCCGACAGAGCGCTCAACAACACTCCAATCAGGCTCGTTGCAGTTGCCTGCACCAGCGGCAAACCAAACAGCGTCAAAATGGGCACCATCAGCAAGCCTCCACCGATGCCCAACAATCCCGAAAGGGTTCCGGTGACAGTGCCAACTAGAAACAGTAAAACCCAGCCCAAGGGCGATTCAAGCATGTCATGACCCTGTTTAACAGTGCCTTGATAGTAGGCAAATATCGCCGAAAACACCAGACTAGGAGATTAGACCTGCACGGGAGCGTCTTAGCTGTGTGCCCTTCACGTCAAAGCTAGTCAGACCGCCGAATTCTTTAAGAATTCGGCGGTCTGACTAGCTTCTAGGTTCAGTGCCAGACTGATTAATCTGCAAATCCGTTGCGGACTAAACAATCTTTCAACTCGGTCTCTGCCTTACTCAGCTTAGGGTTATTCGTCCGGTTGAAGACACGTTCAAGCTGGTCATTGCCCATTTCATCTAGAGCACGATCGAGGTTTGGCTCACTCAGCCGTTTGGGTAAACACGCGATTAGGGCATCTAGGCGATCGCTTTTGTTAGCAAGATCGGTAACTTGCACACCGGTTTTCCCGCTCGTTGCAGCGGAATTGTTGGACGCGGCTAACGCTGGATTTGGAGATAGCCCTACTAGCCAGATTAGGCCAATCAGAAAACTTGCAAGAACCGTACGCCACAGTGAACTGAAGAAACCGTTGGGGAAAGAGTTACGAAGAACAAAATCCAAATGATTGGAGGCTTTGATTGTTGAGTCAGCAGTCATGATAGACCTCGGTAAAATTAAGATACGTTGGACATGAGTTCTTTACAAAACTTATAACTCAATTTTGACATTGAATTTAATGCTTAAACTCAATTTACAGGCATAATTCAGGGGTAATTTCGTACAGAAAACCAGCAAACTCTAAAAACCTAAAGAGCTATAGCAAAAACCTACTTTGCATTACCAAACAACCCACCGAGGCTCGCATCATGCTTCTTGGGATCTTTCTTTTGTTTTTTGGTTTCCCCAGGAACTGCTTTCGGTTTTTTAGCCTCTTTATTGCTTTTCTGTTCTTTTGACATAATGAGTTTCCAACTAAACGTCTTAAAGTAACCAAAGTTAGGCTTGAGTGCATCCCAGTTTTACAGATTTGCCCACTGCTCCGCAGAAGCAAGCTACATGCCCCAGCCCTTTCTCCCAAAACGGGAGAAGGGGGGCAGGATCAAAGTCCCTCTCCCGCTCTGCGAGAGGGATTTAGGGCTTCGGCGTGAGCGCTCAGTCGAACGGTGTAGCTTGCTTCCCGCAGGGTGGGCTACAAAAGTGGGATGCACCCTTTGTCCCCGATGCGATGCGTAATATTCCCTACAACCTTTAACCTTCATCGATACGGCCTTGCGGAGGGGGTGTGAAGGAACCCAAAGGCTGTTATCTCAGAGGCCAGACTTTAAGCGCAGCATCAGGGGTATACCCCGTAAAAGCTTATTGATATTCTTGCGACCTATTTACAGAAATTTAGTATAGAACTGTATTGCATTTTCTGTATGTTTCTTTTACCTTAGTTCATAATTTCTTGGATTGAATCACTCTAAAGGGAGGGAAGAAGCCTTCTGCAATGCTAGACGCACTAATGTTTCCTGGGCGCTACGGATAGGCTCGTCTTTGGCAGGATGTCGTTGGGTATAGGTTCCATTGGCTTTTAGCTCCCACGCTTGGCGGTTGTCAGCCAGTAAAATGCTCAAAATATCTTTCAATTCTTGAACTAAGGCAGGCTCTTCTATGGGAGTAACGGCTTCTACGCGACGATCGAGGTTGCGCGGCATCCAGTCGGCGCTGCCAATATAAATTTCGTCGGCTCCCGCATTATGGAAGTGGAAGATGCGCGAGTGTTCTAGGTAGCGGCCAATGATGCTAATAACTCGAATCGTGGCGCTGATTCCTTTCAAGCCAGGGCGCAAACAGCACATGCCGCGAATAATTAGATCGATTTCAACCCCTGCTTGGGATGCCTCATACAGGGCTGCAATCATGCGAGGGTCAACCAATGAGTTCATTTTGGCGACAATGCGACTGGGTTTGCCGTTTTTACAATGCTCGATTTCACGGTGAATTAAGGATGTCATGCGATCGCGCATATTCACAGGCGACACCAGCAGCTTGCGGTAGGACTGCTGCCCCGAATAGCCCGTCAGATAATTGAATAAATCCGTCAAATCGGCTCCCAGCTCATTGCGGCAGCTCAAAAGCCCCAGATCGGTATACAGCTTCGCCGTTTTGGAGTTGTAGTTACCTGTACCAATGTGGACATAGCGACGAATTTCGTCCTCTTCCTGACGGACTACCAATACAACCTTGGTATGGGTTTTTAGCCCCATCATGCCGTAGACCACATGAATGCCCGATTCTTCTAACTGAAGCGCCCAGTTAATGTTGTTTTGCTCATCAAAACGCGCCTTTAGTTCTACTAGCACCGCTACTTGCTTGCCATTTTCTGCTGCCTTAATCAGCGATTTGACGATGGGTGAATCGCCAGACGTGCGATACAGTGTCATCTTGATTGCTAGTACCTGAGAATCATTCGCCGCTTCTTCAATAAACCGCTCTACCGATCCGGTAAACGACTCGTAGGGATGGTGCAGCAAGATATCGTGTTGCTGAATCACGGAGAAAATACTGTTATCTACTGGGTGCAGTTTGTGGGGCACCCGTTCAGTAGAAATTTGGAGCGATCGAGGTGTGACGGAGATCCAGGGTTCGTCTTTGAGTTCTGGCAGCGGCAGCCCCGCCAATGCAAATAAATCCTTTAGGTTAAGCAGACCGTCTAGCTCGTATACTTCATAGTCTTTTAGCTCCAACTCATTCATCAGGGTGTCTTTCACGGCCTGAGAGGTCGATGCCTGAATTTCTAACCGCACTGCTGAGTCAGACAGGCGACGCTTGCGAATCATTTCTTGAATTGCCATCAATAAGTCTTCTGCGACTTCTTCTTGCAGTTCGACTTCTGTATCGCGTGTGATCCGAAATAGGGAATATTCCTGAATGGCCATGCCTGGAAATAGCATTTCTAAGTTGTGGGCGATCGCCTGTTCTAAGGGCACCCCCACCCATGCGCTAGAGCGACCATTTTGACGTTGCAGATCGGGCGGAAATGCAATGAAACGTGGCAGCAGGTTGGGCACCTTAACGCGGGCAAAATGCTCGTCGCCCGTTTTTTGATCTTTGACCACCACAGCCAGATTTAGGCTGAGGTTGGACATGCGGGGAAAGGGATGACCCGGATCGACCGCTAGCGGCGTGAGCACTGGAAAAATGCGCCGCTCAAAGTAGTCGCGTAAGTAGTTACGCTGTTCTTGACTGAGGTCAATGTAATTGAGCAGATAAACGCCGTTTTGCTCTAGAAGAGGACGCAAAACCTGCTCAAAATGATTGTGTTGCTCTACCACCATAGGATGAAGAGTTTGGCTAATTTCTTCAAGCTGCTGCTGGGGCGTTCTGCCGTCGGGCGATCGCTTGGCGACCTCTGCTTCTAGCTGATCTTTAACAATCGCCACTCGCACCATAAAAAACTCATCCAGGTTTGAGCTAAAGATCGCCAGAAACTTCAGCCGTTCTAGCAAAGGAGTTCGGGGGTCGGTTGCTTCGTGCAGCACTCGACGGTTGAACTCCAGCCAGCTCAGCTCTCGATTGAAATAGTATTTTGGCTCTTTGAGATCAATAACTGAGTCGGCTTCTTGAAGCGTGGCCATAGGGAGTTTAAGTAGGGGGCTTGAGCAGTAAAGTTACAAATAGCAGTAGGCAAATTTTCCCAGAAGTGTTCTGGAATGAGATGTATTGCAGACGACATAGAGCAACGGCTGACAATGAAGGGTGAGGCGATCGCTCCCTATGTCTCTGTAGTGGCGGGCGGCTCAAAATTAACACCACTGTAGAGATCAGCGATCCTAATTTCCACACCTACTGAACTGAATTGTAGTACTCCGATATCGGCTTCTTCGCCCTCCGGCTGGCCATCGCGCTCATAGTCTCGCAACAGCCACAATCCATCAGGTGTTTTGGTGAACTGTTCGATGTGGTATTCGTATTGGTCAATTAGGACGTATTCTTGCAGTGCTGGAATGGAGCGGTAGTAACGGAACTTATCGTGGCGATCGTAGGCTTCAGTAGACCTAGATAGCACGTCCACAATCAGCGTTGGATTCGTCAATGTATCGATTCGATTGGCGTAGGCAATCGGTTCTCCCTGAATGACCATGGCATCAGGATAAGTAAAGCGAGTGTAGCGAGGAATCCACAACCGCACATCGCTAGAATAAAACCGACAGCCCTGTTGCCGTAAGACTGGCTTGAGTAAAGCCGTTAGGTTAGTCACCAGCTCATTGTGATTAAATGAACCTCCCGTCATGGGAATGATTTCTCCCTGGTGATATTCGCTGCGGAATTCTGCTGTTTCTTCCAGTGCTAGGTATTCACCGGGAGTATAAGTACGCGGTCTAGTTTGCATGACTTTCTCCAGAGCGCCAACGACAGCTCTTTGGGCTGTACCAGACTTCAATCGCGATTCAAGTTGCTCGACTTACTTCATATCGTAGCCAAACAAGTTAGGATTCACCTCGCCCAGATTGAGGTCTGCCAAGCCATACTCTGCCCAGCGCCGATCGACCATCGCAGCAGTATCAGGATCGGGCGATAGTTGGTCTGCCCAGGGGCGATCGCTCTCTGGATAGACCTTAGTGGTGGCATCGATCCCCATTTTGCTGCCCAGTCCCGGCTTTTCGGTAGCAAAATCGAGCGAGTCAAACGGGTTGTCGGGCAAAATGAACACATCCCGCACGGGGTCAACCTTTGAGGTAATCGACCAAACCACCTGACGCGGATCGCGGATGTTGATGTCTTTATCCACCACAATCACAAATTTGGTGTAGCTAAATTGCGGTAGCGCGCTCCAAAATGCTAGTGCCGCTCGCCGCGCCTGCCCCGGAAACGCTTTATCAATCGAAATCACGGCAACCTTATAGCTTAGTCCTTCCATGGGCAAAAAGAAGTCAACGATTTCGGGCACTTGCTGCCGCAAAATGGGCGTGTAAATTCGGTTGAGCGCCAGCGCCATCATCGCGTCTTCCTTCGGCGGACGACCGCTAAAGGTGGTCATGTAGATTGGGTTTTTGCGGTGGGTCATGCACTGAAATCGAATCAGTGGCCCTTTTGGGTTTGAGGGGCCGTAGTAGCCCATATGATCTCCCGCTGGGCCATCCACTCCGACTTCGCCCGGAGTGATTGTCCCCTCTAGCACAATTTCTGCATCGGCAGGGACTTCTAGATCGACCGTTTTGCACTTGGCCAAGTGGATTCCTTCACCTGCATACAGTCCGGCAAATAGCCACTCTGATAGATCGAGAGGAAGCGGGGTAGCAGCGGCCATGATAATCAACGGATCTACACCAATGGCGATCGCCACCTCCAGGTTTTGTCCCCGTTCTGCCGCTTTACGCAGATGGCGTGTTGCCCCCCGCACCGACAGCCACTGCACTGTCATCGTATTCTTCGACTGCAACTGCAAACGGTACACGCCCACATTCACTGACTTGTTTTCGGGGTCTTTGGTGATCATCAATCCCAACGTAATCACCTTATCGGCATCGCCGGGATACACCCGCAGCAGCGGCAGCTTGGTCAAATCGACTTGATCGCCTTTTAGCACTACCTGCTGGCAGGGCGGCAAAAAATCTCGGCTGGGCTTAGATTTGGCTACATCCAGCAGTACTTTGCCCAATTCCACGGCCTGGGCAAACTTCTTGGGCGGACGCAATTGATAGATCAGCGCCAGCTTTTTGCCCAGGGCTTCCAGTTCCTGCGGTTGTTCCATATTCATTGACCAGCAGACCCGCTCAACTGTACCCATAACGTTCACGGCTACAGGGTGAGGAGATCCCTTGACATTCTCAAACAGCAGTGCGGGGCCACCGCTCTGCAACATGCGGTTGGCAATTTCCGCAATTTCTAAATTTGGATCAACGAGTGCGCTAATCCGCCGCAGTTGCCCGCGCTGCTCAAGCTGTTTTAGAAATCCCCGCAGGTCTCTCGCCATTGTTAAAGAAGTGTAAAGCGTTCTTTCTCATTATGAGGGAGATAGAGAAGGAAACAGTTCTAACCTAGAAGCGAGTCAGGATTGCGAACAAAATACAACCTAAGGATTATGGATTTAATAAGATCGGGAATTTGATTGCTGGTAGGGGCGATCGGCCGTTTTTCTGTAGGGGCGAACTGCCGTTCGGCCCTACAGAAGAATGGCGGAGTTATTTAATTCTCATTCCTAAGCGTGTTTGAGGCAATTAGCCGAGGTCTGAGCCAGTCTTAGTCTCTGCCTCTAAAATAAGGTCGAGTGCTCTGTGCTCTACCATTCCTTGAGAAATGCGCCATGATTCAGCCCAATCTGCCCCAGCCTGCTACGTTCAATTCGTTTGCAGCCGATCGCCTGCACCGTAAGCAGCGGCTAGCGGCGGCGTTCCGGTTGTTTGCTCGCTATGGGTTTGATGAGGGGGTAGCAGGGCACATCACCGCCCGTGATCCAGAGTGGGGCGATCGCTTTTGGGTGAACCCGTTTGGTATGTATTTTGGCCACATTCGGGTGTCGGATTTACTGCTGGTGAATCATAAAGGTGAGGTTGTGGAGGGCGATCGCCCCGTCAATGCGGCGGCCTTTGCCATTCACTCTCAGGTGCATCATGCCCGCCCCGATGTGGTGGCTGCTGCCCACACGCACTCGCTTCATGGCAAAGCCTGGTCGTCGTTGGGGCGGTTGCTCGATCCGCTGACGCAGGATGCCTGTTCGTTTTATGACGATCATGCGCTGTTTGATGACTACACAGGCGTGGTGCTAGATCTGGCTGAAGGACAGCGGATTGCTGCTACGTTGGGCGATCGCAAGGCGTTAATTCTGCGAAATCACGGCTTGCTAACAGTCGGACGTTCTGTCGATGAAGCGGCGTGGTGGTTTATGACTATGGAGCGCACCTGTCAAGCGCAGCTATTGGCAGAAGCAGCCGGAACGCCTGTCCACATTTCCCCCGATGTGGCTAGTCTCACCTACAGCCAGGTGGGGACTGCATATATGGGATGGTTTTGCTTTCAGTCACTTTATGACAAAATTGTGCGCGAAGAGCCTGATCTACTGGAGTAGGCTGGGATTTGCAGCGCTTACAGTTACAGAGATGGGGTCTGGAAATTTAATTTCCAGACCCCATCTCCACACTAGAGTAAATTGGCTAGTTGTTGTCTACCTTACTTACCGTCGTGGTCAGCATCGCCAGGAAGAGCGCGTTCAACGCGATCCCAAGCATCACGCGTGGCGTGCTTTGCTTTTTCCCAACCCAATCGGTTTGTGCCATGCTGGCCTTCGTACTGCTGCCTTAAATGAGGCTCAGCAGCGTCAAAGGTTGAACCATCACGACCGTGAGCTGCATAGCCTTCGTACCCGGTGCGATAGGCAGGGGCATAGTCGTTATATTCGTATCCCTGTTCCACATAGGGGCGATCGCTGTAGTTTTTGCTCCAGTACTCATCTTCCACAGTGGGGTTAACGGTTTCGGCAACGTTCTTACCAACCAGTCCGCCTACAACACTACCAACGGCTGCCCCTACAACCGCACCCACGGGACCGCCTACAGCCCCACCTACAACGGTTCCGATTGTCCCGGCACCTGCTGCACCTACTCCTGTGCCAACAGGATGGGCACCTGGTTGCTTGGTGATTGGATCTGGGTTGGAATCGTGATCATTACGGGTTCTATTATCTTGGTTCATAGCTGTGACTCCTGGGATCGTGAGAGTACAAGTCTTCTTCAAGCACGCCCGTCTGTAGGCTGTAGCAACCGCTGGAGTGATTAGAAGAGTTAAACCGTGGCGGCTTGCTGGAGTTGCTAAGCAAATCCAAAAAATCGTTTTAGGGCTTAACCTCTTGCGTCCACTACAGCACAGTTGGGTGCTTTATTAAGGAAGTAACTACATCCTACTGAGCCAAGCCTTTGAAAACGTCGGCTTTAAGGCAGAAGACCCTCTCTCTACAAAGGAACAGACCAGAGTTACATGCGCGATCGCCGAATTCTGTCGATTTCTTGTTGTAGCGCTTCTAGCTCTTGACGCAGCGTTTCTACGTCTGCTGCATCGGTCGCTGTGGAATTGGCGGGGTTGGCTGTAGACGACTGAGGTGATGTTGATTCTACATTCACAGCTCCTTTACCTGTACGGCGATAGTTGCCGCTGCGAATAGTACGGTACTCGTCTGACTCTGCCCATTCCTTAAGAAAATGCACGCGCTCCACCGTAAACGGATGGGTCTGAAATAGCCCTGCCGACAGGTTGTTGTACAGCAAAAACTTGTAAACCTGGTTCAGTCCATCTTGGTCTAGTTCTTGATAGCGGGTTGACTGGCGAGAGAACTCGTCCAGGTTTAGTTCGTTGGCGTAGCGGCTGCTTCCGCCTGCCAGCTTCATCATGTTTGTCAACACGGGTTTTACGTCATCCATTACCAATAAGGCGGCTCGATCGGCTGATAGCTCTGCTTTTCGCAGCCATTCATAGAACGCCATCAGCAGCCCCGTGCTGACCAAGCTGCTCAACCCAAAGGTCATGTCTGCCAATCCTGAAGCAATGGTAATCGTCCAGCTTGCCATCTGGTTTAGGGTGGTGTGCCCACATTTGAGATGACCCAGCTCATGAGCCATCACCGATCGCAGCTCGTGTTCATCACTGAGATCTAGCAGGGCTGTACTGAGTACCACACAGGGGCGCTCTTGCCCCAAGGCGTAGGCGTTTACCGCTGGAGACTGGGATACAAATAGGGTTGGTTCTGGTTGAATATCAAGCGATCGCAGACAGTCTCGAAAGATTTGATACACCGTGGAATATTGCCGTGGCCCCACTTCAATGCTGTTGCCCATTAAAAAGACGTGGCGGGGACGCTCGTAGACAAACTCTACAAACCGCCGCGCAATCAGATCAAACCCTGGGACGCTACGTAAGGTCTGTTCGGCTTGGGAGTCGAGTGGATGACGGAAGGCTTCGCTAGAGATTCCGGGGTAGGTAGGCATGGGGAGTAGAGAAGAGGGATGAAGGGGAGGGAGGATGATTGCGTTAGTATAGGCGTTTCGGGAAGCCCAAGGCGCAGTGTCGTGGCTTCTGCATGGTATTAAAAGAGTGGTATTGGTGTAAGGATTTTTTGATGGGCGGGCGAAGCCCGCCCATCAAAAAATCCTTACCAATTATTAGGACTATCAAAAGAGTTAAGGCGTGAATGAATTAGGTCACCGCACGGGCTTGATGCCTGCCAAGTCTAGAATTTTGGGAATTAGATCTTCTCGTTTGACGGCCATCATATGAACGCCGTGGCACAGTTGGCGGGCGAGTTTAACTTGTTCGGCAGCGATCGCTACCCCTTCGTCTAGCGGCTGACTGGCTTGTTCTAGGCGATCGATCAGGTGCTGGGGAATGTGAGCACCAGGGACGTTGTTGTTGATAAAGCGGGCGTTTTTGGCCGATTTCAGTAGAAAAATTCCAGCCAGGATCGGCTTGTTACAGCCTGCTGCAATTTGATTCATGAACTTTTCTAGTCGGTCAAAATCTGTAATTAACTGGCTTTGAAAGAATTGCGCTCCGGCTGCTAGTTTGTGTTCAAAACGCCGCTGAGTGCCCGACCAGCTAGGGCACTGAGGGTCGATTGCGGCTCCAGCAAATAAGTGGGTGGCACCGTCGGTCAGCGGTTTGTCGTTGCAGTCTACGCCTTGGTTAAGCTTACTAATCAGTTTTAACAGCCGCACTGATTCTAGATCAAACACAGGTTTCGCGTCAGGATGGTCACCCGCTTTGACGGGGTCGCCTGTCAAAGCCAAAACGTTGCGAATACCCAGAGCCTCTGCCCCCATTAAGTCTGCCTGTAGGCCAATGCGGTTGCGATCGCGGCAGGCCATCTGGCAAATTGGCTCAATCCCGTGATGCAGCAAGATCACCGACGAGGCTAACGACGACATTCGCAGCACCGCCCGACTGCCGTCGGTAATGTTGACCCCATGCACGCGATCGCTCAGTAATTTTGCCATCTCCACCATGTGGGCTGGGTTCCCGCCTTTGGGCGGCATTACCTCTGCTGTAATGAGAAACTCACCCGCTTGGGCAGCGGTTTGCAGCCGAGAGTTGGGGCCAACGGGTTGAGACGGGAGGGAAGATAAAGAATCTGACATGAAATTGGTTTTTTATTAAATTCGCCATCCTTAGATGTTTAGGATACCAGTTGCCCGGTATCGCTTTGCTCTTGGCACGAGTCGCTGTGAATCGTGTATCTCAGTTTTGCAGTCCTCACGGCAAGTCTAGAACACGACCTGTGCCTAGGTGGGGATAGAAAATCCCAAGGCTCGCTTAACCTTGTGTAACGTGGAATTGGCGATCGCCTCTGCCTTTTCTTTGCCATCGCGCAGCACAGCATCCAAATACCCTGGCTCTGCACGAATCTGGGTATATTTTTCTTGAATTGGCTTTAGAGCGCTAATCACGGTGTCGGTTAGTAGCGGCTTGAACTGCCCCCATCCCATCTCTGCACATTCCTGAGCCACTGTCTCTTTAGTCTGGCTCGAAAGAATCATGTAAAGCGACAGCAGGTTGTGACATTCCGGTCGAGCGGCATCATCAAATTGCAACCCGCGCACGGGGTCAGTTTTACAGCGCTTAATCTTGTGCTGAATCTGATCAGGCGGGTCTAGCAGGCTAATGCGGCTCAGGTCAGATGGGTCAGACTTTGACATTTTCTTAGTCCCATCCGTTAGACTCATCACCCGTGCCCCGGCGACTCGGATCATGGGATCAGGCAGCTTCAAAATGGGCTGATCTTCACTCCCAAACTGGTAATTTAGGCGGGCTGCAATATCTCGTGTTAGCTCCAAATGCTGCTTCTGGTCTTCGCCAACAGGTACTTTGTCTGGCTCATATAGCAAGATATCTGCCGCCTGTAGCACGGGGTAGTTGAGCAACCCAGCACCTACGTTTTCGCCTTGCTTCACCGCCTTTTCCTTAAACTGGATCATATCTTCTAGCCAGTTCAACGGCGTAATGCACATAAAGAGCCACGCCAATTCGCTATGGGCAGACACATGAGACTGGACAAAAATGGTGGCATGGGCTAAATCAATCCCACAGGCTAGGTAGAGCGCTGCCACTTTGTAGGTGTTGTCTGCTAGCAGCTTTGGATCTTGCGGAACCGTAATGGCGTGCAGGTCGGCCATGAATAAAAAACTGTCAAACTCTTGCTGAATTTCGACCCAGTTGTGAATGGCTCCCAGATAATTGCCCAAATGGAGGTCGCCAGTTGGCTGAATGCCTGAAAGAACGCGCTGCTTGCCCATGAACCTTAACGTGATGCTGCTAAAGAATGAAACCGTCTAATCGAGAGCTAGACTGATGTTGCTCAATTTGCCTGGTTAGTTTGACCCGGCGTTCTTACCATAACCCATTTGCCTCAGCGCGTTGAAGCAAATGGCGATGAATCTTCAGCATCGGGACGTGTCATGAATCACGTCAGGCTGGGATAGCTTAACCAGCTCAATACTGCGTGCCTCATGCTGAAGGTTAATGCTGCGATCGCGTCGGCTATGCAATCTATGCAATATGGGGCTAGCTGAGAAAATGGTTGGAACGGATTGTCAATTTAGAACGTATTGCCAATTTAGAACGTATTGCCAACGCGCTTCAAAAAAACATGACATCAATAATTAATAAAAATACTTCTACATAACTAAATAGGGTTCATATAATCTCCAATAAGAAAAGTAAGTGCGGCGATCGCCACAGCGGTTAAAACCATTTGTATAAGAACCCCTGCACCCGGTGCTGAAACAGATGGCGACGACTAGACTAACTGGGCGTAATTCGTTAAGCCTCATTCACAGATCCTCCTACCCCCGGAGTTTTTATGAAAGCCTTATTGTTATGGCCTGTGATGCCCAATTCGTTTTGGTCTTACCAGGAAACGCTCGACTTGGCGGGTTTGCGGTCAACAAATCCTCCTCTCGGTCTGATTACGGTAGCGGCGATGCTGCCTCAAGATTGGGAGATTCGATTTAGGGATCGCAACGTTTGTTACGAAACTGAAGCTGACTGGGATTGGTGCGATCTGGTCATCCTATCGGCAATGGTCATTCAGAAAAAAGATTTTCAAGACTTGATTCGTACGGCGATCGCCCTCGGTAAAAAAGTGGCAGTGGGAGGGCCATATCCAACCTCCTATCCCGATGTCGCCTTAGAGGCTGGTGCTCACTATTTAATTTTGGATGAGGGAGAATGCACCATCCCTTTGTTTCTGGAGGCGATCGCCCAAGGTGCCCAAACGGGTACCTTTCGGTCGGCTGAAAAGCCCGATGTCACTCAAACCCCCATTCCCCGCTTCGACCTGCTAGATTT
>Ga0335394_10001534_pt1 | contig 26052 bp, 26 predicted proteins | sample MAT03_FD_205741 | JGI IMG/M metagenome (GOLD analysis project Ga0335394, IMG submission 205741) | Freshwater microbial communities from Lake Fryxell liftoff mats and glacier meltwater in Antarctica - MAT-03 (spades assembly) (version 2) ...
CCGCAAACGCACCCGCACCCGCAACCGCATAGCGCATCGCAGTGGCTGGACGTGCAGGAACAAGCCGGCAGTGGCTTGAGCGCACGCGACGTCGGCGGCCAGCTGTGGCGCCTGGGCGCTGCAGGCTGGGTCGATGCATCGCTGCAGACCGCCGATGTCCAGGACGCCCGCATCTGGCTGGGCTGCAACGGCAAGGCGCTGGCGGCGTTCAACGTCGATGAGGCCTTGCGCCCAGGAGCGGCAGACGCGCTGCAGGCGTTGCGCAACGACGGCGTGCAGATCCACCTGATCAGCGGCGACAGCGCAGCGCGCACGCAGGCGCTGGCCGATCGCGTCGGCATCGACCATGTGCTGGCGGCCGCCACACCGCAAGACAAGCTGGCGGCGGTCGCGGCGCTGCAGCAGTCCGGCCAGCGCGTGGTGATGGTCGGCGACGGCGTCAACGATGCACCGGTGCTGGCGCGCGCTGATGCATCGCTGGCGATGGGGCAGGGCGCACTGGTGGCGCGCGGTCATGCCGACGCCGTCATCACGTCCAACCAGTTGCAGGACCTGGTGCGCGCCCGCCGCACAGCGCAGCGCGCGTTGCGCATCGTGCGCCAGAACTTCATCTGGGCCGCGGGCTACAACGCACTGTGCATCCCGCTGGCGCTGGCTGACATGTTGCCCCCTTGGGCCGCGGGCCTGGGCATGGCCAGCAGTTCTCTGGTGGTGGTGGCCAATGCGCTGCGCGCCGCGCGCTGAAGGCTGCAGGGCCCCCGCATGGAGAGCCTCTACCTGCTGATTCCCTTGTCGGTTGGCCTTGTGCTCGTGATCCTGGCCGTGCTGGGCTGGGCCGTGCAACGCGGCCAGTTCGAAGACCTGGACGGTGAGGGCGAACGCATCCTGGAGGAGCCGCTCAACCACACAGCCAATCACAAGATGCCGCCACTTGATGCGGATCAAGCCCGCAAGAGCGTTGCAGAAACAGAATCGATGCACCGGGTTCCGCTGACAAAGTGAACAGTGAAGTGAGGAGTGAATTGATGTCCAACAGCGCCACGCAGACCGACTCTGCTCAAGGTGTGTATGCCGATTCGGCGGTGCGCCTTTTCGCCCTGGCCGCCGTGGTGTGGGGTGTGGTGGGCATGCTCGTCGGCGTGATCATTGCCGCGCAACTGACCTGGCCGGAGTTGAACTTCGGCATCTCTTTCCTGAGCTACGGCCGCCTGCGCCCGCTGCACACCAACGCCGTCATCTTTGCCTTTGGCGGCTGTGCGCTGATGGCCACCAGCCTTCACGTCGTGCAGCGCACGTGCCAGGCGCGGCTGTTCGCACCCACGCTGGCGATGATCACGTTCGTCGGTTGGCAACTGGTCATCGTCGCCGCGGCCGTCACGCTGCCGCTGGGCATGACGCAGGGCAAGGAATACGCAGAACTGGAGTGGCCCATCGACCTGCTGATCGCCGTCGTGTGGGTCAGCTACGCCATCGTCTTCTTCGGCACCATCGCCAAGCGCAAGGTGCGCCACATCTACGTCGCCAACTGGTTCTTTGGCGCCTTCATCCTGACCGTTGCCCTGCTGCACATCGTCAACAGCGCGGCCATTCCGGTGAGCCTGACGAAGAGCTACAGCGCGTATGCCGGCGTGCAGGACGCGATGGTCCAGTGGTGGTACGGCCACAACGCGGTCGGCTTCTTCCTCACGGCCGGCTTCCTGGGGATGATGTACTACTACATCCCCAAGCAGGCCGAGCGCCCGATCTACAGCTATCGCCTGAGCATCGTGCACTTCTGGGCCCTGATCTTCACCTACATGTGGGCGGGCCCGCACCATCTGCACTACACGGCGCTGCCTGACTGGGCGCAGAGCGTCGGCATGGTGTTCTCGCTGGTGCTGCTGGCGCCCAGCTGGGGCGGCATGATCAACGGCATCATGACGCTCAGCGGTGCCTGGCACAAGCTGCGCGACGACCCGATCCTGAAGTTCCTCATCGTGAGTCTGTCGTTCTACGGCATGAGCACCTTCGAGGGGCCGATGATGTCGATCAAGACCGTCAACGCGCTCAGCCACTACACCGACTGGACGGTGGGCCACGTGCACAGCGGCGCGCTCGGTTGGGTGGGGCTCATCAGCATGGGGTCGCTGTACTACCTGATCCCGCGCATGTTCGGCCGTACCACGATGCACAGCGTGCGCGCCATTGAATTGCACTTCTGGGTGGCCACCATCGGCATCGTGCTGTACATCGCGGCGATGTGGATCGCTGGCGTGATGCAGGGTCTGATGTGGCGCGCGGTCAACCCGGACGGCACGCTCGTTTACACCTTCGTGGAAAGCGTGAAGGCCACCTTCCCTTACTACGTGGTGCGCCTGCTGGGCGGTGTGATCTACCTCAGCGGCATGCTGATCATGGCCTGGAACGTGGTGATGACGGTGAAGAGCGGCAAGCCCGCTGATGCGCGCATTCCCACGCCCGTCCAGGGCCCTGTGCCGGCGCTGGCCTGAAGCCGACGAGCCGAGAAGAGAAAAAGAGGAAAACCCATGGCAGACCATTCACCCGCTACCGGCCACCAGCGCATCGAGACCAGCAACTTCTTGATGATCGTGCTCATCCTGGTGGCCGTGGCCATCGGCGGCATCGTGGAAATTGTGCCGCTGTTCTTTCAGCGCTCCACCACGCAGCCGGCGGAAGGCTTGAAGCCCTACACCGCGCTGCAACTGGCTGGCCGCGACATCTACACCCGCGAGGGTTGCTACAACTGCCATTCGCAGATGGTGCGCCCCTTCCGCGCCGAGGCGCTGCGCTACGGGCCGCACTCGACCGCGGGTGAGTTCGTCTATGACCACCCCTTCCAGTGGGGCAGCAAGCGCACCGGACCTGATTTGCACCGCGTGGGTGGCAAGTACAGCGACGAATGGCACCGCGTGCACCTGAACAATCCGCGCGACCTGGTGCCCGAATCCAACATGCCAGCCTACCCCTGGCTGCTGACCGACACGGTGGACGCCGGCAGCATTGCCGCGCACATGACAGGCCTGCGTCGCGTGGGCGTGCCATACACCGACAGCGAAATTGCCAAGGCCGCCGATGACGTGAAGGGCCGCACCGAGATGGAGGCGCTGATCGCCTACCTGCAGGTGCTGGGCATCACACGCAAGTGACGATCTTCGAATGACCATCGGCAAGTGACCACAAGCAGCCAAGCACCCGTCCGCCGCCAACCGGAGCAGAAGAAATAACATGGACGTCAACGACCTCCGCATCATCATCACCCTGGCCAGCCTGGTGCTGTTTCTGGCGCTGATGGCGCACACCTTCAGCCGGCGTCGCAAGGCCAGCTTCGAAGCAGCCGCCATGTTGCCGTTTGAAGACGAAGCCGGGCCCGCACCGCGAGCCGCGCGGGCCGAAGGAGAAAGCGCGTGAGCGACTTCACCCACAGTGGCTGGAGCATCTTCATCGCCGTCGTCACGGTGGTGTCGCTGCTGGCCTGCCTGGCGCTCCTGATCATCGCCAGCCGGCGCGTGGTGATGGCGGGGGACAACACCACCGGACACGTCTGGGACGAAGACCTGCGGGAACTCAACAACCCGCTGCCGCGCTGGTGGATGTGGCTGTTTGTGATGACCATCGTCTTTTCTGCCGTGTACCTGGCTTTCTACCCGGGCCTGGGCAGCCATGCCGGCAGCTTCCAGTGGACCAGCATCAATCAATACGAAGCCGAGCAGGAAAAGGCCCGCCTGGCGATGGCGCCGGTGTATGCCAAATACGCCACCATGGACGCCGACGCGCTGGCGCGCGACCCGCAGGCCATGGGCATCGGTCAACGCATCTTCCTCAACAACTGTGCGCAATGCCATGGCTCTGACGCGCGCGGCAGCAAGGGCTTCCCGAACCTGACCGACAACGACTGGCTGGGCGCGCACGCCCTGGACGACATCAAGAAGACGATCCTCGAAGGCCGCATCGGCATGATGCCGCCGATGGCCGCCGCAGTGGGCAACAGCGACGACGTGAAGAACATCGCCAACTACGTGCTCAGCCTGTCGGGCAGCGCGCACAACGACATAGCGGCGCAGCTGGGCAAGCCGAAGTTCGGCGTCTGCGCCGCCTGCCATGGCGCTGATGGAAAGGGCAACCTGGCCCTGGGCGCCCCCAACCTCACCGACAAGACATGGCTGCACGGCTGGGGTGAACAAGCCATCATCAACATGGTCAATGCCGGCAAGACCAACGCCATGCCGCCACAGGGCCGGTTGCTGACGGCTGAGCAGGTGCATGTGCTGGCGGGTTATGTGCTGAGCCTGTCCAAAGCGCAGCGCGTTGCAGGCAACTGAGTGACTCCATGCAGTTGAAGGAGTTGGTGGCAGAAGCCAGTGCTGTCGCGGCTGGCGCGCCGGATGACGCCCGCACGGCCGTCATCAGCATGTACGCCAAGCAGAAGACGATTTACGCGCGCTCCGTCTCGGGCTGGTTTGCGGGCTGGCGTTGGGCTTTGGTGTGGGCCACGCAACTCGTCTTTTACGGCCTGCCCTGGCTGGACTGGAACGGCCGCCAGGCGGTGCTTTTTGACCTGGCATCGCGGCGCTTTTACATCTTCGGCCTGGTGCTGTACCCGCAGGACTTCATCTACCTGACGGGTCTGCTGATCGTGTCGGCCTACGCGCTCTTCCTGTTCACGGCCGTGGCGGGGCGGCTGTGGTGTGGCTTTGCCTGCCCGCAGACGGTGTACACCGAAATCTTCATGTGGGTCGAACGCCAGTTTGAAGGTGACCGCATGGCGCGCATGAAACGCGACGCCGGGCCGCGGACCGTGAACAAGCTGCTGCGCAAGAGCGGCAAGCAGGCGGTGTGGCTGGCCATTGGCTTGTGGACCGGCTTCACCTTCGTCGGCTACTTCACACCCGTGCACACACTGCTGGCGTCCACGCTGAGCCTGGGCCTGGGGCCGTGGGAATGGTTCTGGCTGCTGTTCTACGGTTTTGCCACCTACGGCAATGCCGGCTACCTGCGTGAGCAGGTGTGCAAGTACATGTGCCCCTACGCCCGCTTCCAGAGCGCGATGTTCGACAAGGACACGCTCATCATCACTTACGACGCCGAACGCGGTGAACCGCGCGGTGGCGTGCGCAACCGCAAGAAGGACGGCAAGGCGGCCAATCAGGGCGACTGCATCGACTGCGAACTGTGCGTGCAGGTCTGCCCCACCGGCATCGACATCCGCCAGGGCCTGCAGTACGAATGCATCGGCTGCGCCGCCTGCGTGGACGTGTGCAACGGCGTCATGGACAAGATGCAGTACCCGCGTGGCCTGATCCGCTACGACACCCAGAACGGCATGGGCGCGCACCTGTCACGCAGCCAGGTGCTGCAACGCATCTTCAGGCCCCGTGTGCTCATCTACAGCGCCGTGCTGGTGCTGATCTGTGCCGGGCTGCTGGCGGGCCTGTTGCTGCGGTCCCCGTTCCGTGTTGACGTGGTGCGCGACCGCGGCGTGCTGGCGCGCACGGTCGAAGACGGCTGGGTCGAAAACGTCTATCGGCTGCAGATCATGAATGCCACCGAAGCGGCGCAACGCTTCCGCGTGCAGGCCACGGGCTTGCCCGGCATCGTGCAGGACATGCAGCGCGACGTCGCCATCGGCCCCGCAGAAGCGCAGTGGGTGGCCTTGGCGGTGCGTGTGCCGCCCGAGGTGGCGGCGCAGGCCGGCGCCGGCAGCCACCCCTTGCAGTTCGATGTCAAACTGGTGCCCCAGGAGTCCGGCACGCAGGGACACAGCGTGGTGGAAAAGTCCACCTTCATCGTGCCGCGCTGACTTTCATCTAACGGCCTTATTGAGCTACTTTCGTTTCCAGGAGCCCACCATGCCTGTCAATGCAAACCCAAGCCCCCAGTGGTGGCGCGTGCCGATGGTCTGGCTCGTCATCAGCGGCCCGGCCCTCGTGGTGGTGGCGAGTTTTGCCACGCTGGCCCTGGCCATCCTGAACCCCGACCCGGTGCTGGACACGGCCACCCGCGTCGGCCCCTCCGGACAGCCTGCCGTGCAGGCGCGCAACCATGCGGCGTCGCCGCAGCGCTGAAGGGCGGCCGGCGTGAAGCGTGTGGCGCGACGCTGGGCGTCCATCGTCTGGCCCGCCTTCCTGGTGGCGGCGGTGCTGGAACTGGTGGTGTTTGCGTGGGTCGATCCGCTGTCGCTGCACACCTTGACGGGCGAATCGCTGCCCTTGACCTTGTCACTGTCACCCACCGCCATCTATTCGCTGGCGTTCCTGGTCTTCTGGGCCTGCACGGCTGTTGGATGCGCGCTGACGGTGCTGCTGGAGCGCAGCACCGACGAGCTCAACACGGCGCCCACAGGGCAGCCCTGACCGGCGTTGTCAACAGGCGGTGCCGTTGACCAGGCTCTGCAGCCCGTCGGCGTTCAGCACTTCGATGTGGCGCTGCTTGACCGTGAGCAGGCCAGCTTCCTGAAAATGTGAGAAGGCGCGGCTCACCGTTTCGAGTTTCAGGCCCAGGTAACTGCCGATCTCTTCGCGCGTCATGCGCAGGATGAGTGAACTGCCCGAGAAGCCGCGCATGCGCAGGCGCTGCGTCAGATTCAGCAAAAAGGCGGCCAGACGTTCTTCGGCACGCATGCTGCCCAGCAGCAGCATCACGCCATGGTCACGCACGATTTCGCGGCTCATGATCTTGTGGAAGTGGCGCTGCAAGTCGGGCAGTTCACGCGACAGGTCTTCCAGCTGGTGGTACGGAATCACGCAGACCTGCGAGTCTTCCAGCGCCACGGCGTCGCAGGTGTGGCGGTCGGTGCCGATGCCGTCCAGGCCCAACAATTCACCGGCCATCTGAAAGCCCGTGACCTGGTCGCGGCCGTCTTCGGACGAGACGCAAGTCTTGAAGAAGCCCGTGCGCACTGCAAACAGCGACGAGAAAGCCTCGCCGGAGCGGAACAGCGCTTCACCGCGGGCCACGGCGCGGCGGCTGGCCACGGCTTCGTCGAGCCGCTGCATCTGTGCGTTGGAGACGCCAACCGGCAGGCAAAGTTCACGCAGGTTGCAACTGGAGCACGCAACCTTGAAGGGTTCGAGCCTGATGTCGGAAGGGGCGGCTTGCATGGGCGGCTGACAAAGAGACGTTGGTGCAGTATCGCGCAACTGGATTACGGGCTTCCGTTCGCCAAGACACCAAGGGTAGCTCGTGCTGGGTTGAGGTGGATCAAGCCCCGTCGCGCGCGCTTGGGCAGAGTGCGGACATGAAGCTTGTTGTCAACCCAACCGCGCCCACACAGGCGGAAATCACTGCCGCGCAGTTGCGCAGGCTGGATGCCCCCGGGCCGCGCTACACGTCCTACCCCACGGCCGACCGCTTCGTCGAAACCTTCGGCCCCGACGAGTACCGCCTGGCTCTGCACCAGCGCGCGCAAGGCGCGGTGGTGGGCGGCGCGCCGGCGCTGTCGCTCTACGTGCACATCCCGTTCTGCGAATCGCTGTGCCACTACTGCGCCTGCAACAAGATCATCACCAAGCACCACAGCCGGGGCCGCGACTATCTGGGCTGGCTGGCGCGGGAGGTTGAACTGCACCGCAAGGAACTGGGCGCCGTGCAGGCGGTTTCGCAGCTGCACCTGGGCGGCGGGTCGCCCACCTTCCTGAGCGACGAAGAACTGGGCGACCTGATGGCGCTGCTGCGCGGTGCCTTCCGCATCGTGCCGGGCGCGGAGCTGTCGATCGAAGTTGATCCGCGCACCGCTTCGCCCGAACGCATGCGCCATCTTTCCAGCCTCGGCTTCAACCGCGTGAGCTTCGGTGTGCAGGACTTCGACCCCGCTGTCCAGGCCGCCGTGCACCGAGTGCAGTCTTATGAATCGGTCAGCGAGCTGGTGGCCGAAGCGCGCGCGCTGCGCTTCGAATCGATCAATGCCGACCTCATCTACGGCTTGCCCGAACAGACGCCTGAATCCTTCCGGCGCACCATCACGCAGATGACCGCGTTGCACCCGACACGCATCGCGCTGTACGCCTACGCTCACTTGCCGGAGCGCTTCAAGCCGCAGCGCCGCATCGACACAAAGGCCTTGCCCAGCGCTGAGCAGCGTGTGCAGATGCTGGCCGACGCCATTGCCGGTTTCACCCGCCAGGGCTACGTGTACATCGGCATGGACCACTTCGCGCTGCCCACCGACGCGCTGGCAGTCGCCAAGCGCCAGGGCCGGCTGCACCGCAACTTTCAGGGCTACACCACGCAGCCTGACTGCGACCTGATCGCACTGGGGGTGTCGGCCATCGGCCGTGTCGGCGCGACCTACAGCCAGAACGCCAAGACCCTGCCCGAATACCAGGACGCCTTGACGCAGGGTCGATTCCCGGTTGTGCGTGGCCTGGCACTGAACCGCGACGACCTGCTGCGCCGCAGTGTCATCATGGCCATCATGTGCCAAGGCCGCGTGGAGTTTGAATCGATCGAGCTGGCCCACATGGTCAATGTGCCAGAGGTGTTTGCAGATGAACTGCGGCGCCTGCAGGCCTTTGAGGCACAGGGCCTGGTGCAGGTCAACGCGCAGGAAATCCAGGTCACCGACAAGGGCTGGTTCTTCGTCCGCGCCATCGCCATGGTGTTTGACCGCTACCTGCCCCCCGCCGACGCACGCAGTCACTTTTCGCGCGTGGTCTGAAGTCATGAACACGGCGCTCATCGCCAGTGCGGCGCTGCTGGGCCTGGCAGGCACACCGCACTGCGCCGCCATGTGCGGTGCGCCCTGCGCGGCGGTGGTCGGGCCGCGGCGCAACGGGCTGTTGCGGCTGTGGCTCTTCTTGCTGGCGCGCGCCGCAGGTTATGCGGCCGCCGGTGCGGTGGCGGCGGCCAGTGTGGACGCGTTGGCAAGTTGGTCGCAATGGAGCCCCGCCTTGCGCCCGCTGTGGGCCGCGTTGCACCTGGCCGTCCTGGTGCTGGGCCTGTGGATGCTGTGGCAAGGCCGTCAGCCGGGCTGGATGTCGGCCATCGGGCGTTCGGCGGCCATGCCGTCGGCCAGCACCGCAGCCGGTGCTTGGCAGCCCGTGCGCGGCCCGTTGCGGGCTGCCGCTGCCGGCGGGCTGTGGGTGGCATGGCCCTGTGGCCTGTTGCAGTCGGCGTTGATCGTGGCGTCGCTGGCCGGCAGCGCGGCGGGCGGGGCGGCGGCAATGGCCGGCTTTGCGCTGGCATCGTCTGCCGGGCTGGTCGCAGCGCCGTGGGTCTGGCGCTGGCTGCAGCGCGGGCCGGTCGGTCGCGGGCCGGTCCAGGCCCAGGCAGCCAGCGGCGAAGCCCTGGTGCGCGCGGCGGGTGCCTTGTTGGTGCTGGGGTCCGCCTTCGCACTCGGCCACGGGGTGTGGGACCAGGTGGCGGCGTTTTGCGGGCTGGCCTGAGGGCTGTCTGCGCCATGCCTGCCCGGCCAGTGCCTGTCAGTCGGCTGACAGATGCGCTGACTTAGAATCCGGCGCTGCAGTCCAAGCCCAACCCCACCTCTGACTGCACCGCCCAATGGGTGCAGCCGGTTCCTCGGAGACCCGCCACATGTACCAGCACATCAAGGTGCCCGCCCAAGGCCAGAAGATCACCGTCAACGCGGACTTCTCGCTCACCGTGCCCGACCAGCCGATCATTCCCTACATCGAAGGCGACGGCACGGGCCTGGACATCACGCCGGTGATGCTGAAGGTGGTGGACGCGGCCGTGGCCAAGAGCTACGGCGGCAAGCGCAAGATCCACTGGATGGAGGTCTATGCGGGCGAGAAGTCCACCAAGATCTACGGCCCCGATGTCTGGTTGCCCGAAGAGACACTGCACGCCGTGCGCGACTACGTCGTGTCGATCAAGGGCCCGCTGACCACGCCCGTGGGCGGTGGCATCCGCAGCCTGAACGTGGCGCTGCGCCAGGAGCTTGATCTCTACGTCTGCCTGCGCCCCATCCAGTACTTCAAGGGCGTGCCGAGCCCGGTGAAAGAACCCGAAAAGACGCACATGGTGATCTTCCGCGAGAACTCGGAAGACATCTACGCCGGCATTGAATTCGAGGCCGGCAGCGACAAGGCGAAGAAGCTCATCAAGTTCCTGCAGGACGAGATGGGCGTGAAGAAGATCCGCTTCCCCAATACCTCGGGCATCGGCATCAAGCCGGTGTCCAGCGAAGGCACCGAACGCCTGGTGCGCAAGGCCATCCAGTACGCCATCGACAACGACAAGCCCAGCGTCACGATCGTGCACAAGGGCAACATCATGAAGTTCACCGAAGGCGGGTTCCGCGACTGGGCCTACGCGCTGGCGCAGAAGGAATTCGGTGCCGAACTCATCGACGGTGGCCCGTGGATGAAGTTCAAGAACCCAAGGACCGGCAAGGACATCGTGATCAAGGACGTCATCGCCGACGCCTTCCTGCAGCAGATCCTGTTGCGTCCGGCCGAGTATTCGGTGATCGCCACGCTCAACCTGAACGGCGACTACGTGTCGGACGCGCTGGCCGCCCAAGTGGGTGGCATCGGCATCGCCCCGGGTGCCAACCTGTCGGACTCGATCGCCATGTTCGAAGCCACCCACGGCACCGCACCCAAGTACGCCGGCAAGGACTACGTCAACCCGGGCTCAGAGATCCTCAGCGCCGAAATGATGCTGCGCCACATGGGCTGGGTCGAAGCCGCCGACCTGATCATCGCGTCGATGGAACGCTCCATCGCCAGCAAGCGTGTCACCTATGACTTCGCGCGGCTGATGGACGGTGCGACGCAGGTGTCCTGCTCGGGCTTCGGGCAGGTGATGATCGAGCACATGTAATCTCGTTCCATGGCGTCGCATGACGCCCAACAAGCTGCATGGGCATCGGACCTGATCGCGCAGCTCAAGCGCGAGTTCGGGATCCATGAGAAGACGACGCCCGGCCTGCTGCGGCAGATGCGCGACGCGGGCATCCTGCGCCAACTGCCGGCTGGTAGCGGCCGGCGCCCCGCCACCCTTTGCTTCCCGCGGCTGGTCAACCTGGCCGAAGGCCGCGAGGTGCTTTGAGATGCTTGTGGAGCGCCTGGGCGTGACTAGTCCGCTCCTGATCAGCAAGATAGTTCAGCCGTCCTAGGTGGTGGCTCACGCTATGAGCTACCCGCCAGCCAAGATACCCGTATCACTTCAGGAGACGGGCGATGGCGCAGAACAAGGTGCAGTACCAACACGGTCTGCCGATGCTTTAATTCTTCGAGACCTACGGCAGTCACGAGCAATGCGAGGCCCTGGTCCGGGCCTGGCGTTGGCCACAAGGCTTCATCTGCCCTCGCTGCGCTCAGACTCGCCACAGCGAGTTCCGCCGCGCCTCGCGGCTGTACTTCCAGTGCAGCGCGTGCCGCTACCAGTGCAGCCTGGTCAGCGGCACGATCTTCGAGTCCAGCAAGGTTTCGCTGCCCATCTGGTTCGCAGCCATGCACCTGATCACGCAAGCCAAGAACAACGTCTGCGCCCTCGAACTCAAGCGCCATCTTGGCGTGTCCTATCCGACGGGCTGGCTCATGAAGCACAAGATCATGGAGGTCATGCGCCTGCGCGAGAGCGGCCGACAACTCACCGGACGTGTCGAAATCGACGACGCCTACCTGGGTGGCGCGCTGCAGGGCGGCACGCCCGGACGGGGCTCGGAGAACAAGGTGCCGTTCATTGCTGCGGTCCAGACGACCAACGACGGGCAACCTGTCCTCGTGTGCTTCGCGCAGGCACCTTTCACCAAGAAGGCCCTGTCGGACTTTGCGACCAAGTCGCTCGCGCGGCCACTCACGGTGGTCTCCGACGGACTGGTCTGCTTTACGGCGCTGCAGGATGCCGGTGTCCATGAGGTCACCGTGACCGGCGGCGGCGCTGCCTGCGTCAGGTTGCCCCAGTTCAAGGCCGTCAACACCATCTTGGGTAACCTGAAGACCGCTTTTGCTGGAACCTATCACGCCTTCGGCTTCGCCAAGTACGTGCATCGCTACCTCGCGCAGGTCCAGTACCTGTTCAACCGCAGATTCAACCTCCGCACGATCCTCACCCGTCTTGCTCGCGCCGCCTGCGCCACGCGTCCGTGCCCGCTCCTCGCCATTCGGGCGGCTGAACCATCTTGCTGATCAGGTGGGTGGTTGAGAGGAGCAACTGCTGCAGTCATGTTGAGTACCTTGTTTCCGACGGGGCTGCGTCGGCAAGCCGCGCAATCGATAGCGCCACTGATGTCGTATGCATGAAACGGCTGGTGTCAGCCGGCTGGGCCGGCAACTCAGTACGAGCGCAGCGCGGCGATTTCCGGGCCGATCGCCGACAGGCTTAACTGCCGCATCACGCCGCCGCGCTTGAGCGCTTCCTTGGGCATCCCGTAGACCACGCAGCTCGCCTCGTCCTGGGCCAGCGTGTGCGCGCCGGCAGTTCGCATCTCCAGCAGGCCGGCGGCGCCGTCGTCACCCATGCCGGTCATGATGATGCCGAGCGCGTTCGGACCGGCGCACTTGGCCACCGAGCGGAACAACACGTCCACCGACGGACGGTGGCGATTCACCAGCGGCCCGTCGACGACTTCCACGTGGTACTGCGCACCGCTGCGGCGCAGCAGCATGTGCCGGCCGCCGGGTGCGATCAGTGCGCAGCCGGGCACCACGCGGTCGCCGGTGGCGGCCTCTTTCACTGCAATCCGGCACAGGCTGTCCAGCCGTGCTGCGAAAGCGGCGGTGAACTTCTCAGGCATGTGCTGCACGATCACCATGCCCGGGCAGACCCGCGGCAGTGCCGTCAGCACTTCTTCCAGCGCTTGCGTGCCGCCAGTCGATGTGCCGATGGCGACCACGCGCTCTGTGGTCTGTGCCATCGGACGCGACGACACCGGGGGCAGGATCACGTCGGCCGTGTGTTTCTGCGCCGGGGGTGGCGCGGCTCCCGTCACCGCGCGCGCGGCCAGCCGGCGCACGTTAGCCTTGGCGGCCGCGCGCACCGTGCTGATCAGTTCGTCACCGGCATCAACCAGAAACTCCTTCAGCCCGATCTTCGGCTTGGTGACGATGGCCACCGCGCCGGCCGCCATGGCTTCGATGGTGGTCTTGGCACCTTGCTCTGTGAGCGTGGAGCAGATCACGACCGGCGTCGGCCGCTCGGCCATGATCTTGCGCAGGAAGGTAATGCCGTCCATGCGCGGCATTTCGACGTCGAGCACGATCACGTCCGGCCACTCGGCGCGCATGCGCTCGATGGCGAGCAGCGGGTCGGCGCAGGCCGCCATCACCTCGATGCCCGGCGCGCGGGATAGGAGCCCGGTGAGTACCTGGCGGACGACAGCGGAGTCGTCCACCACCAGCGTGCGGATGGTCGTCATGAAGAAGTCGCCTTGTGAGGTTCACGTGGAGGGGCGTCGGTGACCACATCTGCGGGCGCGTCGGCGCGCAGTTCGGGCAGCCGCTGCTGGTGTTGCTTGAGCCAGCCGCGCAGATCGTCGGCCGGCATTGCCTTGCCGATCAGCCAGCCCTGGCCGATGTTGCAGCCGTAGCTGCGCAGCAGCCGCCAGTCCTGCAGCGTTTCTATGCCCTCGGCCACACTGCTGATGCTTAAGCGCTGGGCCATCTCGATGGCCGACCGCAGGATCGCGCGCAGGCTCACGCTGGCGTGCGCGCCGTCCACAAAGCTGCGGTCGATCTTCAGTTCATTGAACGGGATACGCGAGAGCTGCTGCATCGACGAGAAGCCGGTGCCGTAATCATCTATCGATAGTCCGTAGCCCTGCATGCGGAGCCGCGCCAGCGTGCCCAGCGCCAGGCCTTGCGACGACACAAGCGAGCTCTCGGTGATCTCCAGCATCAGATGCTCGGGTTTGAGGCCGTGGCGCGCCACCACGTCGCCCACATCCCTGACCAGCGTGGAAGATTCCAGCAATCGCGGCGACAGGTTGACCGCCACCGTCAGCGCCAGGCCGCGAGCGTGCCACCGCGCCGCCTGCGCCAGCGACTGGTCAAGCACCGATAAGGTCAGGCCTTGAATCAGCCCGTGCTGCTCGGCCGCGGGAATGAAGCAGTCCGGCGGCACGTGGCCCAGCACCGGATCGAACCAGCGCGCCAGCACCTCCACGCCGCGAAGCAGGCCGCTGCGGATGTCGACCTTGGGCTGGTAGTGCTGCGTGATCTCGCCGGCGGCGATCGCGCGTGCCAGCGCGTTGCTGTCGCAGGCTGCGGACGGCGCCCGGGGTCTGGGCTTGCGCCGTGCCGGGTCCTCAGCGCAGCGCTGCAGCATGTCGCGCAGCGCTGCTGCGGTCAGCGGCTTGCTCAGCGCACGCTCGACGCGCTGGCCGTGCTCTTGCGCCATCAGGGTTACGGCCGACACCAGCGAGCTTTCGCAGGTGGAAGCCACGATGAAGGGGATGTCGAGCCGGCGCTCGTGCAGCGCCTGGATCAGCTCCACCCCGTCCATCACCGGCATCTCCAGGTCGATGATCAGCACTTGGGGCGCCGGCTGCAGCCGCGCCAGCAGTTCCAGCGCTTCGGCGCCGTTGGCCGCCTCGTGCACCGTCGGAACACCGAGCGCTCGGCACAGGCGCACGGCATGCTCACGCTGCACCACGCTGTCGTCGACCACGAGCAGCGAGTCGATGCCAAATGGACTGGCCATCATGAAGGCACTCGGCGCAGTGCCAGGGGCCCGGTGCACTCCGTCAGATCGAGCGGTGCCGTGCCGGTGTCACGGCCTTCGCGCTGCGCCCATACGTCGCCGGTGGCAATGTCGAAAACGATCTTCCGGTGCCCCACGCCGAACAGGCTGTACGACACCACCCGGATGCCTTGCACCTGCAACAGCGCGACCGCTGCATCGCCGTTGCTGCGCCCCACCGACGGCGATGCTTCCACGCCTTGGCCCGGAAACATGGAGCCGCCGCCAAACAGCTTGGCCTCGCAGTCCGCGCCCCTGACGCCCAGTGCCGCCAGCCCGCGCAGCATCAGCGCCAGCGCCTCGGGGCCGTAGCGCGCATCCAGCGCATCGTCAGCGCCGCGCGGGCGGCCGGGATGGCGCTGTGCCAACATGAAGTGCGACATCGCCCCGACCCGCCGCGCGCGGTGCCACAGCGTGATCGATACGCACGAGCCCAGCAGCGTGTGCACCTGGCGGCGCGCATCGCCGACGAAATACTGGCCAGGCTTGAGGTACACCGACAGAGGCTGCGCATGCAGGGTCCGAGGCATCGTTGGCTCAGGGCTTGCGGTAGATCGAAGGCGCCAGCGCGCGCACCGCGGTGCTGATGTCGTTGAGGCTCTCCGAGTGGCCGATGCAGAAGTGGCCGCCGGGCTTGATCGTGTCGATCACACGCGCGACGACCTGGCGCTTCGTGTCACCGTTGAAGTAGATCATCACGTTGCGCAGGAACACCACGTCGAAGTTGTCCAGCCGCGGCAGCGCGGCATTGAGGTTGACCTGCGCAAAGCGCACTTTCCGGCGCAGGGCGCGATCCACCAGCAGCGTGCCGGCCTGTTCGTCGGTGCCGCGCAGGCAGTACCTCTTCAGGTAGGCCGGCGGGATGTGACGACCTCGCTCCATCGGGTAGTGGCCGGTCTGGGCACGCTGCAGAACACGGCTGCTGATGTCCGAGCCCATCACTTCCCAGCTGGCTTCGCCCGCGAAGCAGTCGTCCAGCACCATTGCCATGCTGTACACCTCCTCGCCGCTGGAGCAGGCCGCGCTCCACACACGCAGCGGCCGGCGCTCGGCGCGTGCGGCCAGGGCCAGCTCGCGCAGCAGGTCGAAGTGCTTTGGCTCGCGGAAGAAGTAGGTCTCGTTGGTGGTCAGCAGATCGACCGCGATCTGCGCCTCGCCGGCTGCGCTGGCGTCGTCCAGCAGGTCAAGGTATTCGGTATAGCTTGCGCAGCCGTTCTGGGCCACGCGCTTGGCCAGCCGGCCGCTTACCAGCGGCTTCTTCGTTGCCGACAGGGTGATGCCTGCGGCGTCGAAGATGAAGCGCTGGAAGCGAGCGAACTCGCTGTCTTTAAGCGTCGCCGCGTTCATCGCTTCAAGCTACTATCGCTTGCGGCAACTCGGCCGCTGGTGCTGCCAGCGCGCCGAGGTCCTCCGCCGCCAGCACACGGTTCACGTCGAGCAAGATCACGAACTTGCCGCGCACCTTGCCCATGCCGGCAATGAACTCGCGGCCCACGCGCGTGCCGAAGCTCGGCGCGGGTTCGATGTCACAGGCCGGGATGTCGAGCACTTCGCTCACCGCATCGACCATCACGCCGATGACCTGGCGTTCGTCGTGCAACACCATCTCGACGATGACGATGCAGGTGCGCTTGCCCACCACGCTGGACGGCTTGCCGAAGCGCGCCAGCAGGTCCAGCACCGGCACCACGGCGCCGCGCAGGTTGATCACACCGCGGATGGCGGCCGGCATCATCGGCACCTCCGTCACGCCGCGGTGTTCGATGATTTCCTTGATAGCCAGGATGCCGATGGCGAAGGTTTCGCCGGCAAGGGTGAAGGTGAGGTATTGCGTGGGCAGCGAGTCGGCGCTCGCGGCCAAGGCAGGAGTCGAGGCGGTCTGGCTCATGGGATTGTCCTCTTGAGGTGCAGGCAGGAATTGGCGATCGGTGACGAGGACCAGTGACGCGGATCAGAAGCGCGCGAACTGGGCTTCATCGACCGCCAACGCGTCGTCGCCGGTGGCCACCAACGCGGCACGGCGTGCCGTGGTGGGCTTGCGCCGGTCCGCCGGCTTGACCAGCACGGCCAACTGGGGCTTGCCGGCAACACGCACGCTTTGGGCAGCACGAGCGGCGACCGGCGCTTGATTGGCCAGCCGGAAGAAGCTCATGGCCTGCTGCAACTGCTCGGCCTGGCTGCTCATCTCTTCGGCCGTGGCGGCCAGCTCTTCGGAGCTGCTGGCGTTTTGCTGCGTGGTCTGGCTGAGCTGGCTGACAGCGGCATTGATCTGGCTGACGCCCGAGGACTGTTCTTCGCTGGCGGCGGTGATCTCCTGCACCAGGTCGGAGGTCTTCTTGATGCTGGGCACCATCTCGTCGAGCAGGCGGCCGGCGCGCTCTGCCAGTTCCACGCTGCTGGAGGCAACCTGGCCGATCTCTTGGGCAGCGACCTGGCTGCGCTCTGCCAGCTTGCGCACTTCAGCCGCCACCACGGCAAAACCCTTGCCGTGCTCGCCGGCCCGCGCTGCTTCGATGGCCGCGTTCAGCGCCAGCAGGTTGGTCTGGTAGGCGATGTCGTCGATGATGTTGATCTTGCTGGCAATCTGCTTCATGGCCGCCACGGTGGCCTTGACCGATTCGCCGCCTTCAACGGCCTGCGTAGCCGCCTTGGTGGCCATACCGTCGGTGACCTTGGCGTTGTCGGTGTTCTGCGAGATCGATGCGGTCATCTGCTCGATCGACGCGCTGGTTTCTTCCACACCGGCGGCCTGCTCGCTGGAGGCTTGCGACAGCGACTGTGCGGTCGCGCTCACCTCTTCGGAGGCCCCGGCCAGCGCTTCGGCGCTGCTGTTCACGTCGGTCACCACCACCGAGAGCTTGGTGATGGTCTCGTTGACGTGCATCTTGATTTCGGCAAACTCACCCTTGTAGTTGCCCTTGATCGATTGCGTGAGGTCACCCTGGGCCACGCCGCCCAGCACCGTTCCGACTTCGGCGATCACCTCTTTCAGTTGCTTCACGGTCTGGCGCACGGCGTAGAGCATGCTGGCGTTGTCTCCGGCGCGCGTGGCCACCTCGACCGACAAGTCGCCCTCGGCCACGCGGGCAAGTACGCTGGTCGCATAGTCTGGCTCGCCGCCCAGCTGGCGGGTGATCACGCGGGTAATCCAAAAGCCGATGCCCGCGGCGAAGCCGAGCGCCACGAGGATGAGTGCGGCCGTCATGTTGCGCGCCGATTCGTAGCTTGCGGTGGCTTGCACGCTGGTGGCCAGCATCAGCTCACCCTGAAAGTCGGCGAGGGCCTGCACCTTGGCTGTGTACTCGCGCAGCACCGGCTGAAGCTCGGTCATCAGCACCCGACCTGCCTCTTCTCGTTTGCCCGCGCTCACCAGTGCCAACACCTGGTCCTGCCCGGCCACGAACTTCGCACGGTCCTCCTTGATCTGCTTGAGCATCGCGACGCCCTTTTCTAGGGTGACCAGCTTGTCGAGTTCATCTATCTTTCCGCCGATCAGCTTGCGGGCGCTGTAGACACGCTCGGCCTCTTCCTTGGCGCGAGTTGCATCGGGCGTGATGATGGCGTTGCGCAGGTAGCGCGCAATGTTGTTCACCTCGGTCGTGACGGTGTTGGTGACGACCACCTTCGCGTAGCGGTCCTTCACGATCAGCTCAATGCTGTCGTTCATGCCCGACAGGCGCACCAGTCCCAGGGTCGCCACCACGACCAGCAGCGTGCTGATCAGCCCGAAGCCCAGCGACAGGCGAGTAGCCACTTTCATGTTCTTGAACATTTCAATCTCCAATTAACGGTTCGCAGAGCGGTGTCAGGCCGGAATGGCCAGTGATTCGGCGGCTTGTCCCAGTGCATCGATGTCGCTCAGCGACAGCACCTGGTCAACGTTGAGCAAGATCACGAACTTGCCGCGCACCTTGCCCATGCCGGCAATGAACTCGCGGCCCACGCGCGTGCCGAAGCTCGGCGCGGGTTCGATGTCACAGGCCGGGATGTCGAGCACTTCGCTCACCGCATCGACCATCACGCCGATGACCTGGCGTTCGTCGTGCAACACCATCTCGACGATGACGATGCAGGTGCGCTTGCCCACCACGCTGGACGGCTTGCCGAAGCGCGCCAGCAGGTCCAGCACCGGCACCACGGCGCCGCGCAGGTTGATCACACCGCGGATGGCGGCCGGCATCATCGGCACCTCCGTCACGCCGCGGTGTTCGATGATTTCCTTGATAGCCAGGATGCCGATGGCGAAGGTTTCGCCGGCAAGGGTGAAGGTGAGGTATTGCGTGGGCAGCGAGTCGGCGCTCGCGGCCAAGGCAGGAGTCGAGGCGGTCTGGCTCATGGGATTGTCCTCTTGAGGTGCAGGCAGGAATTGGCGATCGGTGACGAGGACCAGTGACGCGGATCAGAAGCGCGCGAACTGGGCTTCATCGACCGCCAACGCGTCGTCGCCGGTGGCCACCAACGCGGCACGGCGTGCCGTGGTGGGCTTGCGCCGGTCCGCCGGCTTGACCAGCACGGCCAACTGGGGCTTGCCGGCAACACGCACGCTTTGGGCAGCACGAGCGGCGACCGGCGCTTGATTGGCCAGCCGGAAGAAGCTCATGGCCTGCTGCAACTGCTCGGCCTGGCTGCTCATCTCTTCGGCCGTGGCGGCCAGCTCTTCGGAGCTGCTGGCGTTTTGCTGCGTGGTCTGGCTGAGCTGGCTGACAGCGGCATTGATCTGGCTGACGCCCGAGGACTGTTCTTCGCTGGCGGCGGTGATCTCCTGCACCAGGTCGGAGGTCTTCTTGATGCTGGGCACCATCTCGTCGAGCAGGCGGCCGGCGCGCTCTGCCAGTTCCACGCTGCTGGAGGCAACCTGGCCGATCTCTTGGGCAGCGACCTGGCTGCGCTCTGCCAGCTTGCGCACTTCAGCCGCCACCACGGCAAAACCCTTGCCGTGCTCGCCGGCCCGCGCTGCTTCGATGGCCGCGTTCAGCGCCAGCAGGTTGGTCTGGTAGGCGATGTCGTCGATGATGTTGATCTTGCTGGCAATCTGCTTCATGGCCGCCACGGTGGCCTTGACCGATTCGCCGCCTTCAACGGCCTGCGTAGCCGCCTTGGTGGCCATACCGTCGGTGACCTTGGCGTTGTCGGTGTTCTGCGAGATCGATGCGGTCATCTGCTCGATCGACGCGCTGGTTTCTTCCACACCGGCGGCCTGCTCGCTGGAGGCTTGCGACAGCGACTGTGCGGTCGCGCTCACCTCTTCGGAGGCCCCGGCCAGCGACTCCGCGCTGGCGTTGACTTCACCGACCACGGCCGAGAGCTTGCCGATCATGGTCTTCATGGCCTGCAGCAGCTGGGCGGTTTCATCCTTGCCGTTGGCGTCGATCTGCGCGCTCAGGTCGCCTTCGGCCATCTGGTTGGCCACCTCGACAGCGCGCACGATCGGGCGCGTGACGCCGCGGCTGATCAGGAAGCCCAGCAGCACGCCCATCAGCACCGCACCGGCCACCAAGCCGAACATCAGGTTGCGGCTCGAGACGTACAGGGCCGCCACTTCGTCACTCGCGGCTTTGGCCCGGGTCTCTTTCAACTTGCTCAGTTCGTCGAGCATGCCGTCGAGCGCGTCGGCGTGCTCGCGCGCCAGGCCAAGCGCGTTGTGCAGCGACTCGTCCTTGTCGGCGAGCTTCTTCGTGGCGGCCATGTTCAGCGCGGCCTTCAGGTCACGCTGGTAGTCGTCCCAGCGCTTGGTGAAGGTAGTGAAAATCTCCTTCGCTCGGTCGGTGACGATCAGCGGGCGAGCGCTCTCGATCTCCTTCATGGCCTCGTCGCTTGACTTGCGGATCGAGGCCAGATGGCGCTCCCGCTCCTCCTGGTTGGTAGCCAACAGGTAGTTGCCGCGCGCGCGGCCGATCGAGACGAGCTGGATGTTGGCCTCCTTGATGTGCGACAGGCCCAACAGCTCCAAGCCGTACAGGTTGTGCGCCAGCTCGTTTGTGTGGGACGAGTTGAGCAGGCTGACGCCGCCGACGATGCCGCTGAAAGCGGCGACCAGCACAAAGCCGGCGATCAGGCGCGTGCCGATCTTGAAGTTTGCGAACATGGTGAATCCTTGAGATGTGTCGAAGAGAACCGCTGAGTCAGCACTGCACTGCCGCGGATTGAGGAACGCGGACTGGCGCGGGCGCGCCGGTTTGGCCCGCTTGTTGAATGAGGGCGGGGACGTCGAGAATCAGCACCACGTCGCCACTGCCTCGAATGCTCGAGCCGCTGATGCCGCGCACCTGCGCAAACATCTTGGACAAGGGTTTGATGACGGTCTGTGCCTCGCCCAGCAGGCTGTCGACCACCAGGCCGACGCTCTGTCCGGCGTGGCGCAGTACGACGATGTTCTGGCGCAGGCCGGGTGCACCGCCCAGGTCGAAGGCCCTGCGCAGGCGGATCAGCGGCAGCACCGCGCCGCGCAGGTCGGTGAAGTCGTGCTCGCCGGCGGGCTGCTCGTCGCTGCGGTACTCCACGCACTCCTCCACCATGTCCAGCGGCACGACGAAGACCGAGTCGCCCACCGCGACCTGGAAGCCGTCGATGATCGCCAGCGTCAGCGGCAGGCGGATCGTGACGGTAGTGCCCACGGCAAACTTGCTGGCCACGCTGACCGTGCCGCGCAGCGCGGTGATGTTGCGCTTGACGACATCCATGCCGACGCCGCGGCCCGACAGGTTGGTGACGGCTTGAGCAGTGGAGAAGCCGGGCTCGAAGATCAGGTTGAAGGCCTCGGCATCACTGAGCTGCTGGTCGGGCGCGACCAGGCCTTTTTCGATGCCCTTGGCACGCAGCCGCGCCGGGTCCATGCCGTTGCCGTCGTCGCTGACTTCGATGACCACCTGCCCTGCGTCGTGGTAGGCGTTGAGCGTGATCGTGCCGCGTTCGGGCTGGCCGTTGGCGCGGCGCACATCGGGCATGCCGATGCCGTGATCAATGGCATTGCGCACCAGGTGGGTAAGTGGGTCGGCGATCTTCTCGACCACGGTCTTGTCTAGCTCGGTTTCTTCGCCCTTGATGATTAGCGCGATGTCCTTGCCCAGTTCACGCGACACGTCGTGCACCACGCGCTGGAAGCGCTGGAAGCTCGCGCCGATCTTCACCATGCGAAGCTGAAGCGCGCTGTCGCGTACCTCCTGCACCAGCGTGGCCAGCGTCGAATGGGACTCGTGCAGATCCGCGTCAGCAGTGCGGCGCGCGGCCAAGCTGGCGCCGGCCTGCGCAATGACCAGTTCGCCCACCAGGTCGATCAGGCGGTCGAGCTTGTCGGAATCGACGCGGACCGACTGGGTTTCGCGCGCCTTGGCGTCTTTGGCCCTCTGCTGCTTCTCCAGCGCTGCTTGGACCGCGGCCGCGGGCACGCTGCCTTGCTGGACGAGGATGTCGCCAAGCTTGGGTGTCGGCGCAGCCGGCGACGTTGCCTGAGCCAGTGTCTGGGCGTCGGCCTGGGCGTCGATCGCGCGGGCGATTTCGTGCGCGGTCACGCTGCCGCACAAGGCCAGAATCTCGCCCAGCCGCGCCGGTTCTTCGGGCAGGGACTGGATCAGCGCCACGTATTCGTCGATGCGGCTGGCCGGCGGCAGGATGCTCAGCGTGCAGTCGTCGAGCACGAACTCGAACACGCTTTCGATCGCGGCCTTGTCGGCCTGCGTCTCAAAGGCGATCTCGAAGCCGAGGTAGCAGCACTCCGGGTCCATCTCGGCGGCAGCCGGCAGCGCGTCGGGCAGGGTCACCAAGCGGTGGATGCGGCCGATGGTGGACAGATAGCGGAAGAAGGACATCGGGTCCATGCCATTGCGCAGCACGCCCTGGCCAAAGCGCAGCGAGATGTGCCACAGGCCGCTGGCTTGCGCCACCGTGCGGGCCGCATCGACCGGCGCGCCCGGCGTGGCCGCGGATGGCGTGGCAGTGCCGGGTGCATCGAGGTACGTGCGCAACGCTTGCAGCAGCGGCTCGGCGCGGGCTTCCAATGCGGGGGCGGGGTCGGTGCGGCCACCGGCCAGTTCGTCGGTGAGGCCACGCATGTGGTCGCAGCACGACAGCAGCAGCGCGACCAGCGGCGGTGTCACCGCTACACGGCCGGCGCGCACTTCGTCGAGCACGCTCTCGGCCACGTGGGTGAAGGCCACCACGTGGTCCAGACCGAACAAGCCGGCCGAGCCCTTGATGGTGTGCGCTGCACGGAAGACGGCATTGACCGACTCGGCGTGTTCGGCATCGCTGGAATGGGTCTCGCCGCCTTCGAGCGACAGCAGCGAGGCCTCCATGGCGTCGAGCAGCTCGCGGCTTTCGACGATGAAGGTCTGCAGGGCTTGGTCAAGATTCATGATCGGGTGCTCGGCAAGTGGGGTCTGCAGTGCGGGACGCTCAAGCGCTCGCGAGCACGGGCTCGGCCAGGTTGGCGCCGTGGAGCTGGGCGGTAAGCTCCAGCAGCTCGAAGGCACCGCGCACGGCCGCGCTCGGCGAGCTCAGGCGCAGGCGCAGGCCGCGCGTGGCAGCCTCGCGCCGCACGAGCAGCAGCAGCTGTACACCCGCCGTGTCGATCTCGCTGACGCCGGCCAGGTCGAAATGCACGTCCGCCGCACCATCGAGCGCTGCCAGCAGCACGGGCTTGAGTTCGTTGGCGCGGTAGATCGTCAGCTCGCCTTCGAGCTTGACGGATACCGGTTGAACGGCTTGCGGATGTGCGCTCACGGCAGCACCAGCTTCTGCACGACGCCGATCATCTGTTCGGGCTTGAACGGCTTGACCACCCAGGCCCTTGCACCGGCGGCCTGGCCTTCGGCCTTCTTTGATTCGTTCGATTCCGTCGTCAGCATGACGATGGGGGTGAACTTGTAGGTCGGGTTCTGCTTGACGTGTTTGACGAACGTGATGCCGTCCATGTTGGGCATGTTGACGTCACTGATCATCAGATGGACTTTCTGACCGGTGAGCTTGGCCAATGCGTCCTTGCCGTCGCAGGCCTCTATAACGTCGTATCCGGCGCTGCGCAGCGCGATGCCGACAACCTGCCGAAGCGATGCGGAGTCGTCGACGACGAGGATGGTCTTGGCCATGGGGGTGTCCTCAGAAGAAAGTGATTTCGCTGTCCGCCGGCTGGGCGGGGGCAGGGGTTTTGGCGGCGGGCTGTGATGGCCCGCCTTGGCGCGGTGCGTGCACCCCGCGCTCGTCGGCCATGGCGTAGCTGCTTTCCAGTTCGGCCAGCAGCGAGTCGGCCGAGACGGGGGTCAGCTGGCCGGTGGCGGTGTAGGCGTCGCGGTGACGCGTCAGCGTCGCAGGCAGCTGGTCGATGTTGTGCTGCACGTGCGACAGGATCTGGCCGATGCGGTCCTGGAATTGCAATTGCACCAGTGCCTCGGAGATCTCGCTGCGGATGCCCAGGCTCTCGGTCTTGAGCAGGTTGGTCGACTCGATGAGGGCTTCGGTAATGCTGCGGAAGCCTCCGAGCACGGCATCGATCTCGACGCGCGACGCCTGGGTGGCTGCAAGTTCTTCCTGGTTGGAGCTGTCGGCCGCCCGCTGCGTGGCGGTGATCGCGTCGCTCACTGCCTGCACCTTGACTGCGATGCTGCGGCCGGTCTCTGCCGACGAGGCAGAGAGCTTGCGGACCTCCTGCGCCAGCACCCCGAAGCCGCGGCCGGCGTCGCCGACATGCGCCGCTTCGATGGCCGCGTTGATCGCCAGCAGGTTGGTCTGCGCAGCAATGTTGGCCACGTCAGCAGCCATCTGCTGCAGTTCCTTGACGAAGCCGCTGAGCGCGTGCACCTGCTCGACCAGGGCGGCCTTGCCGCTCATGGCTGTCTGCATGGAGCTGACAACGCGGGACAGGCCACGCTCGCCCTTCTCGAACATTTCGCCCACGCCGGTCTGGCTGCCGCCGGAAGACGGGGTCGCGGCGCCGGCCGCATCGAGCGCCTTGCCCAGTTTGTCGACGATGCCGCCGAAGCGCACCGCCAGTTCGGATACAGCGCCTTCCATCTGCGCGCGCGAGACATCGATCTGCCGGCTCCACACTGGCGCCAACGCTGCACCCATGGCATGGTGGCTGGCGATGAAGGTCGTCAACTCCTCGCGCCGTGCGTTGCCCGCAGCAAGGAACATCACGCCGTTGAGCGCCGCGCCCAGCAGCAGGGCCGCGGCGATAGCCGTGGCGGCCCAGGGCGACCAGGGTGAGAGCGCCACCGCCGCCGCACCGGCAATGGCGAGCACGAGCGAGAAAAACAAGGCACGGCGCTCGACGGGCGCAGAGGTACTTGCGCTATGCAGCAGCCGACTGATTCGGTCCATCAGGACTCCAATAAGTGCGGCTTCAGCGAGATGCACGCAAGGGTTGAAGTGGTGTTCTCGACATCCGGCGCCTGCGCTTGAACTTGCGCGGATGCCGACCGGCAATCGATCACGGTGGGGCCTTCAAAGATCGAGTATGGCCGCAGCAGCACCGATCTGAAGGGCGCAAAAGCGACCTCCCTGGGCCCCAGATCGAGCGGCCCGGATGCAATTGCTCACACAGGGCTGCAAGCGTCGCGCAGTGGCCGGACGGGGCCACCGGACGTAGCGCCACGGGCGCGGCCCTGCACGTGTAGCGACCCTGTTTGCTAGACACCCGGGAACCTTACGTTGAGAGTAACTGCGGTGTCATGGGCGGCAAGCGATACACGGATGCGTTCAAGACGGAGTCGGTCAAGCAGGTGCGCGATCCGCGCTTCGAGGACAAGTTGTTGGACGTGGTGGGCCTGTACATGAACCCGCCCGAGCATGCCTTGGTGCTCAGCTGCGACGAGAAGAGCCAGATCCATGCCCTGAACCGCACTCAGCCGGGCCTGCCGATGAAGCGTGGTCGGGCAGGTACGGTCACGCACGACTACAAGCGTCACGGCACGACGACGCTGTTTGCCGCGCTCAACACGCTGGATGGCAGCGTCATCTCGATGTGCCAGCCACGGCACCGTCACAGCGAATGGCTGAAGTTCCTGCGGCTGATCAACCGCAGCACGCCCAAGCATCTGAGCCTGCATCTGATCGTGGACAACTACGCCACGCACAGCCACCCCGAGGTGCAGAAGTGGCTGGCCCGCAACCCGCGCTTCGTCATGCACTTCACACCCACCCACGCCTCTTGGCTGAACATGGTCGAGCGCTTCTTCCGCGACATCACCGACAAGCGCATCCGCCGCGACAGTTTCACGAGCGTGGCCCAGTTGGAACTGGCCATCGACCTGTACGTTGCCCACCACAACATCGATCCCAAGCCGTTCATCTGGACCGCCAGTGCCAAGGACATCCTGCCGAAAGTGACCCGGGCCAAAGCAGCCTTGGCGGTGGCCGCCGGATAAGTACGGAACAGAGCGGCGCACTGCCCTAGGAGATACCGTGAACTTCAAG
>Ga0335394_10001536_pt1 | contig 26044 bp, 28 predicted proteins | sample MAT03_FD_205741 | JGI IMG/M metagenome (GOLD analysis project Ga0335394, IMG submission 205741) | Freshwater microbial communities from Lake Fryxell liftoff mats and glacier meltwater in Antarctica - MAT-03 (spades assembly) (version 2) ...
AGGTCATACCGGCACAGCGAGCGCAACCACAGCACGCACCCCATCCACATCCCTAAGGGCAGCAGCAGCACGACCTGCCCTGCGGCCGTGTCGTACGGGGTGAGCAGATCGCCACCGACGAACCTGAGATATGCAATCAGTAAGCCGCCGATGATGACCAGCCGCTTCATGCTGGACTGGTACACCGCGCGGGTCCTGTCGATGCGCTCGCGAGCGGTCACCTCGTCGCGGGCTGCGGCCGCCAACGCACTCACAGTTCCGTACAGGCGACCAGCGCTGGTGGAGCCGCCGATCACGAGTCGAATCGCGGCGACGGCGGCATCGGCAGTCGGGTGGGCCAAATCCTCTGCGAGGTCGGCCAGCGCATCCTCCGTTCGGAACCCCTGCCGACGGCGATGGGCAAACGTACGGAGTGGCTCGGCGATGGCGTCGGGTGGGCGCTCGGCAACCTGTTCCAGCGCCTCCTCGGCACCGATTGCCGAGCCGCGCAAGGTGTCGCGCAAGTCCTCCAGCCACTTGGCGATTCCTTCGATGCGCGTCCGCTCTTCGTCCGCTCTTGTGTCGTGCAGCAGCCGCCCCCAGACCACGATGAGGAGGCCAACAAGTAGAGCCAGCATCAGCCAACGCGAGGCCAGCAGCACGAGGAAGCCGCCAGCGAGACCCACGGCAATTCGGTTGCCGCTGATGCCTGCAAGTAGCGACGGAGTTGAGGCCGACGCAGCATGATGACGCTGCGGAGCAACGGCGCGCAGGACAGCCAAAAGTGCGCCAAGGAGCAACACGCACACAGCGAACGCAACAGCGCTGGGAGGGAGGGTGGCAGTCATGGTCAGACCCCCTGCCGTTCACCGACGACCGCGGCGTTGACGCCGAGACCTGAACGCAGGGGCCGGTGCGTCTCACCTGTGCTGTGCCACCACTCCGTGGAGAACTCTGGTGTGGCCGCAGCGAGCCGATCGAGCATCGGTCGTTGCGGTTCCGCGGCTGGGCGAGCCCGCCGATCCGCAGCATCGGACCGCGGGCTGAAGAGGCGATGCATGATGAAACGCGCACCGTCCTCCTCGACCGATGGGGAGGCAATCTCGGTCACGTAGCGGCCATCGCGGTTGTCTCCGGTGACATGCACCACCAGGTCGACGCTGCGGTAAACCTGCCACCGGGCCATCTTCAAGTCGATGCCGTTGTGGTACGCGATCAGTTCCGCGAGCCGTTCGACACCGTCCTTCGCACTGCCACCGTGCACCGTGGCCATCGCGCCCTGGCCAATGGACATCGCCTGCACCAGTGCGCCACCTTCGGCACCACGTACTTCGCCGACGAGGATCCAATCCGCGCGTGTCCGCACGGCGGGCACCATCATGTCGTGGCACGAGATACCAACCCCGTCGCTCGTGCTCGGGACTCGCGATTGATAGGCGTGCACGTAGCGGTGGTGGCCCATGTTGGCGATGTTCAGTTCGAAGTCGGTTTCGACGGTGACGATCACGTCGTGTTCGTCGACCTCGGCAACCAATGATCGAAGAACTGTCGTCTTGCCGGACCCCATCCGACCGCAGACGACAACGTTCATGTCGGCGGCTATTGCCGCCTGCAGCAGCGCCACTGCACCCTGGTCGAGCATCCCGCGATCGGCCAGGTCGGAGAGGTTCATTCCGAAGATGGCAGCTCGGCGAATCGTTATCAGCGGCCGCTGCACGACGTCGAATCCTTCACCGTGGAACCGAACGCCAGGCTCCAGCTCGAGGTCGACGAAGGGGTTCTCGCGGTTGAACGGCCGGCGTCGCGATGTGGCGGTGTCGTAGATGATCCGCTCGAGATCACGATCGCGCCGAACCAGTGGCGGTAGCAGTTGACGCGTACCGTCGCTTCGTTCGACGCGCACATGGTCTGCGCCGAAGACCAGCACATCGGTGACCTGGGGATCGCGTAGCACCGTCAGCAGGCGCGGCAGCCCGAAGATCTCCGAGATCACCAAATCGACAACGGCGGTGTGCTCCCCGCCGGTGAGCGGCGCATGGCGCGCCATCACTCGCTGATGCTCCAGCTCGGGCAGCACTACCCGCTCGAGCACGTCGCGCGTCATTTCCTCACGTAAGTCGCGCTCGCTCGGCGTCTCGTCGCGGACAGGTACGGGCAGTCGGTCGCCCCATTGGCGGCGGAGTTCGATGACCAAGCTGTCCAGCTCGTCGTCGGTCATCATGAGGCCATCGCCTCTGAAGCGGTCAGCTCTAGAGCCATCTGGTTGACAGCACCCATCAGCACGCTGCGCCGCAGCCGTCGGTCGCTCGCTGCTGCGCCTCGGTGAACCAGGTCGACGGTCGACGGTTCCCACGGCAGCCATGCGGCGCACTGAGTGCCAAGGTCCGCCTGCAGCGTCGCCCTCGAGAACGAAAGGCCCACTGGCGAATCGACGAAAACAATGCGGGCCGGCGCGTCCAGCAGACCGGGGTCGGCGGGCGACACCCTGCCGGCCGCTTGGACCCACTCGGCCGCAGCGACTGCCGAGCTGGCTTCGGGCGACGACACGATGAGGACCACGTCGGCTTGCGCCAACACGGGCCACACAGGGCTGCCGGCACGGACGGTGCCCACGTCGATCACTACCGATCCGGGCAGGCTGCGCAATGCAGGCGCCCACGGCATACGCGGCTGGTGGCACGCGAATGCCCTGAACGGGTCGGCGGGGCACAGCACGATGTGGAGGTTGCCGATGACGTGGGCCGTCGACGCCACGGACTCGGTCACCGTGATGCGCTCCGTGGGGAAGGCGACTCGCTCGAGGCCGACAAGGCAATGCGCCGGCACCTCCATGCGACCGGCCAACACGCCACCAGCCGGGTCAGCCTCGACCAACCAGGCCCCTGACTCGTCGGCCGCAGCCAGGCAGGTGGCGGTGAGAAGTGCGGTCGTGGTCGCGCCCACCCCACGCCAGCTTCCAACTGCGATGATCATTGTCCCACCCCGCTGGGCGGGGCTACCGGTGGTTGGCCGACCAACAGCAATTGGTGAGAAGCCGCCATCTGAGCGACCGAGATCGACCGCCCTGCGGGAACCGCCAACGTGACAGAAAGCTCGCCACTGGAGCCTGGTTGCACATCGAGCACTCGAACCGCAACAGGCGCGCCCGACGAGGCGGCATCGACCTGGGCCGCAAGCACCACATCTCCACGAGCGAGACCACCCGGAAAGTAACCCGGCGCGAGTAGCGCGCCAACGCTCTCCTCACCTGCGGCGATGTGAGTCGCATCGCGCCACATGCCGGTTTGCAGCAACACCCCCGCCTGCAGGTCGATGGCGGCAGCCCGACCGACCAACGAGTCCAAGGACGCGGATGGCACCAAGCCGACCACTGCGCCGTCATACGCCACACTGGCGAGGGTTAGATCGTTCGCTTCGATCACCTCGCCAGCCGAGACGCCACGCGCCACTTGCACCACCTCAACTCGGTCTGCCGCGTTGGACAGCCCCCACGCCACCAGGACACCGGCAAGGACGACAAGAGCCGCGCCGAGTGCCAGCCACTGAGTTCGAACACGGCTGCGCGCCTTGCCAGGTTTGCCGGTCACGACAACCACCCAGCTGCGCATGCCGCCAACGACACTGCCCATCCCAACCACAGCGCCGGCCCGATTGGCACACGCTGGCGGCGTGTGATGAGCCCATACGCAGCTGCGGCGAATGCTGCGACTGCGATGGCAACCGGAGCAGCGTTGATCTCGACGGCGCCCACGGTGGCGCCGACGACACCGGCCATCTTCACGTCACCCATGCCGACCCCTCGGGTGAGGTGCACGAGCAACATCAGCCCACCACCGAGCAGCATGCCGATCGTTGCCGAGGCAACGACCGCGACACTCGACGCCGTCAGTACACCCGCAACCACTGCAGCGAGTGCACCCAGCAGAAGCCGGTTGGGCAGTTTGTGTTCGCGCACGTCGACCATTGCTGCGATTGCGAGAACCACACCGACGGCCGCGATGCTCCATCGCACAGTTGTCGGCGCGGGCACCGCCGTGCTCAGCGCCGCCGACGTCACCCATGCAGCAACCACTGCGCGTCTCAGCACCGCATGGGCAGCCGCCCACGCCGCGACCACACGGTCTGTCGTACGTGCGGGCGTGACCCGTAGCGTTTCGATCGTTGTCATTCTCTGTCCCCAATGTCCGCCGGGCAGTGAAGAGACTGAGCAACTGCGCAGATATGACGCCGAACGGCCAGGAAGTTGTTCCACACCACTAATGGGCATGGTGAGATGCGCGGATCGGCAAAAACAATTTCACGAACTGGTGAACGTCGAAGTGGCGGTGTCGCCGCCAGAATGGACCTGTGCGCACACTCGTCCGGGCGTTGGCAATCGTCATCTTGCTGGTCGCTACTCAAGACCTCGCCGCGCCGGCAGCGCGCGCTGATGTGCCCGAGATGGGCCATTGCCTGGCCGACTCCGAGCTCGTGGTGGGCAGCACCGGCGGCAGTGTCATCTGCGCGCAGTGGACGCTGCTGTGGCTGGGGGAGTACAAGGGCCTGGTCAGCGGCACCTACGACCAAGCCACGTTCCAAGCCGTCATCAGGTTTCAACAGGCGCACCCGCCACTGACCCCGAATGGCAAGGCGGGCTCGCACACGCTCATCGAGATGGGCATCTACTCCGGCATCGACAAGGCACCACCGCCGACCTGCCTGGCCGACGCCCCCGTCAACCCGGGCGACCGCGGGGCGTCCGCCGAATGCGTGCAAAAGGCGCTGCAGGCCAAGTTCCTGTTCGGTGGCACCATCGACGGCGCGTACGGCAAGGACACGGTGGCCGCAGTCAAGAATTACCAACTGAATACGCCGCCGCTGGTCGCCAACGGCGTCGCCGACACGCAGACGCTCGCGGCCCTCGGCATCTGGAGTGGCTTTACCAGCGACCAGGGCAGCGACAGCTTCAACGGCGGCGCGTGGTGGCCGGCGACCATCCAGGCGGAACCCAACTTCCGGGTCGCCAACGGCATACCCGTGTTCGGTAACCATCGGTTCTGCTCACGCGGAGATGCCGACACCATTGCACGCGAGTTCGCCAAAGACGGCGCCGACGTTGCCACCCAACAGTTCTTCATCTACGTCGCCTCGCGTGAAGGGGGGTGCGACTACCGCTCCGTCAACTTCAACCTGCAGACCCGCGACGACAGCCACTGCACCTTCCAACTCAACGCGATGGCCGGCATGTTCGAGCCCAGTGCCTCGCTGGGCCGGCGCGGGTGGAACGTCGAGAACGTGAAGGCGAGCATGGCCAACTGCGCCGACGCCGCCAGCGACCTCTGGGTCTTTTGCGCACGCGGGCCGTGGACCAAGCCATACACCTGCGCACCGCCGTGGGCCGGCGACCTCGGGCCAGAAGGCGACGCATAGCGCCACACAAGCTGCGGCGATTCTCGGTGGGACCGTGCGAGTTCGAGCGATAGTCTGTCGCACGGAGAGGTGCCCGAGTCAGGTCGAAGGGGCCGCACTGCTAATGCGGTGACCCCCTCAAAGGGGTCCGTGGGTTCAAATCCCACCCTCTCCGCCAGAAGAATGTCAACGACATTCCGGCGCCAGCCCGAGCCATCACGGTTCGGGTTGCTGTCGTTTTCCGGTCCTCCGTCAACCGCCGCTCTCCGTCACACAGTTGACACACTGTTGCGTTTTGGTTACGGCGGGTGTAGACAGATTGTCATCTTGGCGGCCGAACGGGCCTCGGCGGGTCCCTTCGAAGGGGTGACGAAGTGTTCGACGACGACAACGATCAGTACGGATTTTGGAGCGACGAACCCACTCGTGCCCTCGACAGAATCGGCGCTCGCCGCAAGCCTAGGGGCCCGGCGCCCATCGCTCCCACCCGGCGCCAACGCCCCATTGACCCACAGGTCGGCCGTCGCCAGCACGGCGACACGCAACAAATCCCGGTCGTCGCCAACACGGAGAGCACACCCCGATCGGGCGGCGCCGCTGGCCTTCGTCGGGGCATCGGCCATGTCGACCCGCTGATTCGCCGCATGGCCGCGCTCGCCATCGTGGTCGCAATGTGCGTGCCGGTGGCAATGACGCTGCGTAGTGGCGACGGGCGCAGCTCGCTGCAGCCCGACACCAGTACCGTCTCCGTTGGCCAGACAGTTGCAGCCACCGACCCAGCAGCGGCCACCGAAGTTGCCACCGATCCGGCCGTCACCGAAGCGGCGGTCGTGCAGGCGGTGGCCACCGAGGTCGCCGTCACCGAAACTGCAGCGCCTGCAACCGAGGCGCCGGTCGTTGATGCAGCGTTGTCCAATGTCGTGGCCGCCACACCAGTCGCCGCGCCGCCGGCCATCGAAGCTGTGGCCACCGCCTCCACCGAGTTGGTGTGCGCGAAGGAATACGAAGTCGTCGCCGGCGACTACTGGATCCTGATCGCCAAGAAGGTCAGCGTGTCGCTCGACGACGTGCTGACCGCCAACAACGCCACGACCGAGACCGCCATCTACCCGGGCCGCACGGTGTGCCTGCCGTCGAACGCATCGACCCCCACCACGGCGGCCCCGGCAACCGCCGCTGCGCCCGCCACGACTCCCGCCACGACGGCAAAGCCGGCCACAACCGCTCCGGCCACGACGGTGAAGGCACCCACCACAACGGTGAAGACAACGTCCACCAGTACACCGGCTGCGCCAGCGCCCAAGGCCAGCTACAGCAAGGCCGAGGTGGAAGCGATCATCCGCCAGGTGTGGCCAGACGACCTGGAGGTCGAGGCGGTACGCATCGCCACCCGCGAGAGCAACCTCATGCCCGGCGTGCGCAACTATTGCTGCTTCGGGCTGTTCCAGATCTACTTCAACGTCCACAAGACGTGGCTGGGCCAGATGGGCGTCACGTCCGCCGACCAGTTGTACAACCCGTTGACCAACGCGTATGTCGCCTATGCCATGTACTTGAAGGCCGGCGGCTGGGGCCCGTGGCGCCTGTAAACCGGTTCAGCCGCATGATGCGGCCGTCGGCAAAGCAGTAGCCGAAGCGGCGGTCGCGCCTCTAGACTTGCGACCCGTAAGCGCTCGTAGCTCAATGGATAGAGCATCTGACTACGGATCAGAAGGTTGAATGTTCGAGTCATTCCGAGCGCGCTGGGTTCGTCCCTGATCACAGGCCCCTCTGGGGGGCCTGTCGTCGTTTTCGGGTCTGGCCGCGCACAAAGTAGTTGAACACCAGGGCGCCACCGGTGTTGTATTCGAACACGGCGGGCACACCGGCGTTCCTGGAACTCGCGATCCACTCGGCGTCCTGCATGCTGCGGACCTTGACGCACACGGGACAGGCACACATGCGGCCACCACTCGCCACATCCTCGTCGTGCAAGGCGGCGATCGACGGTGCGCCGGGTACGTCGATCGTTGCAGCGAAGCGCTCGGTGGCGAAGTGGATCCGCTTCCCTTGTTCGGAAACATCAGCGCCTCCTTGCCGGCCCGCAGCGCTTCGACGCCGAGCAGGACAGCGATCAGCACGTTCTCGGGCTCCTCGGCGCCGTGGGTGAGGCAGAACAGCACCTTATCCTTTCAGGTGAAGCAACTTTTGCTGCGGGTTCCCGATGAGCTGCACGAGCGTCTGGCTCGTCGCTCAATCCCCGAGGGCACCAGTGTGAACGCGTTGGCAACCGGTGTGCTCGATGTCGCTGTCACCGACGTCGCCAGGGACCCACGCTCCATCGGGCGAGCACGAGCCTCCGGTCGGGGGTTCCTGCTGTTCATCACGCTGCACGAATAGCGCATCAAAGACGGCAACGAAAACTCGGCCGATACCCTGCCCCTATGGGACCGGGCCGCACCACACCCGAGTGGCTGGGCCGCACCAGGGTTCTGGTGGTGGTCGGCAAGGGTGGAGTGGGCACCAGCACGGTGGCCGCATCGATGGCAGTTCTTGCCGCGAGCGGCGGAGCCGACGTTTTGCTGGTGAGCGTCGACGGCAAAGCCGGGCTCGGGCCGCTGCTGGGTGGCGCACCGCTCGGCCCGTCCGAGCAGTTGCTGCGCGCGGACGCGTTCGCGGCCGGCGAGGGCCGCATTCGCGGGCGCACAATAACACCCAAACAGGCCTTCGGTGACTACCTCGAGTTGAAGGGCTTCGGCGGGATCCTGCGTCGCGCTGCCTCGGCCGCGTCGCTCGATCTGATCGCCGGCGCGACACCTGGGATGGAGCACTTGCTGGTACTCGGCAAGATCAAGGAGCTCGACCGTCTGCAGTCGGCCGATCTGATCATCGTCGATGCCCCGCCGGCTGGCCACGCAACGCCGTTTCTTCGCTCGGCGTCCGCTCTACAAACTGCCGTGGCCAGCGGCCCGGTTCGCGACCAGGCCGATGAAGTCGCCGCACTGCTGGCCGACCACGCTCGCTGCCAGTGCGTGATGGTGACGCTGCCAGAGGAGACACCGGTCAACGAAGTCATCGAACTGGCCTACGACCTCGATCACGAACTGAGCCTGGCGCTCGCGCCATTGGTCGTCAACGGCTGTTGGCCCCAACGCGCTGGTCTCTCGATGACCGCCGCAGCTGCTGCCCGCAAGCAGAAAGTCACCCTGTCGGTCGAGACACGACGAGTGCTCGACGACGTAGCCCGCTTCGGACAGTCTCGACTGGACCTGCAAGCCGAGCAGTTCGCACGGCTTGACGATCGCCTCCCGCTGTCGCGTGTGCACCTCCCGCGGCTACCGGTCGCGCGACTGCTTCCCGACCACCTCGACGTCTTGGCAGAGGCACTCGCCGTCACGCCCACCATTCCCGCGAGCGCGGCAAAGTGAACAGCATCGAAACCGTGTTGCACGAGGCCGGGTTGGTGGTCACCTGCGGCCCCGGCGGCGTCGGCAAGACCAGCACTGCTGCTGCGCTTGCATTGGCAGCGGCCAACAGTGGCCGGCGGGTCATCGTGGTCACCGTCGACCCGGCTCGTCGCCTGGCCGACGCGCTCGGTATCGACGGCTCAGCTCGCTCTCACGACCCCAGCGAGGTGGTCGGCGCGACCACTCATCCAAAGGGTTCGCTGTGGGCGCTGATGCTCGACGCGGAGTCCACCTTCGACCGCATGATCATGGACCGAGCCGGCGACGCCAAGCGCGCGCAGACGATCCTCACCAATCCGATCTATCGCAGCATCGCCGGCTCGCTGGGCGGGGCACAGGAGTACATGGCCATCGAACGGCTGCACCAGCTGTGGAGCAGCAACGAGTTCGACCTGATCGTGATCGACACGCCGCCGTCACGTCATGCCATCGATCTGCTCGGAGCGCCTGATCGGCTGGTGACGTTCTTCAGTCACCCGATCTACCGCATCATCGCCGCCCCTGGGCGCTCCTTTGCCCGAGTCACCAACGCAGGCTCGGCGACGTTCCTCTGGGCGGTACGCAAGCTGGCCGGACCGAAAGTGGTGGAAGACATCATCGAGTTCTTCCGCTCGCTGTCGGGCATGGAAGCGGGCCTGCGCCAGCGAGCCGCCGAAGCTGCCACCTTGTTGCGGGCTGAGACCACTGCCTTCGTGCTGGTCTCCAGCCCGCGCGCAGAGGCCATCGACGAAGCAGCCCACCTGGTCGACGCGTTGGAGGCTGGCGGCTTCCCGCTGCAAGCCGTGGTGATCAACCTGGTGCACCCGACTCCTACGCCAATCGCTGCGAAGCAATTACCCAAGGACCTGCCGCCTGGCCCGCTCGCCGACCAGCTCGAGTTCTATCGCGACCTCGCCGCCTTGGCCACCGACGAAGCACGGGAGATGGACCGCCTGCGCACCCTGGCCGGCGACGTTGCGTTGGTGGAAGTTCCGCTGATCGACGACATCCACGACTTGGATGGGCTGACCGAACTTGGCACTCATCTCCTGGGATGAGCGAGTGAGGCGACTCCCCGGGCCGTGAGGGCTGAACCTGCCACAAGCAGTATGCCGAGTTGGTTGCGGCCGGCACTTGTTCCCTACCATCACCGTGGCGCCGAACAGCGGCGAATGAAAGCGAGGCACAGTCATGTACGAGTGGAGCGAAGAGCACCAGATGATTCGCGACGCGGTCAAGCGCTTCGTCGACGAAGAGGTGCGGCCTCACGTGGAAGACCTCGAGCACGGCGACCTTGCGCCCTACGGCATTCTGCGCAAGATGTTCGCAACCTTCGGGATGGACGCAATGGCACGCGACCGCTTCGCCAAGCAGATCGACCGCGAGAAGGCCGTTGCGGAAGCACAGGCTCGCGGCGAGGAGCCGCCCGCAGCCAAAGAGTCGCGCGGCGGCGATGGTGGCGGGTTGAGCCTGATCCCCATCATCGAACTGTGTCGCGTGTGCCCCGGCATGGTGACCGCGATGGGCGTGAGCATGGGCCTCACGTCGGCGGCCATCATGTCGAAGGGAACGACAGCGCAAAAGGAGCGTTGGGCCCTGGACCTGCTGACGATGGACAAGGTTGGCGCATGGGCAATCACCGAACCTGGCTCGGGCAGCGACGCATTCGGCTCGATGAAGAGCACCGCTCGCCGCGACGGTGACGACTACATCCTCAACGGCAGCAAGACGTTCATCACCAATGGCCCGTACGCCGACACCACCGTGTTCATCTGCAAGCTCGACGAGGGCAATCCGCCGGCCGAGCGCAAGGTGCTGTCGTTCGTACTCGAGCGCGGCATGCCCGGCTTCGTGCAGAGCAAGCCCCTGCGCAAGATGGGCATGCACTCGTCGCCCACCGGTGAGCTGTTTCTCGACGACGTGCGCGTCGGGCGCGACCGCTTGATCGGCGAAACCGAGGACCAGTCGAAGGGCGGCCGCGATGGCGCCAAGGCCACGTTCATGCAGGAGCGCAGCGGTGTCGCCGCCATGGCGCTGGGCATCATCGAAGAGTGCCTGCAGCTGAGCGTGCGGTACGCCAAGGACCGCGTGCAGTTCGGCAAGCCGATCGGCGAGTTCCAGCTGATTCAGGACAAACTGGCGCGCATGGAAGTCGCACGGATGAACGTGCAGAACCTGGTGTTTCGTGTGATGGAGATGGGTGCGGCCGGTCGCGGCATGTCCTTGGCCGAGGCTTCAGCGATGAAGCTGTACAGCGCTCGTGCCGCCAGCGAAGTGGCGATGGAAGCAGTGCAGTTGTTCGGCGGCAACGGCTACATGAGCGAGTTCCGCGTGGAGCAACTGGCGCGTGACGCCAAGGTGCTGCAGATCTACGCGGGCACCGACGAGATCCAGATCGTCGCCATCGCCAAGGACTTGCTCCGCGAGTAACCCTTGGCTCATTTCGCACGCGGCGCAAGCAGTTCGCGTTGCAGGGTGCCGGGAAGCCAGACCTGATACGTATCGAGACTCCAGTTGCCGGCGATCGAGCCTACGAAGCGAATCATCGGGCCACCGCTCGCCCCGAAGAAGTCGACGAGGTTCAGTTGCCGGCGGCCATCAGGTCGGCGACCTCGCCGGCCGACGGATTGACCAGCGAGACCGAGCCGACCGTCACCGTGGGCACGGTCTCATTGCCGCGCGCCACGGATCGAACAAAGGCGGCTGCCTCCGGGTCTTCCCAGATGTTGACCTCACGGTATGCGATGCCCTGACGCGCGAGGCCGACGCGCAGCATCGAACAAAACGGACACCCCGGCCGCCAATACACGACAGCCTCCGGAAGGGCGGTCTCGGAAGCGGATTGCACGTCATCAGTCACGAGCCCATCCAACCAACGCGACCCCTGCCTGATTCCCACGACGCACCGGCCGTTGCCGCACACTCTGGTCAGGTCTGACTAGACTTTCTTCATGGCTGTCAGTATCTACGAGGCAAAAACACATCTCTCGCAGCTCATTGCGAAAGTCGAAGCGACTGGCGAGGAAGTAATCATCCGCCGCCACAACGTGCCAGTCGCGAAGCTGGTCCCCTTCCGTCCGGCAGTCGCCGCTCGCGTGTTGGGCGGCTGGGAGGGCCAGGTCACGATCCATGACGACTTCGACGACCTGCCCGACGATGTGGCTGCAGCATTCGCCGGCCAGCAGCCATGAGACAGCTACTTCTGGATACCCACGCGGCGCTCTGGGCGTTTGCGTCGCCCGAGACCCTCACGCCCGAGGTTCGAACCGCAATCACCGACCCGCGCAACACGGTCATGGTGTCGGCCATGTCGGTGTGGGAAGTGGAAATCAAGCGCGCACTCGGCAAGTTGGACGCCCCGGCAGGATTCGCGGCGATGTGCGTCGATCGCGGCTTTGATCCGCTCGAAGTGACATTTCGTCACGCCGAGGTCGCCGGCGCGCTCCCCCCGCACCACAGTGACCCGTTTGATCGAATGCTCATTGCACAGGCAATCTCCGAGAACCTCGAGCTCGTCACGAAGGATCGAGCGATGAGCGCCTACGACGTCCGGGTCGTGGCCGCCACCTAACTCAACGAGCCAGCGACGCGCGAAGCTGTCGCGATGACCCCGAATCCGACATTGAGTCTCTCGTATCCTTCGGCGCGGGCAGCCTTCCTAGCCGCAGCGGAATCCGCTGGTGCATCCATCGACACGTTCGAGCATCCGCTCACCGGGCCCGAGGGCGAGCCGCTGGGCATCGACGTCGCCGAGTTGGGGCCCGCCCACGCGTCCACCGTCGTGCTGATCTTCTCCGCGACACACGGCGTGGAGGGCTACTGCGGCTCGGCACTGCAGACCCATTGGCTCAGCCACTTCGCCGACCAACGGCCCGCCGACGTTCGCGTCGTCAACGTGCACGCCTTCAACCCGTTCGGCATGGCGTGGGTTCGACGCGTCAACGAGGACAACGTCGATCTGAATCGAAACTTCGTCGACTGGTCGCAACCGCCGCCCCACAACGTCGAGTACGACGGCATCGCGGCCGACGTGGTACCCGCCGAGTGGACTGCGGAAGAGCAGCAACGCACGCTCGAAGCACTGCTCGCCCTGGTCGGCGAGTGGGGCTTCCCGAAGATGCAGGCAGTCGTGAGCGGCGGTCAGTACGCCCACCCCAAAGGTGTCTTCTACGGCGGTACCGGGCCAGTGTGGTCACACCGTTGGCTCCGCGAATGGTGCCCCACCAATCTCACTTCCGCGCAGCGCGTCATCATCATCGATCTGCACACCGGTCTCGGCCCATGGGGGCATGGAGAGCTGATCGCGAGTGCGATGCCCGGAGACCCGTTGTTCGATCGGGCGGCGGCACTGTGGCCTGACTCGATCTCGGTGATGTCGGGCGACAGCGTCTCGACCATCGTTGCCGGCGACTGGCTGAGCGCGGCCGCCCAACTCGCACCCCACGCCGAAGTCACGCCGATCTGCATCGAGTACGGCACGGTCGACGGTGTCAGCGTGCTGCAATCGCTGCGCGCCGACGCCTGGCTGCACGGCTACGGCGACCCAACCGCTCCTGGGGCAGTTGCTGTGCGTGCCCAGGTGCGCGCCGCGTTCGCCGATGACGACCCTGCATGGATCGAGGCGTGTTGGCCACGGTTCCATGAAGTGTTGTCGGCCGCCCTCGACAGCTGACCACGCAGGGTTTCCGCAAACCGAGTCGACTACGTTCGGACCATGACGACTGACCTCACCGGTGCTGCCACCGAGTTGCTGCAGGCCTTGATTCGCACGGAGTGCGTCAATGACGGCACACCCGATTCCGGCGGCGAGGTGCGCAACGTCGATCTGCTGCGCGCGTACCTCGAGGGGCCGGGCGTCGAGCTGGCCACGTACGAGTCGCGGCCTGGCCGCACGTCACTGGTCGCTCGTATGGATGGCACCGACCCGACCGCGCCGACGGTGTGTTTGATGGGGCACACCGACGTGGTGCCGGTGAACCGCGACGGGTGGAGCCGCGACCCATTCGGCGGCGAACTGATCGACGGCGAGGTCTGGGGTCGCGGCGCGCTGGACATGCTGTACCAAACCGCCACACAAGCAGTCGCCTTTCGCGACCTCGTTCAGCGCGGGTTCCGCCCGAAGGGCACGCTGATCTATTTCGCTGTTCCCGACGAGGAGGCCGGCGGCACGTGGGGTGCGAAGTGGATGGTCGACCATCACTGGGATGCGATCGGGTGCGACTACCTGCTCACCGAGTTGGCGGGCGTGGTGATGCCCTCCTCGGATGGCACACGCAAGATCACCATCACAGTGGCGGAAAAGGGAATCGCTTGGCGACGCCTTCGAATCGCCGGCAGCCCCGGCCATGGCTCGATGCCCTTCGGCGCCGACAACGCAATCATCACCGCCGCAGAAATCGTGCGCCGAATCAGCGCCTACCGACCCCACGCCGGCCTCGACGACGTGTGGCGCGCCACCGTCGAGGCGTACGAGTTCGAGCCAGAACTGACTCGACAACTGCTGGACCCGACCGAGGTGTACGCCGCGCTACAGGCCTTGCCCGACCAGGGCACGGCCACCATGTTGCACGCATGCAGCCACACCACGTTCTCGCCCAACGTCGTGCACGGTGGCGTGAAGAGCAACGTCATCCCCGACACGGTCGAGCTCGACGTCGACATTCGCACGCTGCCCGGGGTCACCGGCGATGAAGTCGATGCTGCGCTGCGCGAGGCAATCGGCGACCTCGCTGATCGTGTGCAGATCGGTCGCCTGATCGACGACCAATCCACGGCCTCCACCTTCGACAACCCGATGTGGGACTCGTTGGGCCAGCGGGCGCAGGCTGCCTATCCGGGCGCCACGCTGCTACCGCAACTGGAGATCGGCGCCACCGACTCACGGTTCTTCCGAGCACACGGCACGGTCGCGTACGGCACAGGTTTGTTCAGTGCCAACGTGACGTACGAGGACATGATCTCGCGCTTCCACGGACATGACGAACGCATCGACGTCGAGTCGCTCACGCTCACCACCGACCTGTGGCTCGGCGTCGTCAACGACCTGCTGGGCTAGGGATTCTCGGCGGCGTAGTCGTCGAACACTCGGCGGGCAATGTCGGGCCGGCGTGTGTACACCGCGTCGACGCCCGCCTGCGCCAAGCCGAGCAGCGTTGCAGGGTCGTCGATCGTCCAGGTGAAGATGGCCATCCCGTGGTCGTGCGACCAAGCGACGTTGTCGGGGTCGAGCAATCCGTCGCTGTACGGCGGCTGGCCAATCGGCGCCGGAGCGCACCATGCTTCATCGGTCTCGCGCACGCTGCGCATCACGGCCACATCGCGATACGTCGTCGTGATCACCAACGAGCCGGGGCACTCGGCCTGCGCGGCGTACACATCGTCATCAATGTTGGCGCTGAGGTACACCCGCTCGACGGCATCGAGCCGGCGCAGCACATCGCACAACGGCTTGGCCATCGAGGGCACACTCTGCTTGATCTCCAGCGAGATCGTCACATCAGGAAACGCGGTCAGGATCTGTTCCAGCGAGGCAATTCGTACCGGCTCGTCAATCGTCGCACCCGCCCAGCCCGCGCGAAGATCGGCCTTCTGTAGTTGGGCCCAGGTGAGGTCTTCAATGTTGCCGGTGCTGTCGGTGTCGCTTGCAATGTTGCGATCGTGATGTGCCACCACCACCCCGTCGGCGGTCATCCAGAGATCCGCGTCCAGTAGGTCGGCCCCGGCCGCCATCGAGCGCTGCATTGCCAACACGCTGTTCGCCGGCCCCAAGCCTTCACCGCCGGCATGTGCGATCACCAACGGTGGCGTGTGGCGAAACGGACTGGGCGGGCACCCTGCCGTCGCAGGTGCAGCGTCGCCCCCTGAGCACCCAACCACCGCAACGGCGCAGACGAGCGTCAGCGGCCGCCACACGTTCACGAGGTCATTTCTGGCGGTGCATTCTGGGTAACAGTGGCATCAAGCGTGAAGTGGTCGATGCGGTCGGGCGTCCAGAGGCCCATCACCTGGCGCAAAATTCCGAGCTCGCCGCCGTGGTAAGCGGCGTGGTCGGCCATGACCAACACGGTACGCAGCGGCGTATGCGCAGCCTCCCACACATGTGAGGCTGCCATGTACAGGTCGAGCCCCTCGTCACGCACGAACGCCTCCACGCGGTCGAGGTCGCGACGGTAGGCCGCCAGTGTGTCGTTCCACTGTTGTTCACTTGCCACAGCGGCTGTTGGCGGCCAATAGTCGTCGGGAAAGGTGACTGGTTCGTACACCGGACCCAGCAGATACTCGAGCATGTCGTTCTGACAGAAGCGAACGTGCTCGATCAGATGCCAGAAGGTGTAGCCGACGTTGGGTGGGCGAACGTTGATCGCCTCCATCGGAAAGTCGGCGACCGCGTCGTCAAACGTCTGGTGGGCATCACCGAATCGCAACGTGAACACAAGAGACTCACGCACCACATGATCGGCATTGCTCTCGGACATCGTCATGGTCGAAAACTACTCGTGTTGCGTCGGGGCACGGTCGGCAGCCAGCGCGTAACATCCCCGGTATCGCTACTCATCGAGACGTGCTGCACCTGATTGAAGAGATCGAAACAGAGTGGATTCCGCTGCGGGACGGCAGGCGATTGGCGGTGCGGCTGTTCCTGCCCCGTCGCGCACATGCGCAGCCCGCACCGGTGATCTTGGAGTACATCCCGTACCGCCGCCGCGACGGAACGCGCCTGGGTGACGAAGCGATGCATCGTTGGTTCGCAGCCGCCGGTTTCGCTTGCGCCCGGGTTGATATTGCCGGCATGGGCGACTCCGACGGGTTGGTGGACGACGAATACGTACAGCGCGAGCAGAACGACGGCGTGGAGGTGATTGCGTGGTTGGCAGCGCAGCCGTGGTCCTCGGGCGCGGTGGGCATGATCGGAATTTCGTGGGGCGGTTTCAATGGGCTGCAGATCGCGGCTCGCCGGCCACCGGCGCTGAAGGCAGTGATCTCACTGTGCTCGACCGTCGACCGCTACCACGGCGACGTGCACTACACGGGCGGCTGCCTCAACGAAGAGAACCTGGAGTGGGGCGGCTACTTCTTCACGATGAACGGTTTCCCGCCGGACCCGGAGATCGTTGGCCGCGATCGCTGGAAGGAGATGTGGCGGCACCGCATTGCGAACGCACAGCTGGCGCCGGCCGACTGGTTGGAGCACCAGCGACGCGATGCGTTCTGGCGGCACGGCTCGGTGATCGAGGACTGGTCGGCCATCGAGGTACCGGTGCTGGCGGTCAGCGGCTGGGCCGACGGCTACACGGCAGCGGTGTTCGAGCTGGTCGAAAACCTGCAGGCACCCTGCAAGGGCATCGTTGGGCCGTGGGGTCACAAGTACCCGCAGGACGGTGTGCCCGGGCCCGCCATCGGCTTCCTGCAGGAGGCGACTCGTTGGTGGGACAGGTGGCTGCGCTACCGAGACACCGGCGTCGAGAACGATCCCGCGATGCGGATGTGGCTGCAGGAGTCGCACCTACCGGAGGGTCACATCCCGCAGCGGCGCGGCAGCTGGATTCAGTTCGATGACTGGCCCGCCGACTGTGCACGCACCCTGCACCTTGGGCCGAACGCGCTCCTCGAGTCGCCCGCAGCTGCGGAGACGACCGCGTCCATTTGCTCGCCCCAGACCGTTGGGCTCGCCGCCGGCCAGTGGTGCGCGTACGGGCTGGGCAAGATCGCCCCTGAGCTCGCACTCGACCAGCGCGCCGACGACTCCGGTTCACTGACCTATGACAGCGCGCCGTTGACAGAACCGATGCACCTGGCAGGACGGCCGGTCGTTCGGCTGCGAGTCAGCAGCGACATGGCGCAGGCGTTCGTGGCTGTTCGACTCAACGCCGTTCACGCCGATGGCACGTCCGAGCGCCTGAGTTACGGCGTACTGAACCTATGCCACCGTGACAGCCACGAAACGCCAACCGCCCTGGTGCCCGGCGAGCAGTACGACGTCGTCGTGGAGATGAAGGCCATCGCCCAAACCGTGGCCGTCGGTCAGCGGCTTCGGCTTTCCGTGTCCACCAGCTATTGGCCGATGATCTGGCCGTCGCCACTGCCGGCAACCGTGACGGTGTACCAGCACTCATCGAGCGTCGACTTGCCCGTCCATGCGCACGTCGTGGCCTGTCCGGCAGACCTGTTCGATCCACCCGAGGATGCAGCTCACGGCCCGGTCACCCTGTTGCGCGAGGGTTCCGAGACGCGCCACATTCTGCGCGACCTTGGCGAGCGCCGAACCGACTTCATTGCCTCGCGCGACGACGGTGTCTACGTGATCGACGACATCGGTACCGAGCAGTCGTTCACCCGCGTGCGTTCGTCGTCGATCATCGACAGCGAACCGCTATGGGCGACGGCAACTGTCGAGTGCCGGGCGACGTATCGACGCGATGAGTGGAAGGTGCGCGTCGAGACAGACCTGTCGATGTCGTGCGACGAGACCTCGTTCATCGTCAGCGGCCGCCTGGCCGCGTTTGAGGGCGACGGGCTCTTCGCCGAGCGACACTTCCACCGGACGATCCCCCGCGACCATGTCTGACAAGCACATAGCGCCAGCCATCGTCGAAGCCGTGAACCTCGATGCGTTTCCACTGGCGTCGTCGGAATCCGCCGACTATCGCGCGCTGGTGTCGCGTAGTCGCTACGAGCTTCGCACCCGTGGCATGTTCGACCTGGTCGGCTTTCTCCGACCGAGCGCGATCGCTGAGTCGCTGGCAACCGTCCGCCCCCTGATCGAGCACCACAGCTTCGAGCACCGTCGCACGCACAACATCTACTTTCTGCCAACGGTCGAGGGCCTGGCGCCGGACCACCCCGCACTGCGCAAGATGGAAACCTCGAACCGCACCGTCTGTGCCGATCAGTTGGCGGGCTCGACCCTTCTGGCAATCTACGAATGGGCGCCGCTACGGCAGTTCATTGCCGACGTGATCGAGGTCGAAGCACTGCACCCGATGCAAGACGCCCTCGCGCGCGTGAACGTGATGTCCTATCGGGCAGGCGAGACTCTGAATTGGCACTTCGATCGCTCGGAGTTCACCACCACCCTGCTGTTGCAACGCCCAACAGCCGGAGGCCGCTTCGAGTTCCGCTCTGCACTTCGCACCGCCAATGAACCCAACTATGAAGGCGTCGCAGAGCTGATCGAAGGCAGCGATCCGCAGGTCCAACGCCACGACATCGAGCCCGGCACGCTCACCGTCTTCGCCGGCCGCCACACTGCGCACAGGGTCACCGAAATCGAGGGCGAACGCGACCGGTTGGTGGCGGTGTTCTCCTACTTCGAGCAACCCGGCGTCGAGTTCACCGACACCGAACACCAAGGCTTCTACGGCCGCACTTCGACCCGGTAACGACTTGCTACCTCGGTCAGGTCGTTCTGGCGTCGCCGCTCGCGATGGCTCGGTGGATGAGGGTGGCGGCTGCGAAGGTGGCGACACCGACTGCGATGATGAGAGCCCCAACGGCGTGGATCGACGGGGTGACGCTGCGTTGGACGGCAGAGAAGATGTAGATCGGCACAGTGGTGTCGTTCGGGCCGCGCAGCGCGAGCGACAGCGCGACGTCGTCGAACGAGAAGGCGAAGGCCAACAGTGCGGACGAGATGATCGCCGGGCGCAGGTCGGGCAGGACGATGTCGCGCAGTACATGCCACTTCGAGGCGCCGAGGTCGAGCGCAGCCTCCTCCAGGTTCTTATCGGATCCGGCCGCTCGAGCACCGACGATGAGGAGCACGTAGGCAGACAGGTACGCCACGTGGGCCACCAACATCGGGCGGAACCCAAACGCGAAACCCACGACCGGCAGCATCGCGGCCAGCCCGGTGGCAATGATGATCTCGGGCGTCGCGACGCGCACTGTGGCGAACAGCGCATTGACCTTGCCCAGCGCACGTGACCGGCGAGCGGCGATGGCTGCGACAGTGCCAACGACGACCGCGCCGAGCGACGCGAGCACGGCAAGGCGAACGCTGACGCCAACGGAACGACGCAGGCTGACATCGTCGAATGCCTTGCGGTACCACTGGGTGGTGAAGCCCTGCCAGTCGGTAGAGGCGGGATTCTTGTTGACGCTGGCCACCACCAGGAACACGAGCGGCGCATAGAGCACCAGCAGCACGCCGGCGAGTACCGCCTTGGCAACCCGACCGCGCTCACGCATGACGCGCCGCCCGTCGCCGGAAGATCGCGACGACCACGCCACCAGCGGTAAATGTCAGCAGCATGAAGACCGTGATCGCCCCTCCCAATGGCTGATCACGACCAGCACCGCGCTCGGCCAAGATGTTGCCCAGCAGCAGCACCTTTCCACCACCGAGCACCGTCGGCACGATGAACTCGCCCAGCGAGAGCACTCCCACCACCACTGCGCCGGTGACAACCCCCGGTAGCGCCAATGGCAGCACGATGGTGCCCAGTTGGCGCCAGTGGCGGGCACCAAGGTCGGCGCTGGCCTCGATCATCGAGCGAGGCACCCGCGAGAGTGCAACGTAAGCAGGAAGGATGAACAACGGAACGTAGGCAGTGATCATGCCCAACAACACGGCCGGCGGGCGGTACAGCAACTGCGCCCCGGTCAACGACTCGACTGGGCCACCCGTTGCCAGCACGCCCTGCCACGCGAAGATGCGCACGGTGAAACTGACGAACGACGGCAGCATCACCGCCACCAGCGCCAAAGTCCGCGACCGACCACTGAGACGGCTGAGCGCGAGCGCTGCCGGTGTGCCAATCACGAGGCACATCGTCACCGTGATCGCTGCCAGCCCTAGGGAGCGCACCAAGACAGGCCGGTAGATGCCGGAAAGCAGCGTTCGATACGGATCGAGCGTGCCGGTCAGCTCGATGTCGAGCGTGATGGGGTTGGCGCGCCCGAACGAGCGCGTCACCATGTACCCAACCGGGATCAGGCAGACGATCACCACCAGCAACCAGTCGGGGACCACCAAGGGCCCCAACTTCATGCGGGTGGCATCGTGCGGACGATTGCCGCGGTTGGTCACGCCGCCTTGAACGCGTCCCAAACGGCGTCGAACTTCGGCTGATCCTCGCCGAGGAACACGTGATACTGCAGCTTGGCAACGACCTCGGCCGGAGGGTTGATCACCGGCGATGCCTTCAGCGCTGCATCGATATCGGGGTTGTCCGGCTGCACGTACGGCGACGCAACATTGTTGATGAAGGCCGCGTAGTTGGCCTGCTCGAGAAAGAAGTTGACGAACGCGCTGGCCAGCGCGTTGCGCGGCCCATCGAGAATGGCGAGGCCTTCGAGGTAGCCGACCTGACCCTCACTCGGGTCGACGAACACAACGTCGGGGTTGGTCGTGAGCGCCAACTGTGCGTCGTAGGCGTCACACATAGCCATCACTGCGTCGCCGGCAGCGACTGCCTTGCCGACCTCGGTGGAGATAGCCAGCAGGTGCGGCTTGACCGTGGTCAGCACGTCGAGGACCGCTGCGAGGTCTGTTTCATCGGTGGAGCCCACCGGCTTACCGAGCATGACCAACACGTTGTCCATCACGCTGCCCTGGTAGTCGAGCATTGCCACCTTGCCCGAATGCTCGGGCGCCATCTCGAAGAACTCCGCCCACGAGGTTGGGGGCGTGGTCACCAGATCCTTGCGGTAGATGATGCCCGTGCGGCCGTGGTCGGTGGGGGCGAAGCTGGCGTTCGTGGGGTCCCAGCTATTGCCCTTGTACTGGTCGGCCACCAACGACATGTTGGGCACGTCGCCCAGTTCTGCCAACACGCCGAGGGCCGTCAGCCGCGGGAACGTGGTGCCGTCCACCAGCACCACGTCAATATCGCCGGCACGATCCTTGGCTTTGCTGATCGTGTCGTCGTTCGAGGCGAACGCAATCTCGTTCACCGACGCGCCAGGGAACGCTGCGGCGAAGTCGGCGTAGGTGGTGGGCCCCGCCCAGCCGGTGAAGTTGAGGAAGTTCACCGTGCCCGTCAGCGCACCCGGGTCGGGTGTGGAGCTACCTGTCGTGTCACCAGGCGTCGTGTCACCAGGCGTCGTGTCACCCGGCGTCGTGTCACCAGGCGTCGAGCCGCTGGCACCGTCCTTCTTGTCATCGCCGCACGCGGCAAGGAAGGCAAGCGGCGTTGCGACCGCGGCCATGGCGAACAGGGACCGGCGTGAGATTGGCTGCATGGGGGATGCTCCTCTTCAGTTGGTGCCCAAGAGTACGCCAGTGGTTGGAAACGACCGAAGAGGGTCGGCGAAACAATCACGAAACTCTGGCGCGAGCCACCCGCTCACCTGCCGCTTCCGAGGGTTTCGATGACCTGGGGCGCGCTTGGTACCCTCGGGCATGGTGGCCGAAGGTTTCGGCCAGACCCGCGCATTTGCGCAGCATGCTTCCGCGGAGCGCGCGGGTGTCAGCGGCGGCGCAGCAGCGCGTGAGTGAACGCTTGTGGCGCACCCCATGGCGTCGTGTGCTGGCGCTCGAATGAGTCGACCAACTCGAATGATTCGCCGAACAGGTCGCACAGCGCCGCGACGGAGTGACGCGCAACGGGCAAACCGCTGCACTGGTCCGGGCCGACCTCGCTGAACGTGGCGAGAACGATGTGGCCGCCAACTGGCACGGCCTCGCGAACACGCTGCACGTACATCGCCTGATCGGCGGGCGCCGTCAGGAAGTGGAACGTCGCGCGGTCATGCCAGACATCGATGGGACCATCGAAGTGGACGTCGCGCACATCGGCACACACATAGTGAACCGACTGCGCCACGTTGCCGAGCAGCCCTGCCAGCTGTTCGAGAGCCGCCGCGGACAGGTCGACGGCATCAAGCGACTGGTACCCGCGTTGCACGAGGTCGAGCACCAGGGCAGACGCACCCGCGCCGATAACAGCAACCCTGCTCGTAGGCACCGACACTCGGCGCACCAGTTCGCTTCAAACGCTGGCGTCGGTCTGGTGCCAGCTCACCTCGTCGAACGACTTCTCCGTCCACACCGATTCCCAATGGTCACGTTGGCTGCTCACGTCGACGAGAGTAACCAGCACGACGCCGCCGCCTGAGAAACAATCGCGAAACTCCCGCCACGACGGCACTCCGGTCAACAAATTCAGGGAATGATGTGCGCATGTCACGTGTGGAACTTCTCGACGCCTCATCGGCGCCGCTGTCGGCGCAGCAGTATTTCGCTGGCGGCGACCCCGGCCCAATCGTCGCTGCACTGGCCACGGTGCCCGAACTGCTGGGGCCCGCGCTGGGTTTCGTCGGGCCGGCCCTCGGCGCTGGCGCTATCGGGGTACGCGCGAAGGAGTTTGCGATCCTGCGGACTTCGGCGCTGCAGGGTTGCACCTACTGCATCCACGCGCACACCACTGTCTCGTTGGATGTCGGTCTCACGCCCGACGAGGTGCGGGCACTGCGTGGAGAGTTGCCGCTGGAGGACGGTTTCCCCTCCGCCAAGGAGCGGGCGCTGATCGGTTGGATCGATGCGCTGGCCGGTGCCACCGGCCCAATACCCGACGACGTGTGGACTGAGGCGCGGGCGCACTGGGGCGAACATGACCTGGTTGAAATTTCGGTCACGGTGGGTGCCACCATGTTTCTCAATCGCTTCGCAACTGGCTTCCAGCTTCCCACGGCACCCCAGGTGCTGGAACGGCTGGCCGCGGAAGGAATGTCATGACGCAGACCGACACCTACGTTGCGCAGGGGCCAATTGCAGACGCTGTTCGCGATGGCATTCTGCCCGGTCGCGTCTGGCTGTACTCGAACTATCACTGCAACCTCGCCTGCTCGTACTGCCTCACCGAGTCCTCACCACGCAGCGACCGCCGCGAACTCAAAGCGGAACAGATGATCGCTGTCGCCGAACAGTCCAAGGAGCTCGGCTTCACTGCCCTGGGCATCACCGGCGGCGAGCCGTTCCTGCTGCCGTGGCTCCCTGAGGCCGTGTTGCAGATGGTGAAGTCCCTGCCGCTGGTCCTGCTCAACAACGGCACGCTCTTCGTCGGTGACCGGCTCGAGCGCGCTGCGAAGCTGGCCCACCCCGACATAGCGCTGCAGATCTCGCTCGACTCGCACTTGTCCGACATCAACGACATGGCTCGCGGGCCGGAGAACTTCGCCAAAGTTGTGGCCTCGGTACCGCGCCTGCTCGAGCGCGGAGTTCGAGTGCGCATCGCCACCACCACCGGTGGTCCGCTCGACAGCCCGCACCTCGACCCGCTGAAAGCATTAGTGGCGTCCTGGGGCGTCCCGGCCGAAGACCACCTGGTCCGGCCCATAGTGCGCCGCGGTCGCGCCGACGAACTCGGTCTCGGCGTGCACGCCATCGCCCGCGACATTCCCAGCGAGCTGTGCATCACGGCGGACGGCGCCTTCTGGGGCAGCTTCGGGCCGACGGTGAGCAACGGACGGCTCGATACCGATCTGCTGCTCACCCGCACGATTCTGCCGCTCTCGGTACCGGCGAATGCGCTGTTGGCCGCGGTCAGCGGAATGCCCGAAGGAGCGGACGCCGCGCTCGGCATACGTTGAGCATGATGTCATTCGGGGCCGGTCGGCTCCACTCAAAGAATGTCAGCGAGAACACGGGCGGCGACCATGGCCAAATTCCCTGTGCGGCCGGATTCGGCAGCCGACTTGAGATCATCGATGGTGTCAAGGTCGCGAGCGCTCGGCAGCAGACGCACCTGCCGTCCGCAGGCATGCATGCGTCGCAGTTGCGCGAGGCCGGTGTGAGTGCGACTCATCGGCATCCCGTCGAACAGCTCGTGAGCCATGATCGCACTGGTCGCACACAGCCCGATCATCCAGTAGCCGCCGTCCGTGGCCAGACCAATGGTGTCGACACCACGATGGGCAGCAGCGAGTGCGCCGGCGAGTGCGGCAGCGACATGTGGGGTCTCCATGCCGATGATGACGCCCGGTCCAAGGTCGACGAAGCCGTTACGCAGCCGCTCCTCCAGCCCGCCACCGCGCTGCGCGACGACATCGAAAGCGGCGGGCATCCACTCCTGCCGATCACCCTCCAGCAACAGCACGCGTCGTGCGCCCGAAATGCGCGCGACTTCTTCCACAGCCGTGAGCGTGTCAGCCAGCGCGGCGGCGGCCACCTGGGCGGCCTGCTCTGGTGTACATGGGGGAGAAAGCCGAGTCTTGACCTGGCCGGGCATCGGTGCTTTGGCGATGACGGTGACGTGCATCGCTCAGTTGCTTCCGATCGCCCGCAGCAGCGCGCCCATGTCGCGAACCGCACCGACGGTGCCCTTGACCGTGCCAGTGACCTTCGAGCGCCCCTCGCGCTCGGTGTATTCGACGGGAACGTTGCGCACCCGCCACCCCGCCCCCTGTGCGCGCAACACCATCTCCAAGGGCCAGCCGGATCGGCGATCGCGCAGATCCAACGCGAGCAGACCCTCACGGCGCGCAGCGCGCATCGGCCCGATGTCACTGAGACGCAGCCCGGTTCGGCGGCGCAGCTCCATCGCCAACACACGGTTGGCGAACTTGGCGTGCACCGGCCAGGCGCCACGAGCCGCAATGCGGGCGCCGATGACCAGGTCGGCTTCGTCGCGCTGCACGAACCCGGCCACGAACGGCAACGCAACAGGGTCGAGCGAGGCATCGCAATCCATGAAGCAGACGATGTCGTCGGTGGCAGCCTGCAGGCCGGCCCAGCACGCCGAGCCGAAACCTCGAATCGGCTCGTGCACCACGGTCGCCCCAAGCTCGGCGGCTATCTCGGCGGTACTGTCCGTGGAGCCGTTGTCCACCACGATGGGGTGGTAGCCGGCAGGCATGCGGCGCAGTACCCACGCCATCGCTGCTGCCTCGTTGAGCGCTGGTAGAACGACGTCAGGCATTGGAGACCACCACGTGAAAGTCTTGATCACCGGCGGCGCCGGCTTCATCGGTTCGCATATCGTCGACGAGTTGGTCGCGGCTGGGCACGAGACGCTCGTCGTCGACGACCTCGACCCTGCTGCACACCATGGCACGCCGGCGGGGTTGAACCCGGCCGCAACCTACGAATGGCGCGACGTGCGCGACGCCGTCGCATGGCCGCGCCTGCTGCAGGGGGTTGACGCCGTCTGTCATCAGGCCGCGAAGGTGGGCCTGGGTGTCGACTTCGCCGACGTTGCCGACTACGTGGGCCGCAACGACTTCGCAACGTCGGTACTGCTGAGCGCCCTGCACGACGCGGCGTTCACAGGTCGCCTGGTGCTGGCCAGCAGCATGGTCGTCTACGGCGAGGG
>Ga0335394_10001547_pt1 | contig 25893 bp, 21 predicted proteins | sample MAT03_FD_205741 | JGI IMG/M metagenome (GOLD analysis project Ga0335394, IMG submission 205741) | Freshwater microbial communities from Lake Fryxell liftoff mats and glacier meltwater in Antarctica - MAT-03 (spades assembly) (version 2) ...
TGCCTGAATTGAATAATAATGCTGGAAAGCGCATAAAAAGCGGAAAAACGAGAAAGAATCGGTTTAAAATCGAAAAAAATTCGGTTTTCGATGTGGCAGCAATTTGCCCTAAATTGCTGGGATAATAAATTAATTCCATCCAAGTTGTTGATTGTCAATATTTAATGCCGTGGTGTAAAGATGAATTAAATAGCAGCGATGAAATTTGGCTCGATTATTTGACTAAAGAGGGTAATTGCGGCACACAATAAACCGCAAATAGAAACAAAAAATTGAAGTAATGGCACATACAAAAAAAAATTCGATAAAAAGCGCCCAACAAAGGCAAAATTTTCAAATGTGGTTCCTGAAACCGAAGGCCGACCTGCAAAAAACGCAGCGCACGCCAAAAGCAAATCACAACGGACGACCACCACCACAGTACCATTTTAATCTATTCACCAATTATGAAATGATCGTGAAAACATTAACGAATACCATGCCAGAAAGATTACCGATAAAATTGAAAGCCTGGGTTAAGAGCAGCGAAGCATGTGCTCCATGCACAACTCCGGCGAACTCCGGGCAAGTCCGGGGGCCACCATCCGGCTTTTTTAGGAACATCACATTTTTAATTTTTTTTAACTTGATTAATTTTAATATATGACAGCTATTACATTTTGGTTTATTATTGCGCTGGTCGCAGGGTTTTTGGTTGTAAATTCCAGTAACCAAAACACCCACATGAATCCTAATCAGAACCGATTCCAGCCTTACCCACCGGGGATGGGGATGGGACACGATTACGACCGCGATTACTACCGCTTCGTACGGGAACGGGAATACAGACGCCTCATTGCAACTTTAGTTTTCATCGTCGTATTGGTCGTTGCCTTCGCGCTACTGGCAAATGCCGCTTAGTTGGATCGTTACAAATAAATTATACTGTACCATGAGTCAATCACAACCACGCTGCCTGTGTCGGCAGGTCTTGCCGACGCAGGCGCTTTGCTAACTTAAACCAGGAAAGCGTTATCTAAAAAAACGAAAAAACGAAAATAATTCGTTTTATAACCGAAAATTATTCGGTTTTAGAAAAGAAGCAAATATCAGTTTTAGAATATTTATGTGTGTTGATAACTTATTCAAAACATTGATTACCAAATAGTAAATACCATATTTTTTACAATAACCCAGTGTTGGGGCAAATAACTGGCTCGATTCTTTCAATAAGTAAATAACCCTGATAACCTGAATAATCCAAAAAACTGGCAATTGCCAAACAAAGCAACCATGACAGTCCATAAAACACATACCCATAAAGATATCCGTGGCATCCGGGGACTCCAACGTTGGGCTCCGGGTGTAGCGGGCAAGATTATGGGGGAGGCAGAAAATTATCGAGGGCTTGTAATTACCCTCTGGTTTCGGAACGAGTGGGTACAGGAGCGATTGATTAGCAGGTTGGATGCCAATCCTAAAAAAGTGTTTCTGCCGAAAGCTGGCGAACGATCAATTTTTCCAATTTCTGAGGTTAAAATTGCCGTACTCACGCACGATTTGAAAAAAAATATTCTGAATAAAACTTTAAGCCGGTTTTGCAGCGACCCTGCTGCGTTGCCGGTTTTTTTGTTGGATGATTCGCCGTTTGCGGCTGGTTTGGCGGATGTGATTTGGGTGGTTGGGGAGGATGGGGAAGTGGAGGAGGAAGTGAGCGGGGGATGTTTTTTTTGAGGGTTGGTGGGCAAAAAATAGCCGTAGTTCTTTGAAACGATGTTAAGTAAATGTTAATTATATGTATTTAAGTGCCTTATGCACTAAATACCTTGTGTTAAATTGACTATATTCATAAAATTCATTAATTTTATTGGCGCTCACTAAAGTCAACTTAATATGGGCCCAGATGACCGCCACAATGATATGCTGCACGCTCGCGATCCTCTCTTAGAGGAATACCGCGTATTTAAAGAAAGGTATTTCCCTAAAGGAACATTCCCTTTGCTTGAAGCCAGGTTTAAGTCCACAAGCGTGCGCAGCTATTATGCTTACCTTATATCAAGGTACATTAGAGAAAATACCATCCCGACTATAAAATCGAAGTCAGAATTATTTGATAAAGTCATTCCGCTTACCGTGGAAGTGATTATTGCCATTCAGTATTATCACAATCAGATTTTGGATGCAAAGTCCGGAAAAGCTACCCTTTCTGAGGCCAAGCTTAACATGACTTCGGCTGATTCGCTAAAGCATCACCTTTATCAATACCTCAGAGATCGTAACGGAATAGAGCCGGAGGAAAGAGAAACCATCTTTCACTTCACTGATCTGATGTTCTATTGTGTTGACATCGGGCAGTTTATAGAAAAAACGGGTACTACTTTTGATCAATACCAGAAGAAGGAATGCTACAATACTCAAAAAATATACAAGAAGTTATTGAAAAACAAAAACGAATTCATTTGGCCTGAATCGGATGAAAGCATCCGTTCGCAAGACTTTCAAATGAGATTATTGACTAAAAACATTACCCAACAAAGCTCAATCGGCCATTTGCCGCGCTCAAAAAAAATTATTTCAGATGCTCTGGTGCTGGCTGAATCTATGATAGAATCAGATGTTATCCGAACAACCAGATCCGGTTTTATTGGAAAAGAGGCATTTGCAGACCTTTACTTTAAAAAAATCAGCCTGACGTGTGGAGCCTTGTTTGTTTTAACCACCCGGTTGATTATGAAGCTAATGGCGTTATCTGAAACATCCAAAGAAGGTAGAGCATTGCTTGCTTTTGCCCGCAGATTTGGAGTCATGCGACAAATTGTCAACGATTGCTGCGACTGGGCACCGTCGCATTTTGGGTTGAATACTAAAGCCAAAACAGCACAAGACGCCTTGAGCGACCTAAAAAACAGGAATATCACTTTACCCTTGTTGTTTCTCTTAAAGGAGGAGACGACGGAAAGTACGATCAACGGTTTTTTAAAGGGCGAGTTAAATGAATTTAATGAAGCGGTTGTTTTTCAGGAAATTATCGCTTCAACAAGCTTAAAAAGTGCTATGAAGACAGGCTACGGCCTGGCCAATGAAGCCGTTTTCTTTTTAACCAATTCAAACCGCGAGAAATCTGCGGCCTGGTACCTGAAAGACATGGCGAAAATTGCTGATAACAACAATTATTATCACAGATTTTACTGCGTGATCAACAATAAGAATAAAGGGCCTTAAAGCCCGGATAAACAGCAAAAGTTAACCACTGACAAAAAACAGCAACGATGTCTACTGTAATCAGCAAATCCGATCCTTCTGAACAACGAGTTGTACCTTCTGAGCATTGGAGTGGTGTTTACGACCGTCTTTATGCCGACCTGCATAAACAAATCAAGCAAAAGGGATTTTTTTCCGGCAGTTTTGTTTTGATTATGAACGTGTTTGATGGCGCCGCGAAAGGCAAATTGAGGTATGGGGGTCTTGGAGCATTGGAAAAAATGATGGGGAAGATCAGCCCTGAAACGCCTGAAAGAAAAAAAGGCCTGGAATTTTTAAAAACTACAAGCGTCTCTGCCGAAACTGCAATTGTGAGCAGCAAAGTTTATCATAACTTTAAAAAAGAGGAATTGCATCGCGTCGGAGGCAAGCTTCAGGATTATTTTAAAGGGTTAGATCCAAATCATGAAGATGAACAAATATTAAGTCAGTTAACGCCGCGTCAAAGATATGGGGAGTACCCGGTTCTTAATTCCGTAGTTGATCTAAAAAATAGCGCTTATTTATCTATACCACTGATTTACAACAATAAAAAGCAAGATGAACTCGCAGGCGTGATTCACCTTGTTTACGAGCTGACAAAGGATGCTCCTGTTCCGGATTCTTCCCGGTTAAGCCTCGTAATAGACCTAAGCAGTCTTTGTCAGAATACATTGGCATCTCTTGCTTTAGCGAATTATAATCAAAAAAAATTCCCTCCTGTTTTTCATAGCCATGGATAAAAATATTTTACTATCTTTAGGCTGAATCAATACGAAAAACTATGGCTGATAAACCTGCCTCTACCCAAAAGCGGACAGTATTGGCTTTTGCCAATATTAATGAGTTTTACAATACGCTCCAAGACCGACTTTTTGTGGCTTTGAGGCGCTTCGGGTTTGTGTCCCAAAAACACACCTCTTGGATTACTGCACTCCCGCGGGATGAAAAACAAGAAATAGAAACGATGATTTCGCCGGATTTGGCGGAAGCAGACCGAAAAAAATTAGCCAAAGAAGGTTCGGTACCGATTTTGATTTATGCAGGTATTGACAAACAAAGAAAATTGCTTGAGGGAAATAACCTGGAGGCAACACTTGACCAACACTGGTTTTTTTTGAGAGATGAAACCAGAAGGGTCAGCAACCTGAGTATTAGTTCCAAACTTCTTTACGACCTTATTTCCGGAGTATTGGACTTAGAAAACCTCCCTTCCAGAATGATTGGGAATCTGGAAGAATACTTTAAACCTGTCCAGTCGCCGGAGCCATTAGAAGAACACCTGCAACGCCGGAAAAGTGAATACTATATTTTAAAACATCATTTTCCTGACCTTGCCCACTATTGGTATATATCTGTTCCACTCATTGGTTTTGGAGAAATTGACGGCATTGTACACATAGTTCTACATGAAGATGACCTCAATAAATACAAACGGGAAAATAAAATTAAATGGAGTACACGTATGATTGGTGATGTCATCCGGTTATTCAGTTGGGAATACGAAGCCCTCATTATGGATTGGGAAATTGTCGGTGTAAATAAATACGAAACCTCTTTGATCCCTTATGTTATTGCAGAAGTTAACCGCAAAGACTTTCTAAAGTCCATAGAATCCAAAAGCCCTATATTGAAAGAGCTGAGATACAAACAAATGTACGAGGATAACACCTGGTATTACCTCCAGCGGTTTTTACAAAATTTTGAAGTCACCAAAGCCATTTACGACCAGCAACTCAAAAATGCCATCACTGCAATTCTGGTAGATTCTTACGCCCACAATGTCAGCGCCCACAGCCTTACGGCCTTAAGTTGGTGGTTTAGAAAACGTTCCGAATGGCGCAGCACTTCCGGAAAAACGGCCATTAAGGGCTTTACTAAAGAGGATATCGAACAATTGGATCGTTTTAGTAAGATGGCTTTGACTGATCTCAAAGGCGATTACATCCTCACGATGCAGCAAAAGGTCAAGCAAATAGCCGAAGAATTGGAGGCCATTTATTTTCCCTCTACAAACGACTCCACCTTAGACAGCAGAGACAATTCCATCATCACCTTTAAAGGTTCTTTAGCAAGGGAGATCCAACCTCTGATTCACTTCCTGGCAGAAAAAGGCGCTTTTTGGAGCGGCGTTACCCGCGACTACAATTTTGGTGGTGAGGTAAGGGATTTGTTCAGCGTGCTGTGGTACGATTTTATCAACAATCCGCTCTATCTGGGAACCATTGCCAAAACGGAAGACATCACCCATATTCGCCTGAAAGTGGTGGTGTATAATCCTGACGTTGAGCGGCTTGAAAATGGTGTAGTACGCAAAAAAATTCTGGAGGCAGGCGAATTTGCTTCCCTGAATATCCTGCAAACGCCCAAACCCATTGATGAACACAATATGGACGGCCCCAATAAAATATATTACGTGGATTTACCTGACGGCAACCAGTTGCATTACGCAGAGCATTTAGCCGGCGAACGCAATTACATGGAGCTTCAGGAGCGATCAAGATTTGTAAATCCCGGAAAAGATTATGTCGCGCTTCAAAAAGTACTCAGGCAATATCCCGTATTTTTTCCGGGCGGGGTCGTTGGCAGGCATGCGTTTTATACCATCATCGAAAACGAAATCAGAAACATTAAACACTATCATGGTGAAGCACTGACTGAAGCGCAAAAAAACGGACTTATTCTAACGATATCAATTCACCCCTGCTCTTTGCGGGAAGAAGTTCCCAGCGAAAACGAACTGTATAAAATTGGCGTTTGGCTGGAAATCCCTACGAAGCTCAAGCAACAAATCCGGGGGGATGAAAGCGCTTACCTGCTGCAGCGAAAACAAGTCAATTTGCGCAAGAGTGTTATGAGCCCGGGCGGCGATTATGCGCCGCTGCTTGGTGGAAATAACCAGGATAAGGTGTGTGCAGCCATGCTGTTCAACAATGTATTCAGCAGCGTGCAAAAAGGGGATGACGACCCCAGGCGGCTGGGTTTTATTACAGGAGAAGGTTTGGCGAATCTGGAAGGCGAGGTTTTGAAAAAAGGAGATGAAGGCGGTACGATAAAACTGCCAAAAGACAGCGACCGGGATAAACGTTTTTATCCCTGGATATCTTCTGCAACGTCGCTGTACTCAGCCCCCCATGATGATTATGAAGTCAGCGGAAAATTGCCTGAAAAAGAAATAGAATTTGAGGACATGTATCCGCACATGGGAGAGGAAGCAACGGGCTTCATTAAGAAGTTTTTCCATTTTTGGAAAGGCTCCGATATTCGGGAAATCACAGGCGACCAAAGTGATTGGGAGTGGGAAAACACCTCCCGCTTCAAAATAGCCCAGATAAATGTTAAAGAGGATTATCAAAAAACTTGGACCAGCGTGCGCAAAGCAGGCGTGATCCGCATCGTTACCAGCGATGAAGCCGTTCCAAAGTATGGCAAAGAAAAGTTTTTGACCGGCTATTGGCGCTGGCTGCATTTATGGATCGGGAACACGAGTCAGTCCTTTTTGTTTGATGAAGAATCGGAAGGTCATTCAACCAGAGCATTTGGCTTGCATTATGACGGACGCAGGAAAGAAGCCATCGTGTCTTTTGAAAAAACCGAAAAAGAAGGAATAGATCAGCAAAAGACTTTTTTGCTGGCCCATCGGAATACTTCAAAAAAAATCGAAGCTTTTAGTTTCAGAAGCCATGGGGTTTATCGTCAATATTTTGGCAACGCCGATATCGCTACAAATTCTTTGGAATACCAGATCAGAATGACGGAACTGCTGGAAATTTGTGCGACAAAAATTTGCATCTTTGACAACCGGGTTCGGCATCGGGTTCGCGACCAGCCACATTATACCTCCGTTCTGTCTCAGATGAATGTGCTGGTAAGCAATGAAAAAGTGGATGAGTGGAATCCGAAAACAGAAGACTGGGAATCAGACACGGAAGATTGGAAAAAAATAACTGCCGAATGGAAAATAAAAAAAGATGCCATCCGAAATTGCAACTTTTTAGTGATGCACCTGACGTTTATTGACAGCCTTTTGAACAACCGGTATCCCGGAAAACGCTCGCAATCGCAGAGCCGTCTTGGAATTTTTATTGAACAAGAATTAATGCCTTTGGTCGCAGACGAAATAACAGGGGAGGTGCGTCAAAATTTCATTTTTGTCGTAACAACCGGGCGCGGCCGCAAAGACTGGTGGGATCACCTGGTAGAGAGTACCGAATACAAACGATACACAGACTTCACCGTATTCCGACCAATAGAATCTATTATTGCAGGAATCGAGTCGTCTATAGGCAAAGAAGATGATATGGAATTAAAATATAATTTAGTTAAAATAATGTTCGGATCTTAAAAAACTGTTTCAAATGGATCAATCGAATAGTAAAACCTTGGTGCCACAGCGAATTATGATTATTGTTTGGAAGTGGAAAAACAGTATTGTTGAAAATGACGGAAAATGGCGTACAAACCATAAACTACAAACAGAGGATTGTATCTATTGTTTGAGCGATAAAGAGTTCTTCTCAACACGCTCTGAAAAAATCCTCAAGATTGCTTCCGAATGTGCGCCAAACGCACAGGTCTATATTTTTTGGCATCGAACCAGCAGCTACGACAGCAAATCGGTAGGTGAAATCCTTAGAAAACTCAAAGCTGATCAACCCGAGCAAAAAGCCGAATGCTTTCTTTTTGGCCAGGGAAGCGATTTTATTTACATTGGCATTAATGAAAAAGGGTTGCTTTCCCCGGATGGCGCAGGAGGTGAAGGTTGTTTTGGAGGCATTCGGAACAACGAGCCAATAGAGGTGGTTGTGAACGAAGAAGAACGGATTATCCATTATCTTCATTTTGAAAGCATTTGGAATTATTATTCGCATCTCTTTAAGGCCAGAATATTCGATCTGAAAGAAGATTTTCTTTTGCATTTTTATTACTGGTGGCTCCGGGATGAAGCGGTAAATCCTTTGCTTTTGACAGACAGCCTGAAAACAAGTGAAGATTTATACCGGCGACTGAAAGCTTTCGCTCATGGCTTAAGTGAAGAGGATCACCTGAAAATTAAAGATGAAATAACGGAAGCAAAAGCACAGCGCGATGAAAATAAAATCAATGAATTATTTAAGCGCCACAACGACCTGTATGTAATGGACAACTGCCTTCCAAATTTGCAATCAATTTATGGGGCAGAAGTCGCCAATGCGTACCTCCAATTAGCACAATTAATCAAAGAAAACATACTTGATGTGCCGGTCATTTCGGCTAAACAAATTCGTCCCTCCGAAAAACTGAAAGATATACGCTTGCAGTTTAAAAATTTATTACACACCATGCCCGAAGAAGCTTATTATTAGACCACTATGCTATTGCACTATATCGCATCGGATCATCGCTATATAAGCGGCCTTTCTGCATACTTTGACGCGCAGGGCTGCAAGCTTGTGGATTATGAACCGGAACGACTAAAGGATGGTTCTTTTATTTTGCTTATCTTTAGTCCTGTTCGATGCGGTAGCGTACGCGTCAGCCTGGAGCGAGTTTGGAAAAAAGGCATGGAACTGGAAAACCGAGAAGCTATTTTATTAAATGCAGGCTTCGAAGAGGCACAGGAAACCAATTATTTTGATTTATTAAATCCTCCGGCTAATTGGTCTGATTTCATAGCCCTTGCAAAGCCGGCAAAATTGCTGTGGGAACCGGTTTACACCGGGGGCATGAAAATGGAAGATAAACTGGCACGTTTTTTTAAAGGGCATGGGGCAGAAAGTTTGACCGATGAATTGTACGTTATCCGCCGAAAAACAGCGTCATTATTTAGGGCAATGGACAAATACGGATTGCCTTACGAAGTTGCAGCAGCAGAAGCATTTGAAACGGATAATGTATGGAGGCATTGGGAGGTTTTAAAATCAAGATGGAGCCATTATTTCCCGTTATTTTTTTATCTTCCTTTTTCCGGACAAATGAAAAAAATTGACGCCTCGATCAAACAAATAGATCCTTTTTTTAGAAGCGAAGGTAAAAATGGGGATTTATTTATTCAATTGGAATGCCATCAGATAGTTGAGTATATCCATGAAACCCTATTCACTATAGAAAAGAGCTATGTCAAAGGCAATATATAAAATCCTGGTTGTTGATGATGAGCCTGAGTTCCACAAGGATCTTCGCCTTGCGCTCAGGCAGGGTTATGTATTTGAAGGTGCCCTCAATCCTTCGGAAATGCATAAAAAATTAGCTGCTTCTGACAATTACGATCTTATCCTGCTCGACCTGGCGCTTGATGGCAAAGATTCTGCAATAGGTTTAAACCTCATCCCGGACTTAGTAAAAAATTTTCCTGAAATCCCCATCATTGTTGTAACCATTGAAGACAAAATCAGCGTGGCCGTAGAAGCGTTGAAAAAAGGAGCAAATGACTACCTGCACAAAAAAGAATTAGATTTTGATTTGTGGGATGAAAAATTTCGGGATGCCATCGAAACCCGGGTGCTTAAAAAGGAGAATACCGAGCTTAAACGCCAGGTAAAAACCTATAAGGAGCAAATCTCGCAGGAATATCCCTTTATCGGCGAATCCCCTCAAACACAGGAGATTAAGCGCACGTTGCGCATTGTGTCTGAAGACCCCAATATGACGGTATTGCTAACCGGAGAAACCGGCGTCGGGAAAGAAGTGGCAGCCCGTTACCTGCACTCGCAGTGCGTTCGAAAAAACTCACCTTTCGTGGGCGTCAACCTTTCTGCAATTGACAAAAACATGCTCGAAAGCGAATTGTTTGGGCACAAAAAAGGCAGTTTTACCAATGCAGAATACGATCGGGAGGGCTATTTCCGGCAAGCCGACACCGGTATTTTAATGCTGGATGAAATTGGGGACATCAACACGGATATTCAAATTAAGCTGCTCCGTTTTTTGGAAACGCGCCTCATCCGACCCATCGGCTGGGATAAAGACGTTCAATTGGATGTTCAAATTGTTACGGCAACCCACCGAAATCTGCAAAAGGAAGTGCAGGCAGGAAATTTTCGTGAAGACTTATACCAGCGCTTAAAAGCTATGGTTATTGAAATTCCTGCTTTAAGATCACGCAAGGATGACATTCCGCTCATTATCCGGCATTATCTCCGGCAACAAGGCCAGGAAGAAGGCCTTATTCCCAATGCCGTAATGAAAATACTAATGGATTATGTTTGGCCTGGAAATATCCGCGAATTGGTCAACACCGTCCGCAGCATGATGATGCGAAGAAAAATATTGGGCCGAAATATCATAGACCCTGAATGTTTGCCTAAAGAAATTCAAGAATTTATACCGGGCACTTCCTTCCAAAGCCAGGGAGACAATTCGCCACAGCTATTTGATATAAAAATGGATGACCGACCGGTTGATGAACAAAAAGCCATTGTAGAACTAACCAGAATAGAAGCCGCTTTCAAAAAACACAGCGGAAGTGGTGCAAAAAAACAGGTCGCCTCAGAGTTGGAATACGACAAAGAAGGAAAATCAGATAATCTGAATTATCGAATTACAAGTTTTTATAAACAATTTCCTCATTTGTTTTCTGCTTTCCCGGTAATCTCTTCTGCTTACAAAAAATACATTCATTAAGCCCTAAATTATTACAGATGGAATCCATTCTTATCCCTGCCGTTCGTGAATATTTAATTTCAATTTTACCAGTTGGAAATAAAAACGCTATTATAAGTCAGGAAAATTATGCTATTACACTCAATTTCTACACCATTGATAATGATTTTAAGCCTGTACAAATTGATTTTAATCCTGAAGGTAAAGTTAAAGAGGCCAAATTTAAAGTCTGGGAGGCGCTAATCCAGGAAATTAAGGGCAAGTTTGAAAAATCTGTTTCTGTTCAGGCTGCAAATATCCGAAAAATCATCATCCTGTTCGTAAAGATGAAACACCTTGCAGAGCCTTCCACTTACCACAACTTGTCCGACACCGCAATAAACCCGATCCGTCCCATCATCGAACGAAAAAACTGGCACAATGGGGATGAGGCTGCCATTCCAGACGAATTTGACCGACAATTAGACTATCAACCTATGATTACTATTGGCTATGAAGACATTATGGAGCTATACACTGAAAAAGACGGCCGTATTGACAATCCGGCTAAAAATCTGCGCCATTTAGAGACACTTCGACTTGACTCCAGATTTAAGTTTTTTGACTCCAGCATTTGGCACCGGTACGTCCCTGCCTACCCTGATCCACAACGGGGGACTAACTTTATGTCTATGCTCAATCATGTCCTGAAACAGATGTGCCGATGCTATGAAAAAGGTCTGTATGCTACCAATGCGGCACGCGCCAATTTAGAGTTTCAACTGCGTATGATGCGCAATTCCTATATCGCTAAAATTGGCCGAAATGGTCATTACGAAGTGGTTACCCCTTTTAAATTCCATTCAGAAACGCACTTTGAAACAAAAATAAAAAAGCATGAAGATCATCTTACAAGAGGAATACACAGTGACTCCAGACTAAAATGGCGTTTATTGTTGGTAGATGACTATGCTGAACGCAGCATATCCTCATTTCCTGAAAAAGCCTGTACGCTGTCAAAAAAAGATTTGATTCAGGAAGTTATTGAAAATCAAGGATATGATATAAAAATTGTAACCCCGTTTTCAAAGGATACTCCGGTTGAGCACAGTGGAGATAATATTATTGAAGCCTGCATTGAAAAAATGGGCAAAGGTTATTTTGATGTTTTACTTCTGGATTATTTGCTTGGAAAAATAACACCGACACAAGAAGAAAAAAAGCAGGTTGATTCTGAAAACCAAATACACTACAAAAAAAGGGAATACGGCCATGACTTCCTGATCCGGCTCCGGGAAGAGCACAAAGAAAATGCAGCTACCCTGAAAATAGGCCCCCTCGGCAAATACTGGATTTGCCCCATTTCTTCCTTCCCTTTTGCCTTGAAAGATAAACTCTGGCAATTAGGCATTCACGCCTACGATGACCTCTGGCGCTTGTCGGATGGTGGCGACCCCCTCTGCACGCCTGCGCTGTTTAAATACAATTTACTGTCGCTGATGAAAAGGCAGGTGGAAGAAAGTTATTATTCAAAAAAAGAGCTGACAAAATTGTTTGAACGTTTCAACCCCAAAAAAGAAGGCCAGAAGGTAGACCATCGAAAATGGGCTAAGGACTTATTGAGAGCGCTCAAAATAAGCCAATTGCGACAAGATGCCTTAAAAATGGACGAAGCAGAGGGGGAAGCAGAGGGGAATGGCTCCTATTTTGCTATTTCTATGAGAAAGTCCATTCCCATAGAGTATGAGGATTTAACCGAAAGAATGATTGATTTTCTCACAGCTTTCGCCCAATGGAACATTGACACGGAAAGTTGGAGTAAATTAGACGGGCTTCGGCAAAATTTCAGGAATCTTAATTTGCATGAATATCAGGAACCAATGGATGCGTTCTGGAAACAGGTAGATGATTTTGTGGACGAAGGAGAACGCGGGATCAATACAAAGATTAAGGAATTGGATAAGAAGGGCGGAATAGACCTCGATTTTCGGCGAAAAAGGCTGGAGCATATCCCGAAAACCATAGGAGACTGCCAGGGTCTTCGATCCATCAATTTGAGCAACAATAAGCTACAATACCTGCCCGAACAAATCAAAAATCTCAAAAATCTACGAAAATTGGACCTTTCCCAAAACCAGTTTTATATTTTTCCTGCTGTTTTGGAAACATTTAAAAATAAGTTGAATGAATTAGACCTCAGTGGCAACCCTTTGGACCTAAAAATTAGCCGGGCTACTTCTTTCTCTGAAGTTGCCAAAATGATCGAAGAAGGGTTGAAGCATACTGGAATTACCTCCGAGGGGAATCAGATTAGGAAATTCGTCGCTGAAGGAAAACTCAAAGACGCTCTATCTAAATTTTCTGTTTGGATGCCTAAGATATCTGTATTTCGAAATGAGTTGATCTTATTGACCTCTCGTTACCATAACCTCGAAAAATCCAACCAAGGAGGCACACTTAGTCAAGAATATAATGATGTCTCAAGAAATCAGATTATCAGTGCTTTATTAGATTTTTTGAGGGAGTACGAAGCCTCAGGAGAGTGGGACAAAAAAGAGGTATAGGCGCGTATCGCCCCAGCCATCTTCCCCCCTAATACCTCCACCCCCTCAAATCCACTCCCTTCGGCGCTCTTCCCTTCACCTCCTCCGCCCATTTCGGAATAAACATCCGATGATACCTGAGCCGGGAAATGGCATTCGGTTGGGTATGGTCGCCGTTCCAGCAGTGTTCGGCGCGGTCGCCGTAATCTACTTCGCCGTCGTAATGCGGGTCGGTGGTGGCTTTCAGGATGTCTTCCATTAGGTAGACGGCGTTGTTGAGGTAGTAGTTGTCCATGTCGCCGCAGTAGATTTTAATTTTCCCTTTCAGTTTTGGGCCCAGCTTTTTCCAGTCGCGCTTGAGGAGGTAGGCTAAATCGTAGTTGTCGCGCCAGTGTTTTGCGACCGTGCTGTCAATGTCGCCAGTTTTTTTATCCCAGATGCGTTTGGGGTAGCCGTCAGGGCCGACGGGCGAATAGACCGCTTCCCAGATATCCCATTGCTGGCCGGAGCGGCTTTTGTCGCCGAGGGCCAATTCGCGGTAATTGGCTTCTTTCAGCGTGGCGCTGACGTGGCCGAGGTAGTCGCGCTGGGCAGGTCGGGGCGTTTTTTTGAATGGGCTGTCCAAATAATAGGCGTTTTTATCTTTATAGATATCTACCACCGTATAAGCCCGGAAATCAATGGGATCGGGGCAGGCTGCGTAACAACCGTTGTATTCGTCGGGGTAGAAAACCTGAGCAGCGAGCACTTCCCAGCCCCCGGTGGAGCCGCCGTACATAAACCGCGCCCAGCCTTCGCCGATGCCCCGGAATTGTGCTTCGATGTAAGGAATCAATTCGTACGTCAGTGCATCGCCGTAAGGCCCCAGGTTTTGGGAATTGACTGCGTAGGAATCGTCGTAATATGGCGTTGGATGCTGGATTTCGATGGCCAGCACGCGCGGGAAGTTGGAGCCGGTCCAGATTTTATAAAAATCGTACGCTTCCTGTTGCTGGATGCGGTTGTAGCAATCCAATTTGAACCGGTCACTGTACTCGCACGGCTGGGTGGTATCGGGCGGGGTTGTGCGCCAGCCACTGAAATCGTCAGGAAAATGGCCGTGGAAAATGGCCAGCGGGTATTTCACTTCCGGGTGTTCCGCCCAGCCTTTGGGCAACAGGATGTGCGCGCCGAGGTACATGTCGCGCCCCCAGAATTCGCTGAGGAGCTTGCTTTTGATTTTGATGTGTTTGACATATTCCGTGTCTTCCGGCTGCGGAATGGGTGGTATTTGCTGATCCATCACGACTGCAATAGGCGTTTTGCTGCTGGGGTCGAAGCTGATTTTTACCGGTTTGTTGAGCAGGTTGCCGGGTGCCAGGTTCCATTGCTGGCCTTCGCCGCGATCCATCGGCAATTTCACCGTGTGGCCGTCGCTGCGTTTGAAGGTCTCGTATTTGTGGAGCAGCGCCTGCACGTAATATTCGCCGGCGGGCACATCGGCCAATGATTCAAACGGATACCCGAAAGCCGAAGCATCCAAACTCCTCGTTTCGCCGGGAAGCCAGTTTTCGACATTCACCCCAAAAACCAATTGGGTATTGGGGCCGTCGCTGATCTCCATACGCGGTTCTTTTTCGCCGTTGACGGAAAGCATCAGCAACAAGCGCCCGTCGAATGACCCCGAGCCTAAGCTGTCGGGATAGGTCACGGTAAACAATGCCGAACCGGTTTCAGGATTCGGATTGGTGCAAGCATTGAGCAAGGCCAATAATCCACAAAGACCTAACAAACAGTTTTTCATAGTTGGCGATTTGATGCCAAAGATAATTTTTTTCTACTTATGATTTAGTGTCTGTCCATTTAGTCGGTGTCTGTTATTTGTCTGTTCTTTAGCGTTCGAGACTCACTCTAAAAAACTCCCGTCAAAAGACAAGGGCATCAAATCTCCGGCTTTTTCCAGCGTAAAAACCGGGCCTGTTTCTCCCTGCAAAATAATGCGGATGGGCTGATGGTGGCGCGATTCGGTTTCGCAGAGCACCTGACGGCAGGCCCCGCAAGGCGACGCAGGTGCCGTAATGGTTTTTAATTGACTGCGCACGGTAATGGCGATGGATTCGATGGCCACGCCGGGGTGTAGCGAGGCTGCTGTCGCTAAAGTGACCTGCTCGGCGCAAAGACACATTGGATAAGAAGCATTTTCTTGGTTGGCACCGCTGAGCACAGCGCCGTTGGCTAAACGCACTGCCGCGCCGACCTGAAATTTGGAATAAGGCGAATAGGATTTGGACAAAGCAGCTTTCGCTTCCTCCAATAATTCAGCATCGGGTGTGGGCAACTCTTCTTTCGCATCGTAAATCCGCAGCGCAATGTGCAACAGTTTTTCTTTCATCATTGGATAGTTTGCTTTGTTCAGCATAAATTGCGCCCAAAATTCAGGCATGAATAACATCCTCATCATCGGCGCAGGCCGTTCTGCAACAGCGCTGATCAATTACACGCTGAACAAAGCTAAGGAAAATAACTGGTTTGTAACGGTTGCGGATGCAGATCCTGCATTGGCCGAACGCAAAGTGAACAACCACCCCAACGGGCGGGCGACCTGGCTCGACGCGCTCAAAGACAACGACCGGCGCGAACTCATCAGCCGTGCGGATGTCGTCGTTTCGCTGCTGCCGGCGCACCTGCACTTTGAAGTGGCGCAAGATTGCGTGAAGCTGAAGAAGCACCTCATTACGGCTTCCTACGTGTCGCAGGAGATGCAAAAACTCGGCGACAAGGTGCGCAACCACGAACTGATCTTCATGGGCGAATTGGGGCTCGACCCCGGCATTGACCACATGTCGGCCATGCAGCGCATCGAAGCCATCAAAGCCAAAGGCGGCAAAATCACCGCTTTCCGTTCCTACGCAGGCGGCGTGGTGGCACCGGAAAGCGACGACAATCCCTGGCACTACAAATTCACCTGGAACCCCCGGAACGTAGTGCGCGCAGGTACGGGCACGGCACAATTTTTTGAAAACGGAAAGTTTAAATACGTGCCTTACCACCGCTTGTTTCGCGAACATTGGATGGTAAACATCCAGGATATGGGCGAATGGGAGGCGTACGCCAACCGCGATTCGATGCTCTACCGGGAAGTATACGGCCTGAACGGCATTCCAAACATCATCCGCGGTACGCTGCGCCACAAAGGCTTTTGCGATGCGTGGGCCGCATTGGTCAAAATCGGTATGACAGACAGTTCGTTCCCGATTTTTGACTCCGCCAAGCTGTCGTATCACGAACTTATGGAGGCTTATGTGCCCACAGGAAGCGGTTCGGTCAAGGAACGCCTTGCTGCCCTGATTCGAGAGGAGCCGAATTCGCCGGTCATGGAAAAATTAGAATGGCTGGGCTTGTTCAAAAAAAGCAAAATCAAGGTTGCCAACGCAACACCGGCGCTCATCCTGGAGCAATTGTTGCTCGATAAATGGAAGCTCAATCCCAACGATAAAGACATGGTAATCATGCAGCACGAGATCGAATACGAGCTGGCGGGCAGAAAGCGCAAACATACCTCCACCATGGTGATGAAAGGCGAAAACGAATCGGACACAGCGATGGCACGGCTCGTGGGTTTGCCGCTCGGGATTTTTGTAAAATTGGTGATGGAAAGCAAAATCTCTGCCCGCGGCGTCCAGATTCCGGTGATGCGCGAAGTTTACGAACCGGTTTTAAAAGAATTGGAGGAATACGGCGTAATCTTTAAAGACAAAGATGAAGCCATTTGACACCACCGGCGCGCTACAGTGGTTTTACCTGATGCGCCAGGGGAGTGCTATCCTGACGGGCATTCTGCTGGCGCAATTGGGTTTGCCAGCCGACCAGATCGGCGTCTATGAAATCCTGCAATACATTGGGTTGTTAGTCAGCGCTTTTTGGGTGACCGGACTTTCCCAGGCGCTGCTTTCTTATTTCCCAACCCTCCCCGAACCGGAGCAAAGAAGGCTCACGGGAAGCGCATTTTTGCTGTTTACCGGACTGAGCGCCCTGTTGCTCGCCGCACTGTGGTTTGGTCAGAACCTTGCAATCCCTGCGCTCGCCAGCCGCCCTGCGCTGCCTTATTACGAGCTGTTTTTGCTTTGGCAATTTTTTAACCTGCCTGCTTTTCTCATCGAAAACCTCTACCTGCTGCACAAAAAAGCGAAAGCTATTTTTTGGTTTGGGATACTGGGATTTGGTTTGCAAATGGTCGCCGTGCTGGCACCGGTTGCGTTGGGCGCTGATTTCATTTGGAGTTTTTACGGCCTGATCGCGCTGGGCGTGCTGAAATTTACCTGGATCAGCGTGTTGATCCTGCAAACCGGCCAGTTGAGTTGGGACGCAGCGCTGTTGCGCAAATGGATCCGATTGGCCTGGCCGCTGGCTTTATACGCTTTACTTGGCGGGCTGATCTATTCGTTCAGCTTCTGGCTGGTGGGGCACCTGTACCGCGACGATGAAGCTACTTTTGCAGTGTTTCGATACGGGGCGCGTGAGTTTCCGTTGGTCATTGCGCTGACGGGTGCGTTGAGTGCCGCAATAATCCCCGCGCTGGCAACCAACTTACAGGACGGCTTGTCGCAATTGAAGACACGCTCGTTGCGCTTGTTCCACCTGCTTTTTCCACTTTCTATTTTACTGATGCTTACGAGCAAGTACTTTTTTCCGATCGTATTCACTGATGCATTTTCGGAAAGCGCCATCGTTTTTAATGCTTTCCTGCTCATTACGGTTAGCCGCGTGCTTTTTCCCCGCTCGGTGCTGATGGCGTTGCAATCCAATCAAATTGCGTTGCTTTCTTCGGTGATCGAGTTGATCTTCATCGTGACGCTCAGCCTGGTTTTGGCACCCTATTTTGGGCTCATGGGCATTGCAATGGGCACAACATTGGGGGCTTCCTTAGAGAAAATTATTTTGTGTATTTACCTCGACCGCCGATTCGGGATTGGCGTTTCCCAATATACTGATATGAAGTGGTGGGTCGGGTATTCGGTGTTGCTGGTGGCGGCGTTTGGGTGGTCGGTTTGCAATATCTGATGCCCGACGAATCAAAGGCATCCCATTATTTTGACTCGTATATTGAATTTTAAAAAGTGGACATAGTTATGTGTATTTACTGTTAATTTTTTTGTTGCCCCTTGCGCAACCCCTTAAAAAAGGCTTATACTTACAAAATTAATACCATTACTACCCACGATTCAGCCTGATTTGACTACCCTTCGGCTGTGTCACCTAATTAATTGTTTTAGCGTAAGACAACAAGTGTCCGGGCATTAGCCCGGGCGGCTCCCTAAGTCTATTATCCAACTTTTAATAGATAGTCAAAGATGAAATCTATGTACCCAATCCACCGCTCGCGCCAGGCTTTGCCTGGTGTGTACTATTTTCCGGGCTCCGCCCGGCCGTTCTCTGCCTTGCGCTCCTGCTTTCCACCTGCTTTAACGCCATGAGCCAACCCGCTACCTACTACCTCACTGAATGGTACGCCAGCGACGGCCTGCCCGGCAGCGAACCGGAACAGGTCGCCACCGTAGCCGATGGCAGCGGCAACCTCTACGTGGCTGGCGTGACACTCAATGCCTACGAAAAGTACGACCTGCATTTGGCCAAATACGACGACGACGGCGACCTGCTCTGGTTCGAAACCTTCAACCTGACCGATACCACCGCCAATGTAATCGTCGGGCAAATGATCTTAGACAATGCCGGCAATCCAATCATAGCCGGTTCGGTGTACAATGGCTCAACCAACCGCTACGACGCCCTCACCCTCAAATTCAAATTGGATTGCAATCCTGTGGCCGTCTCTGAAGTCGAAAATAGTGTTGCACGTTCTTTACAACTATATCCAAACCCTGCGACACAAAGACTCTTTATTAAGTCGGACTTGAGTGAGACCTCTGCCTTTGTGGATATCCGAATCGTTGACGCATTAGGGCATAGCTTAAACCGAATTGAAACGTTATCGCCTGTTGATGGGGGGATAGATATCTCCAGCTTGCCCCCATCTGTCTATTTTATCATTGCTACCACAAAAGGGAATGATCAGCTTTTTGGCCGATTTATCAAAATGCATCATTAATCATCCTATAAAATCATTTATCATGAAAAATCTGGTAACAATCATAATAATGGCAGGCGTTTTTAGTACAAAAGCCCAACAATTCTGGCAGCCGCTTCGTGCAGACCAATGGCCTGATTATTCAGTTTTTAGCTTGTATGCCGATAATGAGGAGAACATTCCCTACATGGGAGGAAATTTCAAGTATCTTAAAGGCTCCGGAGAAGCTAATTTATTGCTTTTAAATGGGATAGCAATGTGGGACGGAGTTGAGTATAGCGCTATGGGGGTAGGCCAGGAATGGTGCTATAATGTCTGCAATCCAATATGGAAAATCAACAAGTATAAATCTAAAATTTATGTAGGCCCCGGCTATTCTAACATTGACAGGCTACTGACTTATGGGATAGCTAGGTGGGATGGAATTTCATGGGACTCGGTCACTAGCGGCTTTAAAAACGCCACAGGAAGTCCTTTCGGAGTTATGCCAAGGCTTTGATTTTTAATGAAGAACTTGTCGTTGGAGGTATTTTCTGCACTGCTGGTGGAATACCAGTCAATAGCCTTGCAAAATGGAATGGGATAGAATAGACTGGAATTCCATTTCCGCCAAACTTTTCGCCTGATCTTCCTTTAATTACGGATATGGTTTACTTTAATGACGAATTGTACGTAGGTGGCAACTTTGAGGCAATCATAAACGGCGAGATTTATGAAGACATTGTCAAATTTGACGGCACTGTCTGGCACCCGGTAGATGGCAGCTTGTTTGGATCTTTTTCACATGTCAATTCAATGGTTGTTTTTCAAAATCAACTTTACATTGGCGGGGCATTCAATGCTTCTGACGGCAATGCTGGCAATAAAATCATGCGGCTTGGTTCAAATGGCTGGGAAGACGTACACGGCGGCATTTGGGGAGAAAATACATCTCAGGTGTATAAGTTGCTGGTTCATCATGATGCGTTATACGTGAGTGGTACCTTTGATATCGTTGGGGATGGTGTAGCCGCCAAAAGTATCGCCAAATGGGATGGCGAAAAGTGGTGCGGACTTGGCGGCAATTTAGATTATTTTGTACAAGACATGGCTGTTTTTAGGGATACCCTAATTATTACGGCAAGCATTGAACTTGACAATGGATATAGAATAATGAACATCGCCAAATGGACAGGCGGCGACTACGTTGAAAACTGCGGGCTGCCAGTGAGTACTCCAGTCCTGCCTACGGATGGTGATGCCAAGCTTTCCCCCAACCCCGCCTCCGACCTCCTCCACCTCCAGCTTGGCGGCTTCCAAACCTCTATTCAAGTCCGCATTTTTAATGCCCTGGGTCAGGAGATGTACGAAACGCAAGTGGATGCAACCCCGCAGGTCGAAACCCTGCGCATCCCGGTAGCGGCCTGGCCGCCGGGGGTGTATAGTGTGCATATAGAATCGGGCGGGAAGGTGCTGACGCGGCAGGTGGTGGTGCAGCGGTGAGGCGGATAGTGAGGGTTTGACTTCAAGTCAAGTCCTCACTTATCAGTTTTGATATCGGGCTGGAAACCCTGATAATAGAACGCACGGGGCGGAGCCGCCGCGCGAGCGGGATTTGGCTGGACGGATCCGAAGGTGAGACCTTTCCCAAAAAAGGTGTTACCTTTCTCGAAGACCCAAAATCCTGTTGAAACGCCTTGTTCCCGAGTTGGCTTTCGTTTCCTCAAGAGGTAACACCTTTTGGAAAGGTGTCATCTCCGGGAGGTGAAGGAGTCAGGGTCTGACTTCAAATCAAACCCTGACTTATTTTGCGTTGTTCCATCGCAACAAGCTATTTGAAGAGATGGATCAACCATACTTTACGGGGCAAGTTTCGCCCATTAGCAAAACTTGCCCACTTGCAAACTTACCTATTCCGGATCCTTCCCGCCATCCAGAAACTCCTGGTAAGCGCTCAGTTCACCCCACTTTCCATTGGCGGCCAATTCAGCCTGTTTCGCCCAGGAAGACGGATCGGCTAAGCGGAAAGCTTCTCCGCCGTCGGCCAAAACTTCTTTCAGGCGATCCAGCGGCACTTTGGCCAGATCCGACCAGATATTGATGCCGGCAGCTTTCAGCAATTGTTCGATTTTCGGACCAATGCCTTCCACAATTTTCAGGTCGGCGTGGTTGGTGCTGAAACCCATCAACTTGGCAATCATCTTTTCTACCTTGGAAGGTGTTTCGTCGCCGGTTGCAGAGTCTTTGCCTGCATCTAATGATTTTTGCAGGGCAATCAGCTCTGTCCAGTGGTTTTCAGCAGCGAGCAGGGCTTGCTTTGGCCAGGAATGTGGGTCGTGAATGCGGAAGTTCGAGCCGGCATTTTCCAGGATTTCCTTCAGGTCATCCGTACTCCAGGCTGCCAGATTCGACAAGGTTCCAATGTTATTTTGCTTGAGCAGTTCTTCGATTTTTGGCCCGATGCCTTCTACGATCTGGAGGTTATCCTGACCCAGCAATGCGCCGTAATCAATGGATCCACCAGCCAATCCGCGCCCTGTGACCAAACCGCCGGCTTCGCCTTCTTCGTATTTGGCGAGTTTGGTTTTCAGCACTGCTTTGTCGGCATCACAGGTATGTAGCGACGCGCGCAGGGAGCCGTTTTCTTTATTGGCCTCTTCAATTTGATACTTCAAACTGGCGTAGTCTTTTTCTAATTCGCCGTATTTGATGCGCAGGTTTTTTAGTTCTTCTTCCAGTTCAGTGGCGCGGCGGCGGTACTCGGCCCAAAGCCACCAGCCAAGCAACAGACCCAGCAGGAAAGCGCCTAATGAACAAAGCGCCCACAGCAGCCAGCACGGCAGGCCCAGGGCGGTAGCGGCATCTTGTAAAAAGAAAGTATTGAGCAACATGGTTAGTCGTTTTTGATTGAATTTGAAGAATATTACTGTTTGATCAGCCTCACTTCCACGCGGCGGTTGTTCTGGCGCCCGGTTTCCGTGTTGTTGGAATCCACCGGCTGTGTTTTGCCTTTGGTGTCCACGTCTACCTGTTCGGCCTTGACGCCCACTTTGGTCAATGTATTTTTGATCTGGTTGGCACGTCCCAAACCGAGTTGGTTGTTCACTTGGTCGGTACCGACGTTATCGGTATGCCCCACCAGCGAAATACGCTCCCCTGTTTTTTTCACGCGTTCGGCCAATTTGGTCAGGTAGGCTTCTACTGCCGGGTCGTATTCTCTTTGTACGGAACCGGTTGGGAAACGAATGATGATGCGGTCGTCGAGTTCTTCAACGCTTGCTTCCGCTGTGGCTTCCGGTGTGATCCACTCGAAAGCAACGCCTTCAAAGTAGCCCTTGCGAACACCGGGGGTTTCGTCCATCAGGCGGGCGCGCAACTGAACCCGATCATCAGGAATGGTGCCTGCAAATAGCTTTTTCGCAGCGTCTGCTCTTGCAAACCCCATGTTGTCGTAGCCGTCCGGCTTAGGTTCGGCTTCGTAATAGAGGCCCGTGATTTGAAGCAGGTTGTTGTCTTTCATCTGAGCCAGCAGCCTTTGCTTGAGCTCAGGAAAACCGTCATTGGTGAAAGCGGCTGCATTAGCCCACTGAAAGTCAAGCGGATAGCGCACCAAAGTGCCGGAATCAATCGCATTCGAGTCCAAATCGGTCATCGAAGCGGCATCTGCCGAACAGCATTGCTGCAAACATCCTTTGTAAGCAATCAGCGAGTAAAGCAACCAAATCACCAGCATAATGATGACTTTTAATGGCGCACTCATAATTGGTATTTTCGTTTTACAATGAATGAAAAATCTGTATTTTCCAAAAGTAAGCATTCATCTTTTGAAAAAAGGAAAAAGTGGGAATAAATTATCAGAATGCTTTTAAGGAGGGGATTCTTGTCGCCCGGAGATTTTTCTGCCAACTAAAATGCTTATCTTTGCCCCCCATAACGCATAAACATCCATCAACCATGTTCAATAGCCTGAGCGATCGTTTGGAAAGCGCCTTCAAAACGCTGAAAGGGGAAAGTCGCCTTACCGAGATCAATATTGCACAATCCATCAAAGAGATTCGCCGTGCCTTAGTGGACGCCGACGTGAACTATAAAATCGCCAAAGAATTTACCGACAAGGTAAAGGACAAGGCGATGGGCAAAGAAAACGTGCTCAAATCCGTGAAGCCGGGCGACCTGATGGTGAAAATCGTCATGGACGAATTGGTGGAACTGATGGGCGGAGAGGCCGCGACCCTCAACCTGAACGGCAAACCAACAGTGGTTCTGGTTGCGGGCTTGCAAGGCTCGGGTAAAACGACTTTTTCCGGTAAATTGGCGCTCTTCCTCAAAAGCAAACGCAGCAAAAGTCCGCTGCTGGTCGCTTGCGACGTATACCGCCCGGCAGCCATAGACCAGTTGACGGTGCTTGCCGGACAAGTAGGCGCGGGTATTTACAAAGAACCGGAAAGCAAAAACCCGGTGCAGATTGCCCTCAACGCCATCCAGTACGCCAAGTCGCACAGCTTTGATACGGTAATCGTGGATACTGCCGGCCGTCTGGCAGTGGACGAGGAAATGATGAACGAAATTGCGGCCATCCGCTTAGCCATCCAGCCCAACGAAACGCTTTTTGTAGTGGATTCGATGACGGGTCAGGATGCGGTCAACACGGCAAAAGCGTTCAACGACGTCATTGACTACGACGGCGTAGTGCTCACTAAATTGGATGGCGATAGCCGCGGCGGGGCAGCTTTGTCGGTAAAATACACCGTGGGCAAGCCAATCAAATTCGTCAGCACCGGCGAAAAAATGGACACGCTGGACGTGTTTTTCCCCGACCGGATGGCGCAACGGATTCTCGGCATGGGCGATATCGTTTCGCTGGTGGAACGGGCGCAGGATCAGTTTGACGAAGAAGAAGCCAAGCGGCTGGAAACGAAGATCAAAAAGAACAAGTTTGACTTCAACGACTTCCAGAGCCAGATCAACCAGATTCGCAAAATGGGCGACCTGAAAAGTTTGATGGGCATGATTCCCGGCATGGGCAAAATGATGCGCGACGTTGACATAGACAACAGTGCGTTTAACAAAATAGAATCCATTATTCACTCCATGACGCCACAGGAGCGCACCAACCCGGAGTTGCTGAACATCAGCCGCAAAAAGCGCATCGCCGGCGGCTGCGGCAAAACGCTGGACGAGATCCAGGCTTTCCTCAAGCAGTTCGAGCAAATGCGCAAAATGATGCACCAGATGACGAAGACGCCTGGCTTCGGCAGCGGCAATCCGATGGCTGGCAGTACGCCAGGGTTTAGGGGAACAAGACCTAAGGGTCGCTGAATTAATAAGGGTCGCTTTCTCCGGGCAAGGCATTTTGATTCTAACCGAGGCGGGGGTTCCCGACCTTAGCCATAGCTAAGGGAGGCGGTTCCCCAACGAAGGGTTAGGAGCAAAAGACCTCCTGGAAAAGTGGACAGTTATTATTTCAGCGACCCTAAACAGTAGGTTAATGCCTGTTTTACTTGAAATCCAATACCTGCCATCCATACAGTATTTTACCAAATTAGCAGGCAGCGAACCGGTCTTTATCGAGCAGTGGGAGCATTACCAAAAAGGCACCTACCGCAACCGCTGTCATATTGCCGCAGCCAACGGCCTGACCCGGCTGACCATCCCACTCATCAAAGGCAAAAACGAACAGCAGGCCATCCGCGAGGTGCGCATCGCTTACTACGAACCCTGGCAACGCCAACACTGGCAATCCATCCGATCGGCTTATGGCAACGCGCCGTTTTATGAGTTTTATGCGGATGCGCTCCAGCCTTTTTACGAAAAACCATTTCCTTTTTTGTTCGATTTTAACTTAGAACTGTTGCAAACCCTGTTGAAATTGCTGCGCATGGACGTCACTTTGCAATTAACCGACGCTTATGTTGACGCTCCCCCCGACGGATGGGAAGACCTCCGGAATGCCATCCACCCCAAACCACACCTGCAAAAGCCCGATCCGCATTTCACGCCGAAGCCCTACCATCAGGTTTTTGAAGACCGCTATGCTTTTTTGCCCAATCTGAGTCTGTTGGATGCGTTGTTTTGTTTGGGACCGGAGGCAGTTGTTGAGTGAAGGCAAGTTGGCAAAGCGCAAGAGGCAAATATGCAAACTCGCAAGTACCCGAAATTGCAAATTTGCCCATTTGCCAACTTCAAGAATTACTACCTTAGCCACTCAAAAAAACGACAACCATGTTCCAAACCGTCGAACCTGCGCTGGAGCAGGAACTTCAGGAGATCCGCGACGCCGGCCTGTATAAGGAAGAGCGCATCATTACCACGCCGCAGGGCGCACTCATCCGCACCACGCAAGGAACGGAGGTGCTGAATTTTTGTGCCAACAACTACCTCGGACTTTCTTCGCATCCGGCGGTTATCGAAGCTGCAAAAGCGGCCATAGATTCGCACGGCTTCGGGCTGTCGTCGGTGCGGTTCATCTGCGGCACACAGGACATTCACAAAGAATTGGAAGCCAAAATTTCGAAATTTCTTGGCATG
>Ga0335394_10001557_pt1 | contig 25824 bp, 18 predicted proteins | sample MAT03_FD_205741 | JGI IMG/M metagenome (GOLD analysis project Ga0335394, IMG submission 205741) | Freshwater microbial communities from Lake Fryxell liftoff mats and glacier meltwater in Antarctica - MAT-03 (spades assembly) (version 2) ...
TGGCGACCTCACCTCGTCGCAGACCGCCAGCACCACCTTGCTGGTCACCATCCCGATCCTGCTGGCCGGCCTCGCCGGCCTGTGGGCCGAGCGGGTGGGCATCGTCAACATCGGCATCGAGGGGATGATGATCTTCGGCACGTGGTTCGGCGGCTGGGGCGCGTGGAAGTTCGGCCCCTGGGTGGGTTTGCTGCTGGGCATCCTTGCCGGCTCGGTCGGCGGGCTGATTCACGCCGTCGCGGTCGTCAAGTTCAACGTCAACCACGTCATCTCCGGCGTCGCGATCAACCTGTTCGCGTTCGGCGCGATGCGCTACATGAGCGAACTCGTCTATACCTCCGACATCCAGGGTGCTGGCATCAGCCAGTCGCCGCAGCAGAAGTACCCGATCCCCCGTGTGAACCTGCCGTTCCTCGCCGGTGGCACCATCGGCGATTGGAAGAGCCCCGATGTCCTCGGCTGGCTGGAGCGTCGTGGGTGGTTCCTTCTCGGCGATCTCGCCGGCATCACGCGCGGTTTGGTGTCCAACATGTCGTGGGCTGCACTGATCGCACTGGCATTGGTTCCGATCTCCGCATGGGTGCTGTGGCGCACGCGTTTCGGTCTGCGCCTGCGATCGTCCGGAGAGTCGCCGAGTGCAGCCGAGAGCCTGGGCGTTCGGGTGACCCCGTTGCGCTACGTGGCGATGGCCATCAGCGGCGGGTTCGCCGGGTTCGGTGGCGCGTTCCTGGCCATTGTGTCCTCGTCCTACTACCGTCAGGGGCAGACCGCCAACCGAGGCTTCATCGGTCTTGCCACCACCATCTTCGGCAACTGGCGTCCGTCGGGCGTGCTCGGTGGCGCCGCGCTGTTCGGGTTCGCCGAGGCGTTGCAGTTGGTCGGGCCGAGCAGCCTGCCCAAGCTGTTCCTGTTCTTCAGCTTCGTCTGCGGCCTCTTGGTGCTCAGGTCGATCGTCCGTTCACGGCTCATCCCGGCCATCAACGGCGTGATCGCCGGCGGCTTGTTCTTCCTCGTCTACTTCCAGGTCAGCAAGATCCCCGAGCCGCTCACCAAGTCCGCCCCGTACTTGCTCACCCTCATCGTCCTGGCAACAGCCAGCCAGCGGTTGCGCCCGCCTGCGCACGCCGGTCTGCCGTACCGCAGCGGCGAGGGCCACTAGACCTCATCGTGGACACTCCGGCCAGTGGCCCGCTTTCAGATGTGCGCGTACTTGATCTGACGTCGGTCGTGATGGGCCCACTGGCCACACAGATCCTTGGCGACCTGGGTGCCGATGTGACGAGTGTGGAGGACATCCACGGCGACACCAACCGGTTCATGGGCCCCGGCCCGCACCCGCAGCTTTCCGGGGTGTCACTGAACCTGCTGCGCAACAAACGCAACATCTCGCTCGACCTCAAGCACCCCGAGGGCCGCGAGGCATGCCTCCGGTTGGCGGAGCGTGCGGACATCGTGATCACCAACTTGCGGCCTGGTCCGCTGGGCCGTTTGGGTCTCACCTACGACGATGTCCGCGCTCGTAACCCAGCAGTGATCTTCTGCCAGGCACAGGGTTGGCCAACCGATGGCCCCGACGGGAACCGGCCCGCGTACGACGATGTCATCCAGTCGGCCGCCGGCTTGGCCGACACGTATCTGCTACGCGACGGCGTACCGGCGATCGCACCAACGATCGTGGCTGACAAGGTCAGCGGCCTCACCATCGTCTACGCGGTGCTGGCTGCGCTCCACCACCGCGACCGCACCGGCGAAGGCCAGCGGCTGGAAGTACCAATGGTCGAGGCGATGACTGCGTTCATGCTCGCCGAGCACGGCAGCGCCGCCATTCCGTCACCGCCGATTGGACCCGCCGGTTACGTGCGGGCGCTGATGCCGAACCGCGGGCCGCAACGCACCGCCGATGGCTGGATACACGCGCTGCCGTACAGCAAGGCCAACTTCGTCGACCTGTTCATTGCTGGCGGCCTGGCTGAGCTCGCCCACGACGCACGGCTGGACAACAGATCGTCGCGGGCGCAGTCGGCCAACGAGCTGTACGGTTTCGTCGCCGAGGTGCTGGCCACACGCACCACTGATGAGTGGTTGGAGTTCTGTGAGACCCACGACATTCCGGCGGTGCGCGTCGCCAGTCTCGACGATCTCGTGGCGGCGTTGCCGTTGGCGGAGCACCCGCTGGTCGGGCCGTACCGCGTGATCCCTTCGGGTGTGCGTTTCGACGCCACGCCTACGTCGGTTCGGCGGCATGCGCCGTTGATCGGCGAACACGGCGACGAGGTGCTGTTGGAAGCCGGCTACACGGCGGACGAAGTGGTTGCCCTGCGTGAGTCGGGCGCGCTGCAGTCGCGCCCGTAGCGCTTCAGACTCCGAGTTCGGCGACTGCCTGCACCTCTATACCCCCGCGAGGGCGCTGCGTCAGCGTGACCCGAACGTGCACGGGCTTCGCGGACAACATCACTTCGCCAGCGATCTCGGCGGCCATTGCCTCTGCGAACACGGCACGGTCGCGGTAACCCCACAGGTACAGCTTCAGGCTCTTGCTCTCGATGCACCACTCGCTGGGTACGTACTCGATGACGACCGTACTGAGGTCGGGCTGTTGCGTGACCGGACACATCGAGGCCAACTCGTCGTTGGTGAACTTCACCAGCGTGACGTGCGCGGGTGCTGGGAACACTTCCACGTGGTCGACCGCGTGACGAACGGTATTGCCCAAGATGGTGAGCGCGGGGACTGGCTGATCCATGCCCACCAGGGTAGGGGTGCTGCGGGCGGCCGCCTACGCTGATGCGATGGTCACCGAATTGAACATCACGACGCTTCCAAAGGTGCTGCTGCACGATCACCTCGATGGCGGGTTGCGCCCCCAGACCGTGATCGAGATGGCGAGCGAATATGGCTACAAGAGCCTGCCGTCGAACGACACGGCCGAGCTGGCTTCGTGGTTCAACCGTGGTGCCAAGCGCAACGATCTGGTGCTGTACCTGGAGACGTTCGCGCACACGGTCGGCGTGATGCAGCACCGCGATGCGATCGAGCGCGTGTCGTACGAATGCGCAGTCGACCTCGCGACCGACGGCGTGGTCTACGCCGAAGTCCGCATGGCACCGGAGCTGTGCACCGAGCAGGGCCTCACGCTCGATGAAGTTGTTGCTGCGATTCTCGACGGGTTCAGCCGGGGCTCGGCCGGCACCGACCTGACCATCTATCTCATCTGCTCGGCCATGCGCACGGCTGCCCGCAGCACCGAAATCGCCGAGTTGGCGGTGCGCTGGCGCGACGCCGGATGTGTCGGGTTCGACATCGCCGGCGCCGAGGCCGGCTATCCACCAACCCGACACCTGGCAGCGTTCGAATACGTGCGGCGCGAAAACTTCCACACCACTATTCACGCCGGCGAAGCGTTTGGGCTGCCGTCAATTTGGGAAGCCGTGCAGTTCTGCGGCGCCGAGCGTCTGGGGCACGGCGTGCGCATCGTCGATGACATCACCGGTCCCGAGGGTGCCGAGCAGCTGGGCCGCCTCGCCGCGTTCGTGCGCGACCGTCGCATTCCACTGGAGTTGTGCCCCACCAGCAACGTCGGCACAGGCATCTGCGCCAGCGTCGCCGAGCACCCGATCGGGATGCTGCGCCGGCTGAAGTTCCGCGTCACGCTCAACACCGACAACCGGTTGATGAGCGCCACCTCGATGACCTTCGAGATGGAGCAGCTGCGCGATGCATTCGGCTGGGGCATCGACGACTTCGAATGGCTGACGATCAACGGCATGAAGAGCGCGTTCGCCCCCTTCCCCGAGCGGTTGAGGATCATCAACGGCATGATCAAGCCGCGTTACGCAATGGCACGCGCCGGCGCCCTGTAGCCAGCTCACCCGCGTCTGGCACACTGGCGGGCATGGCTGTCGCTCTTCATGTCGTTGACCACCCGCTGATTGCAGACTCGCTCACGCGAGTGCGCGACAGGGACACACCCAACGCACTGTTCCGTCAGGAGCTCGAGCGCATCGGCACATTGCTGCTGGCCGAGGCAACTCGCGGGCTCCCCACCCACGCCGTGCGGGTCCAGACCCCACTGACCGAGACCCTCGGCCGCCAGCTGACGAACCAACCTGTGGTCGTGCCCGTCCTGCGAGCCGGCCTTGGTTTCCTGCATGCAGCGCAGGAGTTGCTGCCGAACGCTGACGTCGGGTTCATCGGCGTCGCCCGCGACGAGGAAACCCACCAGCCCAAGCCGTACGTCAACAAGCTGCCCGAATCCCTCGCAGGGCGCCAGATCATCGTGCTCGACCCGATGCTGGCCACCGGCGGCTCGCTGGCCCACACCTGCAATCTGCTCGTCGAGCGCGGCGCCACCGGCACCATCATCGTCGTCTGCGTACTGGCCGCACCGGAGGGCATCGAGCTGCTGCGTCAGAGCGGCCTCGACCTCGCCGTCTACACCGCCTCGCTCGATGAGCGCCTCAACGAGACCGCCTTCATCGTTCCCGGCCTCGGCGACGCCGGCGACCGCCAATTCGGCTCCCCGGCCTAAAGTTTCCGGATGCCGCGACGGAACAGCGGCCCTCGTGTCGTTGACCAGGTCGTGAGAACATCCGCCCATCTGTCGCGTCGGCAGGACAGGTTCCTTTCCTTCTACGACGACACATTCGTAGAGGCGTACAAATACGCCGGGCGGTTGTGCGGTAGCGACCGGGAGACCGCCGAAGACCTCGTGCAAGATTCATATACGTCCGTCCTGCGGAGGTTCCGCGCCGACGACAGCCTCGACTTGCAGATCGGCTACGTCATCACCGCGATTCGTAACCGCTACCTCGACCGACTGCGCGTGGCCACGCGCGAAGAGCGCCGGCTCCGGCTGGTGGCCGCTGGTGAGGCTGCGCCCGAGCCGGCGCTGATGCCTGTGCAGCTGGCCGGCCTGCCCGACCGAGACCGCACCGCCTTGGTGCTGCGGTATGTCGATGATCTACCAGTGCCGGAAGTTGCCGACGCGCTCGGACTCTCGTTGCACGCCACCGAATCGTTGCTGGTGCGAGCGCGAGCTCGCCTCCGTGGAAAGGACGCCCGAGATGCGTGAAACCTGGATCGACGAACACACCGGTACCGAGGCCGTCGCCCGACCAGAGTTCCGCACGCGGTTGCGCGCCGAGCTAGCCGGCGGGATCGCTGAGCCAGCGGGCCGTCGGCCACCGTGGAAGGTCATCGGCTGGACCGCGGCCGCAGCCATGATGGTCGTCGCCACCGTTGCCGTGGTGACCAACGACGAGGCCGACCGGAGAGTGGGACCCGCGGGGCCGACCTCGTCACCAACCGCATCCCCGACAACCGTCGGCGGCAGCTCGTTGCGTGATCGGCTCGTCGACGTGGAGTGGACCGTCGTCACCGTCGATGGTGCACAGGTGACCGCTGCGCAGCCGCCGACGTTCATCCTGCAAAGCGATGGACGCCTGGTGGGCTTCGACGGCTGCAACCGATACGGTTTCGACCTGTCGCTCGCCGGTGGCTGGACGCTGACGGGCGACACGCTGGGGTTGGACCAGCAGATCGTGTCGACCGACATGTCGTGCGCCGACATTTCGAACCCTGTCATTCCTGTCACCGACGGCACACGGCTGGAATTGGATGCGGCTGGCGTGCTGACACTGACCAGTCCCAGCGGCAGGTTGTACACGGCCACCGCCACCGGTGCCGCCGAACCTGCGAACGAACTGGTGGTGCCCGCGGAGGGCGGCCCTGCGCTCGCTCCGACGGTAGTGGCCACCGTCAGCCTCCCCACCGGCAACGGCGCACCGATCGTGGCGCTGTTGCCCAAACTTCTGGTGGTACTGCCACAGACCGCAGGCCGATTCGACGGCACAGTGCTCACGTTCGACCGCACCGGTCGTCCATTGCCGACGGCCACGCTCGACCCCGCGCCCGCTGGCTTGGCGGGAGGTGCTCTGGGCGCTACCGATAGCACGCTCTATGTCTTCACCAACTCAGCGACCGAGACCAGCCGGAGAGTGCTGGCGTATCAGTTCGATGGCGCACGCTGGACGGAAGTCGCCTCGACCACGGTGGAGCAAAACGGCGACGGCGTCTTCGAGGTCACCGGCGAGGGGCTTACGCTGAGCGGCCAGGTCGTGCTGCAGGCGCAGACACCTGACTCGTCGGCGCCCAACGCAGAGTGGACGGCGACCGCCGACCGGACGCATGTGACCCGCACTGACGCTGACGGCAGTACGAAGGCGTGGAGGATCACCGAGATGTTCGAGAACTCCAGCATTCCGCCGACACCACATCCGTTCAACGGTGGCGTGCTCTATGTCGGCAACTCGAGCGGTACGGCGGCGCAGCAGTACGTCGCCATCTTGCGCCGCGATGGCAGCAGCCAGTTCTTCCGGCCCAACGGTTGGCAACTCAGCGGGTCCGACGAGTCGACGGCGCTGTTTGCGCAAGCGGTCGACGGCACACTCCGGCTGGGTGTGCTGGTCGAAGACGGCGAGGTGGACGGAGTGGGTGGCACACCACAGATCGACTGGGCAACGGGCACGGTGCTCGACTTTCCCCTCGGCTTCTCCGGAATCGACAAGGTGCGCTCCGGTGTGGACCCGGTACTCGGTGAACCAACCGCCGATAGCGGATGGTTCACCGTCGAACCCATTGCCCCCGGTGACGAGGACTGTTTGGCCGGCATCGAAATGCGAGTGCTGCACTGGGGCGATCTCACCATCGCCTTCCGGAAGATGAACACGCCGCAGGGCCTCGAGGGTGAGCTGTTCTGGAGCTGGGTGGTCGGCGACATTCGTGGCTCGGGTTTCGACAGCTTCCGTGAACCCACCGCCGCACCGGCCGGGTCGCCGACCGGTCTGCGAACCGAGGACGGCTTTGGTGTGGGGACGACGATCGATGAGCTCCGCAGTATCAGTGAGGTCGTGCTCAGCGACTTGGTCAACTCCGATGGCAGCCGCAGCGGCACCCTCGTGCCGGCCGAGTCCCCCGACGACGCAACGTTCCGGGGTCTGGTCGTGGACGCCGACGGCATCGTCATCGGGTTCGGCACCACGCAGTCGTTCTGCTGACGCTCACCACACGCGACACGGCCCGGGGCACACGCCCCGGGCCGGTGTTGCGGTTCAGCTGAACCGTTTGGTCAGACGAGAGTCATGTTCGGTTCACCGTTGGCGTTCAGGCCGGTGCCACGGGTACACACGCCGCCTCTGACGGCACCGCCGTTGTAGACCTGACGCACGCAGTTGCGGATTGCCTTTTCGCCCCACCAGTTGGGGTGCAGGCTCTCCTGCACGTAATACGGTCCGAAGATCGTGCTGAGGGTACGGATCTGCGCAATCCATTCGGTGGCGTCGCTGGCTCCGGCCACCGTCCAGTTGGCGCGCCCGCTCTTCTCCATCAGGTTCACGGTGTTCTCGCACAGCCGGCGACCATTGAACGACGCGGCCAGGTCGAGCACCGTCGCTCCTGCCGCCGCAGCCGCACCCTTCACCGCGTTGTTGATCTTGACGAGCGCCGTGCTGTTGGCCCAGTTCGCGTCGTTGTTCCAGAAGCCGCAACCGCCCGTGCTCTGACGGGTGAAGCCCGACTGCGAGTACCGGAAGCCGGAACCGTTCGGCACCGGCGACGGGTACGTCTGCTGCACGATGGTGTACTGGCCGGGGGCGTATCCGGCGTTGGCCATCGCGGTCTTGACGTTGTTGATGGCGCCAAGGATCGCGTTGGTCTGGGCCGTCACGTTCGCCGACGTGAAGTTGGCGGAGACAGAACTGTCGTCGTTGCAGTAGTTCGGCCACCACGACGGTGACGTGAGGAAGTTCGTCACGCACGTCTGGATGATGTCGGCGAAGTTGAAGTTGTTCCCGCCGATGGACAGCTGGATCATCGTCACGTTGTGCGTGGTCGCGAAGTTCTGCAGCATCAGGGCCTGGCCCTGGTTGGCGCCGCTGTTGTAGAAGTCGATTCCGGGCTTGAAGTAGCCGTCGCTGCTGGTGAACGTCGCCGTTCGGGCGCCGGAGCATGCGAGGTTGAGGCCGTTGATGCCGCCACCGATGTAGATCTCCGCTGCCGTGCTGCGGTGGCAACGATTGATGGTCTCGGCCGTGCGCGTGGCGTTGTCGAAGTAGGCAGCACCGCCACCGGCGTCGACGCTGGAGGAACTGTTGTTGCTGTTGCCAGCCCAACGCCCGCCCTCGCCGGAGATGTACGAGTCGCCAAGGCTGACCACCCACGGGCTGCCTGCCCCCGGTCCGTCTGCCTGAACAGGCTGCGAGCTGATGGCCGGCAACGCCAACCCAGCCGACAGCAACACGACTGCCAGTCCAATCTTGCGCATGAACATCCCCTTTGAAGTGTGCGGCCACACACCCCCGTGTGACGAGCGACACCCTAGTTACTCGCAAGTAGCTTGGAAAGCACTTCCTACCCGATCAGGGTGGCGAGGGCCTCTAGGTACTCGGCAGGTTCGCAGTCGATGCCTTCGCCGTACAGCTTCACCTTGGGCTCGGTACCGCTGGGGCGCACCTGCACGCGCAGATTGTCACCCAGTTGCAGACGCAGCAGACCGGCTTCCTCGAACCACGCGATCGAAGTCACCGGCTGGCCACCGACCTCGGCGGGCGGCTGGGCACGCATCCGGGCAACGGCAGCCGCGCCATCGGCGGGTGCCATGCGCAGCGATTTCTCGGCCATCACGTGCTGGCCATACGTCGCAGAGATCGCGTCAAGACGATCCTGCAAGGTGACGCCGTCGGCTGCGGCGAGGGCCGCAACCTCCGCCATCAGCACTGCGGCCGTGATGCCGTCCTTGTCGAGCGGCTGGCCGCACACGAGGTAGCCCAACGCCTGCTCGTAGCCGAACACGAAGCGCAGCTCGGGGTGCTGCAGCACCGTGTGACCGATCCACTTGAAACCGGTGAACGTCTCCAGGCACGTGACACCGTGAGCCGCGGCCATACGACCCAGCAGCGATGACGACACCAGTGTGGTGATCACCAGCCGACCATCGCCCGACGTGTGGCCGAGGATGTGGTCGGCCAAGAGCCAGCCGATCTCGTCGCCACCCAGGCGCCGCCAGCCACCCTCGGGAGTGGGGATCGCAGCTGCCATACGGTCTGCGTCGGGGTCGTTGGCAAGAGCGATGAGTGCGCCGGACTCGGCAGCCTGGGTCATCAGCAAATCCATCGCACCCGGCTCTTCCGGGTTGGGGAACGACACCGTGGGGAACGTGCCATCGGGCTGCTGCTGCACGGCAACGACCGACGGCGCGGGCAGGCCAGCCCGCGCGAACGCTGCCAGCAAGGGCGCACCGCCCACGCCGTGCATCGCGGTGTATGCCGACGCCACACCGGGCAGATCAGGCAGCAAGCGTGCTGCCGGCACCGAGGCCAAGTACGCCTCGATCTCGGCAGCGCCGAGGTACTCGATCCGCGAGTCGTCCGCCGGCGACAGATCGACGGCCGTAGCGTCGACCTCGTCAATGCATGCCGAGATATCGGAGTCGGCGGGCGGCACGATCTGCGCGCCAGTGCCGAGATATACCTTGTAGCCGTTGTCTGCGGGCGGGTTGTGCGAGGCGGTCACCATCACACCCGCCGCCGCACCCACCTCGGTGATGTTCCACGCCAACACCGGCGTCGGCACGATCTGATCGAACAGCAACGCCTTCACACCACGAGCGGCGCAGACACGAGCGGTGTCGAGCGCGAACGCATCGCTCTTGCGACGCATGTCGAAGCCGATGATCACGCCGCGCTCCGCAACGTCGGGCACGTTGGCCAGGAGGTAATCGACCAGGCCGGCAGCAGCCTGCTGCACCACCAGACGATTCATTCGCTGCGGGCCGACACCGACGGCTGCGCGCAGACCTGCGGTGCCGAACTGCAAGCGCCCGGTGAACCGCTCGCGCAGGACATCCACTGAACCGTGCAGCAGCGCACCGAGTTCCTCGCGCATGTCCACATCCGGCTCCGCCGCCAGCCAGGCCTCGGCGATGGTGCGGAGTTCAGCGTCGGTCAACGGTTCAGCGTTCATGGGAGCAGCGTCTTCAGTTCGAGGAGAGGGCGAGGGCCTACGTGAGAAATCACTTCGGCAGCGGCAATCGAGCCAAGCTTCGCGCAGTCCTTCAACGGGAGGTCGCGGGTGTAGCCGTAGAGGAAGCCGGCCGCAAACAGGTCGCCGGCACCCGTGGTATCGAGCACTTGCGCAACTGGCTCGGCTGCCACGGTAATGACGCTGTCGCGGCTGATGACGTAGCAACCGCGCGCGCCAACAGTGATCACTGCAAGGTGGCAGTCGCGTTGCACGGCGGCGACAGCCTCATCGAACGACGACAGTTCGTAGAGCGACATCAACTCGTCTTGATTGCCGAAAAGAATGTCGACGTCGTCGGCGACCAGCGAGCGGAAATCGTCGCGATGGCGGTCGACGCAGAACGAATCGCTGAGCGTCAGCGACACCTGGCGGCCGTTGGCGTGCGATACGGCGGCAGCCAGTCGGAACGCTTCCTTCGCCTCGGGCCGGTCGAACAGGTAACCCTCCATGTACAGCACCTTGCCGGCGGCGACGGTGGCCTCGTCGATATCGCTGGGGTTGAGCAGCGACGACACGCCGAGGTAGGTGTTCATCGTTCGCTCGGCGTCGGGAGTGACGACAATGATGCAGCGCCCGGTTGGCGTCTCGAGGTCAGCTTGCCCCGGACGAAACTGAACCCCCACGGCACGGAGGTCGTGGCCGAATACATCACCGAGATCGTCGTTGCTGACCTTGCCGATGTAGGCAGCTGTACCGCCGAAGGACGCGACGCCGGTCATCGTGTTTGCCGCAGAACCCCCTGACATTTCAACCGCCGACCCGAGGGCGCGATAGAGGAACAGTGCCCGATCGGTGTCGACCAACGTCATCGAGCCCTTCACCAGTTCATAGTCGGTGATGAAACCGTCGTCAGCGTGGCTGATCACGTCGACGAGGGCATTGCCCACACCGACGACGTCGTACAAAGGGGACGCTGGCACGGGCGGTAACGCTACCCGGTGCGCGCCACCCACGCCCCGACCCTCCCCGACCACGGTGCGAGTGCAGCGCAGCCAGTGCGAGTGCCTCACACTGGGCGCGTGGCACTCGCACGGTAGGAACTTGGGCTGGGCGGCGAACGGGGCGCAGGTAGCCTGGCGCCGTGACCGACGCCATCGCCCCCGACGCCATCGTTGCCGACAACCCGTACCGCCTGCCGCGCAGCGTGGTGCCCCACCGCTACACGCTGGCGCTGCAGCCCGATCTGGCGGCGGCCACCTTCGTTGGTCACGTGATCATCGACACCACCATCAACGAGGCCGTCGCGAAGATCGTGCTGAACGCCATCGAACTCGACATCATCGAGGTCAAGGTCGGTGGAGAGGAAGCCACATTCGAACTACACGCCGACACAGAACGACTGGTCATCAACAGCGCACCCGAGCTGGGCACGACGACCATCGAGATCACCTTCAACGGCACGCTCAACGACAAGCTGCACGGCTGGTACCGCAGCACGTACATCGACGCCGACGGCAACGAGCAGGTCATCGCCACCTCGCAGATGCAGGCCACCGATTGCCGTCGCGCGTTCCCCTGCTTCGACGAGCCGGACTTCAAAGCCGTCTTCGATGTGACGCTCATCATCGAGCCGCGCCTGATGGCCATCTCCAACGGGCCCGAGATCGAGCGCACCACGTTCGAAGACGGCACCGGCAACGACACCGGCAAGGTCGCAGTCCGGTTCGGGGAGACCATGCCGATGAGCACCTACCTCGTGGCGTTCGTGGTCGGTCTCCTCGAGGCCACCGAGCCCATCCTTGTGCCTCGCGCCGGCGCCGTCGACGACTTCATCCCGCTGCGCATCATCCACGTGCCCGGCAAGGGCCACCTCACGGCGTTTGGCCTCGACATCGGCGCACACTCGCTGAGCTGGTATCAGAACTACTACGGCATCCCCTATCCAACCGACAAGTGCGACATGTTGGCGCTGCCCGACTTCGCCGCCGGCGCGATGGAGAACCTGGGCGCCATCACGTATCGCGAAAGCCTGCTGCTGGCCGACCCTGCCACCGCCACACAGTTCGAGCTGCAGGACCTGGCCGACGTGGTCGCCCACGAGATGGCGCACATGTGGTTCGGCGACCTGGTGACGATGAAGTGGTGGAACGGCATCTGGCTGAATGAGGCCTTCGCCACGTTCATGGAGATCGCCTGCTGCGACGCCTACCGCCCCGATTGGTTGCGGTGGACGACGTTCAGCCTGGAGCGCAGCGCAGCATTCGAAGTCGACTCGCTGGCCAGTACGCGCACGGTCGAGTTCTTCGTCGAGGCGCCGGCCGACTGCGACGGCATGTTCGACGTGCTGACGTACCAAAAGGGTGGCTCGCTGCTGCGCATGCTCGAGCAGTATTTGGGCGAGGCAGCATTCCAGCGTGGTGTCAGCCACTACCTCTCGAAGCACGAGTACGCCAACACCGAGACCGGCGATCTGTGGGACGCCATCGAGCACGCCAACCCGGGCACCCCGGTGCGCGCCCTGATGGACAGCTGGATCTGGCAGGCGGGTTACCCGCTGATCTCGGCCCGGCTGGACGGCAGTGAACTGGTGCTCAGCCAGCAACGGTTTACCTACGGTGAGACCGACGACCCAACACTGTTCGTGGTTCCCGTGCACCTACGCATTGATGGTGTCGAGTCCAAGACGCTGGTCGACGGTTTCGACCTGCGCGTGGCGCTGCCGTCGTCCGAGAGCAGCGTGGTCGTCAACGCCGGCGGCCACGGCTACATGCGTGTCGCCTACGACGCCTCGTTGCGCGTCCGCATTGTCGGCCAACTCGACGAACTTTCCACCATCGATCGCTACAACCTGATCGACGACGCATGGAACGAAGTCGTCGCCGGCCGTCTGGACGCGATCGAGTTCGTCGAGTTCGCAGAGAGCTTCGGCGACAACCGTGAGCTGGCCGTGTGGCAGGCGATTGCGCTCGGTCTCCGTGGCGTCGGCCGTCTGCTGGAGGGGCCCGCATACGAAGCGTTCCAGCAGCGGGTGGCGGTGCTGGTTTCGCCAGCGGTGGCGGATCTCGGCTGGGTGCCGGTGGCTGACGAGGGCGACCTGATCGCCAAGCTGCGCGGCCTGCTGGTGGGCATGTTGGCGGTACTCGGCAACGATGCCGATGCCGTCGCCCAGTGCCGCGCCATCCTGCAGTCTTACGATCGTGGCGAAAGCACCGACCCCGAACTGGTGTCGGCCGCCACCAACGCAGTAGCTGCCAATGGCACAGACACCGACTACGACGAATTCGTCGCCAAGTTCCGTAACCCGACAACACCGCAGGAGCAACTGCGCTACCTGTACGCGTTGGCCGAGTTCCCCGAGGCCGCGCAGATCGAGCGCACGGTGGCGCTGGCATTCTCCGGCGAAGTCCGCACGCAGAACGCGCCGTTCCTCCTGAACCGTTGCATCGCCAACCGTCACCACGGCACCGCCACGTGGCACGCGCTGCGTCAGCAGTGGGATGTAGCGAACGAGAAGTTCCCCGGCAACACCATCTCGCGCATGATCGACCCGGTGAAGTTGCTGACCTCACCCGAGGTCGTTGCCGACGTCCAGAGCTTCTTCAGCGAGCACCCCATCGCGCAAGCGAAGAAGGGGCTGGAGCAGATCTTGGAGCGCCAACGCGTCAACGCCGCGCTTCGCGCCAGCCAGGCAGACCCGCTCGCGTCGGCGCTGCTGGGCTGACGTGTACCAGCCGCCGGCGCGCATGCCAGACTCGCCGCATGAGCGCACTCACCATTGATCGCATCGCCGGCGCGCTGGGCGCCGAAGTCTCGGGGTTGGATCTCACCCGCCAGCTGACTGACGGTGAACTCGGCGCGCTGCGCGCCGCAGCCGTGACCCACAAGGTCGTCTTCTTGCGCAACCAGCCGTACGCCACCGAACACCTGGTCCGGCTGACCGAACAGCTCGGTGGGCATGGTCAGACACCGTTCCTCGAGCCGATGCCGGATCACGCTGGTGTGGTGCGGGTGGTTCGTGAGGCAGACGAAGGTGGCTTCAACTTCGGGGGTGCATGGCACAGTGATTGGAGCTTTCAACCGGCGCCACCCGCGTTCACATTGCTGTGGTCTGTCGATGTTCCCGCAGTTGGTGGCGACACGATGTGGAGCAACCAGCAGCTGGCCTACGAGACGCTCAGCGACGGCCTGCGCAACACCCTCGACGGTTTGGATGTGGTGCACAGCGCTGGCTGGGCATACAGCGCCGACGGTGTCCTCGCACGCAACGCCCAGGGTCGGTCCATGCAGATCAACACGACCGACGATGCACTCGCACAGCACTCCCACCCCGCAGTGCCGACCCACCCGGAGAGCGGCGCCAAGGCGCTGTTCGTGAACTCGACGTACTCCGTACGATTCGATGGCTGGTCGGCGGCCGACAGTGCGCCGCTGCTGCAGCAGCTCTACGCGCACAGCACGCGCGACGCATTCACCTGTCGCTTCCGGTGGACGCCCAACACGCTTGCAATCTGGGATAACCGCAGCACACAACACAACGCGTTGAACGACTACCGCGGAATGCGCCGCGAGCTCCACCGCACCACGGTCGCCGGCACCGCGCCGACGCGCTAGGCCAGCTTTTCGACGGAGAGCTCGCCAGCGGTGTTGGCTGCACGCAGGACCTTCTTGTCGAACTTGCCGACGCTGGTCTTGGGCACCTCGGTGATGAACGTCCAACGCTCGGGCACGCAGAACTTGGCGGTGCGCTCGGTGAGCCATGCGCGCAGTTCTTCGGCGGACGCGGCCGTGTCGGGCTTGAGTACGACACACGCCATCGGACGCTCGTCCCAACGGTCGTCGGGTACGCCGATGACGGCAGCTTCGAGGATGGCGGGGTGGCCCATCAGTGTGTTCTCCAGGTCGACCGACGAGACCCATTCGCCGCCGGACTTGATGACGTCCTTGGCGCGGTCGCTGATCATCACATAGCCATTGGGCAGCACGCTGGCAACGTCACCGGTGCGTAGCCACCCGTCGTGGAACTTCGCCGGATCATCCACGTGGTAGTAGCTGGCCGTGATCCACGAGCCGCGCACTTCGATCTCGCCGAGTGCCTCGCCGTCCCACGGCTGCACGTCGTCGTTGTCATCAGTGATGCGTAGTTCGACCCCGGGGATGATACGGCCAGTCTTCACCCGCCAATCGGTCTCACTGCCGTCGCCCATCTCCTTGGGCGGGTGGCCGATGGCGCACACGGGGCTGGTCTCGGTCATACCCCAGCCCTGCACGATCGGCACGCCGAACGTGCTGCGGTAGCCGTCGATCAGGCCACGCGGCACGGCGGAGCCGCCACACATCACAAGCCGGAAGCTGGACATGTCGGTGTCGGGCGCGTTGTTGAGCAGGTCGTTGAGTACGGTCGGCACGGCGCCCGTGAGAGTCGGCTTCGTATCACTGATGATGCGTGCAATGGGGGCCGCCTGCAGGAACTGCTGCGGAAAGACGAGGTCGGCGCCAATCATCCACGCCGCGTACGGCGTGCCCCAGGCGTTGGCATGGAACATGGGCACGATCACCAGCATGCGGTCACGCTCGCTGAGCGCGATGTTGGCGGTGGACGTGACCATCAGCGAGTGCATGTACGTACTGCGGTGGCTGTACATGACCCCCTTCGGGTTGCCCGTGGTGCCGCTCGTGTAACACATGGCCGCTCCCGTGTTCTCGGTGACCTCTGGATAGTCGTAGCCACCCGACTCGGCGGCCAACAGTTCGTCGTAGTCCAGCAAGCCGGCACCGAGCGCCGAGGCATCACCAGGGCCTTTGACGATGATGTGCTGCACGGTGGTCAGCTGGTCGCGCACCCGGGCGAGCAGGGGTGCGATCGACGCGTCGACGATGATGACGCGGTCTTCGGCGTGGTTGATGACGTAGGCCAACTGCTCGGGGAACAGGCGAATGTTGAGCGTGTGCAGCACCGCGCCCATGCACGGAATGGCGAGGTACGCCTCCATGTGGGTCTGGTTGTTCCACATGAACGTGCCGACGCGATCACCAGGTTGCACGCCCAGGCGGGCGAGGGCGGAAGCCAGTCGGTCGGCGCGATCAGCGACCTGACCGAACGTGCTTTCCACGTACGCCGCATCGTCCTCCTGGCCGGTGAACGTGATGATCTTGCTGTTGGCGTGCACCTGCCTGCCGTACTTGAAGATGGGCAGCAGGGTGAGCTGGTAGTCGTCCATCATCGTGCTCGACATGGTGCTGATCATCGTGAAAGTCCCCTCGTTCGCGCTGTCGTTTCTCACGACGGCCGGCCGTCGTGAAGAATAGGCCACCGTGAACGACATCGCCGAACGAACCTCGACCAAACAGCAGACCATTGTCACCCTCGATCTGGAGGGTGTCCTCGTGCCTGAGATCTGGATCGCGGTCGCCGAACGCACCGGCATCGAGGCCCTCCGGCGCACCACTCGCGATGAGCCGGACTACGACGTGCTGATGAAGGGCCGCCTCGCATTGCTGGCCGAACATGGCTTGCTGATGAGCACCATCACCGACGTGATCGCAGGGCTGGAACCGATGGACGGCGCCCGCGCGTTTCTCGATGAGCTCCGCGAGCGCACGCAGGTGATCATCCTCAGTGACACGTTCGAGCAGTTCGCTGCACCGCTGATGCGTCACCTGGGAATGCCCGCAATCCTGTGCCACCAGCTGAAGGTCAGCGACGATCGCATTGTCGACTACGCCCTGCGAATGCCCGACCAGAAGCGTCACGCGGTCGACGCGCTGCGCAGCTTGAACTACCGGGTGGTGGCTGCCGGCGACTCGTACAACGACGTCGCCATGCTGGGCGCTGCACACGCCGGCTTCTGGTTCCATGCCCCCGACACCATCGCCGCCCAGTTCCCGCAGTTTCCCCCGAACGACACCTACGAGGAACTGTTCGCCAACATCACCTCGGCGCTCTAGCCCGCGACGAACATGATGGGTGGGCTGCCGAAGTCTGCCACGGCATACACCACAAAGTTTGGACTTGCTGACGGCACCACGAAGCAGATCGTTCCGGCGACGCTGCCGCCCGCAAAGACATCGCTGAACGTGTCGACTTCTCCGGGGACCACACCGCAGTCACTCCCCAGCTCCACGTTGCCGTCGCCGACAGCCTTGGTGGTGACCTGGTAGGCCGCGGCGGCTTCAGTTCCTGAGTAGGTGTAAGTGACATCGACTCCCATGAATCGGAGGCCATTCGGCGGTGGATCGTTGAACTGGTTCTCGGTCATCACGAGGTCGGTGATATCTCTGGCGGCACCGGTGACGGCCATCGTCCAGCCCAGGCCCAGGTCGACTGAAGTCGACAGCGCAGTTGGTGACAGTCGGGTGGATGTCGAGGTGGCACCGGCTTGTGGCCCGATCAACGCTGCCATTGGCACCGGCCCGGCAGCTGAACCATTCGCCTCGAGAAAGACCTCATCACTCTCGAAGAAGTCGCCGACCGCATACACCTGCAGCGAGGTCGAATCGGATGCGGTCGTGACGAAGCAGATGTTGCCCACAACAACGCCGCCGGAGAAGATGTCGACGAACGAATCAAGTTCGTTCGGCAGCACACCGCAGCCCGATTCCAGCTCGAGGCTGGCCGCACCGACGGCCGAGATGGTTGGCTGGAAGGCCGACGTGGGATCGTCCACTCCGAAGTAACCGAGCGCGACTTTGACCAGCGTGAAGGTGGAGCCAGCCGGCGGCGGATCATTGAATTCATTCTCCGCAGCCACTGCCGCTGCGCCATCGGGGACGACTTCCAGAATCTGGAGGCGCCAACCTGCCCCGATGTCGGCGATCGTCCCCAGTGGAACGGGGTTGTCGCGGTCGCCCTTGATTCCTGCCGGTGCGCCTGCAACTACATCAGCGGAGCCGCCGGGCTCGGAGATCGGTGGATCCGTGACCAGTGGCTCGTCGGTCACCGGAGTCGTCAACACGATCTCGGGTTCGGTGATCGACACCTCCGACGTGAGTGTCGAGCCAGTCGCCACGATGGTGGTGGCAGGCCCAACGCTGCCCTTGTCATCATCACCCGTCAACACCACGACGCCGACGACACTTACGGCGAGTACGGCAACGAGAGCCAACCAGCCCCACACTGGCACGCCAAGGGGTAGACGCGCCGGTGCCGGAGGAGTCGACGGCGGCGGAGCTTGAATGTGCGGCGGCGGCAGACTACCAACCGGCGGATCTGGCGGCTGGTTCGGAGACGGAGGAGGAGGGGGCGGCAGATTGCTCACATGGCCACCCTAGATCGAAGGGACCTCACCACCGACTCTCCACATCCTGAGCAAGGGGCCTGCTCGGCGCGGCTCGCAGGTAGCGTCGCCTGGCGTGACTCCTGAGTGCCGCGCTGCGATACAAGAACTGTCAGATGTGACTGTCCGCGACGAACATGTTGCGTCCATTTCATGGGGGGTCATTGTCGATGGACAATTGGCCGAGCATGGGCACACCGGCGAGGTGCACGACGAACTGCCGGCCGACGAGACGGCCGTCTATCGCATTGCCTCGATGACGAAAAGCTTCACCGCTGCCATCGTCCTGCGACTGCGCGACGAGGGCGTGTGGCAGTTGGACGAGCCGATCGCACGCCACGCACCAGAGTTGGCAACAGTCGTCGGCCCAGCACGTTCGTCGCCCATCACGATTCGTCAGCTGCTGTCGATGACATCGGGCCTGGCCACCGACGACGCATGGGCCGACCGACATCTCGACATGACGGCCGAGGAGATCGACGTCATTTACGCCGCCGGCCCGACATTCGGTCACGCGCCGAACACGGCATACGAGTACAGCAACCTTGGCTACGGAATGCTCGGCCGCGCCGTCCAACGTGCCACCGGCAAGCGGGTGCAGGACCACATCACCGAGCATCTGTTGCAAGCGCTCGGCATGCTCGACTCCACGTGGGTGCGACCGGACCACGATCACTGGGCGCGCCCGCACCGTTGGCAGGACGGGCAGGTGGTGCTCGACTGGCCCCCACCGATTGGCGACGGCGAAATCGCACCCATGGGCGGGCTGTGGACGACGGTGAGTGACCTTGCCAAGTGGGTTGCATGGTTCGACGATGACACCACGGACATGGGATTGTCGATGTCATCTCGGCGCGAGATGCAGCGCATCCACACGTTCATCGGCAACAGCACGGTCGCCGGGCGGACGTGCCCCGCCGGTTACGGGTTCGGGCTCAACCTGCGCATCGACCCAGGTCTGGGCACCGTCGTGTCGCATGCCGGTGGGCTGCCCGGGTACGGCAGCAGCATGCGCTGGCTCACCGGCAAACGGTTGGGTGTCATCGCGCTCGGTAACAGCACCTATGCGCACATGAGCACGTTGACCATGAAGATGCTGGAGGCCCTGCTCGACGACGGCGCTGTTCCAACCATCACCACCCCTGTCAGCGCACAGCTCTCCGCAGCAGGCGACGGGTTGGTCGCGCTCCTCAACGACTGGAGCGACGAGGCAGCAGACGCGCTGTTTGCCGACAACGTCGTGCTCGACGAGCCATTCAGTCGCCAGCGAGCGGCGGCCGGTCTGCTGATGGGGCAACACGGACAACTGCGTATCGTCGAGATCCGGCCGGACTCGGCCACCAGCGGCAACGTCGTCGTGCAGGGCAATGGCCCGTCCTTCACGATCGGCATCGAACTGAGCCCCGTCACGGGTGGCGCCATTCAGTTGTACAAAGTCGACGAGCCGCTGCCCGCCCCAACGCAGGTCCGAACCACGAGCATCGGCGTTCATATGCGGTAGTACCGCACCTCAACGCCGAAGCTCGGGCGCTGCTGCCCCCCGTCAGAGGGTTTGGGCGATGCGTTCGCCGATCATCACTGCGGGCAGGTTGGTGTTGGCTCGTGGAATTTGCGGCATCAGGCTGACATCGGCAATGACGACACCATCGACACCGTGCACTCGACCGTCGGCATCACAGACCGCCATCGGACCCGTTCCCATTGCGCACGTGCCAACCGGGTGGTAGTAGTGCGCCACCGTGTCGCGGATGGCCTGGTCGGTGCTCATGTCGGTGATCCGCTCGCCCAGCACCTCGGCCAATAGCGGATGATCGAGCAGGCGCCCGGCATGCACCAGCGCGTCGCGGAGAACGGTGATGTCGTGTCCTTCCGCATCGTTCAGGTAGCCGTGATCGATGTGCGGATGCGCGCCCGGGTCGGCGGAGCTGATGTGGATCACGCCTCGACTTCGCGGCGTCATGCACGCCACCTCGACGTGCACGCGCCCGTGCAGGAAGCTGGTCTGGTCGCTGGCACAGACGGGGAAGACGTGCGTGTCGTACAGGCCATCGGGCGACACCGACGACACGAACTTGCCCAGCGTTTGCTCCTCGGGCAAGAAACCCGTCGCCGCTGCCTCATCCAGCCACTGCTGCATCTGTGGGCCCACCCTGCGGTCGGCATGCGCCATCGAATGGTCGTGCAGGTTGGCGCCCACGCCAGACAGGTCGACGCGCACCTCGACACCCGCTGCCCGAAGCACGGCTGGCGCTCCGATGCCCGAGCGTTCGAGCAACAGCGGCGTGCCGTACACGCCGCCGGCGAGCACGAGGGTGCCCGCCTCGATGGTGATTGCTTCGCCGTGACGAATCGCGGCCAGCCGCACCGGGCCGTCACCCCACGACACGAGCCGATCAACCATCACCTCGTCGAGGATGCGCAGGGTGCCGCCGCGCACGTGGTCGAGGTAGGCGAAAGCAGCGTTCCAGCGCGTGTCGCCAACAACGTTGACCGTCTCCATCCCAAAGGCTGGACCGGCGTCGAGGTCGCAGAGGTCGCTCGCAATCGGCCAGCCGATCTGCTCGGCCGCGTCCATGCAGCGAGCGTGGAACGGCCCCGCTTCATGGCGCTCGTAGGCGCGCACACGCATCCGCGCGATCACGGTTCGGAACAGCGGTGCGACGTCGGCGCCAGTCCAGCCGGGCAGCCCCCAGCCGTCGTAGTCGGCACGGTGGCCGACGGCAGCGATGGCACCGTTGTGACTGCTGCAACCACCCATCACGCGGGCACGCTCGAACATCCAGCGACCCGACCGATAGCCCCAATCGTGGCTGGTCGCCAACATGCGCGCACTCAGCAGCTCCGAGGGCCAACGGCCGGAATCGCTGGGGCCGTAATCGGGACCGGCCTCCAACAGCACCACGTCGCGGCCCTGCTCCGCTAGTCGGCCGGCAACCACGCAACCGGCGGACCCGGCGCCCACCACAACCACCTCGGCAGCGAATGTCCCTGCCATCACGGTCCTCCCATGGCACGGCGACCAAGCTCGGTCTGCGGGTCGGTCACGTCGCCGACGATATCGAAGTGGTGACGACCGGCACATTCGAACGCGACGACCGACAACCCACTCGCGACCAGGTGCGCGGCGTATGACCGGCTCTGCGCCTTGAACGCATCGGTCTCGTTGTCACCCCACGCCACCACGACCGCATGATTGGCGACGACTGGCAGCAGCTGCGGGCTCAGCTCCGCGGCCGCAGCTTCATCGAGATCGAGCGGATCGTTGATCGTGGTCTGCAGGAGCGGCCGGAGATCGAAGACGCCGCTGAGCAACACGGTGCGGTCGATGGAGAGCGCCGACGTTGACACCAGCGAGACCATCGCTGCGAGGTGTGCCCCGGCGGAATGACCAACGAGCACGACGCTTGCCGGCGAGACCGTGGCCGACAATACGGCCAACGCAGCCGCGCAGTCGCTCACCATTTGCGGCACCGTTCCCGCAGGGGCGATGGTGTACTCGATCGCCGCATACGACCACCCGCGAGCCAGCGCCGCTGGCGCCAGCGAGAGCGAGGCAGCCGCACTCAGCGCCTGCCAATTGCCACCGTGGATGAAGACCACCAACGGTGCCGACGCACCCTCGACCACCAAGATCGTGCCGTCGGGCAGCACCATCATCCGATCACCGAGCAACGCGCGAGCGGCATCGCTGCCCGCCTCGTACTCGGCCACGAACGGGCTCGCATCGCCACCGACTCGGGAGCTGGGTGAGTACTCGAGCTCCAGCTCCGACATCAGGGCGCGACCTGCAACGACCTGATGAACTCGACCACGGCTTGAATCTCCGCGTCGTTCAGCGAGTAGGCCGGCATCAGGCCATAGCGTGCGACCTGCTTTGCCGATGGGTCCCGAATCGACTCGGTCAGATACGCCTCGTCGGCTATCACGGTGCTGCCATCGGCCAGCCCGACCTCCGACCCGTAGAGGCCGCTCAACTTCGGCCCTGAACCACCTTCGCCATTGGGCCCGTGGCACGAAGCGCATCCAGCGTCGAGCGACTGCAGCCACCGACACCACTGCTGCCAGCCCGTTGCGAACACGATCATCTCGCAATGGTCGCACGTCACGCGCGAAGTGACCAATCTCCGTGCACAACATGGGCGACCGGTGCCATGCTGAACGCTCGTATCCGTCATGGCCACGTCGTCCACACCTCCCCTCGCGCAACCCGCTGCCGAGCGCCGCGCCGCCACCGTCGAATTGCTGCGCGCCCGCGGTGCGCTCGCGTGCCCAGACACCTTGCCGCTGGCCGCTCGCCGCGACGACCTGATGACGGCGATCCGCGATCACCAAGTGGTCATCGTCGCCGGCGAGACGGGCTCGGGTAAGAGCACTCAGTTACCCAAGTTGTGCCTCGATCTGGGACGCGGTGTGAACGGCCTCATCGGGCACACACAGCCGCGCCGAATGGCTGCACGCACCATCGCCGAACGTGTGGCCGAGGAGTTGGGAACCGACCTGGGCACCACCGTTGGCTACACGGTTCGCTTCACCGACACCGTCGGCGAGCAGACGTTGGTGAAGGTGATGACCGACGGCATCTTGTTGGCCGAGATCCAACGCGACCGAATGTTGCGTCGCTACGACACACTGATCATCGACGAGGCCCACGAGCGAAGTCTGAACATCGACTTCCTGCTCGGGTACCTCGCACAGCTGCTGCCGAAACGACCCGACCTGAAGCTGATCGTCACGTCGGCAACCATCGACACCCAACGGTTCAGCGAGCACTTCGCGCAGCTCGACGACTCACCGGCGCCGATCATCGAAGTCAGTGGCCGCACATTCCCCGTCGAGGTTCGGTATCGGCCGTTCGGTGCACGCGAGGACGACCCGGACGACGACCGCGACCAGGTGCAGGCCATCGTCGATGCGGTCGACGAACTGGCGCACGAGGGCGACGGCGATGTGCTGGTCTTCCTCTCCGGCGAGCGCGAGATCCACGACACCGCCGACGCACTGCGCCGCCACTTCACCGAGTCGGCACGCAGCTCACGCGGCGGCCCCGCCGACGTACTGCCGCTGTACGCACGGCTGTCCGCCGTCGAACAACATCGCATCTGGCAGCCCCATCGCGGGCGCAGGGTCATTCTGTCCACCAACGTGGCAGAGACCTCGCTCACCGTCCCGGGCGTGCGTTATGTGGTCGACGCCGGCGCCGCTCGTATGTCGCGCTACAGCCACCGGTTGAAGGTGCAGCGGCTACCCATCGAAGAGGTCTCGCAGGCGTCGGCCAACCAGCGCGCCGGCCGTTGCGGCCGTGTCGCCCCGGGCGTCTGCATTCGCCTCTACGACGAAGCCGGCTTCGGCGACCGACCCGAGTTCACCGAGCCCGAGATCCTGCGCACCAACCTCGCGTCGGTGATCCTGCAGATGACGGCCTTGGGCCTTGGCGACGTCAGCGCCTTCCCCTTCCTCGACCCGCCCGACTCGCGCTCGGTGCGCGATGGCTACGGGCTGCTCGAAGAGTTGGGCGCCATCGAGCCGCTGCCCGAGACGAAGCACGCGAACGACAAACGTGCCGTCGACCGCCGGCTGACGCCGCTGGGAAAGCGACTTGCGCGGCTACCCATCGACCCCCGCCTGGGCAGGATGGTGTTGGAGGCCGAGCGTCACGGCTGTGTGCGCGAGGTGATGATCATCACCGCCGTGCTGAGCATCCAGGACCCCCGGGAACGGCCCACCGAGCACCGCGCCGCCGCCGACGAACTGCACCGCCGTTTCCAGGTTGCGAGCAGCGATTTCCTCTCGCTGGTCAAGCTGTGGGACTACCTGCGCGAGCAGCAGCAGGCGCTCAGCAGCAGCCAGTTCCGCAAGCTGTGTCGCACCGAGTACCTCAACTACCTGCGGGTTCGCGAGTGGCAAGACCTCTTCAGCCAGCTGCGCCAGGTTGCCGGTCAGATCGGCATCCGCCAGGGCAGCACGGCCGGCCACCCGGACCGCGTGCACCAGGCGTTGCTCTCGGGTCTACTCAGCCACCTGGGTATGCGCGACGGCACCGCGCGCGAGTACAAGGGTGCACACGGCTCGAAGTTCGCCATCGGCAACGGGTCGGCACTGTCCAAGGCGCTGCCGAAGTGGATCATCGCCGGCGAACTGGTGGAGACCAATCGCCTGTGGGGCCGAGTCGTCGCCTCCGTGCAGCCTGAATGGGCTGAGGAGCTCGGCGAGCATCTAGCCCGCCATAGCTACGGCGAGCCGTCGTGGGACGCTCGCCGCGGCGCGGCCGTGTGCAGCGAGCGGGTGTCGCTCTTCGGTTTGCCGATCGTGAGCAATCGCACCATCGGCTACGACCGCATCAACCGCGCCGCCGCCCGCGACATCTTCATTCGCTGTGCCATGGTCGAGGGCGACTGGGAACAGGGTGCGGGTAATCGAAAGTTCTGGGAACGCAATCAGCGCTTTCTCGGCGACCTGAAGGGCTGGGGCGAACGAGTCCGCCGCGTCGACCTCGTCGATGAGGAAGCCGTCTTCACGTTCTACGACCGCCGGCTGGGCCCCGACGTCGTCAGCACTCGGCATTTCGACCGTTGGTGGAAGCTCGCACGGGCCGGGCAGCCCGAGCTGCTGACCATGCGGCTGGAAGACTTCGTTGGCGAGGACAACGCCGCCAGCGTGCACGATTTTCCCACGGTGTGGCACCACCAGATAGATGGCCACGACGCGATGGCGTTGGCCGTTACCTACCGCTTCGAACCGGGCGCCAGCGACGACGGCGCCACCGTGCACGTGCCGCTGGCCGCGCTCAACCAGGTGGAGCCGACCGGCTTCGATTGGAACGTGCCCGGCCTGCGCCCCGACCTGGTCGCGGCGATGCTGCGCGTGCTGCCCAAGGAATACCGGCGCGAGCTGGTACCGATGAACGAAGTCAGCGACAAGGTAACTGCCTCGCTCGGCACACCGGCCGCGTGGGAAGACGGCACCGCGCTGGCCGCTGCGCTCTCAACGGTGGTCAACGACATCGCCGGGGTCGCTGTGCCACCGCACGCCTTCGACGTATCGCTGGTGCCCGCGCACCTGCGTATCGGTTTCTCCATCGACGACGAGCACGGCACACCCGTGGCCATCGGCAAGGACATCGTCGCGCTGCGCAAACTGGTCGCACCGCGCGTTCGTGCCGCGGTCGCTCGCGAGTCGCCGATCGAGGAGCGCAAGGGCATCACGACGTGGGACTTCGGAGACCTGCCGACGGAAGTCTCCACGAGGCGCGCTGGCGTGTCGGTACGCGGCTATCCGGCGCTGCTCGACGACGGCGACAGCGTCAGCATCCGTGTCTTCACCAAGCCATCGCTGCAGACGAAGGTGATGCGCGCCGGGGTGCGCCGCCTGTTGCTACTGGCGGTGCCGGTCGGCAAGCGCGCCGTCGAGCAGTACCTCACCAACTCGGCCAAGCTGGCGCTTGCGCGCAGCCAGATTTCCCTCGTCGCACTCACAGCCGACTGTGTCATGGCCGCCACCGACGACGTCATCGAACGGCACGGTGGGGTCGTGTTCA
>Ga0335394_10001559_pt1 | contig 25814 bp, 23 predicted proteins | sample MAT03_FD_205741 | JGI IMG/M metagenome (GOLD analysis project Ga0335394, IMG submission 205741) | Freshwater microbial communities from Lake Fryxell liftoff mats and glacier meltwater in Antarctica - MAT-03 (spades assembly) (version 2) ...
ATGAAAACCTTGTTCTCCACCGGAGGCACCCGTTCAGAATTGGAACGACCGCGAAGGAATTCTGATGCCCGCATGTACGAGGTGGCGTTCACAGTGGACAGGAACATGTAACCACCACTTGGCAAGGCATCATACAACTTCCGCATGAGGATGTATGGCGAGAACCGGAAGTGCGCGATGCAATGCGTCAGAATGAAACAGTCCACAGGTTCCTCGATCACGGAGAGGTCGCCGGTGAAGAATTCCTGGAGGTAGATCCGGATCCCCATTTCCTTGGCCCAGGCCATGTTCACTGCCTGTGCCCACGGTGCTTCCACCGCAACGGACTTCACCCCACGTGAATTCAATTCACGGGATAAAAGGCCGTTCTCTCCGGGGCCGAGCTCGCAGTACATCTTCGCGTTCAATGCTACAATGTCGTCGACACTGTTCCTGATGCGCCGCTTTTCGTATTCCAACTCCGTCATGATCCCGCGAATGTAGATGCTGATCCGCCTTCCTGATCCCGGTGGATCGCCGTTCCTTTGCGACCCCAACGGAAAAGACCCCAATGCGCATCTCCTGGAACTGGTCTTGAGTTACGATTACAGTTATTTTTGACCTGGGTCATGCAGGAATGAAAGTCCCGAAGACAGGATCCCTACACTGACATAGAGGCATTTAAACAGCATCCATTCCAATGCACATCATGAACCGTAGACCGTGGACAGTACTGCCTTTTGTGCTTTTGGTGCTTCTTTCCCCGGAGAGTTCAGCACAATGGGTCGTCGCGGACAGTAGCGGCGATGTCCTTGTAAACATGGTAACGGCCCGGGGCAATGGAGGGTATATGGCCAGTAGCGCTCCGTGGTACACTAGCTCCAATGGAGGCGCCAACTGGTTGAGCTTCACACCACAATTGGTCTTCGGGCAGTTCCCTTTGGTCGGTATCTGGCGCGATGCGCATTTCCCGGATCTTGCGAACGGCATTGTTGCAGGTGGGTCCAATTTCGATGATGCTTACTCGATCAGGCGATCGGACGATGGCGGCCTCACATGGAGTTCTGCATACGAGAGTGGGTCCGGGACATGGCCGAAGAACTTCTACGATATCGACTTCCCTTCACCGACCTATGGCTACGCAGTTGGCACTAATGGCCGGTTCGTAAGAACGTCCGATGGTGGTGCAACATGGACCACCCAGAATTCGGGTACTTTTCAGGAATTGCGCTCGGTGCATTTCTGTACCACCAACACGGGTGTGATAGCCGGGCAGAGCGTATTGAAACGAACGGTGAGCGCTGGCGTTACTTGGACCGATGAGCAGACTGTGAATGGTCGTTTCGTGCTAGGTGGTAGTGGGAATGATGTGGTGGCTTGCGGCCCTGCCGTGGTCATGGTATCCACGGATGCCGGGGCTACTTGGGTGACCCGCACGAGCCCGGCGACGCTCGTGAGGACCGTACACGTTTTCAATGCTTCTGAGTTCGTGGTTTTGGATGAGCTCACGAGCAAGGTTTACATCACACATTCGGGTGGCCAGTATTGGGAGGAGCTGATCTTTCCGATACAGGATGCGTTGTTGAATGATGTGTATTTCCTCACTCCTGACAGCGGTTGCGTGGTGGGCCGTGCGGGCATCCAGACGTCGTTGATCATGACCACCTTTTCCGGAGCAGGCATCGGTGTTCCAGTAGTGAACATTACAGCAGAGAGTGAGGCCATTTGCGGCGAGACCAGCTATACGCTGCATGCTACCGGTGCCGATCCGACATGGTCGCTCACTTGGTATCGCAACGGTGTGGTCATCGGTACAGGACCCGATGTGCAGGTGACCTTCTATGCACCAACCGGAAATACCGGGATCGTGCTTCAGGCGGATAATAGCACGAATACAGGTTCGCGGAACTGGCTAGGGCCGGTGTTGGTGGATATTCCATTCACCTTGGATGCCGGACCCGATCAACTGTTGTGTGCTGGTGGAGCCACCGGTCTTGGCGTGGACATCCCACAGAATGCAACAGTGCTTTGGTCTCCGGCAACAGGGCTCAACTACACCACCATCAGACAGCCTACTGTTTCCGGATTGACAGGCCCGGTAACCTATACCGCAACGGTGACCTCCGGGATCTGCATATTGACCGATGAAGTATTCATCGATGTGGCGCCGCCCATTGCCGAAGAGAACTGGATACCGATCTACACGGCGTGGGAATTCGGCGTGTATGACTTCGTGGATGACCTGCACGGGTTCGTGGCGAGCGATCCCGGAGAGATCGCACGCACAAGCGATGGAGGGAATACGTGGACCACGAGGACGGTGACCAGTTCGACCACCTTCCTTAAAATGGTGGATGCCTATTACGGGTACCGAACTGCCGCAGGTCTTCTGTACCGAACGACCGATGGGTGGAATACCGAGACGCAGGTCCCCAGCACTTCCTTCGCGAATTGCACCGGTGCCCGATATGCGTACCCCAAGAACCGGGATACCATTATCGTCTATTGCGAACCGCTGTTGAATGATGGCGCGTTCTATCGTTCCGTGGATCAAGGTTACAGTTGGGAACAAGTGTACAACTACATATCGCCGATCAACGACATCGAATTCCTGCCCGGTAATGTTGTTCTTGCTGGTGGTGGTAACGGCGTGAATGGTCGTCTTCACCGGTCCACGGATAACGGCCTTACTTGGGGCCTGGTCCCGATCCTGCCTGAGATCTTCGAGATCGCGGATATCCAAGCGGTGGTGGATGGCGCGGTATATGCGATCTCTGCCAGCTACGTTCTACGGTCCTTTGATCTGGGGTTGCAGTGGGATACAACGTTCAAATACCCTTCGAATTCATTTCTTGCTGAGATCGGCTTTCAGCATCCCGATACCGGATTCGCCTATTTCAATTCTGGCGCGTTGTACCAAACGGTCAATGGAAGCGATTGTTGGCAGAGCATGGAGCCGAACCTCTCTCCAGTGCTCCGAGGGCTCAGCTCGGTGCCGGGTGCGGGCACGTTCATCCTCTCCTCGGAAGCCGAGGGCCGCATTCTTTACCGCAACCGCATGCCGCCGCCGGGCCTCGGATTCACACTGGTCGGTGATACGGTCTGCTTCGGCACAACTCCACCGATCTACAACAATTCGATCGGCTATGGCTCATTCGCGTGGTGGCTCGATGGGGTGTTGATAAGCACATCCGCCCAGTTGGGTGCATCGGTCCTGCAAAGTGTCCCCGCCGGTGATCACGAACTTCTACTGATCGGTGCGGCAGGTCAGAACACCGACTCTGCGTCGCATGCTTTCCATGTGCAGGACCCGACGGTGGTGCCGGAGCTTAGTTTGTTGATGGATGATTGTTGGGACTCCATGATGGTTTTGATCAACGCGGAAACCTCCGTGCCGGTCCTTGGGTTCCAGTGGTATACTGTGGGTGGCGGTGGCAACTACTGGCCGCTCTACGATGGCGGATCTCTTTTGTCGATCACTGCATCGGCCAATCCCGATGTTTATGTCGCGCGAGCCATCACGTTTTCCGGTTGCATCGGCCCGTATTCGGATCCCATCTCTATTCCGGTCCTTCCCCTCGTTAACATGCCGAACGGTCCGAGCAGTGTTTGCCTCGCGGATGATCCGGTTGTATCGACCTTTTCCACGACAACGGCAACTTCCGTAGTGATCGACTACCAATGGGATCTTGTTCCTCCGCAGGCGGGAATAGTTTTACCGAATGGAACGTCGTGTACAGTACAGTGGGACCCGACCTTTAGCGGCCAAGCAACCGTGCGCTGTAGCGGTGTGGATACCTGTGGTGCGGGTCCGTATGCAGTTCACAACCTCACCGTCAATATCACACCGACCTTCACGCAGCAGCCTCTTCCAGTGTTCGTTGATGAAGGGTTCCCGTTCACCCTGCAGGTCGTGACCAACGCTCCTGAGCCGAATTCGACATGGTACCGGAATGGCGCATGGGTCGCGAGCACCAGCTACACGTATTCGGTTGTGCAAGCATCCTTGGCGGATGGTGGCTATTACCATTGGACAGGATGGTCCGGCATTACATGTGGGACGACATCTTCGGACACTGTGTTGGTGACCATAGTTCCTTCCACCGGCATCGATGCCAGCGCTGGTCGGAACATTGATGCATTGCGTGCAAGACCGGTACCGTTCAATGGAACGCTCACCCTTGAAGTACCCGAGCTGGTATCTTCTGCACGTCTTTGGATCACGGATGCTATTGGCCGAAGAGTGATGGAGTGGCCCATGCAGGCTGCACCTGCGCATACTGGGACGCTGGACCTCCACCTGCTTGAAACGGGGGTCTATCATGTACACCTGGTTGGATCTTCAGGCCGCTGGTCCATTCCGATCATCAAGGCGCATTGAGGAAGACGAAATGCCCATTCTTGTTCGACTTGGCAACTATCCGCTTTTGTTGAACCGAAATTGAAGAGTACCGGATCAGCAAGTTCCGAAGGTCGGACTTCTTGTATCTATCCAGGCTATCCACTTGCGAAACTTGCAGTCTCGAAAGCTGGATCCTAAGGATGTGTAGATGTCTTAATTGCTGAGTTGATCGCGAAATTGTGGATACGGATGGGTGAGGGGTCTTCGGTCTACAATTACACTTGTTACCGTCGGCCAAAACACGGGTCAAGGCCAATGGTATCTTCGCGCCTCAACTCACACAATGCGCATCTCTTGGAACTGGCTGAGCCGCTACATCGATACGGACCTAACTCCCCAACAAGCGGCGGAGATCCTTACCAGTACCGGGTTGGAGGTTGAAAGCACGGAGGCCTTCGAGCCGATCAAGGGCATGCTCGCCGGGGTCGTTGTGGGCCATGTGCTCGAGTGTGCCAAACACCCCGATGCCGACCGATTGAGCATTTGCAAGGTGGACCTTGGTGATGGCGGTCCTGTACAGATCGTATGTGGTGCATCGAACGTCGCTTTAGGTCAAAAGGTGATGGTCGCCACCGTGGGCACCACCCTCCACATGACCGATGGTGGGTCATTGGTGATCAAGAAAAGCAAGATCCGAGGCGAAGAGAGCATGGGCATGATCTGCGCGGAAGATGAATTGGGACTTGGACAAAGCCATGCAGGGATCATGGTGTTGGGTGCCGATACAGCGACCGGTTCGACTGCAGCGGAATACTTGGGATTGAAGGGTGACCATATCCTGGAGATCGGACTTACACCGAACCGGAACGATGCCATGGGACACATTGGTGTTGCCCGGGACCTCGTTGCTGCCGTTCGCTATCGAACAGGTGGAGCAGTGGAATTGAAATGGCCTTCGGTCGAAGGGTTCGCCAAGGACGGTGATGGCGTTGCCGTGAAGGTTGAAGTGGCTGATCCCGTTGGTTGCCCGCGCTATGCCGGGGTTACGCTGGCGAATGTCAAAGTGGGTCCTTCACCTGCTTGGATGCAGGAAGCACTGATCGCCATTGGCCTGAAGGCGATCAACAATGTGGTGGATGTGACCAACTACGTGCAGCATGAATTGGGTCAACCCTTGCATGCGTTCGATGCCGATCGTTTGAATGGTGGGACGATCATTGTGCGCAAAGCAAATCCGAATGAAGCGTTCACCACCTTGGATGGAACAGTTCGCCGCCTGAACGATCAGGACCTTGTGATCGCCGATGCCGAAGCTCCCGTTTGCATCGCAGGGGTCTATGGCGGTGCGGCAAGCGGCGTTTCCGAGAACACGAAGCGTGTCTTTTTGGAGAGTGCTTATTTCGATCCCACTACCATTCGGCGCACGGCACGGAGGCATGGGCTCAGCACCGATGCGTCGTTCCGTTTTGAACGGGGCGTTGATCCGGACAGGACCGTGTACGCGTTGAAGCGAGCGGCGATTTTGCTGAAGGAATTGGCAGGGGCAACAGTGGTCGGCGATGTGACCGATCTGGATGCACGTCAACCCAATGATCACGCGATCGACCTGCGTTTTGCGGCGTGTGATGCACTTACCGGGATCCAGATCCCACATGAACGGATCGTGCATGCGTTGGAGTTGCTCGGCATCGTTGTTGTAAAGCGCGACCCCGAAGGTGTAGTGCTTAAAGCTCCCGGATACCGTGCGGACGTCCTTCGACCAGCGGATGTGATCGAGGAGGTGCTGCGGATCCATGGCTTCGATCAAGTACCGTTGCCGGAACGACTGATGTGCCCGCCGGTATTGAGCGGATCGCTTACATCGGAAGGCATGTCCCAACGCTTGGGAGCACACTTGGTGGCACGTGGTTTCCGAGAGATCATGACACCATCCTTGACCAATGGCGAACGTGCCGAGAAAGGTGGTGCCACCGAATTGGTGCGACTTGCCAATCCCTTAAGCGCTGAACTGGATGTACTACGACCCACGCTGCTGTCCGGCGCGTTGCAGTCCATGGCACACAACATCAATCGGCAGCAACGTGACCTGCGTTTCTTCGAACAAGGTCGGATCTATTCCACCGGAACAAAGGGGACTGAGGAAACAAATACACTGGCACTTTCCATCACGGGTCGTCGCTGGCGCGAACGTTGGCGTAGTGCGGATCGTAAAGTCGAATTAGCCGATGTGAAGGAAGAAGTGGAAGCGCTGTTGGAGCGGATGGGGATCAATGCATTAGCGGGTTGGACGTCGGTGGATCATCCCTTGTTCACGAATGCCTTCACCCTGCAACTGAACGGGCGCACTGCTGGTATTTTGGGTGACGTGACCAAAGCGCAATGCAAATTGCACGACGTGGCGCAACCGGTCTTCTACGCTGAGCTTTACACTACCGTGCTGTTGGAGCTGTGCCGGAAACAGCGGGTCAGCTTCAGCGAGTTCTCCAAATTCCCGACAGTACGCCGCGATCTGAGCTTGCTCCTGAATGCCGAGGTGAAGTTCGAAGAACTGCGGCAAACGGCGTTCAAGGCTGAGCGAAAATTGCTCCGCGACGTGGACCTCTTCGATGTCTACGAAGGAGATGCACTACCCAACGGGAAGAAGAGCTATGCCATAAGCCTACTGATGCAAGACCCGGACAAGACGTTGACGGACGATGTAGTGGAGAAGGCCATGGGGAGGATCCGTGAAGCATTGCTTTCCGCTGGTGCGGAGGTCCGCTCCTGATCAACGAACTGTCCATCGGTCCACGGTGGCCAGGGCGGCGGCTTTGCCTTTTACACCTACCAGTTCGGCACCGTCTTCCGGGTCGTAGTTCAATAGCCAGGTCACAAGGATGTCCTGTGCGGCTTGCGGCAGTTCCGTTATGTCGTCCGCATCCACCGTGCGTAGGGAGGGATCAACGGGCAATGCGATCAGTTTGTCGTCGCGTTCGCCGGCATCGAGCAATTCAATAATGCCGATGGGCACTACTTCCAGCACGGTGCCACTGGGCAAAGCGCCGCAGAGCACGAACACATCCACGGCATCGCCATCGCCCCCTTCGTCCTTGTCCATTTTGGTGCCCGGTATGAAACCGTAATTGGCCGGGTATGGCAGGAAGGTGATGCGGCGTGGAACACCATTGCGTAGATCGATGGGGAAGGTGTTCGTTGCCGGATCGTATTGACGCTTGTCCACGCTACCGGCGGGGATCTCGATCACGGCGCATAGCACACCTTCGCGCACAACGGGCTGTAGTGTTTCGAAGTTGGTCATGGTCTGGGTACACGCAAAGGTGAGGCAAAAGGCCGCGAGAATTCCGTTCCGCATTTCTGGTGCAGGTTCTGGGAAAGATGTTGAGGGCGGTGGTCCACACGGAGGCACAGGGCCATGTAGGATACACCCTTCAACTAACGCAAGAGATAGCTCAAACTGAGCACCCCGCCATGCGCTGTTGACTTCCGTGAAAGATCACCGGACCCCAACGTGTTGAACAATTGGCCACGCACCATCGGCTCTACACCAATGGACCACGCCGCGTTGAACCGGTAACGTACATAGGCCCGGGCTGTCCAACCAAATACCACTTCGCGGAACGGTTGATCGTTCAGCGCGGTATAGCCTTCACCATTGCTGTTCGGCAAGGAGCCCTTCCGGCCGGTGAGCAAGCCTACTGTGGGACCGCCGCGTACACCGAAATTCCAACGACCTTGCACCAAATGGGCATCGAGCAACAACGGTACCTCGACGTAGCTCACTTTGTTCCTTATGCTTCGCGCATCGCGGATCCGTGCCGTTGTGGTAGTGCTGTCCGTGCCTTGCGTCAACACATTCACCGTGGTCGATATGGACTGGCCCGTGTAGTAGGTCTGCCCGTTCTGCTGAATGGTGTCCGTGATGAAAAGGATAGTGGTGTCGATCGGGTTGAGGTACCAGAAATTCCGAAGACCCAGCGTATTCCGATCTTTCGCAGAAATATCGATCTGTTCGCTGTAGGTGCTGTAATGCACGCCGGTGCCTATGCCGAAATTCCTTCCCATGTGTACCAATTCCAATCCTGCGTTCGCGGTCCATTGTTTTTGGACCCCACCATTCCACTCTTCGCTGTTCGCACCGGAATAGCGTGTGGTGTTGTTCATGGCACCGCCCAGAAGGCTCAGCTGCCATGGCGAGCGGGCGGTGATCAGTGGTGTGATCGAGAGTGGTTCAGGTGCCACAGCGGTCGTGTCGTTCACTGTTGGTTCCACATGTGTTTCTTGTTCCGTTGATGAAGTGTCCCTCGTCGGTATTGTTGCGCTGTTGACCGGATCAGCGAATGGTTCTGGATCACCGGGCATACCCTGCGGGACGGTGGTCGTGGCCAAGTCCATACCATCTGTTGTGTTCGGCGGATCCACATTCTTTGCTGCCGTGCCACTTTCATTCTTGGCGGGTTGGTCCGGTGCGGTAGTTGCGGCTATTTCAATTCCCTCCGGTGAAGGCATTTCTCCGACTTGCACAGCATTTGTAGCTGAAGTTTCATTGATCATGTGATCGGTCCCATCTTCGTCACCCTTGGACACACCTGGAGTTTCGCTTGCATCCGTGATCACATCGGCGATGGTCGTTCCTTCGTTGGTTCCACCTGTGTTCACGCGGTTTCCTTCAACCTCTACAGGTAAGGTCGGTTCGTTCGTGTCCGTGTTTACAGAAGTCCCATCCGCAGTTGTTGATGGGCTGTTCGGAGAAGGGATGTTGTTCCTTTCCGCAGGAGATGTTGATCCTTGTGTTCCATTATCAAATTGGGCTTTGTTCGAGGGTGAGGAGTTACTCGCGACGATCGCCAACGCTTCAGGCTTTTCGGTCTCAGGTGATGTTCCTACAGAAGGTCCATGTTGATCAGGTGTGACCGCCGTTGTACGATCCACTTCCTGTTGCGAGGTGAGTGAATTAGCACTCGCATTTTCACTCTGCGGTTGCTCACTTTTCGCGGGTTGCGTTATAGCTGGTGCCTCGGTTGCGGTCGTGTGCTCCACAGTTGTGGCGGCAACCGCGGATCCTCCTTTTTCCTCCGTATTACGATCGGAGGTCTTCCAAACCCCAACGCCAAGGATAGCCAACAAGGCCGCACCACCCAGCCATTTTGCAAGTCGACCGAATGCGCCGCCCCGCCCGCTATTGCCGGTTTTCAGCAAACCTTGCATTGCGGTCCAGTCGCCCTCCTCGAAAGGGATGTTCCGCCCTTCCAATTTCTGGCGTGCCAGCTCGTCGAATTCGTTCTCGTGCTTCATTGATACGCGGTTTTTGCGGCACACTTGCCCGCGAGCTGGGCTATGCAACGCTGTAATACGTGTCGGGCATGCGATACGTGCCACTTGGATGTGCCGGTGCTGATCCCCAGCATGTCCCCGATCTCGGCATGCGAAAAGCCATCGACGATGAACAGGTTGAAGACCTTGCGCGACATATCCGGCACGCGGTCCAACAACTGAGCGAAGGCCTCGGATTCCATTTGGCGCAGATAATCGTTCACTTCGACCGCTGGACTTTCATCAACTGACGTTTCCATGGTCTCTTGTGCTTTTCGTTCCTTGTTCTTTCGGTACGTGTCGATCATGGTATTGATCATGATGCGCCGCACCCACAACTCGAAGGGTACCTCAGCACGGCGCTTGTCCAAGTTGGTCAAGACCTTCAAAAAGCCTTGGTTCATGCCCGCCACGGCATCTTGTTCATTCCGTTCGTAACGCGTGCAGACCGACATCATAAGCCCATGCAGCAGCCGGTACAGTTCGTACTGCGCCTTGGGTTCCTCCCGTTGACAGCGGGCTATGAGGGCTTCACTCACCATTTGCGATGTGCCGAAGGGCCTCTGCACGCGCAAAGGCCCTCCGGAAGGTACATCGATCCGATCTAGTTCTTCACGAAACGGCGGCTTATCACATTGTTATCATCACTGATGCGCAACAGGTACATGCCGCTTTCCAAGTCATTCACCGGCAGGTTGAAACGGTTGTTGCCTTTCGCGATCGCATTGCTGGTGCTCTTCACCACACGACCATTCAGGTCAATTACGCTTAGTTGCAAACGGCTACCGCGTGCGCTCAGCAGCGAAAGGTTGATCGCATCGTTCACCGGGTTGGGCCACAGCTCAAGTGCATTCAAGTTCTCCTGCTCATCGATCGCAGTGGGCTGTTGTTGCAACACGTTGATCGTGAAGCCCGATCGGTTGTTGTTCGGTGTACCGGCAAAACCGTTGTAGATCCCGTTCGCATCCACGGAAACGCTATCGCAATAGGTGGCAGTGCAGTTCGATGCATCGCTCATCGTAAGGCATAACGTGTAGGGGCCACCACTTGCGTAGAAGTGTGTCGGATAGGGGTCCGTCGATGAAGTGCCATCCCCGAAATTCCAGAGGAACTGGTAGGGGCCTGTTCCAGCACTGAGGTTCCAGATCCATACTTCGTTCGGGATCGGTTCAGGTCCAGATGCCGTACTATCGTATGCTTGGATGACCCAGAAACCAGCGTTGCAGACGGTGGTGGAAGAGTCCGGGATGCATGTGCAAGCGATGTCCCATGTTCCGATCTCGTTGTTGGGAAGGGTGCAGGGAGTGCCAGATACGTTTGGCCCGTTCACCAAACCGAGGCAGTCAACATTTGATGAGTCGATGCCAGTGCAAACACAGTTCATGTCGAGAATGTCATTACCGGTCAAAGGGTTCCCGTCATCGCAGGCAGAGCCGACAGTACCGAAAACGAATAGGCACTGATCGTTGCCGTTGTTCACATAGCCGATCGGTTGTATACAGGATACCAGGGTGATGTTAGGGTCGCCCAAGCCGTCACCGTCAGCATCGTCGTACCATGTGGTCGAGCCGCTGATGGTCACACTGGCCACGGCATTTTGGCAAGGTGCGTTCCCCGCTACAGTGTAAGTGAATACGCCAAGGGTGTCCACGGCCGGGTCATAGAAAGAAGAATGAAGCGCACCAGCGTGGGTCCATGTTCCACCGGTATCCGGAGAACCACCGAGTAATGAGATCAACGCAACAGGCGAGTTGGCCCCACAGAGCGTAGTGTCCGACGATATACCTGCATCCGGGGTCGGGGTTACAGTGACCTGGACTTCGGCTCCTGCGGTACCGCAGGCATTGGTAACCGTTACTTGGTACGTTCCGGATGAGAAATCGTGGCAGTACACGTTTTGCGAAGTGTTGTTCGGAATGAAGGTTCCAGGACCGCTCCAACTATAGGTAGAGGGACCTGTGCCCGTCGTGCTCGCCTGCAGGATGAGGCTATCGTTGGAGCAGATCGCCAGAAAACCCGAAGGTGATGTTAGGACAGGAGGTTCGCAGATCGTTCCTGCACAGATACAGTTTGCCGACCAAGTGTCGTTGGTGGTGACCGGGTTGCTATCGTCGCATGGGGTGCCAGGCAATGCGGTTCCCCCAGGTACATCTTCACAGTCCCACTGACTGTTGTTGCCCATAACGCAGGTGGTGAAGGTGAGCACACTGGCTGGCGGACCGGCCGTGAACTCATAGATGCGGTAGATGTATGCCTGCCCCGGAATGGTCGAGAACGTGACCACCTCAAGACCTCCATCAAAAGTATCGTCAGAGCAGCCGATGGAGCCTAGCGCATCGCAGCTATCCATGAAAACTTCGAGAACCACGTCCAGATCAACATCGCCGTTCACCTGAATGACCGAGGTAGTTCCGGACGCGTAGAAACGGTACCATACGTCATTCGCGAGCGATGAGACGAATCCAGCACAATTGATCGGGGGTAGCGTTTCGGTGGCGTTGGCAAGGTTGCCAGAAACAGACACGCACGAAGTGTCCAATGTTATCAATGTCCCGTTGAAGCACTCATCATTTATAGGGCCCGATCCCCCATTGCAGGACAGATCGAGCATAACGGTATCCAAATCCATGTTCCACGCGCCTGTAACATCATTCCACGTCACGCCGCCATCGCAACTCGTCTGTACGCCAAAGGTCCCTGATGGCTCGACGGGGAAGAAAGTGAAGCTGTAAACACAATTCGCTCCGGTGTAGATCGTGGTGTCGATGGGTGGTGCCGTATTGGTGGTAAGACGAACCGGATAGGACACGCCGATGCAAGGGGAAACCGCGCCTGTCACGGTGACCGTGTTCTGCGCGTTGGCAGCCATTCCGAGGACAACGGCAATGTAGAGGGCGAGGGAGCGAAGCGGGGTTCTCATGGGGGTTGATCGTTCTGGTTTCAACTCCATACACGCAGATATCTTGACAATGGTTGGGTAAGCATCACGAAATATACGTTCCGAATGACAACGGTTAAGGCGAGAAAGGCCGCCCTGCTCAAGCAGGACGGCCTTTTCACAATAGATCGCAGCTGTTATTGCTTCACGAAACGTCGGCTAACGGTGTTCGTCCCATCACCGATCCGAATGACGTACATGCCATTCGTCAGCGCTTCCACTGGCACCGTTACAAGGTTCTTTCCAGCGCCTACCGGATCGGAAATTGAGAATACAACACGACCGTTCAGGTCAAGGATACTTACTTGCACCCGGCTGCTGTGCGTGCTTTGGAGCGATAGGGTGATCGCATCGGAAACGGGATTCGGCCAGAGTTCCAATGAGCTCAGAGTTTCCTTCTCGTTGATCGCCGTGGGCAATTCGGACAATACGTTCAAGGTGAAGCCCGAACGTTCAATGTTGTTCGTATATGCGTGGTGGCCGCCATCTGCGATCATTCCTTCCAAGATCCCGTTCGCATCCAAGGAGATGGAATCGCAGAAGGTGCTTGTGCATGCCCCGCCGGTGATCATGGTAAGGCACAGTTCATACGGACCACCATTCGCATACACGTGGGTTGGGAATGCCTCTGTGGAAGTTGTTCCATCGCCGAAGTCCCAGGTATATGCTGGGGTTCCATTGCCCGTGCTCAGGTTCCAGACCCAGACCTCGTTCGGAATGGGCGTGCCGGATGTATCGCCATTGGCGTATGCCTGTACGACCCAGAAGCCCGCTTGGCAATTGTAGTAGAGCGAGTCAGGAATGCACGCACATGCGTAGTTCCATGTGCCCGGTACGTTCAAGGCCGGAGCGCTGCATGGAGTTCCAGGTGTATTCGGTCCATTCAAAATGCCCAGACAATCATAGGAATAAGTGGGGTTGATGTTCCCATCGGCGTCCACCAAAACACTGTCGCAGGTGGTGCTGGTGCAGCCATTGGCATCGGCCATGGTCATACAGATCTGATAGTTTCCCCCGGCTGCATAGGTGTGTACTACATCTTCCCCGATGCTCGTTTGGCCATCACCGAAATCATACAGGTAGGTATAGGGTGTTACTCCACCAGTGGTGCAATTATTCGTTGAAATGGTAAAAGGGACACCCGTGGAATCAACTTGGAAGCAAGCGTTGCAGGCGGTGATCTGTTGACCAACACACTGGCAATCCGAGTTCCAGATATCATTTGTCGTAGTGGGTTCGTTATCCTCGCATGGTGAGCCAGGCACCGCTGGACCGCCGGGTACACCCAAGCAGTCGGCATTTGGGCCACCGCAATCAAGGTCCACAACCACAAAGAGCGAGTCGAAGGTGTTCACGGCATAATTCCCGGTGGCGGTCTGCACGGCACCACCACATGGCGAGCTTACTTGGAACGCACCCACGGGGGAATCCATGTAAAGCGTGACCGCGTAAAAGCAATTCCCATTCAGCGGCATATCAATGTTCACGTTCGGCAGTGTGTTCTGCACCGTTTGGATATTTACAAAGCCGCCAGGTGTGCAGCCCGCAACGTTGCCCATTACGGTTACACTGTACGGAGGAAGTGGTTGGGCGAAGGCCAGCGTACCTAGAAGCACGGTGGCGGAAAGTAGGAGTGAGCGAAGTCGTATTTTCATGGTGGTCTTTATTTGGTCAAGTGAAGGTTTCAATCGCATACACGGATGAATGTGGTCAGGGGTTGGGTCGGGGGAGGAAAATGATCAGAAAGTCAATGTATCAAGATCGGAACTCGGCCTCACCCCCAGCCCCTCTCCAATGGAGAGGGGAGAATGCCACCAAGGAGCAATCAACTGATCGCCGTCTCGATCAGCGCATCTTCCGCCTCGTTCGGCAAGGTCACTTTCAATCCAGGCGTGCGCTTCATCTCCTGTTCAATGCTCCACACAGCGTTCGGATTGCGTGCCCAAGCGCGGCGTGCGATGCCGTTGTTCACGTCCCACAACAACATGCTCTTCAGTCGTCGGTCGCTATCCGCACTGCCGTCCAGCACCATACCGAAACCACCGTTGATCACCTCGCCCCAGCCCACGCCACCACCGTTGTGCAAACTGATCCACGTGGCACCACGGAAGGCATCGCCCACGAAATTCTGCACGGCCATGTCAGCGGTGAAACGGGAGCCATCGCGGATGTTGCTTGTCTCGCGATAAGGACTGTCCGTTCCGCTAACGTCATGGTGATCACGACCGAGCACGATGGGCGCAATGATCTCGCCGCTTTTGATGGCCTTGTTGAAGGCTTCGGCAATACGGATACGACCTTCGCTATCGGCATAGAGAATTCGCGCTTGGCTGCCAACGACCATCTTATTCTCGTGGGCGCTGCGGATCCAATGCAAGTTGTCCGCGATCTGTTGGCTGATCTTATCGGGTGCTTCCTTCAGCATGGCTTCCAGCACATCACCGGCAATGCGATCACTGGTGGCGAGATCCTTCGGATCACAACTGGTGCATACCCAACGGAACGGACCGAAGCCATGGTCGAAACACATCGGACCCATGATGTCCTCCACGTAGCTCGGGTACCGGAATTCGGCCCCCTCCCGACCTCCCCCGGAGGGGGAGGAGGAATGCGGCCTCACCCCTAGCCCCTCTCCGGTGGAGAGGGGGGCCGCCCAAACGTCTGCGTTCGCGCGACCTGCCTCCAGTAAGAAAGCGTTGCCGTAATCGAAGAAGTACATGCCTTGTTCGGCCAACTTGTTCACAGCGGAAACATGGCGGCGCAAGGTCTCTTGTACGCGCTTTTTGAAGGCATCTGGATCCTTCGTCATGAGCTCGTTGCTCTGCTCGTAACTCAGGTCCACCGGATAGTAACCACCGGCCCATGGGTTGTGCAAACTTGTCTGGTCACTGCCAAGGTCCACTTGGATGTTGCGTGCCGCAAGACGCTCCCATAGATCCACCACATTGCCGAGGAAGGCGATGCTATGCGCTTCACCTTTCTTCTGCCAAGCCTGTGCCGCATCGATGCATGCATCCACGTCGTCGATCACTTCATCCACCCAACCTTGGCTTTGGCGTTTATGCGCGGCGGTCGCATTCACTTCAGCACAGATCGTGACGACCCCTGCGATGTTGCCGGCCTTGGGCTGCGCGCCGCTCATTCCACCAAGGCCAGAGGTTACGAAGAGCCGCGCATTTCCTCCCTCTCCTTGGGATAGGGTCGGGGTGAGGTCGGGGGAGTTGGGGGGCAGCATGCGGCATGCGTTCAAGACCGTGATCGTGGTGCCGTGTACGATCCCTTGCGGACCGATGTACATGTAGCTGCCTGCGGTCATTTGCCCGTATTGCGTTACGCCCAGCGCGTTGAACTTTTCCCAATCGTCGGGCTTGCTGTAGTTCGGGATCATCATGCCGTTGGTGACCACCACGCGTGGAGCATCGGTGTGACTGGGGAAGAGGCCGAGCGGATGGCCACTGTACATCACCAAGGTCTGGTCATCGGCCATTTCCGAGAGGTACTTCATCGTGAGCCGATATTGCGCCCAGTTCTGGAACACCGCGCCGTTGCCGCCGTAAGTGATCAGCTCATGCGGGTGTTGCGCCACGGCCGGATCCAGGTTGTTCTGTATCATCAGCATGATGGCGGCAGCCTGCGTGCATTTCGCAGGGTAGTCCGTGATCGGACGAGCACGCATTTCGCCTTTGGGACGCAAGCGATACATGTAGATGCGACCGTGCTCCTTCAGCTCATGCGCGAACTCCGGGGCCAATGTCGCGTGCTGGCTTTTTGGGAAGTAGCGCAGGGCATTTCGTAATGCGAGCTTCTTCTCTTCCGGGCTAAGGATGTCCTTGCGTTTGGGCGCGTGGCTTACGGAATTGTCCAGCGGCTGCGCTTGCGGCAGGACATCTGGAATGCCTTCGCTGATGGACTGTTGGAAGAGGTCGAGGTCGGTAGGTGCCGTTGCGGTGCTCATTGCCGCGAAGTTCGGTACTTCGCTCGGATCAGCGCATGATCATGAAACGTTCGGCTGGCATGCCTTCGATCTTCAACAAATATGCGCCCGGCTGTAGTTGCTGAAGGTTGATGCGTTCGTTGGTGGCGGTGATCTTGTGGGTGGCAAGGATCCGGCCATGGAGGTCGAGGATGGCATAGGTAGTGGCGGGTGTGCCGGAGGATAGGAAGAGATGGTCGGAAGCAGGATTGGGAGTGATACGAGCAGGTTGCGAAATACCGCTCTCCGCGACAGACAACGCAATGATCTGATCGTCCGTATGGATGGTGCCGACCGTATCTCCATTCACTACAGAACCTTCCAACACATACCATTCGTTCCGTTCGAAATAGTCTCCACGAAGCCAATTCAATCCGGTCCCTTCGGTGTACAGAACACCGCACTCAGGGTCATTACAGTAGTTCTCGACACTGGTCGGAACAGGATCCGTCGCCGATAGTTGATCAAAAGACAAACTCATGAAGTGACCTTGTTCCCCACTGGATCCGGGCCAAGGGATGCGCTGACACGAAAGTGTGTACCGGCCCTGCGCGTCGATCCCATGCTGAGCAATGCAGGCAAGAGTGTCCTGTCCGGACCAAAGTGCCTGATCGGAATGACGAGATCTTACCAGCTGGCCCGGATACGAGAAGAGCAATTCAGCCCATGGTAATTCTGGAATGCCCGCTGTCCATGTGGGTCCGAAAGTGGTCTCATGTCCGTACGTGAATGTAGAGCCACTACCCGTGCTCTCCCAATTCCAGCGATGGTCGACCATGGTTCCGCTGAAGACCATGGCTACCGGAGCCGGATCGCCAGTGTCAACTGTGAACTTGTACCGCCTTCCGTGGCCTGATGTGGAGATGCCCCCGGTTCCAGCATCGCCAGTGCTGTACTCGACCACATCACCAGCTTGATAGGGGAACATCCCATCAAGGGACGGGATCAATGTCCCCACATCGGGTCCGTGCATCCCGATGAGTTCGTGATCATTCCACCTCAACACACCGTAGATCCCACTGATCACGATCGTGTTGCCATCGGAAAGGCCGATCACTTTACGCGGTACATCATCTCCGAAGACTTGTGCAATGTCCTCCGCCGAAATTGTAGCTGTGATGCCAGCCAGCGTATCAAAGACCCAGGTTTCGCCTAACCCAGCTTGCGGAAGAATGACCATGGAACCGGGATCGTGGAAATGCCAAACACTTGGTCCGAGATCCACCTTGCGCTGCATGAACTGCGGCTGGTTGAGCAGCAGGAAAAGCCCAGGAGCGGTACACGTATCACAGACCTTAGCAATGGGGTTCAACTCATACCGGAAACTATCAACCCCCAAGGTATCAATGTGCGTTACGAAGATCTGGTTGCTGATCGTGTCGGTGCCGTCGTTGCTGTAGTTGTACTTGTAGGCCGGGTTGATCAATGCCCAATCCTGTGCAAATGCCCCGAAGCCGATCGTTCCGAAGAGGAAAAGGAGGGAGCTGCGCATTGTTCTTTATTGGTAAAGATAGCACAGAACTGTTTTTCGCTGCTTAGCGTCAACGAATTCCTAAATATCTCATCGCTATTTCGACTTCTTCATCAACGGAGTGAGCAAACCATTGATCGCTCTGTACGGACGGATCTGCACGGAAATGCCTTCATGCTTCAGATCTGCGTGTTCATTGTAGGTTACCACAAGTGCTTTCTTCAAGCCGATCGCAAGGCATGCTTCAGTTAGCCCATCCAACTCGCGTTTCCGGGTTTCCGGGTCGTGCATGTCACAGCTACTGCGGATCTATGATCCGAGGGCTTGCCGCAACCCGGAGACAAGGTGCAGGTCCGGATCACAGATCCGAACCAGGGGGGATCGTGGTTGTTCAAGCCATCAAAGCGTCCAGTTCCTTGAAGAACTTGGTTGAGTTCCTCCTGTTCTTCGCCCAGTCAGCGATCTGAAATGGATAAACACAAACAGATCCGAAATGAACCGTTTGCTGATCAATTAGCACTGTGCTGCGAACTGCAATGTTCTCCCCAAACGACCAAAGCGTCAAACCTGTGCTAGCGGAATAGCTTCTGAGGTCATCATTGGATCTAACGTTGTTGAATCCAGCGTTCATCAACGCCTTTCCAATACGCCCCTCTATACCTTCTGTGGATTTCGAATAAGCTCTCTCCGTGCTGTACTTACCTGTCAGAGCTTCTGGATCTTTCTTGAACTTTTTATAGGTGTAGAGGAAGACGAAAAGCATCACTGCGAGAATGGGCATCAGGTATTCAATCTTCCATTCCATGTTCCAAGGTTCACAACGAGATTTCAAATATAGTGCCCTCACTCCCGCGGATCTTCGACCCGTGGGCTTGCGGGCATGCTGTGATCCAACATAACCCTTAACCCACAGGCGTTATAACAGCCCACGCCAAGATCGCACCAAGCACGAAGGAAACCAACGCATAGAGCCGTAGAAAACGCACGGCCTGTGGTATGACCCACTGGGCGAAGCGCTGGTGCAGCGACCATGGCAGAAGCATCAACGTCGCGGACGTGATGATCAGGATCCACGCGAAGGTTTGGAACAGTTCCGGATAGCGCATCGCTTGGGCATGCGCGACGATCGCCATACCGGTCACAAGTCGGAGGATCTGTTCGGTGTAGTGCGCGCGTCGCGTGCTGGCGAAGCGATGCAGGAAGTGTGCAGCACTTGTCGGCCGTGCCACGCACCACCACGCGAAACCGATCAGCCACGCGGCAACGAGCAAGATGATAAGGCCGGACAGGAAGTGCATCAGTCACAAGGTTAGGTACTCCTTCGTTGGCGGTCTCCAGCACGTTCCAGCTGCGCGATCTACTTTTCCATCCAACACCATCGCCCATGTCAACCATCCGACCCCTAGCCGCCGCGTTGACCGTCGTCCTGAGCTTAAGCGCCGTTGCACAGCCGTTGCAGAAGCGTCTTCGGACCATGCTCGATCCCCTTTACCGATCGGATACCACCTGCGTGGGGATCGTAGTGCATGTGGAGGCTCCGGGTATCTCTTGGAGCGTAGCGAGCGGCAAGGCGATGAAAGGTGGTGAAGCGCTCGATCCTGAGGTCCCCTTCCTGATCGAGCAACAGCAAGACCTACGTGTCGGCCACCATATTGCGGCTGGTGGAAGAAGGGAAGCTCACGCTTGACCAAGCTGTGGGTCCGCTGCTTACGGAACGCACACGCACACTCTTCACCGGCGATGGCTATGACCTCGACGCGATCACCTTGACGCACCTGCTCTCGCATACCAGCGGCCTGGACAGCTACACCGAATACGGCTACATGGACAGCAGCACCGCGGACCCGAAGCACCGTTGGACGCGGGACGAACAACTGGTACGCACCGTGCGGGTGGGCACCAAATTGGCCGAACCGGGCGATCACTATTCCTATGCCGATGCGAACTAGCTGCTGTTCACCGAGGTGATCGAAGGCCGCATCGGCAAATCCTTCACTGCTACCATGCGCGAGCTGTTGCGCTATGATGCCAAGGGCTACACCCACACCTGGATGCCCACGTTGGAGCCGATGCCGACCAGCACCCAACCCCTGATCTACCAATACTGGGACAAGCAAGGCTGGGACAACCATGCCCTCAATATTTCCGTGGACCTCTATGGCGGCGGTGGCATCGCGTGTACCGCCAGCGATCTGGCCCGCTTCAACCGGACACCGGTAAGGTGGTGAAGGACCCCGCCGTGCTCCAACTGATCTACGCCGAAGTACACACCCAGGACAGCGTTCCGAGCAATTACTTACTAGGGTTGGAACGGCTGCCGGTCGATGGTGTGATGGCCCATGGGCATGGTGGCTTCTGGCGCACTGCGGCGCTCTACCTGCCCAGTTTGGACGCGGCAGTATCCATCAGCGTAACGGAGCGCGACCACCGTGCGCTGAAGAACCAGGTCTTGATCCCTGTCGTGGCGATGCTGGTTGAGGAGAGGCGCTGATGGAAGGGTGACTTGGCCGGGACCAGTTCGATCCGGATGGGCCATTTTTCCCGGTCCTCCTTGCGAAGGACATGCGTACCACCTCGGACAATATCTTGGTTCGTTTCGTGCAAATCCGCATTCTAATTGTGGATTTGCACGATATGTACCGAACGTTGTGATCCGGAACAAGCGCTTCCCGATGTCGCATGGATGCGCGCCGGTCCGCATTTCGGGGCACGGTTTGGACCTATTGCGGTCATGAACGGTGAACGGGACGGACATGCGAGAAGGACCAGAGCATATCGGGTCAATGAAATCGTGCAGATCCGCAATTGAAATGCTAATTTGCACCCATGATCGATCGCTCCGGATACCTCACGACCATCAGGACCGCGCTTAAACGGAACCCCGTGGTGATGTTGATGGGACCGCGCCAATGCGGGAAGACCAGCTTGGCCCGCCAGTTCCTGAGCGAAGATGCGCCCAACTACTTCGATCTGGAAAAGCCCTTGGTGGCGAAGCTGTTCGATGAACCCATGAACGCGTTGGAAAGACTGAGGGGCTTGGTCGTGCTGGATGAAGCCCAGCTGCAACCCAAGATCTTCCCTGTCCTGCGCGTGCTGGCGGACCGCAAAGGAACTCCCGCACGCTTCCTTGTCCTGGGCAGTGCATCGCCGGAATTGAGCAGACAGGCATCCGAATCGTTGGCCGGCCGGGTGGCGTTCATCGAGATCAAGGGCTTCTCCTTGGCCGAACTCGACAACGCTCCGGTGGACAGGCTCTGGTTGCGCGGAAGCTTCCCGCGTTCGTACTTGGCGCGCTCGCTGAACGAAAGCACACAGTGGCGCGAGAATTTCATCCTGTCCTTCGTGGAACGCGACCTGGCCAAGCTGGGCTTCGGTGTTTCGCCAAAGGCAATGGCCCGGTTCTGGACCATGATCTCGCACTACCATGGCCAGATCTGGAACGCCACGGAAGTGGCTGCATCCATGGGTTTCTCGCAGAGCTCTGCGCGCAACTACATCGATGCGCTGGAGCAGACCTTCATGATCCGGCGCCTACAACCGTACTACGCCAATGTAGGCAAACGGCTGGTGAAGACCCCCAAGCTGTACATCCGGGACAGCGGCTTGTTCCACGCTTTACAGAACATCCATACCATGCGCGATCTGGTCACCAATCCCAAACTCGGTGCGTCTTGGGAAGGCTTCGCATTGGAGGAAGTGCTCAGTGCCTTCAACCCAAGACAACCCTATTTCTACGCCGCACAGAGCGCCGCTGAACTGGACCTGTTCTTCCTGCACAAAAGCAAACGCATCGGAGTGGAATTCAAACGCGCCGATGCTCCCGCCATGACCAAGTCCATGCACGTGGCCATGGAAGACCTGAAGCTGCACAAACTCTACATCATCTATCCCGGAGATAGAAGGGCTACGCTCAACAAGAAAGTGGAATTGGTCCCGCTGGCGCAGGTGCATGAGTTGGGAGGGTAGGGGGCGTGGTCATGAACATTTTGGGTCGGTTCCTGAATTGTGAGAAGGTGGATGTGCCACCTTATTACAACAGATCACCAGATCACAAAGTATTCGTCCAGACCATTTCTTGATCAGCGGTCACGATCGCCGCGACGGGTCGGTCAAGGAGCGACAAAGTATTGGGCACGAAATAGGTTCGCATACAAGTGCTCGCAGCATCGCCCTTTGCCCGCGTGCTCTTTTCTCTAACTAGTCCCGCTCAATGATATAGGCCCCGAATCTTCCATGATGGGAGATCGAAATAGCCATGCTCGTATTCGTTGAGCTACACGATATGCGAGGAACTCCTTGGGCTGTTTTCTTAATGCGCAACTGCTCGTTCAAGACCGACCAACGGTCTGCACAGTGCTGCCTCAGTCGTTGACGGCAATAGGTTGAAGCATCTTTCACAGCGGGTATTGTGAAGCACTCTCCCATCAACAAAGGTTCTTTTCCGAGAACTGCTGTTGTGTAGAGTCTATCCTCTTCGCAAGTAGTATCTGTCTGAAAGGAATACCCTCCGATCCGAACTTGACCGGACCCATTCTCAGCGATGGAACACGCCATCTTTTTCGGATCGAAAAAGCGCTTTGGATGCAAACGCATATAGGCTTTGTAGCCACTTTCCTTCATGCTCCATAGGCGCCAAACGGTCCCGAACGGATCCTCGGCTCCATCGATCAGACGGTTCTCTGCGTCCGTGAATACCTTCTCCCGAAATCCTGGACGCTGCCAATTGCTTTGGATAGCCGCTAATTGAAGATCGATGACATCGTTACCGATCATCCCGGATCATTCAGTTGAATTTCTACTACGGGCATAGATCGCCGTACCGGGTCGGTGCCCGGCACAAGCTGCATGCGCTTCGCACACTTTCCTCTCGGCAGAATAGCTTAGGCTATTCCTTCTCGACGAAAGTGTTGCTGCCATTGCGATTTTCGCCCCATCCCTGCGGGAGGCAAGACTCGCAACGAACCCAACTGCATGATCCGGGATCATTCCTTCTCCGCCAATTTCCGTTCTATAACAGCTATAGCTGCTTTTACAGTGAGCATCTCCGCCATCGAATCATTGTCTATTATCACGTTGAATTCATCTTCTACATCAAGGATGACATCGACCAAGTTGGCTGAGTTGATCTTGAGGTCCTTCACAAGATCGGTCTCTTCCGTGAGATCTTCAAACGCTTGATCATCTTGTATGTAAGGCTTCACAATGACCTTCAACTTTTCTATGAATTCTTCTTTCTCCATCTTGACCGTTCAATTGTTCAAGCACTCCATTTCTTGAAGACCACAACTGCATTCACATCTCCAAACCCAAAACTGGCCTTTGCAATGATATGGAGTTCCATGGGTAAAGCACGCTGTGGGATGCGGTCAGCACTGATCAATTCCGTTACCTCCACATGCAGGTCCTCGCTATTGACCGAAGGAAATAGAAAGCCCTCTTTCAATTGGATCACAGTGGACACACATTCGATCGATCCGGAGGCCGCCAAGCAGTGACCGATCATTCCTTTGAGCGAATTGATATATGGGAAATCCACCCCTGAACGTCCCAAGGCTTCCGCCCAATTCTTGATCTCTAAACCATCCTTGATGGTCGCGGTCATATGACCATTGATGGCATCGATATCCGCTGATGCAATTCCTGAGGATGCGATCGCTTGCCCTATACAGCGTTTGACCGCATTCGCATTTGGCGCGGTCATGGAACCCCCATCACGTTGGCCTCCGGAATTGACCGCACCGCCGAGGACTTCAGCATGGATCACGGCACCTCTGGCTTGGGCACTCTCCAAAGATTCCAAGAGCAATGCTCCTGCTCCGCTTCCGGGCACAAAACCGGAAGCGGTCGCGCTCAACGGACGGGAGCCTTGCTCAGGGCTTTCATTGTGCTTATAGGTCATGACCCGCATGGCATCGAAGCCACCCCAAACATAAGGACCATGGTCGCTAGAAGAACCGACCAGCATTCGCTCGGCTTTGCCTGAGGAGATCCGCTCGTATCCCATCATTACCGCTTCAGTACCTGTAGAGCAAGCCGATGAGTTGGTCGTCACTTGATTACCCGCACCGAGGATCCCTCCCAGATAGGCACTCACCCCACTCGCCATCGTCTGGGCTACAACTGTGCTGCCCAAACTTCTTACCTGATGATCATCGACCTTGTAAATGGCTTCTCTGCATTTCTCTATTCCAGACTGCCCGGTTCCGAATACAATACCCGAATCAGGATCAAGCGGGCTATCGGGGCCTACTGTGAAGCCCGCATCCTTCCATGCATCGATCCCCGCTATGCAACCATAGAGGATCCCGGAGCTATTGAAGTTCCGAAGTTGTAGACGGCTCAGATAGCGTTCAGCCATTCCGTCCGGGATCTGTGGGACGCCTGCGATGCAACAGGAGAAGCCCAATTCCTTCAATTCTTCCTGGAACCTGATCCCCGAGCGTCCTTCGCGCAGTGCTTCCGTAAATGCCTCGACTCCGATAGCATTGGGAGCAACGACCCCAAGTCCAGTTATGACGACCCTCCTATGATCCATTGGCGAACATGCCTGCTATGTGTCCGCGACATACCAGTTCCTTCTTCTCATTACGCATCTCCACACTGCATTTCAACTTGTTGAATCTAAAGTACTCTTTCCGGGAGGTAACGTGTACTTCCTCACCAGGATAAACAGGTAAAAAGAAGTCCACTTCGCTTGAGGTCATGGCAACTTGGAGGTCTCCTTGATCGAGCGAATCACGCATGAGATAGATACCCAAGCATACGACCCCGATCTGCGCCATCACTTCTGTAAGAATAACCCCAGGCGTGACCGGAGCGTCTTTGAAGTGCCCTTGATAGAAGTAGTCGCTTCTCGAAAAGCGGTACGTCCCGATCACCCCATCTTCAGACACTTCGCTCAAGTCATCCACAAAGTGGAAAGGCGCACTATAAGGCAAGTATGAGATGATCTCCGTGGTGGTCATGCTCAATTGATATGCTCCCCACCATCTACAGGGATGACCGCACCATTGATCCATGCCGCCTCGTCTTTCGCCATGAGGTATACCACATCAGCAACGTCTTCCGGTGTGGTCAGGCGCTTGTGGGGATTGCGCTTTAGGCTATGGGATCTCAATAGATCAGCCCCCGGTATGGCACGAAAGGATGCTGTATCGGTCACTCCTGCTTGTATGCAATTGGCTTTGATGCCTTCCCCGGCAAACTCCAAAGCGATATTGCGTGTGATGGCCTCCAAGGCAGCCTTCGCTGCTGAGACAGCAGCATAGTTCCTCCAAGCTCTCGTGCTTCCTTCCGAAGTAAAACTGAGCACGCGGGCATCGGAAGCGAAGAGGCCTGCTTGATGGACCGCCTTTGTCCAATCATACAAACTGACAGCCATGGCATCGAGCGTCAATAGAAAGTCATCGTTCCTCAACTCGTTCGCATCTTCGCTCAGCATGGGTCTTAGATTGCCCTTGGCGACTGAATGCAGAAGCATGCGAATTCGACCACCGTCACCCATGGCATCTTTCAACACTTCAAGCGCCGACTGACGAACTTCTGCTTTGAGTGCATCCTGATTGAGCGTCAGTATGGAGACCCCCTCTTCTTTGAGGGCTGCGAATTCAATTTCGATATCCTGCATTGCACTCCGACCATCTCTATGGATGATGCAGATATGAAGTCCATGTGCAGCTAGCTTCCTGGCCGAGGCCAGGCCTAGTCCACTTGACCCTCCAATGATCAGCGCCCAGAGGTTCTTGTCCTTGAATTCTTTCACCATTGGAGTAAGACTTGCTGGGCCGAAAACCCGGGCCCA
>Ga0335394_10001560_pt1 | contig 25792 bp, 15 predicted proteins | sample MAT03_FD_205741 | JGI IMG/M metagenome (GOLD analysis project Ga0335394, IMG submission 205741) | Freshwater microbial communities from Lake Fryxell liftoff mats and glacier meltwater in Antarctica - MAT-03 (spades assembly) (version 2) ...
TTCCGGTACCTACGCAACCGTTAGCATCGATTCCGGTTACTGTATAAATAGTATTGCTCAATGGGTTAACATTAATTGTTCCTCCGCTCATAGAATTACTCCAGTTATAGGTTACACCGCCATTTGCGAAAATATTCACAAATTCTTTAGTGCATATAGTTGTTCTTTGAGGAACCGCAGTAATGGTGGGATTAAAAAACACTTCCACAGCAACTGTTTTTGTAGCTGGACAGTTTACTGTGAGCGACGAAGTTATAGCATTCACGGTAAATATTGCCGCCGCCGCCACAGTTGTATTGAGCGTTGCAAACGCAGAAGGCGCGCCGCCTATAGTGGTATACCAGCTGTAAGTATTAGGATTTCCACCTGAGGCATTCAGCGTTACATTTCCTCCAAGACAAGTATTGGTATTACCGCTTACCGTAAGGGTTGGTATAAATACAGCGAGCAATACTGTTTTAGTGCTTCTACAACCTGTGGCAGAATAAGTTCCTTCAACGGTATAAATGACAGATCCGGAGGTAAGACTTGTAGGATTAACGAGTGTGGATGCCGTTAATGCGTTGTTCGCATTTGGGTCCCAGCTGTAAGTATTGGCACCACTGGCATTTAGTGTCACCGATCCCCCGTTACAAACGAGAGTTCTGCTAGGCACAATAGTTATAGTAGGGGTTGGATTCACAATCACAATTGCGCTGCCCAAAGATGAGCAACTAAATGAATTGTCGCCCATTACCACATAATTGATAGAAGTCGTAGGACTGTCTGCTATAGATTGTCCTGTAAGAGTACCCAAGCTGGCGGTCCATGTATAATTGGTTCCACCGCTTGCATTCAGAGACACAGTTTGCCCGTTGCAAACTGCAGAGGAACTTACCACTGCACTGATGGTTGGATTAGGATTTGCCGCAAGGAAAACGGTCGTTGTGTTTACACAAGTTCCATCTGTAGCAGCAACACTATAAGTTGTAGAAACTGGCGGGTAAATGACAGGACTTGAACCAGAAAAAGTAAAAGTAGGAGGTCCCGGTGAGGTCCAAGTGTAGGATTGACCACCACCAACAGCAAGGGTTGCAGGATTAAGCGCACAAACAAGGGTGGGCGTTACAATTGCAAAAATGTTGGGAAGTGAATTTGTAGTTACCGTAACCACTTGTGTATTGAAACAATTGGAGTTGGCTTTAGTTACGGTATAAGTTGTTGCGCCAACACCGGGCGAAACAATAAAAGCAGACGTAAAAACAGTTTGCGAGCCACTGGTCCAGGTATAGTTGGAAGCGCCAACAGCTGTTAAGGTAGAAGATTTACCAAGACAAATCAATGGAGGCGTAGCAACTGGGGCTACAATGGGTGTAGTAACAACAGTTACAGGAATACTTGCAGCAGCAGTACAACTTAAAGCACTTGTACCTATAACGGTATACGTAAGCGTTGTAATGGGTGAAAATCCAACACCACTAGTTATCGGTAAAGGTCCGCCTGACCAGGCATAAGCTGTTGCGTTACCCGCAGCGGTAAGTGTTACGCTACTACCAGAACATAGAGAAGAAGATGTTGTTGCAGGTGTTACCAGTGGTAAAGGGTGAATAGAAATACTGATCGCTGCGGCTGCATTCCCACAGGCATTACCTCCCGTTACCGTGTAGTTAGTTGTAGAAGGAATGATGAATGCAACGCCGTTAGTTATACCACCTGTCCAGGTATAGCTGGTAGCTCCAGTACCGTTTAGAGTAAGTGTCTTACCAGGACATACACCACTGGATGCGCTGCTTGCAGAAGCGGTCACCACAGGTAAACCCGGATCGACAGTAAGTGTTTTAACCCCTTGCGTATTGCAGCCAAGCGCCGATGCGCCTGAAACAGTATAAGAGACATTCGCTGTTGGTGTGACAACGATACTTTGACTAACGGCCCCTGTGTTCCAGGTGTAGGTTGTACCCCCAGCTCCAATAAGTGTCACTGAAGAATTGGCACAAACGTTTGCGGTTGGACCAAGAATTGTTAGAGGTGGATTATAAGTAATACTCACGGTTTTTGTTGTTATACATAATCCTGATCCGCTACTCACCGTATAAATTGTGGATGCGGTTGGCGCGAACGGCACCCCATTTGTAATTCCGCCGCTCCAGGAATAGCCTGTGCCTCCCGTTGCGGTCAATGCAACAGTCCCTCCCGGACAAACGGATGCGCTTGCGGGCGTTATGGTGAGATTGCCTGTTGTAAATGCAAAGCTGCTAAATGTGCAGGTGGCTGCCCCCAAAGCATTGTCCACAGTAAGCATACGAAACCTAAAAACATCCCCCGCCGTAACAGCAATGCATGGCTGACTCCCTGTTTGAGTGAGATTTCCAAAATTACTATATCCGTTTACCATATACGTAGTCGAATTCACAGCAAACTGAGGATAATCATAATTCGGGTCATCAATAGTACTGTAACTCCAGTTAAAAGAAAGCAATCCGGTCTGTGGTACTGAAATGGTGTAGTCGTTTGTTCCGGTTCCAACACCCCCATCACCACTCGTCATGTAAATTAAAGCTGGTGCAGAGGTTGTAAAAGTCTGACCAGTCGAATTTACAGCAACTGTTCCCCAGTTAGCCGGAGCGTAACCACCACTGAATTGGGCTTTCAGCCCCATGGACGCGCCTAATAAGACACAAAGGCTTAACAATTTTAAGTAGGTTATTTTCATCAGCAGTAAATAAGTAATTAATTATTACAAAAATATGCCTTTTATTTATCAAAAATGCAATATTCTGCTGAATAAAAAAACGTGGGAAACTCTTAAAAAATAGGTGAAAAACTAAAATTTTAGTAAATGAACAAACACATTTTTTCGGCTAACCGTTTTTAACGATACTTTCTGAACGTATTAAATTTCAGGTTACTTCTATTAATTATTTTCAGGAGTTTCTGAACTACCGGGTCTAAAAACATGATTACACCTTACGACCACATTCATCAAGGGCAGGCTGCAATATCCTTCTTAAATAAAAACTTCAAAGAGCGTTTTCTTTTTTGTCTTTTTGTGATATGTTGTTGATTTTTACCAGCTTTGAAAAAACTTTTAGTCCTGCGAAGTTTTCTGACGCCCCGATTTCCGGACTTTACCTTTTTAAGATCTAATTTATCCTGAATTATAATCTTTTGTTCTTCTTTCCTATTTTCAAAAAATTCCTTCTCCGCCTTCTTTTGATATGTGCGACACGGACAATTCGGGTTTCGCTGATCTTCTAAAGCATATTTATTTCTTAAGGAATCCCGAGGTCCACCGAATACACTTGCAGAAACCATTACCAGAAATAAAAAATAAAAAGGTGTAACGGAAGCTCCGCCGCACCTTTTTATTCTAACTATGAAACTGATAAATCGCAAGTTTATAAAGTGTTGGCTCTTTTAATCGTTACTCTATCTGTAGCGCACCAAGTTTTAAATTCATTGGTATAATACAAATAAGCTGTAGATGCAGGAGAATCGTAAGTTCCCGGCATTTCTGCTTTCAAATCCAGGTTAATCACCTTCACTGCTTTTGGTCCCATGCCCCGATAATACACAGCTATATTATTTCCTTTTATTTCATAATAATCGAAAACATTTTTTTCCCGCAGCTCTTTTAACTGCCAGGGTTGTGCTGTAAATCCTGCAGGAATACCAATGATAGCCATCGTGCTTGGCACCTCTTCGCTTTTTCTATTTGTGATTGTAGCGGTAAGACGCACCGTTTCTCCGACACTGGCTATTTTTGATGCAAGTTTTGTAGTGAGATCAATGCTGCATTCTTTATCGCTCGAGGGCAAAAAGGTATTCCAGTTTAATGCTACAGAATAAGGAAGCGGCGTTTTTACATCGATGTATTTAATTTTAAGCGTGTGAATTCCTTCTCCTTTTACAAACTGCTCCAGTCCGTCTACTGTAATTGCACCTTTATCTCCGGCTTTGTAAGATTTTTCACCCACCTTTTTATTGTCTATGTAAATCACAATAGTACCGTCTTCGGTTGTTTTCTTGCTGAATTTTGCAAACTCTGTCAAAGCTTTTAAAGAAAGAATAGTTCCCTGTGTAGAACTAAAAACGCCAGAACCACTTCTAACACTTGTAAGGTAATGTACAGCATTCGTTAAAGATTTCGCATCTTTTACTGGTGCTTTTAAAATAGCCATAATAGACAAGGCAGTTGTTTCGATGATCAGCGAATTTCCTTGCGAATAAGTGATGGAATGTGTTGCGCCATTAAAGCTACCATCTTTCTGTTGTTGTGAAACGAGAAAATTCAGCGCTTCATTTCCTTTATTAGCAAAATTCATAGCGAATGCAGCATTTGAAACCATCGCCAGCATGTAAGGATCCTTCAGACTTATCGCTTTTGCAAAAGAACTTTCAAATTCTTTTTTGATATCCGTGTATCCTGCTTCTGCCAAAGCATAAACAATGTACGCATTCAGAATGTCCTCGCTAATTCTTCCGAAATCATGCAGAGCGCGCTTCTCTCTATCGAAGCCGCCTTTTCCATCGCGGTGATTTAATAACCAATGCGCGGTTCTGTCCAGCATTTTCTGATCAATGTCCTGTCCTGCTTTTTTCATGTCCACAAATTCCATAATACCATAAGCTGTAAGACCTTCATGCGCTGGGTTCGCACCGAACCATTCGTAGCCTTTAGCCGGGGCTTCAAAAGTAGTGAGACGTTTGTACCCCCTGTCTAATAAATCGGTTGCAAGTGCAAGTGTTTTAGAATCTTTGCTATCTGTACTTTTTAAATAATCCAACACCATGGCATTTGGATAAGCGGTGCAGGAAGTCTGCTCGAAACACCCATAAGGTTCCTGTAAAATTCCTTCCACACCCTTCATCAAATCTGATACAACATTCGGAAAAGCAGTGAAAGACGCTTTGAGAGAACCATTCACTACATTCTTTATTTCAAAAGTATATTCTCTTTCTGTCTCCTGTGCAGAAAAAGAAAGTTGCTGAGGAAATCCTTTCGGTGCGATTTTTATTTTTTGAGTAAAGGCATCGTTCAGTCCGCACGACTTAAAGGCTATTGTAAATTCTCCTTCTCCAATTTTATCCAATACTTTATAATCCAGGTAAATTGTTTTTGCTTTTCCAGGCATAATGGTTTGTACCAATTCCGCTTTTCCAATCTCCTGTAATCCCGCAGGTGTGGTGATACTGAGTAAACCACCCAAAGGAGCATCTGTATTATTTTTTAAGGTCAGTGGAATAGAAAGCAGATCTTCCGTAGCAACTTCTACCGGAATTTTCGCACTCATAGCGAAAGGTAATTGCGTAAAGAAATTCTTTTCTGCCCTTCCCACCATTCCGTCAGCTGCAATACCTTCTACCGTTGTTCTGAACGAAGTAATATTATCAGATGCATAAAACTCTATTGTTTTTCTTCCTGAATAACCCACCTCAATGTTCGGATTCCAATAAATGGTATTTCTGAAATCGCTGCGAACTTCAATCGTTTCTTGTTTTTCATAAGAGGGTACACTGTAAACACGCGCACGATAATACTGATTTATCGCAGGTGCCGGAGCCTTAAAATCTTCCCATGCCATATCTTTTGCCACAGCCTTAACACTTGCTCCTGAAGCCAGGCGGTGGACCACTATTCTTTTGTCTCGTGCAGGAACTACCTGTATCTCTTCAAGTTCAACCGCTTTATTCTCATCCAAAAGAGGACGGTTTGACGGCTTGGCATTGTTTTTATCGGCGCCTTTAAAATTTGCGCTTGGAGCCAACTCAGGCGCTGCCCTCTGTTCTTTTCTAACGGCAAGTTCTTCGTCAAACTCGGCCACTGCGCCTGCTGCCATATCTACCATTCCTATACTTGCAGGCTGGTAGCGCGAACTGTTCGTGTTATAAAGATAGATCTGTAGGTCCTGAACGTAGTCTGCAACATACTGAGTTTGTGGATAAAACCCCTCAGCATTAAACACAAGGGATAGAGGTGAATAAAGTTCAAGCTTTGAAATAGAAAATTTTCCACTGGCATCGGCAGTATATTCGCCTCCTGCGGCATTTCTAATTTTCGCATTGGCCACTGGCTTTTGGGTAGTGGCATCCAAAACTGTACCGGACACAATTGCTTTTTGCGAAGGGAAATTAATTACGGGAAACTCTTCTTCAATTAATTTTTCCCACGTGAAACGTCTCCAGCCCGATGTCATCATCACATAATCCAAAGCTTTTAAAGATTTACGTTCTTTTTTACTAAAATAAAAAGCAGGTTCTTCTATTTTTTCTTTGATGTCTTGTTGCAAAAGTAACTGAGATAAAATGTTTCCCGATTTATCATCCGCAAAAGAAAGAAGCTGATCATTTACTACCGCCATAGAAAGGATTGCCGGCATGGGCAGGCCGCGTTCGTCTTTTACAACTAAAGTCATTTTTACTTTTTCGCGTGGCAGATATTTTTCTTTTTCCGTTTCTATCGAAATGGTCATCTGTTTATCCCTGTTCACGAATGCAAGCCTTTCCGCGCGGGCAATTCCCTTAGAATCGAACACTGTAACTTGTGCCACACCTGCTGGAAATTTTTCGGTAGAGAAGGTAAATTTGTTAGAACCGGCTACAGAATTTATTACAGTAGAATAATACATCTTTCCGCGAATTTGAGTCACCAATGCTAACTCATCTGCTTCGGTTGTGTTTAGGGTGACAGCGATCTCGCCTTGTTTTGAATTATCAAGATTCATCACGTAACCACGGTCCAACGCTTCTGGCAATCTGAAAGTTTCTACAATTCCTTCAGGCTTTGTGATCTTTACAGTGTATTTTTCCCCCAGCTGAGGAATTAGTTTAAATGCTCCCATGCCCTGGTGAAAACTGCTGAACGACGCTACTTTACTACCTTTTTCCGTTAACACAATTCCTTCTACATCGGCAGGTTTTCCAAATTCATTCAAAGCGCGAAAAGCCACGTTACCTTCCAATCCAGTAACAAGGTCGCCACCTTCGGGATACATTGTAAATTTTACGGTATTAAGAATGATTGGGATCGAGCGTGAAATACTTTCTGTGCTTCCGTTGTAATCAATCATGATGTTTAATAAACCATCATTGCTGGTCAGTTTTTTCGGAAGCGAAAACTTAAGGTGTTTTATTCCTTCTTCATCGGTTACTTCTGCCTGTTCGATAATTTTTGTACCATTTAAACTCGCAACCACTTTAATAGTATAGTTTGACAAAGGCTTGTTTTCATTGCTAGTCAATTCAAGCTTCGCAATTACCTCATCTCCAGCGCCAAAAGCTTTCTTCTCAAAATCGAGCTTCATTTTTAGGTTGGGAAGTACAATGTCTTGCACCTGGATTTCTTTTTCGAAATAATTATCGTTGTCAGCATTTTTCATCCAATTGGTATAAGCCCTGATTTTATAGAGGCCTCCGAGCGCTTCTTTGTCGAGGGTAAAATCCCCTGCGGCCTTACCATTCTTTGCAATGATGTTCACTCTTTTTTCTACGGTTCCTTTTGGATTCAAAAGCTCCAGATAAACAATGTCACTTTTAGCGGATGCTTCCAAGCTCAATCCATCCCTTATAAAAGCAGAGATCCAAATATCATCCCCCGGCTCATAAAACGGTTTGTCTGTTTGAAGATAAAGCCTATCCTCAGGTAAGTGTGTATTAAACTCGTTAAGCCTTTTCCGAAGAGTTTTTATAAAGTCATTCTCCATGGCAGCCTGGAAATAAGTTTCCGGCAATAACCAGGATGAAAAAGCCAAAGCTATCGTAAGCAAGGTGAGTGCGACCGGCATTTTTTTTGTTCTAGTGGTTTCCATATTTATGTGTTTTATTGTTCGTTTTAAATTGAGATGCGTAGTTTTTAAAAATTCCATAACACTTTTTTAAAAAAAAATTTTGAAGCACAAACCATTTTGTAACATTGCCTTTATGGAAAAACCCAAAAAATCGCTTTTATTTATTTTCTTAACCATTCTTATTGGTTGTATCGGAATAGGTATTATTATACCCACACTCCCTGCGCTTAGAAAGGAGCTTAGCGGCACCAATGTGATTATAGCTGCGAGCTATGGCGGCTGACTGAATTTCTCTTAATCCATTATTTCTTTTATTTTTTCCACCATATTAGCAGGTTTGAGTGATAAATATGGGAGGAGGCTGATCTCGTTATTAGAACTCGGACTGGATTATATTTTCCTTGCTTTTGCACCCACAATCTTCTGACTATTTAGTGTCTGTCCGAAAACTAGGTGTTTGGATGGAAAAATTCAGTTTCGAGGCGTGTTAAAAAAAATGATTGTGAGGTTTACTGGGGTAAATGAGCGATTATTTTTTTTGACACAACGACGAAAATGGAGTTTTCGGCCAAACACTATTTATTGGCAGAATCATCGCCGGTATTTGCGGAGCAACCTTTACCACCCCTTCGGCATACATTGCAGACGTGAGCACAAAGAGAACAGGGCTAAAAATTTCGGGATAATTGGCACAGCGTTTGGTGTAGGGTTTATTATTAGTATGTAAAACGTTACGTCGGAAATTATAAAATTCAGCATGTCACAGGTTGGAATATATTGATGTGCATGATTTTTGGACAGCTATTGGTGCGTACGAATCGTCAGTGCCCCAGAAATTTTTCAGGTCTCACCATTCATTTATTATAAATGTAGATCACGTTAAAAAATTTAAGCGCGGAAGAAGCGGTGCGTTGATTATGAAAAACGATCACAAGGTTCCGGTTTCACAACGTAAAATGAGAGAATTTTCGGAACGTATAATCCTGTAAACTTATAATCAAAAACAGCTGATAATACACAATCTAATTTTTTTGTTTTCGGAATAACAATTTAATTTGAGGAATAAAGTTCCACATTTATTTTACACGCAGAAGTTAAAGATGAGGAAGTTGTATAACCGAACGCTTAAACCCAGTCAAACCGAAGCGTTCTGGCCCAAAACCCCCTCATTTATGATTAATACACCTCATTTATCAATGTTTTTTTAGATCCTTCTAAACAAAATGTAATTTTATCAAAATCCCTTCGTATGTTTATCAAGGGCCATTTAAAGGTAAAAATTGCTTGTTGACGTTATTTCTAAATATGTTAAAATTTTCAGGCAGAGGAGGCAGTTTAAAAAGGTTATTCTTCATAACACAATTCTGCCTGATTTTTTCTTTTGGGCCACATTCATTTTTATTTTCTCAAGAGGAATTAAAGTTACAGCTTGGAGAACGAAAAGCCTTTCCAAGGTCCATTGCTGCTGAACTTAACACGCGTACAAAAACTTTAGGTACAGTAACTATAGAAGAGGAGACTCTAAAGCAGTTTGTGACGTTTACAGGTGAAATGCGGTCGTTTAACCAGAAAGGAATATTGCATGAATCTATAGGCAATGCAACGGTTAACTTTAAAGGCATTACAAAAACAATACAGCCTAAAAAATTTGAGATAGGGAATTTTAAGGCAAAAGATAAACTAAAATATGCCATTAAATATTTAGATATCACTTGTGGGTTACCCAGCAATAAAATTGTATCTATTACGCAGGATTCGTCAAATAACATTTGGTTGGCCTACGGCGGAAGTGTTGCCAAATTACTGCCAAATAGTATTTTAGTGTACGATGCGAGTGTTGGTTTTCCCGATTTTCCGGTTAGCAAACTGCTGTGGCAACAAGGTAAATTATATGTAGGTACTTTTGGCGGTGGCTTAATTGTTTTAAAAGATCAATCTTACACTCAATACACAGTTAAAACTGGATTTATTACAGACCTCGTTATTGACCTGGCAGCTCTCGATAAAACCTTATATGTGGCAACCTACGGAGTGGGTTTATTAGAAATTACGCCAAATAATGAATGCAGAAGACTTGTTTCAACATCGTTGAATAAAAAGGCTAATCGCACTATTAATTCAGTTTGCACTTTTAAAAATAAACTATACTTCACTGTTGATGGCGGTTATGCTTATAAGCAAAACGAACAGATGTTTGTTTATTTAAAAGCCAGTGGTTTGCCGGAGGATAATTACACGGTAATTCATCTCAACAAAAAAGGAGACGTACTTTTAGGAGCCGAGAAAAATTTTTTAATAAAAGTTACAGAAGAAAAAGTAGCCACTTATGCAAGCTATAAAAAGACAAACAATGCCATAAATTCCATTTTTACTGCCGCTTCGGGTAAAACCTGGCTTTGTACAAATGGCGATGGTGTCTATGATGTGTCCGATGATACTTATATGCGTGTAAGCGAAGAGGATGGTTTAGCCGACAATTACGCACTGGCGGTTCTACAAGATGTGTATAACAATCTTTGGATCACAACCGCTAATGGTGGAATCAGTCTCTTTTCCCCTTCCAATTTTTCCAATTTAGAAACAGATCATTCGGGCATTCGGGTGCTTGCCATAAGCAGCAAAAATGAATTAATGTATGAAGGAAAAAAAGGAGGAATAGATATTCGCAGTAAAAAAAGCGTTAAACATCTGAGACATCCTGACCTAACGAATTTAACGGGAATAGTTGAAGACACCCTAAACAATTGTTTTTGGGTGTGTTCTAATAAAGGATTATTTAAACTAAAAAACAACGCTCTTTCTCTTATAGAGATTATTAGGAATGGCAAAGCTATCGGCAATCATTTAAATTTAATACTAGACAAAAAGAATCACTTATGGATAAGCGATTACAACTATGGCATTTTTTATCTAAATGGAAAAGCGTGTGACCATTTTCCAAAGTGGTCTGACAATGAGAATACGCTTGTTTTTAGCAGCCATTCTGATAAACGTGGAAATATATGGGTATGTGCCGATAAAGGAAACTTAAGCTGTTTTAGGAGCGACAGCATTATTAATTACAAATTACTCAACAAGGGTATACCCTTAAAATTATTTTCGGTATGCGAAACTGAGGATGGGGAACTTTACTTTGCAACGAATATTGGAATTGTTAAATATAAAAAGGAAACATTCTATAAAATAAAAATACCCTACCCCATTAAAAGTGAAAGCATACAATCACTCATCTATGATAAGGATTCCAAAAAAATGTGGGCCGCCACGTTAAGTGATTTAATATCTTTAAGCAAAACCGATTCAACTTACACAAATCAGAATTATAACATTGGTATTTATGCCTTTAATTTTAATACGGCAATAAAAGATAAAAATAACAACATCTATTGGGGAACTGCGAATGGAATACTGAAGTATCAGCCGTTTCATTTCAGGCATTTGGATATGCCGCGATTTATACAGATAGAAAGCCTAACTGTTTCGGACATTGGAAGTGACTGGAAAACACTGAAAGATAACAATAAACTCTCTTATGATTCGATAGTTAACACTATCCCTCAGGGGCTTTCTTTACATGAAGATTATAACAGACTAGAACTCTCCTTTAATTGTAAAAATTGGGGAAAAGAAGAACAGACGCTTTATTTCTATAGGATTAAAAATCGATCTGATGTATGGATTTCTCTTGGTAAAAATGGCGTTTTGAGTCTGCAAAACCTACCCGGAGGCCATTATTCGATAGAACTTAAGGCTGAGCTACAAGATGGAATCAGCTCCAAGGCGTTGGTATACGACATTACTATTAAAAAACCTTTCTATAAAGAGCTTTCATTTATCATTCTCATAAGTTGTTCGATACTATTGATTATTTGGCTAATCATTAACAAGTATTCCGAATTTAATTTTGAACATTTTAGTGTTTATGGCACCGATACCTTGCTGATAAATAAAACCCGCATGCTTTGTTTTACCGCAGTTATGCTTGCTCTGGTTATCGACTATTTTCACAGCGAAATAAGCCACCGCTACGTTGTGAATTGGCCATTTAATTTTGTATTGATATTGACCTGCCTGGCTGTTTTGTTTTACACGTATTATAAAAAGGTAAATCGAAAATACTTAGAACAATTTGTAAAAGCGACCTACCTTTTTTTCTGTACGATTTATATACACCGTGCTTACTTAAATAATTTTGACCCTATTATCGCTATTGAAGTAGCGTTGATATTTTTATTCTCGGTGTTTATTTTTCAAAATGTAAAGAGTATCTTTATTTTTTCGGGCTTTATAGTAGCAACCGTATCCATAGCACTTATTGTTTCCGAGGCAAATCCCGACAATAAATCACTTTTTTTATCAGCCACGCTGCAGGCTTTAATTAATGTATTTCTTTTTACACTCATTGAAAGTAAAAAATTATCGAAAATGCTTTTCTCCGACAAAATTTTAAACAGCTCTGAGCAATTTATTATTGTTTCCAATGAAAAAGGGGAAATAGTATTTACCAATAATTACATGGCAGAGTCTTTGGGTTTAGAAGTGAAAGAAATATTAAATAATGGCTGGTGGCGAAACAGAGGCTGGGATATTGTAAAGATAGTACGGGAAAGAAATAAATTAATTGATCATATAAAGTCAGGCAAATCTAAACGTTACAACAATTCCTTTTTTAATAAAAAAGAGGGGAATTTAATTTATATCGAATGGCAGGATACACCCATAGAAGGTAAGTACATGCTCGGTATAGGAAAAGATATAACCACGGAAATTTTACAAAAAGATGAAATTCAGAAAACTCTTGAAAACACAAGGCTCTTAAGCGAGATTGGTAAAGAAATTTCCAGTATATTTTCTATAGAAAACATTATTGAAAAAATATATTTGAGTGTAAACCAATTGATGGATGCAAGCGTTTTTGGAATTGGCATATATGATAAAAAAAGTAACAACATTTATTTCAGAGGCGTTATTGAGAATAATGAAAAGCTTGGAGAGTATTCATATAGCCTGAATGAAACGCACCGGCCTTCTGTACAATGCTATATTAATCAAAAAGAATATGTCATAAATAATTACGAGCGAGATTATGGCAAAAATAGGAGTGTTGCCAAACAAGGCCACTTGCCGGAAGGGATTATTTATGTACCACTTACTTATGGTGATAAAAAAATTGGCGTAATAACAGTTCAAAGTTTTAGAGTGAACGCTTATACGGATTATCATCTGCAATTGCTGAAAGGACTGGCCACGTTTACCTCCATCGCTTTAGATAATGCTTCCTTATATACTTCACTTGAAAAACGCGTAGAGGAAAGGACAAACGAAATTCAAGTGGCTTATAATAATACACGATTGCTCAGTCAAATTGCAGAAGATATCAGCTCATCGCTTTCCATTGGCAGCATTAACGAAAAGGTGTATAACAATGTAAACAAATTAATGGATGCTTCCATGTTTGGAATTGGTCTGTATAATGCCAAAACGAACACTCTTGACTTCAAAGGATTCAGGGAGAATAGCGTAGTGATGAATGATTTTTATTTCTCTTTAAACGATGAAGAACGTATCGCTGTAAAATGTTACAACAGCAAAAAAGAGATTTTTATAACAGATTATTCTAACGAGTATAAAGAGTATGTGAGCGAAAAACTAGCCCCCATTACCGGCAACCAAGCCTCTTCTCTTATTTATATTCCGGTATTTTCAAAAAATGTGGCCATTGGGGTGTTAACGGTACAAAGCACCCGTACAAACGTGTATACAGATTATCATTTAAGCATCCTCAAAAACCTGGCTGTTTCTATTGGTATTGCGCTCGAAAATGCGAACCTGTATCAAAACTTAGAAGAAAAAGTAGAGGAAAGAACGTTGGAGATTGTAAAACAAAGGGACGAATTAGAAAAACTTTCCCTAGTGGCTAAAAAAGTAAATAATGGGGTTATTATTACCGATTATAATGATAATATAGAATGGGTAAACGATAGTTTTCTAAACTTAATGGGGTATTCCCTTAGTGATTTAATAGGTAAAAGACCCATTGATGTATTTTCGGGAGAAGGAACAAGTTCTGAGATGAAAACGCAAATTATTGAAAAGAGAATTAAAAGCGATTTCGAACTTCTTCAGTATACAAAAAATAAGGAGCGTAAATGGCTATTGATTAATACCACTCCTTTGTATGATGAACAGAATAAGTTATTAAAGAACATTGAAATCATAACAGATATAACAGAACGTAAAAAACTAGAAGAACGTCATAGATATATCCTAAATAATGCTGGAGACGTTATTTATACCTGCGACAGGAACGGAAATTTTGATTTTATGAATATGAGTGTCACAAAGACATTGGGTTACATGCCTGCTGAACTTTTTGGCAAACATTTTTCATCCATCGTTCACCCTGATGATAAAAAAAGAATCAGCTTGTTTTATTTAAAACAGTTTAAGAAAAAGCTTGATAATTCGTACTTAGAATTCAGGGTACTTACATTAAATCGCGAAACCATTTGGGTGGCCCAAACGGTTAACTTTATATCGGATAGTTTTGGAGAAATTTCCGGATTTCAGTCCGTAGTAAGAGACATTACGTTTAAGAAGAATGCAGAACAAGAAAAACAAATAAAGGACGAACAGCAATATTTATTTAATGAGGCCTTAAAAGAACTTTCACTAAAATCATTTGATGAGTTTGCAACAATACACGATTTTTACAAAGAGGTCTGTGCCAAAATAGCCAAGGCATTGAAAATAGAAAGAACCGGTATTTGGTCTGTTAAGCCCGAATACATCGTTTGCGAAAGCCTTTACATGGAAGGGAAATCCTTCGATCAAAAAGAAAGAATTCTACATAAAAAAGAATTTCCGGTATATTTTGAGGCGGTGAGCAAGGGCCTAATTGTTTCTGCTACCAATGTATTTACCAGCCCTGCTTTAGGAGAATTTAGGAACGATTACTTTAATGCGGATAATGTAAAATCGCTATTGGATGTTCCTATACGCAGTAACGGAGAGTTAGTGGGCATTGTATGCTGTGAAAAAAGTACTGAGATTAAAAACTGGACAGAGCAAGATGAGAATTTCGTAAAATCAATGGCCGATCTTATTTCAATAAATATAGAAGCTGATAAACGGAAACAAGCAGAGACAAAAATAAAAGAAAGCGAAGCCAATTTCAGATTATTGGATGAAACCATTGACGATGTGTTTTGGCTCTATGATTTAGAAAACAGTAAAATACTTTACAAAAGTCCGTCAGCTTTTAAGGTGTTTGGATTTAATTTTGATGTGTTTTATAGCAGCGACAGTAAATGGAGGGAATTTGTTTTTGAAGAAGACCTGAATACCATTAACAAAGCTCATAACCGCATGAAAACCGAAGGGTTCTATGATATCGAGTACCGAATTAAAACGATAGAAGGAGTGCGATGGATCGCTGAAAAGGCTTTTGGAATAAAAGATAAAAATAATAAGTACACTAAATGTTCGGGAATTTGCTCAGACATCAGCCTGCGAAAAGAGTCACAAAAAGTCATTAACCAACTGTCATTGGTAGCGCAAAAAACAGAGAATATTATCATCATTACAAATCCTCTTGGGTTTATTGAATGGACAAATGATGCGTTTACGAAATTAACAGGTTATCACCTCGAAGAAGTAATCGGTAAAAAACCAGGCACATTTTTGCAGGGTGAATTAACCGACTTACACGTTATGCAAAGAATTGGCATGGGTCTAAAAAGTAAAATTAACATTAAAGAACAGATTATCAATTACACTAAAAGTGGGCGGCATTATTGGTTAGAGTTAAATATTGATCCTGTATTTGATGAAAAGGGTGAGCTGATTAATTTTATAGCAGTTGAACAAGACATAACAGAACGAAAACTAAAAGAACAAGTAATTGAAAAACAAAATTTCGACATTGTTAGTAGTATTAACTATGCTAAAAGAATTCAAAAAGCTCTTTTACCAGGTAAAGCTTATTTCGAATCTTTGCCTGTTGAACTTGGACTTTACTACAAGCCAAAGGATATTATTGGCGGCGATTTTTATTGGGTAGATCAGATTGGGAGCAAGTTGATACTAGCTGTTGGCGATTGCACTGGCCATGGGGTGCCAGGAGCCATGATGAGCGCTTTGGGGATTAATGGCCTTATAAATTCGGTAACAGAGCAAAAAATAACCGATCCAGCTTCCATTTTATCCTATCTGGATAGTTATATTTATGGGATTCTAAACTCAAACGAATCGGAAGAAATAGTAAATGATGGCATGGATATAGGCGTTGTCAGCATTGATCTGGAGCATAAAACAATTAGCTTTGCCGGCGCAGGCAGACCGCTCTATTATTATCACGACACTAAACTACAAAAAATTGAAGGATCGAGAAGATCCATCAGTTCTAATGCCTTAGATATGAGTTTTGAGACCGTTGTGTTGCCATGCCTTCAGGATGCATGTTTTTATATGTTTTCAGATGGTATGACCGATCAGTTTGGTGGTGATAGAAATAAACGTTTGGGGAGTAGAAAGTTTGCTGAATTATTGGAACAAATAGGCCTAATACCGATTGTTGGACAAACTAAATTTATTATTGACTTTTATAACGATTGGAAGAAAAATAGTACACAAACAGATGATATGGTTTGGTTAGCATTTAAACTTAATTAATTTTAAGTATGAAAGACTTCATTTCTGCGAAAAAACATTTAGCAACTAAAATAAAATAGAGCACCTGATAGTTATTGGAATAAAAACAAAAAATACAAACGCATGAAAAACTTAACACTCGAAAAAACACCCCAAACACCGCAAATTTATTTGCAAACAACCGGAGAGTTATTAATAAAGGGGATTTCGACTCCGCAGAATGTGCAAAAATTTTACCAGCAAGTTTTTGATTGGTTAACTGAATTTAAAAACACAAACCCCAAAAGTGTCAACCTCACGCTCGAGATAGAGTACCTCAATACTTCTTCTTCCCGTATTTTTGTGGAGTTACTGGTACTCATAAAATCGTTTAAAGATGTAGGCTCAGACTTAAGCATTACTTGGCGCTACGAAGAAGAAGACGAAGATATTTACGATTTAGGAGAAGACCTAAGACTTAGTTCTAAAACAGAATTTAAGTACGTAACTATTTAAGCAATAGAATGTTTTTTCGTTGTTTCATAACTAGTGCCATGGTTGTTTTATCGTTTTTTCTGTATGCGCAGGATACCGTTAAGACCTCTATTTTTACTCCCAACACCTCCGAAATAATTGAATTGGATCCCGGAGATAATTCTGAAGAAAAAGTAAGTATTGCGAGCCTTAGCGAAACAAAAGTAAACGAAGCGCCCGGTGCAGTTTATATTGTAACTGCCGATGAGATAGAAAGAAAAGGATATAAAGACCTGACAGATGTTTTTATTAATATTCCGGGTTTTAATATTTCCACAGATACACAAAATGGTACGGGTTTGTCGTTGCGTGGCGCCTGGACAGGCGAAGCGAAGATTTTATGGATGATAGATGGAATGATTATGAATGACATGGGCTATGGGTCCTTTGTTTTGAGCGGACGCATTCCATTATTAAATATTGAAAGAATAGAAATTATTAAAGGTGCAGGCTCGTCTATTTATGGCGGTATAGCGGCTCTGGGCGTTATAAATATTATTACGAAGTCCGGTAAACGCTCAAAAGGAAGCGCGTTTATAAGCGATTTTGGTATTTCACAGAGGGGCAGATCGCGTAACCGGCTCACGTTTGAAAATACAAGTTATTTACTAAATGATTTTGAGGTAAGCGTATGCGGAAGCATTTTTACCGGAAACCGAAGCAATCAAAAATATACACAGGCAGATAGTGTAGTTACTAATTTTCAAGATTCTTCCTCTATAACTGACGTATTTGTTGAAATGAAATTAAAAAGGAAGAGCTGGGAATATAAAATTTTATACGATGATTATAATTTCCAGGCAACTCATGAGCGAGTAACTTCATTGGTAAGAACATTTATTAATGAATTGACATTTAACAAAAAAATAAATAAACTAAACGTCCAGATCTTGTCTAATTTCAAAGATCAGATTCCCTGGAACACACAATACGGTGACCCTAAAATTTTTGATGCACAAAACTTTAAAACCTGGCGCTTTACTCTTTCGGGTCTTTTAAATTATAAAATTTCACCTCAAATAAATGCACTTTTTGGCAGCACCTATTATCGCGATCACATGCGGTTCTACCGATCTGCGCTGTTATTGAATAATGGCAAATCAAACACGAGCTTTGATGCCTTTGGTTCTTTTGGAGAAATAAGCTTTACATCAAAGTTTGCTAATCTTTTTGCCGGTGGCCGTTACGATTATTATCAAAGTTTTAAACCTAATTTATCTCCCCGCCTAGGAGTTACCAAAGATTTCAAATATTTTCACTATAAATTAATTTATGGAGAGTCTTTTAAAATACCAACACTTCAAAATATTAACATATCTTACTTAAGCAGCACACGCATAACACCTGAAAAGATTAGAGATATACAAGCAGAATTTGGTGTGAAGGAAAAATCGAATAGTTTAACAGCAAATATTTTTTTAACATCTATTCAAAACATTATTGTGTACGGGTATGATTTAGGTAACAAAGTAGAATCCTACGTAAATAATGGTGATTTAACTTTAAGAGGATTTGAACTGAGTATGAATAACAAAATAAAGGCATTGGAAATGCGCACAAGTTACTCGTATTATCAGGTGGTAAACTATACGTCGCCAGATTATCTGGTAGACACGGCAAACTTAAAATCAGGAACACTTTCTATACCAAAGCATAAGATTGCATGGTACGGGCGTTATGAGATAAGTAAAAAATATGCGCTGATAGCAAACTATGTATTTCAATCAACAAAATATTCTAATGAACAAGTTAATGTCAACACTGGCGAATATGCTTTGGTAAAATTCCAACCCACACATATTATTGATATCATGTTTCAAACGAAACGCATTGTTGTGTTTACCGACTTTACCATAGGTGTTCATAATCTGTTAAACACAAATAATTTTTACAGCTATGCTGCATCATCCGCTTACCCCGCTTCCATTGGCATGGGTAGAGAATTATTTTTTCAGTTAAAATTAAATTTATAAACACGTCGCTCAAATATTTACTATTCTTTCTTGCATTTTCAGTAAAGGCATTTTCGCAGTATTTTAATATGGGCAAACTTGTTTATGATAATATTGTATTTGAAGATAAACAAGCCAGTTTTACTTATCTGGATAGAGGCGATTTTAAGAATACAAATACGGAGGTACTTATTTCGTCATTAAAAAGGAGTTTTAATGAAAAGAAAAAGTCGGAGTTAGACGGTATCGCTTTAAATATACTTTCTGCCTACAGTTGTTTGAAAAAAAATCAGTTGTATGAAGCACTTAAGTTTCAAGTACAAAATGAAAAAGATCTTCCTAAAAACGGGAATAAAAAACTACAATTAGCAAATAAACTTGTTGGAGTTCTTATATACGAAAAACAAGAAGCATACGGCCTTGCCTGTTCAAGTCTGGAATCTTTGGCAGGAGGAAACATCATAGAACGGTATCAGATTGACGTCTATCTGGCATCAATTAAACAAAGAGAAGAACGCTTTAACGACGCATACAACAAATTTAAAAAAGCTCTCCCTTTGGCTGATCAAGTTTCTCTAATTGATAATTTTTACTGTCTTATAAATCTTTCAAAAATATGTAATGAACTTGGAAAGAATAAGGAACAACTGGTATACGCGCTAAAAGCCGATACGCTTATTACTTCTAACAGAACGGATGTATTTAATGCGCAAATAGATTATGCAATGGCAGAAATTACAACCGCGTCGGTAAAAGACGAATTAAAAAAACTAGCCCAAATAAATCTAAGTTTAGCATATCGCAAAAACAAACAATATACGGCATCACTCGTTGTGTTAAACGCATTAATTGAAAGGGAGAAAAAAGAGAAGAGTTCTAAAATACTTATGGAGGCATACATAAACAAAGCACTAACCTATACGTTTTTAGAGGACTATAATAACGCGACTTATTCTTATTACGACGCCCTTAAGCTCGCAGAAACAGAGAACGACGTGTCAAAAAAATGCGAGATTTATAATTTGTTGGCCAAAAATAATTATTTAGACAGAGAGTATAGAAAAGCGGTTGACCTTTGTATCAGCTCAACCGAGCTTGCCAAGAAAAATTCAGATTACAATAATCTTGCGGCTTCTTATTATATTCTGTCAGAAATATACGCACGGGATAATGATTATCTAAATTCTCAAAAGTTCTTTAAACTGTATAATGAAACCAAGGAAATACTTGAAAAACAAAAGCAAAGTACTTCTGTATTGATTAAAAACAAAAACAGCGAGACTAAATTATTAACTCAAAAAGCTGAATCGGATATTCTGGAGGATGAAAAAAAACAGTTAGAGGGCATTAACAACAAGATGCTGGATGAACAGAAAGAGAAAGAATTCTTATTACTCAAACAAGAAAATGAGTTAAGGCAAAAAGATTTATTAAATCAAAGATTAGAAAAAGAACAAGTACAACGTAACCTGGATATTATAAAAGAGCAACTCGAAAAAGAGCAACTCACGAAAAGATATACGGAGCTCAACCGAGAAAGAGAGATTAAATCGTTGGAAAGCAAGAATAATCGAAATGAAATTAAACTGTTAAATTCTCAAAAAAAGGTATACGTGCACGAAAGTGAATTAAAGTCTAATGAATTAAATGCAAGTAAAAGCAGACAACGCATGCTAATAGGGGCTTTCTCTGTTTTATTATTGTTTTTGGCTTCTTTGGGATACTTCTTTTTTAAAATGAATAAACAAAAAAAAATTATTGAGTTGTATAACCGCACTATTCAGAAAACAAATATGGAACTGCGCGATAACGTGCAAAGGGTTACAGAACAGAAAAGTGTAATTGAAGAAAAGAACGATGAAATATTGGATAGTATAAACTACGCTCTCCGTATTCAGAAATCGTTGTTGTTATCAGAAAAAAATTTTCGTGAGTATTTTAAAGAATCGTTCATCCTTTTTTATCCGAAAGAAATTGTAAGCGGTGATTTTTATTTAGTAAAACAAAAGGGGGATGAATTATTCTTGGCTGTAGTAGACTGCACCGGTCACGGAGTTCCCGGGGCCATGATAACAGCAATTGCCTACCAAGAACTAGTTCATCTAATTGATACTACAACCTTAAGTCCCGGACCGATTCTCGATGTGCTCAATGAACGTATTAATTTTCTCTTAAACTCAAACAATCTCATAGGCTCCGACGGGATGGATTTAACACTTCTTTCTATCAATTCCAGTAAAAGAATCATCAATTATGCCGGGGCCAAAAGCATTTTTCTCTTAAATTCGGGTAATGAATGGAAAGAGGTTAAAACAGACAAGAAATCAATCGGGGAATTTATCAAGAAAGGATCGTTCCATTTTGAAACAGGTAAACTGGTTTATAACAGCGGCGATTCACTCTATCTCTACACCGATGGATTTCCGGATCAGTTTAGTGAATTGGAGAGCAAACGGATCGGGTCTAAGCGTTTTAAGGCCAGAATTGAGGAAATAGCTAACTTGCAAATGGAAAAGCAGAAAAATAGCATGGAAGAATTTTTAAACCATCACAAAAAAAAATCGTTACAAACCGACGACATAACATTAATAGCAATTAAACTTGTATGATAGAAAATAAACACGTTGAAGAAAAAATAGCTCAAATCCTTACAAAGGCAGATCGCCATTCAGATCTCTTTCTGTTATATGGTCATATTAATCAGCACATGGTTAATTCCTCTATTGAGATTATAGAAAATAAATTAATAAAGCTGAAGTATTCAAAAACAATGATTTCAAAAACCAAACTACTGGGTGTGGAAATTATGGAGAATATGTTTAAGCATCAGTTTAAAAATCACAGTTTGTCTCCGTATTTTCATCTTAGTGTCAGTGGCAGTGGATTAACCATTGTTTCTGGTAATTCCATTTCGTCAAAGCGACAAAAAATTCTTAAACAAAAACTGGATAAGTACGAAAGCCTTACCCCGGAAGAGTTACGGGTATTGTATTTGAAACAACTGGGCAAAGGTAAAATTACCAAGCAGGGCAATGCAGGCCTAGGTATTTTAACGATATATAACCGTTCGAAAAAGAATTCGTCCTACAAACTGTCTAAGATTAACGATTCTGAATATTATTTTAGCATGGAAGTGAACCTTTTAAAAGACTAATAAAAACGAAACGAATTATGCAAATTATTAAAATAGCCAAAACAAATAAAACGCCGGAAGTCATTATTGATTATCCTCGAAACACCATATCGATCACCGGCATTTGCATTCCGGAAAATGCGCACGATTTTTTTGAACCGATTTTACTGGAACTTAAAAATTACAAAAAAAGAAAGCCCGAATTGTTGTTTGATGTTTATCTGGAGTATTTTAATTCCGGCTCATCGCGTGGCTTGCTGGCACTATTTTTAGAAGCGGCAAAATTTGAAAAAGGTTTTATAAAAGCTTCAGTAAATTGGCTGGTAGAAGAGGGTGATGACGAATTAAAACAGTCTGGTGAGGTATTCGAGCAAATCTCGAAGTTAACATTCACCTATAAAGAAGTAGACGGAGACTAAAAGTCAAATAATAACAACGCATCATGAAAATTCAACAACATCAATGGATAAAATCAAAGTGGGAGAAAGAAATTTCAAACGATCTCCATCCTCAACTTTGTTTAATATTTGGTTCACGCTTTACCATTGAAAAAGAAAGTAGCATGGCCATTGATAAGCTTAAACTGGCTTATCCGGAAACTAAAGTGGTAAGTGTGAGTACGGCCGGTAACATTCTGGATGACCAAACTGGTAGATGATACCATGATTGCGACGTGTATTCAATTTGAAAAAACAAGTACAAGAACCGGTAGTTTTGCTTTTGGTGAAGAAAGTGAAGAAGAGCTTGGTAAGAAGGTGGCGAATTATTTTAATTCAGACGATCTGGCTTATTTATTGGTATTTACCACCTTTGGCGTGAATGCCGGAAATATTTTAAAAGGGATTAATTCTATTTATAAAGGAAAGGTGCCGGTTTCGGGCGGAATGGCGGCGGATGATTCACGTTTTGAAAAAACATTTTTAGGTTTGGATAATGAAATATCTTCAGCACAAATTATTGGTGTTGGATTTTATGGTAAAGATATAATTGTTTCCCACGGCTCCAAAGGCGGTTGGGATAAATTTGGACCAATCAGGAAAGTAACCAAGTCAAACGGTAACTATCTTTATGAGGTAGACCATAAACCTATACTTGATCTGTATAAACATTATTTGGGAGAAAAAGCAACGGACCTTCCCGCATCGGGCTTACTTTTTCCATTTGCAATTGTGGACGATGAGACTAAAGAACCCATTGTAAGGGCTATTCAGAGTATTGATGAAGAATCTAATGCACTAATTATGCATGGCGATATAGAAGAAGGACAGAGTATTCAATTAATGCGCGCAAATTTTAACGGTTTAATAAAGGGCGCAGGTGACGCTGCGAAGGAAACCATGATTGGCGAAAACAAAAATCCAGAACTGGCACTTCTTATTAGTTGCCTTGCAAGACGTTTGGTGTTGGGACAAATGACCGAAGAAGAATTAGTGGAAACAAAGGAAGCGTTTGACCCTAAAACTAAAATTTGCGGGTTTTATTCTTATACCGAATTATGTCCCTTGGTGGGAGATAATGCCTGCCATTCGCATAATCAAACCATGACGATTACCACGTTCAGTGAAAAATAAATATGCTCAAAACCCCTGAAAATACTAACAAATTGTTGGCAAGGCAATTAAAAAAAGCTTTTCCGGATGGGAACATTCATGCGGAAGGGGTAAATATGTTTATTGATCTTGTAAATCACGCGTATAATTCATGGGAAGATTATCGTGAAGTGGACGATCGTGTAAAGGAAATTTCAAATCAGGAACTTGAAGAGTCTAACCGCGAACTTCAGGCAAAAAATGATTTTTTAGACGCTTTCAATCATGGCATGGCGCATGATGTTAAAAATCACACCTCAAATATAATTGGCCTAATAAGCATGCTCCGTAAATACCATACGAAGAAAAACGAGACCATGTTAACTACAATCATTGATAAGTTGGATTTATCTTCCAATCAACTTACCTCTATTGTACAAGGGTTTTTATACCTTTCGCGGGCTGAGGGTAAAATAGATAGTCAGTATAGTATTATTGAAAAAGAAGAAATAATTAAGTCGGTAGAAATTGAAACACTCTTTCTTTCTTTAGGCAAAGAGTGTAATATAAATTATAATTTAGCTTTAAACGACCTTTTTTATTCACCGCACGTTTTAAAAATAATTTTCGTAAATCTAATTTCTAATTCTATTAAATTTTCGAAAAAAAATGGCCCCTTAGTAATTGATGTGAGTTTAAGGCATACACAAAACGAAATTGAGCTGACCGTGGAGGACAATGGCATGGGAATGGATTTAAACGATTCAAACAATAAAATTTTTGAACTTTTTAATAGAATAGATAGTACTAAAATGGTAAAAGGAACAGGTGTTGGCTTATTTATGATAAAAAAAATAATTAATAGGCATAATGGAACTGTAAAAATTGAAAGCGAAATAAATAAAGGCACAAAATTTTTAATAACACTTTCTTTAAAATAAAAAACATGAGTTATAAGCTGGTATTTTTGGTAGACGACAACCCGACAACAATTTTTTATAATCAAGATGTTATTTCCGACTTTAATCCAGAGGCAGAGATAATTTCTTTCGAAAATCCCAATGATTTTATAAAAAACTATGGTGAAAAATACAACAAAAGCGAGGAAGCGATGTTGTTGCTATTGGATGTAAATATGCCGCAGAAATTAGGTTATGAATTGCTGGAAGAGCTGGAAGAAAATTTCGATGATTTTACAAATTTGGATGTATTAATGGTTACTTCCTCAAATTTAAAAACAGATCTTGAAAAGTCATCCAGGTTTTTATGTGTCTTGGGGTATATTGAAAAACCGTTGACTGTTGTTAAATTGAATAAAGCACTTAGTGGTGAGTTTTGATAAAGACAGCCAAAGTAGTAAGGCTGTTTTACCTTACCTTGTGATTGAGTTTCTTGAGAATGACATTATGCGATTTGAGTTTACCAAAGATGTTTTTGTAACTATGGATATGGCATTAGAAATGACGGAAGTCTGTAAAAAATTGAGTCAAGGCAAAGTGTATTTATCCTTAAAAATTATAGCGTACTAATTAAAAATACAAGATGCCGTGGCAGATTATTTGGCCAGTGACGCAAGGATTAAAATGTTAAGGGCCGAGGCCATTGTGCTTAACGCTTCAACACTAAAAATATTTTATAATTTTTATCTGCGGATAAAAAAACCAATTATAACCATGAAGGCCTTTAACAGTGAAGATATGGCAGTAGAATGGTTGTTAACTCAATAATGGAAAATTAATTTACCAACCGTAAATCAGCAAACTAAATAAATTAAAAGTAAAATAGTTTAGGTGTTAAAAGCATCAAATAAGGTTTTAAAAAATCACACCACCCGCAAAATGCCGAATTCCGATTCCATACCTCAACCTAATAAAGTGATATTATCTTATATGATAATTGAATTGCTTGAAAATGGCATTGTAAGGTTTGAAGTCAGAAAAGACTTTTTTCTGGATATGGCGAAAGCCATGGAAATGGTTGAAATCTGTAAAAAATTATACCAAAATAAAATATACAAATCGTTAAAAATAGTGCCTTTTAAAATGCAAATAGATGATGAAGTACTAAAATTTCTTTCGAGTGATGCCCGATCAAACATGATTAGCTTGGAGGCAGTAGTAGTTAACTCCTCAGCGCTAAAAATGTTGGGTAATTTTTATCTACGAATAAGAAAGCCAAAAATTAAAACAAAAATATTTGATAAAGAAAAAGACGCGATCTCCTGGTTGCTTCAGAATTAATTTTTAA
>Ga0335394_10001571_pt1 | contig 25723 bp, 23 predicted proteins | sample MAT03_FD_205741 | JGI IMG/M metagenome (GOLD analysis project Ga0335394, IMG submission 205741) | Freshwater microbial communities from Lake Fryxell liftoff mats and glacier meltwater in Antarctica - MAT-03 (spades assembly) (version 2) ...
TGATATTAATCCGGCGATACATAACTTTTCGCTCTGTTTTGCACAGTAATTTACATATGTAAATAACTCCATGTGCGACTTGATCGCCAACCGCCCGTTCTAGGTTTGTTCCTTGTTGTGCTTCTTTTTGTGCTGTTTTTGCTTGAATCAAAATAGTTTGAGCCTGTTTAGTTTTAGATTCTGCTTCCTGTTGTTGTCTATTTGCCTGTTGTGTTTTCTCTTGAGCAGTTTTGACTTGTTCGTTAGCTGTTTTAATTTTTTCCCCTGCTTGAGAATTTTTATCTTGTAATTCTGCTGCTTGCTGCTTTACTTTCCCTAAATCTGCCTGTGCTGCTTTAAATTTCACTTCTGCGGCTTGCTGATTCTTCTGCGCTGCTTGAAACTTTTGCTCTGCATCTTTCTTTTTAGTTTCTAATTCTCGCGCTTTATTCTGTAATTCTGTCTGTGTTTTTTGCGTAGCTTGCAATTCAGCTTGAGCCGTTTTAACTGTATTTTCTGCCCGTTGCTTTTCATCATCAGCATCCTTAGCAACTTTAATTTGACTCAATGCATATAAAGATGATATACCTGCGAATAATAATAGACATATCGCTAAACCAGAACTCACTATCAACCGCATCCGCCCTTATTGAACTTTTTCCCACACCTGACTGACCATGAATTACAGTCAATTTATGCTCAGTCCCGCCAATTCTTTCTCGCAACCGCTTCACATCTTGTCCCCGCCCAGAAGCAGCAATTTCTTGAGCAATTGTTTCAAGATTTCCCACTTGCAACTGAGCAGAATTAATTGCCTGTCGCTGCGGGTTAAGATAAGATGCACCAACAAAAGCGCGAAAACCATACTGTTGTTCTATTTGTAGTTGCTCTTGTTTAATATAAAAAGCTTTAAGATATTCACCTTGCTCAAAATAGAGCGATCGCAACCTCTCTAATATAGATATATATAATTGTGGGTTGTACTGATGATTACTTTCCTTTTTCGCCGCTTCTAAATTAGTAATTGCTGCTTGAACTTGACCTAAACCATGTTGCGACTTGGCTAAAATAAATCGATATAATCCAAATTCATCTGGTTGTAAATTAGGAATATCAGCTAATATTTGCAATGCTTGCTCTGCGAGTTGATTAGCCTCACTCCAGCGTGACTGTTCTAAAGCTACCTCTGCCAAAAAACCATAATCTTTAGCCAACTGCAACGACGTACCATAATTTTGATGTAGCGGTAGAGATTTTTCCACAAGGATTTGCAACTCTGACCATGCTTGCAAACGTCGCAGCACTTCACCCAGTTTAGTAATATGTTTTGCAACTAAATCTGAACGTTGTGCTTGTTCAAAAATCTCAATAGCTTGCTGAAGATAATTTCTAGCCTCTTGCCAATAGCGTTGATTTTCTGTCTGATTTTTTTCAGCTTGGCGCTCGGAGGCTAAAGCAATATTAACGAGTAATATACCTTGTCGTTCTAAATAGTTAATCTGTTGCCAAAAACTCAAACTCTGTTGATAGTGTTCTGTAGCAGCATCTATCTGGTCATAGAGATAATCATTTAAGCCAAGCACAAATTCTAGACTTGCTTGAAGTGCTGCTTCTAATACTTCTTGACGGCTGTGCAAATCCTGACGAGCGGTTTCTAGTTCCCGGCACATTTGGGGATTGGCTGTTACATCACCAGCAAAGATTTCATCAGTTTTTTGCTCGATGAAGTTGACTAACTCATCGGTAGAGCTTTCAAGCTCAATAATAGTTGCCCAATTCTCTAAATCAGTTGCTAGTCGAATAAACTTTTGCAGAACTGAATCATTAATCCACAACAATATCGGAAACGGGAAGTTCTTTCTAAATTCCTCCCGCACTTGGTTAGCTGAAGTCAGAACTGTATCAATATCTTTAACCGACTCCAAACCAAAAATCATTAATGCTGGTGGCTGTTCATCTAAGAGTTGTTCGCGGATATTTGTGTAAAGCGTTTTGACTGATGCAGGTAAGGTTATTTCGCGGATTTGTACAGGAGATAATTGGTGCAAGCGTTCTACCATGCGCTGACGTAAATCAGCATAGTTACAACGCAATAAAATCAGCGAAAATTCTCCCTGAGAAAGGGTAATTGTTCGCACCAGAGTTTGCAATGAACGCTCATTGTCAGGGGCTAAATTCTCTGGCTCTTGCTGATTACTCATAACATAAATAATTTACCTCATACTACAATACGCTTGGGTTAAGAAAAATAGTAAATTGGGTTGAGCAATAGCAAAACCCAACAAATGATTGATAGGCATTGCATATAGCAGTTCTCGTTTACGTGAGGTACACCCGTAGGGGCACGCCCCTACACCTTGGGATATAACGTTGTACCGCATCTAAATGGGAACCGCTATAAAGGCGGATGATTTTATAGATTTTCCTTTGCGCCTTTGCGCGGCAGTCGCTCATAAAGGAAACCCCCAGACACTCGCGGACTCGGAAGATCCCCCCAACCCCCCTTAAAAAGGGGGGCAAAAAGTTCTCAAAGTCCCCCTTTTTAAGGGGGATTTAGGGGGATCTTATCCGAACGGTATTGCGTTACGCTAACGCGATAACACACCCTACAGATACCGCTCCCGTTACGAGGTAAACGGCTCCCGTTACGACTGATACCGCTCCCGTTATGAGGTAGACCGCTCCCGTTACAACAAATATCGCTCCCGTTACAACAAATATCGCTCCCGTTACAACAAATATCGCTCCCGTTACAACAAATATCGCTCCCGTTACAACAAATACCGCTCCCGTTATGACAAATACCGCTCCCGGCACAACTGAGATGGTTAACGTCATAATATTTTACAAAAGACCGATACAGTAAGGACATACAGTTGTACGCCTTTATTGCCGATTCATAATCTAAATTCTTTGGCTTCTGCCAAAATCGGATTGATATCAAACCAAGAACCATCTTCATCGCGGTATTCAAATACAAACATACTGCGGAGCAAAAGCTCGTATCTTTCATGACCTCTCAAGTTTTTCTCTTGCGCCACCTCACGCAGCAATTCCCATTCATCAGCAGTAATGGCCAAAGTTAGCTCATTGCGGCGTTGTTTAATCACCCTATTTACACACTCCCGCGACAAGGGTGGGTCTTCTTGCTGAAGACAGCGAAATAATAACATCAGCAAATTACGCAAATGACCGCCGCTAACTAAGCACAGCCTTTCTAAAGTATCAGGACTATCAAAAACCTCAGTAATTAAATTCTGGCTTTGTTCCCAACTGACACCAGGAAAAGCCCTCGCCATAACCATCTGTTGCAGCAGCGTAATTCCTTCTAAAAATTGCGAACCATCCTGTAATTGCACAGGAACCATCGGTAAAACCTTGGGGTCTACGCCAAAGCGATTTGTTAACCTTCCTAAAGCGTTGGAAAAAATCAACACTAGGGGAATGGTATAAACAACATGACAATTTAATTGGTTTAACTGCTCACCACGTTCCACAAAGAGATATTCTGGCTGGTAATAACCGGAAGCTTTCATAGAATTATCCACTCGGTCGAGATTATCGATAATTACCACCAGTCCTTTTTTACCTTGCTCCTTGAGTCTTTCTCTAGCAGGTTTGAGCAATTCTTTGTTAATTGATTCTAAAATCCCATTGGTGCGCGGTTCTAAATATTGCCGTAATTGACCGCGAAGTTTGGGACTATCTTTAGTTTTGGCAGTAATCTTAGCAATCCCTACAGACAACTCAGCCTCTACCCCAATATCTAGGGGCGTTTGCAAAAACTCGGCAATTTCCGTAAATAGATTTTTAAAGTATCCTGGTTTGAGGTTAATTTTTATTGCTTCTAGACTTCGACTCACCTCACGAGCTACTGCGAGTAAAATATCTGTAACATCAATATCAGCCATATCTAAGCTTTGGCTAGACTCAAAATAAACTACGTGCAATCCCTGCTGCTCTAACTCTGCTTTGAGTCGCAGTAATTCGGTGGATTTGCCACAGCCGATATGTCCGGTAAATAATTGACAAGTAGGTTCTTCCGGTGAAAGGCGGGTGATAGTTCGCCCTAATTCTTCAATAATCTTGGCACCACGCACTTTAGAGAAATCAATATAATATTGTCTATCTTCCGGTTTGCTCACAACTAGAGTCTTGCTAGGGTTGCAAGCTTGAAAAAACCTGACTAAATCTAGTTTCATTGCAAATCACCTGAAGTTAGCCTGATACTCTTGCCTATGTTTGTGATTATACAGAGGACAAAGCCGCTATTTTGGAAAAAACTTCTTTGGATCTCACGCAGAGGCGCAGAGGCGCAGAGAGGATAAGGAGTTTTGACGTTTTAGCTCTTGATTCAGCAAGGCCGAAAAGTCTAATTTAGGCAATAGAACTCACTCAAACAATTTCTGAAGATGGTTTTGAGCAAGATTTTGTGCGATCGCCTAATTCGTCTAAGGTATTCATTAATGAGTCATCTTGTGCTATGTCGTGGATGTTTTCAGAATTTACCAAATCGTCAAAAGTTTCTAGAGTTTCCAGAGCTTCAATAGCCTCTGATGCAGACTGATATCGCTGTTTGAAGTCCTCCAGCACCATTTTACTGAGAATCTGAGCTAGGGAGTGGCTTACCTGGGAGCGTAGTTTACCGCCGTAGGCATCGCTCCATTTTATCTCTCCATCAGCATCTCTATCTAGCTCACGGGGTGTTATTCCAGTCAAGCCTTTAATCCCAAGCATTCCGATCGCATAGATATCACTACTGTAGTGGGGACGCCCAAAACATTGTTCGCTTGGTGCATAACCCTGAGTACCAATGCCAATAGTGAAGGGGTTTTGCTCTTGACGATCAAGCTGTTTGGTGCTGACTTCTTTGACGGCTCCAAAGTCAATCAGCACCAGTTTACCGTCTGAGTGTCGCCGGATGATGTTGCTGGGCTTAATATCCCGGTGAATTACGTTATTTTTATGAATAAATATTAATGTTTGCAATAAGTCCCTGACAATTTTGATCACTGCAATTTCATCAATTGCTTTACCTGCTGGGAGTTCTTCATTTAAAGGATGACCAATTATCTGTTCTTGCACTAAATAAAATTCTTCGTCTTCTTCAAAATATGCCAAAAGTTGAGGGATTTGAGCATGGGTTCCCAATTTTTCTAGGGTTTGCGCCTCGGAGTTAAATAAACGTCTGGCCAGGTGTAAGCTTTCTGGTCTGGTGCTGGCTGGTTTTAGTTGCTTGACGACACATCGCGGATTACCAGGACGTTGGGTATCTTCGGCAATGTAGGTTTCGCTAAATCCACCGGAACCGAGAACTTTGACAATTTTGTAGCGTCGAGCCAGGACTTTTCCTGATAAAGCTAAATCCCGTTGCTGAATTAAGTCTTGCAGGTCATCTTGCTGGCTGATAATCTCTTGGACTACGGGGGAAGTTTTATACTTCTGAAAAATTCCGACTAGTTGGCGTTTTCTGATATTTTCTCTCACCACTGATGTTCCCAAGTAGGAAAGTCCGGTCATAGCGATCGCCATTATTGGTACAGTAGTAGGAAAAATTAACTGGCTATAGACAAATAACCCATAGCTAATTCCTATCCAAGTCCCAGATATGGCCAGGCTATACAAAAATCTATGGAGACTACGCTTGCATCTGCTAATTATCAAGGCTGTACTGCCAACTAAAATCAGCACAAACAAACCCCGGAATGGTAGAATGTCTATTCCTTGGGCGATCGCTTTACCTTGCATTAAAGTGGCGATCGCATTGGCGTGAATTTCTACCCCCGACATTCGTTCAACGCCTTTGGTAGCTGCTACTGGATAATAATCATTGTGTAATTTATCTGTTGCACCAATCAGCACTATCTTGTCCTTGAACACCTTTCCTTGGTGCAAATAAGTGTTCCAGTTTTCCGGGTCGAGGACGTGCCAAAAGGGTATTTGCTCAAATGTACCCGGAGGTCCCCAAAAATAAATGCGATCGCCTTTTGGTCGGGGATAATTGACTTTTGCTGCCCTTAGCACTGCTTCATCAAAGGAGGGTAGCTTATCTATTAACAAATTTTCAGCTAACAACTTGGGAAACTCACTCGCCAATCGATGAATCTTGCCATCGACTTCTAAGGGGAAATTAACTGAGCCAATAGACACTGACCCGGTGTTAAACATTTGCTGCGGCGACGACAATTGGATGAACGTCCCTTGGTGTGTCTCGAAATTTTCGTAGACGGCTGCTAAGGTAACTTTGCTGCCATATTTTTGCAATGCTGCCTGGAGTTGGCGATCATCCGTAACTCCATAACTGCTTGGCGTGTCAAAAAGGACATCTACCGCTACGGAACGGGCACCTGCTTTAATTAATTTTGTAATTACTTGGGCATAAGCAGCACGTTTATAGGGAAAAGATTTCAGTGTTTCTAGGTAGGCATACTGTTTTGGATCTGTCTTATAGTACTGTTCGGGAACTGATATAGACTGATCGTCTATTGCTAAAATTACGATGTTTTCTGGAGGTACAATCGGCCCACGCAGTTGAAAAAAGGCAGAAAGTGTCTGATTTTCAATCACTTGAACCAAATCCCCACCAGAAGCACTCAGCAATGCTGCCCCCATTACCCAAGCACCAGCAAGTAGATGTCCTAAGCGAACCATCCACCTAGACTGCCGAGCCGATGCTGTTGAGGTTACTTTTGTCGGTTTACTTGACAGTTGATTGGCAGCAGAGACATAGTTTTTAGTTAAGGTAGACGTAGGTTCTTCTGCCATATCGTGTTACTGATTGATTTAAGTCGAACACTTTTATTTATTCAGACCATGTTTTAGTACAAGCACATTGAAATAAGACCTAAATGAAAATCTTATATATTTGTAAAGTATCTTCTATTCATCAAAAAACTTTTATTGGTAGAGCTAGCCCCGAAGAGATTCTTACTTAGGCACTGCCTAAGTTATTCTTTTTATGTTGAGTGAGTTACAACTGGTTATTGTCTCACAGATCAGAGCCGAATATCCTCCGCTTCTGCATTAAGTGACGGCAACATTTTACTCTAACCTAACCAACAGGTACACTCATAACTGGGTACTCTACCAGAAGCTGTCCTAAGTCCGTCTTCTGTCTCTGGCGCAATATTGCTACTCTCTACAAAGGCTGTCCTGATAGTGACAGCAAAACCTATAGATAAGCGTTAACTTATGTGCCACCCTAAGCCTATGCCATACCTCTTTAGAAGTAAACTTTAGTGTTATACAGTTATGAATGCTGTTACTGGGTCAATTTTATTGGTAGATTTTGATCACAGTGTGGCTCTTGCAGTGCTGGAGGTGAATGAGGTTTAGCAGCCAGTATCTCAACTCCAATGTTGCAACCGTTTTTATGACTTGAAAGAGGTAGGATAAAACCTATAGATAAAGAGTCACTTTATAGATATTAGCAAACAAGACATTTGAAAATTGCTATAATCTATTGTTCAATCTAAATTCATATATATTATTAGGTGTAAATTTGTATGGGTTCTCCAATGAATCGTCTGTCTATTTTTGTAGACGGAAACAATATGTTCTATGCTCAACAAAAAAATGGCTGGTTTTTTGACCCACGGCGAGTCTTAGAATACTTAAAACATGAGCAGTCAGAAACAACATTAATTAATGCATTCTGGTACACTGGCTTAAAAGACCCACAAGATCAACGAGGTTTTAGAGATGCTTTAATTAGTCTGGGCTATACAGTCCGAACTAAAATTCTTAAAGAATATTATGATGATACGTCTGGTCGTTACTCGCAAAAAGCGAATTTAGATATTGAAATTGTTGTAGATATGTTTAATACAGTAGACCAATATGACCGAGTAGTATTATTCAGTGGCGATGGGGATTTTGAAAGGGCTATCGAACTATTACGCTCGAAAAATACACATATTACGGTAGTCTCAACAGAAGGAATGATCGCTAGAGAGCTACGGAATGCTACTGATAGATATATAGATTTAAATGATATCAGAGAACAAATAGAAAAAACTGAAGGTTAGTATTCTTAGCAATTATTTACAAAGGTAAGAGTAAAAGAAAAACTAAGTTGAAGATATATTGAGCCACCACTAGAAACTAAACAACAAACCGCAAATGAGAAACAAAACAGATCGAATCATCATTTTTGATACGACATTGCGAGATGGAGAACAGTGTCCAGGAGCAACTCTGAATATAGACGAAAAGCTAGTTATTGCCAAGCAATTGGCGCGACTGGGTGTAGATGTAATTGAAGCAGGGTTTGCCTTTGCAAGTCCCGGAGATTTTGAAGCAGTCAAGAAGATTGCTCAAATTGTTGGGACAGAAAATGGCCCAGTAATTTGTAGTTTGGCAAGAGCAATTAAAGCAGATATTGAAGCTGCTGCTGAAGCCTTAAAACCAGCAGTTAACGCCAGAATTCACACATTTATTTCGACTTCTGATATTCATTTAGAGTATCAACTGCGGAAGTCACGGGCAGAAGTATTAGCGATCGCTCAAGAAATGGTAGCTTATGCTAAGTCCTTCATGACAGATGTAGAATTTTCGCCGATGGATGCGGCTCGTACCGATCCAGAATTTCTTTACCAAGTGGTAGAGGGAGCGATCGCCGCCGGTGCAACAACAGTTAACATTCCCGATACTGTAGGTTACACAACCCCTAGCGAATTTGGAGCCATAATTAAAGGCATTATCGAAAATGTCCCCAACATCGACCAAGCGATTATTTCCGTTCACGGTCATAATGATTTAGGTTTGGCAGTTGCTAACTTCTTAGAAGCCGTGAAAAATGGTGCACGGCAACTAGAATGTACGATTAATGGCATCGGCGAACGTGCCGGAAATGCCTCATTAGAAGAATTGGTAATGGCGTTGCACGTCCGGCGGCAATATTTTAACCCCTATCTCGGCAGACCAGCAGATTCTCAAGAATCCCTGACAAATATTGACACCCGACAAATTTATAAAACTTCACGCTTAGTTTCCAATTTGACGGGAATGTTAGTACAACCAAATAAAGCGATCGTTGGGGCAAATGCCTTTGCCCATGAGTCTGGAATTCACCAAGATGGTGTGTTAAAAAACAAACTCACCTACGAAATTATGGATGCCCAATTGATTGGATTAACAGACAATCAAATAGTTTTGGGTAAACATTCCGGCAGAAATGCCTTTCGGACTCGCTTGAAAGAATTGGGCTTTGAACTGTCGGATACGGAATTAAATAAAGCATTCGTTAGATTCAAAGAAGTAGCAGATAAAAAGAAAGAAATTTCTGATTGGGATTTGGAAGCGATCGTTAATGATGAAATTCAACAAGCACCCGATTTGTTCCGAGTAGAATTGGTGCAAGTTTCCTGTGGTAGCAACGCCCGTCCCACTGCTACTGTCACCCTCCGCACCCCAGAAGGTGAAGAATTAACCGATGCTGCCATCGGTACTGGGCCAGTGGATGCAGTTTACAAGGCCATCAACCGTGTGGTGAATGTGCCTAACCAGTTGATTGAGTTTTCTGTGCAGTCAGTAACAGGTGGTATCGATGCCCTTGGAGAAGTAACGATTCGTTTACGTTATGAATCTAGAGTATTTTCTGGTCATGCGGCGAACACAGATATCATCGTGGCATCCGCGCAAGCCTATGTAAATGCGTTGAATAGGTTGTATTCTGCATTGCAAACTCAAGAAAAGCCAGAGGAAGTATCTGTACAAAAAGTTTAAGAACACTTTAGGATTTTTTTGCTTGCACTCAGCAATACGCTTGGGTTAAGATCCCCCCGCCTTCTTTACCCCTTTTAAGGGAGTTGGGGGATCTAAAACGAGGATAAATTCAGTGTTTGAGCTTAAGTTGACACCAATGCACATCTATAGGACTTACGCATTGACAAGAAATACCAAATATGGATAAAGATAAAAACCACATCTTTCGTAGGGGTTTAGCATGCTAAACCCCTACAGCGTGGTCTAATTACGTAGTTTACCGCCGTAGGCATCAAAAGATAATTAATAAAAGCCTGAAACAACCTATTTCTGTTAACGCACATCACGATGAATTTGTACAGTGCGTAAGTCCTAATCTATACGCCCCTACACATAATTGATGTGTTGCAAAGATGTTTGTCAATGGTTATGAGACAAACTGAAGTTAAATAACTACTGATTTTGTGGCGATCGCAAGCCTTGTAATACTCTCTGCAAAAACTTACCCCATTCCGCCGCTAAAGGGATTTCTGTAAACGGAACCCGCACTGAGTTAGTAGATTCTGAAAATAGAAATTCTAACTCTATAGAACGACCTTTCTCCGGTGGATTTTCAACATCTACAGATTTGCCATCTATCAAAAGATAGATTTGCTGGACATTAAGTAGAGAGAATGTTTCTAATTTAATCGGCCCTTTAGGCGTGGGTTTTCCCCAAGTGATATTGTTACTTTTTTGACCCAATACAGCATAAATATCATACTTAGCCCGTTCAAATTGCTCTGCCCAGGTACGATAGGCTTCAACTTTTTGATATTCCTTCGAGCCTTGCCAAGCCAACCAAAAAAACATTACTAACAGGGGCAACCACAAAAGACCGCGTTCCATCGTTTATAAAATTCCTGAATAATCAAGTGAAACTTGTAACTAAAAGTGCAAAATCCCCCAACAAAGTATGGAGATAAGTTATGGTAGTGAGAAAACTGGCAAAAGGCGGTAATGAGTTAATATGAAAAAGCTTATATTATTGTGCTTGTTTGTCATTGGGCTGGGATCTGCCATATTTGGTTTCCTGAATTTCCAGGGATTGGCAACTAAAGGAGAGTTTGAGACGATTTTGCTTGATTTTCGGGAAGATATTCCATCATCTGTAGTGGAACAGAATTTGCAAGCGATCGCCAAACAATACAACCTTACACCCCAATTAGACAACAAGTTTTCCCAAAAAGATAATGTGTATATTATCAAGGGCGACGGGCAGCGACTTCAAGAACTGAAAAAATCTAAATTTGCCCAAGCTACAGAATTCATCGAGCCAAATTACATCTACACAAAGATTCCCCAACCAGGTGAAGCCGCTTGGTTAGGGGAATTTTTACGACCTCAAGAAGATGATGAAACAAGTCCCTCATTAACTGGCCCCAATGACCAATATTACAGCAAGCAGTGGAACTTGCACCAAATCGGCATTGAAGGCGCATGGAGTCAAACCAAAGGCAGTGGCATCACAGTTGCGGTAATTGACACTGGGATTACCAAAGTGCGGGACTTGTATGAGACAAAATTCGTCAAAGGCTATGATTTTGTTAACGACCGAGAAGAAGCCACAGACGATAATGGACACGGTACTCATGTTGCCGGAACTATTGCCCAAGCCACAAATAATAAATATGGTGTAGCTGGAATTGCCTACGAAGCCAGTCTGATGCCGTTAAAGGTACTTAGTTCTTATGGCGGCGGTACCGTTGCCGATATTGCCGAAGCGATTAAATTTGCTGCTGATCAAGGCGCAGATGTGATTAATATGAGCTTAGGTGGTGGCGGTGAAAGCAAGTTGATGAAAGAAGCGATCGCTTATGCCCATAGAAAAGGTGTAGTTATTATTGCCGCAGCCGGGAATGAAAACACCAATGGTGCAAGCTATCCAGCCCGCTATCCTTACGTCATCGGCGTTTCGGCAATTGGCCCAGATGGCGAAAAAGCGCCTTATTCTAACTTTGGTGCAGGGGTAGATATTTCTGCTCCTGGTGGTAGTGAAGCTGGTAAGATTCTCCAAGAGACTATCGACGAAAAGGGCGAAGGGGTATTTTTGGGCTTCCAGGGTACAAGTATGGCTTCTCCCCACGTTGCTGGTGTTGCAGCATTAATTAAAGCTGCTGGCATCAAAGAACCAGATGAAGTTTTAAAAGTCCTCAAGCAGTCGGCGCGAGTTATCCAGGATGATGGTTTAAACTATTATGGCGCTGGACAACTCAACGCCGAAGCAGCAGTCAAACTAGCCTTCGCAGGACAAATCAGTTTCCCAGATTTCTTCCGATGGTTACGCGATAATGGCTATTTTAACCCTGGCTTTTGGATTGATGGTGGTGCGATCGCGCTATTACCTAAGATTTTAATGGTAGTTGGTTCCTATCTGCTAGCTTGGTTTTTACGAGTTTACTTCCCATTCACCTGGAGTTGGTCTTTATCCAGTGGCTTAATTGCTGGCAGTTCTGGGTTATTCTTCCTCAAAGGAATCTATATCTTTGATCTTCCCCAGTGGCCTCTCCGGGTATTGGGCAGTTCAATTCCCGAACTAGGCAATACCCTCCAGGGAACTGATGCCTTGAATCCACTGTTTGCCAGCGTACTGATTCCCATTGTATTAATGGCATTGCTACTGGGACATCCTAGCGGAAAATGGTTTGCCATTGGTTCAACATTAGGTGTAGCAGCGTGCTTGACGGTAAGTGCGTTTTACGATCCAGCAGTTTGGGGTTTAGGAAGTGAGAACTTAGCGCGCCTCTTCCTCATCGTCAATGCCCTAATCTGTTATGGACTTGCTCGTTTAGCATTGAAAAACGAAGAAAAAATTGCATAAATGGAAAATTGGGCATTGGGCATTGGGCATTGGGCATTGGGCATTGGGCATTGGGCATTGGGCATTGGGCATTGGGCATTGGGCATGGGGAATGAATTTTTATAACTCCTAACTCCTAATTCCTAACTCCTAACTCCCCACTTCCCACTCCCCACTTCCCACTCCCCACTCCCCACTCCCACTCCTTACTCAGCACTCGGCACTCGGCACTCTTAACTCCCCACTCAGCACTGTTTATGATTACACTTACAGGCACAATCGAACACCGTGATATTGGCACAGGCGCATGGGCGTTAGTCACAGAAGAAGGCGTTACTTACGAAATCCTCAGAGGGGCTGACAAAGACTTACTCAAAGCTGGACAAAAAGCAAAAGTTAAAGGACAGGTGCGTGAAGATATTATGACAGCTGCCATGATTGGCCCTGTCCTGGAAGTCAAATCTTTTGAGGTAATTTAGTTCTGACTCGCTGTAGAATCTAGAACCTCTTGAAGACGACTTCTAAACTCACCTTTGGGATGACCCCCTTTTACCTCACCCACAATTTGAAATTCTCCTTCTGGAGAATTGCAGATGATGTAAGTAGGCCATCCCATTTCTGATTTATCAGGATACTGAGTCAATAAAATTTTGCGATACTTGCGGTAAGCAGCCGTATCTTGCATTTTTACATCGATAAATTCTAAACCCATTTCCTCAGTCACCTTTTTGTCATAAAAAGACATTTTGTGGCAGATGCCGCACTCTTCTGAAGAGAACTTAATTACAGCTAAACTCATGGGTTGCCGACCTTGCGGGGAGACAAAATACTTTAGAAAGACTACATAATAAAGATTGTAGCAATTTATGGTAAAACAAAAAGAGCCTTTATTGGCCTTTCGGCAAGCTCAGGGTAAGACCTGCGTTGCCCTGAGCAGTTTTATAGGTGTAAGAGTTAGCTTGTCGAACTGCTAACTATGACACTTGCCGTTTGCGTAGCGTCTCGTAGAGAAAGGCCGAACTGCTCAATACCCAATGTCTATTTAGCAAGACCATGTTCTAGAGCAAAACGAACTAACTCTGTACGGCTATTGGTGCCGGTTTTACTAAACAAACGGCTGACGTACTTTTCTACATTGCGGACGCTGGTTTCTAAGCGACGGGCGATTTCTTTGTTCATCAACCCTTCAGCGACCAAGTTTAAAACACTTTGTTCTCTAGGGGTCAAATCAATTTTGAAAGGGGCTGGAGATACGGAAATAGCATTTCTTTGAGTTAACAATGCCTTGATTTGGGCAATTTGATTGGCTAGTTCAGCGAGATCAGGGGTTTCAGCGCCATCTCCCGTAGTTGAAGCTTTGGCGGTGCGGCGGGCTAGCAAATTTTCGACTATGGCCACCAATTCATCCGGATCGAAGGGTTTGGGTAGATAGGCATCAACACTAGCATGATAGCCTTGGATGCGATCGCCTGTCATGCCTTTAGCAGTTAAAAATACCACCGGGAGGGCTTGAAAGCGGGGGTCTTCTCGCAGTTGCTTGAGGAATTGATAGCCATCCACCTGAGGCATCATCACATCGGAAATCACTAAATCAGGTGTATTCATCTGCATCCATTCCCAACCTTCAAGGGCGTTACTGGCGACTTGAACGCTGAAACCGCTCTCTTGCAAATAATCTTTCACGGCTTCCCGTATTCCTGGTTCATCATCCACCAGTAACAATTGTGCTGACATTTAAAATTTCCTTGAGTTTTCCTTTTTCCAATTTAGCTCAACAGACGGGATACCGGGAGTCACTGAGAAGCCTACACTGTATGCTTGCATCAGTGTAGGAGTATGTCACCGAAAGTTGACAAGCATTGAACAATCTGAATTCACCTCTACCGCCCCCAAAGCTTGTAAAGTTGACATCTCTGCCTCCGTCAACCCTTTAACCTCTGTAATAATCGTGCCTTCATAAGAACGAGATGGCCGCAAAGTTGTCCAGCGTTTCCCTGTAGCAATATCCCAACAATTTATTGTTTCATCCTGGCTACCGCTAAGGAGAGTCTGCTCGTCTGGACTCAAACTGAGTGACCATACCCAATTTTGATGATTCTTTAGTGTAGTAATGCAGTCTCCAGTAGCCAGATGCCAAATTTTGACGGTGCGTAGGCGTAGCCCGTCGTAGACATCGCTACTACTGCTAATCATGCGGCTGTGATCGGCTGTGAACAGTATACAGACAATTTGGCTGGTATGTCCGTGGAATATGCGAAGACAAGCTCCTGTGTGAATGTCCCACAGTTGCACCGAAGAATCATCGCCGCCAGTAGCAACATATTGATGATCTGGACTGACGGCAATTGCCCAAATCCGGTTTGAGTCTGCTTCCCAAGTGTGCAGACATTTGCCTGTTTCAACATCCCACCGTTTAACTATCTTTTCATAGCCACTACTGAAGAGAGTTTTTCCATCAGGGCTAAAAGCGATCGCCAGTACACAACCAGGATGTCCCAACAGTGTTTGTAAACATTTACCAGAACTGACATCCCAAATTTTAATTGTGTGGTCGTAGCTGCCACTAGCAAGGAAGTTACTGTCTGGACTGAAGGCGATCGCCCACACCCAACTACTATGACCATACAAGGTTTTGAGGCATTGTCCTGTATGGGGACTCCAAAGTTTAATGGTGCGATCGGCACTGGCGCTGGCAAGGAATTGCCCATCGGTACTGAAAGCAACACCGAAGACACGATTGCTATGTCCGTGGAGTACCCGAAAAGGCTGGAGGTCAACTTTTAAGTTTTGTGGAGCATTCAGATTGACATCCCAGAGTTTGATTGTCTGGTCTTCATGTCCACTAGCAAGCAGGTTTTGTTGCCAACTGTGGGCGATAGCATAAATGATATTGCTATGCCCTTGTAAGGTTTTAGTACACTTTCCACTTTTAAGCTCCCATACTCTAGCTGCATGGTCATCTCCACCACTGGCAATCAAGTGTCCTTGGGGGTGAAAAGCAACTGACCAAATCCGGTTTCTATGCTTATTAAGCGTATCCAAACATTTCCCGGTGTCTGTATCCCAAATCTTCACAGTTTGGTCATAACTACCACTTGCTATGCGATCGCCTTGTGGACTGAATGCTACGGATGTTATGACACCTGTATGTCCCAGCAATGTCATGAAACATTCCCATACCCCAGTATCTACATTCCACAGTTTCACCGTTTGATCAAAACTAGCACTAACTAATCTTTGCCCTTTTAACGCTAGGGGATTACCACGGTAACAGTCAATTAGCTGGTGGGTTTCGTTGTCTGTACTCAATAGCCCTTTGAGTGACAGTATTGTTTCTGCTGCTGCGACTTCTAATCCTGATAGAGCAAGGGTGCGAACTGGTAAACCATCACCTTCTAGAGTAGCGATTTCGGCAGGTTTTTCCCGACTGGTGAGCAGAACACAGCTTTGATGCTGAGTTTCTCCTAATCGCCACAAAAGTTCGCCATAGGATTCATAGCCCTCACGGTAATAACCTGTCTGTTTGCCGTGCTGCAACAGAGTGTCAAAATTATCTAGAATCAGCAAGCAGCGAGATTTACGAAAATATTCGATTAAACAGCCGATTTGCTCGTGAGGGTTAGCAGGTAATGTAATAACTTGTTGACAAGAAAGAATTTTGATGCATTCCGTCAGCTTGTCATGCAAAAAAGGTGCGTGTCGGAGCGATCGCCAAATGACATACTCAAATTCTCCTTGTAGCTGTTCTGCCAACTTTACGGAGAGTGCGGTTTTGCCCATGCCACCCATACCTAGTAAAGCTATCAGACGAGAGCGTAGTTTACCGCCGCAGGCATCGCCCACAATCCATTGGCTGAGGGTTTCTAATTCAGTAGTACGTCCATAGAAGAGGGAAACGTCGATCGCCCCCAGTCCGCATGGGAAATTGAGGAGGCGTTTGTGCCATTTTGCTGTTGTGTGGTTCGCTGTAGTACTCCGTGCAGATTATTCTTGGTAACTTTTTCATCTAAAACTTGAGAGAGCGATCGCCATAGTTGTGAGCCAACGTCTTTGATGTGACCGGGATCGTAAGTGACTTCTTTGGCCATTTCTAAGTAAGTTTTCCCTTCCCAAGTGTAGCGAAAGACAATCTCTTGCGCTCTTGTTAAGCGTCCTCGTTGCAATAATCGCTCAACTAGTGCGATCGCTTCTTCTACCGTCATTTATTTACGTAGTAATACAGGTTAACTACAATATTCCCACAACAAACTTGATTTTTCCCAAAAGTTTACGTAAATCTACGAAAAAGACCCGACTTTTTCCCGACTTTTTCCGACCGACAAACTTTATACCTGGCAGTAGAGTAAGCATATCCCCAACTTCTTAGAGGAGAGAAGCGATCGCTTTCTCTAACTAAATATTACGGAGTAACAGTAATGAGCAAGTTCGTTTGTCTTTTTGTAATTGGCTGTGTCTTTTCAGCTACGGCTACCACGGCACAAGCCCCGCCACGCACGGGTGCATATTTTGCCTATCGTAATGCAACACATTTTGGATTCTATAATCCGAATAAATCCAATCCAAGTGGTGCCAGCGACTTAATAGCGTATTGTAGCTTTCCTACACCCGGAGGCTATCAGATGCACAAGGTAGGTATAGGAGGCGACAACGTTGGTAAATTAACCGATGGTCAAGTTGCTCCGTTGGCATTTCGGGATGCGTGTCCACTTCCATCAGGCTATTTTGCTTGGAATAAGGCAACACATTATTCAATGGGAGAGGGTAGATACTGTAGTTTTCCAACCCAGCAAGGATTCGTCGATCATCGAAATCGTCGTCCCGACGAGCGAAGCTTTGGAAATTTGAAATCTGACCCTAATGCCTTTATGTCGTTTGCTGGAGGCTGTGGAAGCTAGAAGTATAAGCGATCGCTTTTTAGCAAAACTCAAAAGTGATAATGATGTCTACGACGGGCGTAGCTGCGGCACCTATCAATCTCCTCAAAAGGCGATCAAAGTGATCGCATAGTTGACTGTTAGATATCGCTAACGAATCCTCTGAGCGATCGCACTTCCCTTACACGATAATTTTAGGTGATGCCTACGGCTGTAAACTACACCATTATTTCGAGTTGAGGTAAAATAGGTGAGAGCGATGCCTACGGTGGTCACTGACTTGTACTGAGCGTTGTCGAAGTAGCTTTGCCGTACCCCTACGGAGAAGCAAGCTACGCGCAGCGTCTCGTAGAAAAGTGCGGCAAGCTACGCAAAACTATTTCTCTAACTAACTCAACTTTTATTTCTTTCCGATATCGGGCATAATCACAGAAATTTCTTGATTGCGGTGCTGACGATAAATCCTAAAATCACTATCTAATGTAAGCACTGAAGTCTCTGTATAGATTTCAGCCATCCGCACTAAACACGCATCTGCCAAAGATATTGGTACAGAATCATAACGTTGCATTAGCTTTTCAACAGATTCAATTTCATCACTCAAGCGAAAAGGTATTTCAATATATCCCTGCTTGACTAATTGCAGAGCTTTCTCACGTTCCGCATGGACTTTTTGTAACAAGAAGCAAACTTCAGTTAGAACAGCCTCACAGGTCAAGACCGGATACTGAATATTTGTCAGTGAAGAGACAGCCCATTGATGAAATTTATCACTAGGCATCATAAATGCTACTAAAACTCCTGTATCGATAATGATGCCCTTTCTCATTATTTACCGAAGCTTTCCATATACTTAGGGTTATAAGATAAATCTTCCAAATTGCTGTCTAAACAACCAATAAACTCTTGTGCTGCTTCAGTAAAAGAAACTTCTTTATTATCGGTTTCTATCTGCTCTTGGATCTGACTAATTTTGCCTATTTTGAATTCTAAGAGCTCAATAAATTCAATAACTTCGTTTTGCTGCTCAATGGGTAATCTCTTGATTTTGGCGATCGCTATTTCTAAGGTAGTCATTTTGATCATTCTCCCTTCACACTTAAGCCAATCCTATTTTAGCAAAACTCAAAAGTGATAATGATGTCTACGACGGGCGTAGCTGCGGCACTTATCAATCTCCTCAAAAGGCGATCGCTTTGATCGCATAGTTGACTGTTATGTATCGCTAACGAATCCTCTGAGCGATCGCTTAGGTAAATTTTTGCTTGATAGCGATGCTGCCTGTGCTACTCTAATATGCTGAACCAAATTTCTAAATCTGCGATCGCCTGAAAATCTAACAATGCTTCACCAAGATTTTCTAATTGTTCTAAGGAGAGAGCTTCAATCCGTTCTAGCACTGGTTGAGATAATTCTCCCACGCGACGAGTAAGTTGGCGGAGAATGAGCGATCGTTCTCCTTCTTGTCGTCCTCGTTGTTCTCCTCGTTGTTCCCCTTCTGCCAGAATTTCCTGATAAATTACTGACTCGCGCATCATACCCTCCCGAAATAATTGTTGAATCAAGTCCTTTTTATATTTTAACCCCGCTAAGATTTGAGTATAGGTGGAGATTTCTGGTCGTTGTTCTGGCTCAAGTTGATTCACTCGTTCCACAACTTTTTGCAACAAGGCTTGGGGTTGGGTGGTTGCTGTTAGTGGTGCTAATGGTAACAATGCTGGCTCATTAAGGAATAGTTCAGGATTTTCTAACCACATGGAAATTACACGATATTCGTGACGGGTGTTTTCAACACCGAAGACGGTTTCAATGACTGTTTCTGCTGTGGGAGGAAGTAATAAGACGACAACTTGCGTGATTGGCAAACGATACAACCGATATAACCGTACCCAATAATCGAGCATCCGCAGGGGTAGAGGTGGTGTCGATTCGAGTTTGGTTTGAAATTCTAAATGGAGAATGCGTTCTTGTAGTTGTAAGAATGTGACGTAATCAGCGCGAATTGGTTCGATACCCAATTCAGTTTTGAGGACTGTGACAGCAGTTTGCGGTGTTCCTAATACCCAACTGGCAAAGGTAACAGGGTGTTTTTCCGACAGGAGTTTGCACAGGTTATCAAAGGACATTAATTAATGATGGACGTTTAGATATCGCTAACGAATACTCTAAGCGATCGCTTAGGTAAATTTTTGCTGGAAATTATTCTAATATGCTGAACCAAGTTTCTAAATCTGCGTATTTTACCGCCGTAGGCATCGTCTGAAAATCTGACATGGAGTTGGTGAGAGACTTTAGTTTGGGGTTTTGATCTTGGGTCATTTGCGCTCTTGGTGGTTAGCTAAATTAATATTTCCTGTATTATTCCCAGCGATCGCCCTCTCCCCCCAACTCCTCAAAACTCTGGCATAATCAGACATGGCCGCACCTAAAAACTGATGTAAATCCTACCAATGTCCAACGATGAATATGACAGTCCGTGGAAAGAAGCTATAGAAACCTACTTTCAAGAGTGCATTGAATTTTTCTTTCCTGTAGCTGCGGAGGGAATAGACTGGAAGCGAGGCTATACTTTTTTGGACAAAGAGTTACAGCAAGTCGTTCGAGATGCAGAATTAGGGCAAAGATTGGTTGATAAACTCGTTCAAGTCTGGCAACGCAATGGCGAAGAAAGGTGGGTATTAGTCCATCTGGAAGTTCAAAGTTATGAAGAAACCAACTTTGCCCAGCGAATGTACGTCTACCACTACCGACTATTTGACCGTTACAATCGGTCTATAGCTAGTCTAGCCATTTTAGGTGACGATCGCCCCACATGGAAACCAAATCAATTTAGCGATGAATTATGGGGTTGCGAAGTCAGATTCAAGTTTCCCATTGTGAAACTACTTGAATATAGCCAACAGTGGGGAGAATTAGAAGCAAGTTCTAACCCATTTGCTACAGTAGTTATGGCTCATTTGAAGGCAAAGGAAACACGTCAAGATAACCAAGGGCGCAAACGGTGGAAACTTGATTTAACGAAACGACTCTACGAAAAAGGTTATCATCGTGAAGATATCATCAACCTATTTCGATTTATCGACTGGGTGATGAAATTACCTGAAGAATTAGAGAATAGTTTTTGGCAAGAAGTAACTCAATACGAGGATAAAAAGAAAATGCCGTATATTACCAGCGTAGAAAGAAGGGGTATGAGAGGAGGGTTACTTCAAGGCATTGAAATCGCTTTGGAATTAAAATTTGGTAGTCAGGGGCTAACAATATTACCAGAGATTATCCAGATCCAGAACGTAGAGATATTAAAAACTATTCTCACCAGTATCAAAACTGTGAATAATCTAGAAGAACTCAGGCAAGTCTATCAATAATTTACGACTCAAATTCGACTGTAAAATGACTAGAGTGCTATACATTGATACACTCTGTTTAATTCAATCTCATCCTCTGCTAATTTTAATATATTAAGTTAAATTAAGAATTATTGCAAAAGAATAAACGATTTTTGGGAATATCACCCAAGCTAATTAAAAGGTTTACGTCGAATGGATATTTTTATAGAATAATCTCATCAAAAGATTCGCAGAAATATAAATGGACTGGATTACACTACTGCGATCGCTACAGTCTGATTTTATTAAAAGGTTAACATCTGGTTGTCTGCTTCATTGTGAAACAGAAGGTCAATATAGTGAATTAACTATCATCTCTGGAGAGAGATTAAAGGCACTACGAGAATTTTGCTGGCTGATGGCTGAGAAATATAAGCGTGTTTTACCAGTCCGTGACGTTTTTATTAGCTATCTTAAAGGGAAGTTGGGTGAAGAAGTTGTCAAAGAACGTTTAGCTGATTTTATTACCGAAGTCGATTATGAAAAGCGCTTTGGCGGTGATGGCAATATAGATTTTACCTTGACTTCTGACTCATCTATTGGTATCGAGGTTAAATCCCGTCACGCTAGTATTGATAGAGTTAGATGGTCAGTTAGTTCTGAAGAAGTTGAAAAAAATGCAGTTGTAGTTTGCATTTTGATTCAGGAGGATGTGAGTGAAGCACAATCTGAGTATCACCTTTTTTTGGCTGGCTTTCTGCCAACGCAGATGATTAAGTTGAAGACTGGTAAAATTTCATTCGGGATAGAGCAATTACTATATGGTGGTGGTTTATGGTGCTATCTAGAACAGTTACAATCTTCTACTAATAATTATTATAAGCAACAAATACCAATTTATAAATATCTCCCGAAACAGGAAACGCCATCGAAACCAACTAATAATCAGTTGACAAAATCTTCCTTTCAAGCTGAATTAGAGAACTATTTACAATATCATACTGAAGATTTAAATGTACTTTATGTAAGATTGGGTGATGAATGTTTGGAGAAACAAGATTATCCGAATGCAATTACTAACTACAATCAAGTTTTACAAGTTAAATCTAGTGATGTTGATCTATATTATAAACGAGGTTTAGCTCATTATCAAATAGGTAATTATGAAGCGGCGATCGCAGATTATTCCCAGGCAATCAAAATGAATCTCCAGGATGCTAAATCTTACAATAAACGAGGTTTAGCTCTATATCAAATAGGGCGATTAGAAGAAGCAATTAATGATTATACAGAGGCTATTAGAATTAATCCTAATGTTGCCGTAGCTTATAAAAACCGGGCTGAAGCTCGTTCTTGTGTAGGAGATAATCAAGGAGCAATTGAGGATTATACCCAGGCTATTAAAATTAACCCTCATTATGCTGATGCTGACAAAAATCGTGGAATTGCTCGTTATTTATTAGGAACTCAACCGATATTTACTCAAGCAATCAAGATTAATCCTCAAGATGCTGTAGCTTATAAAAATCGCGGTAATGCTCGTTCAGATTTAGGTGATTTTGAAGGAGCAGTTGAAGATTATACTCAAGCAATCCAGATTAATCCTAATTATGCAGATGCTTATTACAACCGTGGTAATGCTCGTTCAGATTTAGGTGACTTTGAAGGAGCGATCGCAGATTATACTCAGACAATACAGATTAATTCAAATTATGCAGATGCTTATTACAATCGTGGCAATATCTATTTAGAAATGGGAGATAAACAGCGAGCAATTGAAGATTTTCAAAAAGCGGCAAATATTTATCGTCAAGAAGGTAAACTTGAAGCACTCAAAGATACAAGAGACAGAATATTAGATTTAGAAATAGAAGAATCATTAGATATTTTAAACTTCTAAAAAATCGCTCAATTCGGATAAATAGTAATGTAGTAAAAATGAACGATGAAAAACTACTAGAACGGATTAAGTTTGACAAAAATATTTTGGCTGGTAAACCGATTATTCGGGGATTAAGAATACCAGTAGCAATGATTTTAGAATTACTAGCAAAGGGTTCTACTAATCAAGAAATTCTTGAAGATTACCCGGAATTAGAACTAGAAGATATACAAGCAGCCTTATTTTATGCTTATTATAGCAGTTCTCGTTTACGTGAGGTACACCCGTAGGGGCACGGCATACCGTGCCCCTACACCTATATCTTGTTTCTCAAGAAGAGGTTTTAGACAGAGTGAGTGCACCTTAGCTCACATATGAAATTTTTAATCGATGTCAATGCTAGTCGCGCCTTGGGTAATTGGTTGCAATAAATGGGTCATGAAGTGGTTTATGTAAGTGACACTGACCCCGAAATGGGTTTTTTGAAGAGGTAATTAGTACCGTAATTTGATATTGAAAAATGGGTATTACAAATAAGTATCCATAGATGGAATAAATTTGTAATGATGATTTTAAGCTTCAGAAATATCAGTGCTGTGTGTGCCGTATTTTTATTAGTCAGCGCTAGCAGTTTTCATAAGTCAGCCATAGCCAATGTCAACAATCAGTCCCAATTGATAGCACAAACCCAGCTACACCCAGTTTTTAAGTCAATTCTGCCCAAATTAAAGCAAAAAACTCAGATTCGGATTCTGTTGCCGAAATTTATTCCTGAGTCGGATGGGGAAAACCCAATTTATGCCATTGTAGAAACTGCCACGCCAAAAAAGTACGATATATTACTGGGTTTTAGTCCCGACTGTAGTGGTGGAACTGCGTGTCGTTTGGGTGTACTTTCCGCTCAAGCAGTAACTCGCAAAACACCCCGCCTCATTGGTAAACCTGTATCCTTAGTTAAAGGCATCACTGGCTATTTTGTGAATTTTACTTGTGGTGCTAATTGTTCAGATGCCACCTTGACTTGGCGACAACAGGGTGTGCAATATACTGTTGGGTTGAAAGCTGGCGATCGCACTTCTTTAGTAAAAATGGCTAATTCTGCCATCAATCCTAGCTAAAAAATTAGCCCTCTACTTAATTGCAAGGAGAGGGCTAATTTTAATTACGAATTACGAATTAATATCCGCCTTCTTCTTCGTATTCTGGCTGTCTTTCCTTGACTTTCTTAGGAATGTTCACAGGCTTCGGCGCATCTTCCCAAGCATCGCCCTCTACATCGTCATAATCATCATATTCCTCAACATAAGGCTTGCTGTAGGGCTGGGCTTTTAGTGGCTGCGGCGGTTGTTCATATCTGTCGCTACCCGTTGCCTCACTCCAGTTATCTTCTTCCTCGTCTTCTTCATATTGAATAGACTCATACTGCCGCGCCTTCATTACCTGACGCTGTGGTCTTTCTTCTTCCACATAATCTTCATTCCATTCTTCTTCCCGCGCTACGGGTTCGGGAGCGCGAACTCTCTGTCTGGGTGGCTGCAATGGCACTCCACTGGGCAATTGATTGGCTGGTGCAACTTGGCGTGGTGGAGTGTAGCCGTATTCTTCTTCTGCATCTCGCTCCCACGGTGGTTTGCCGATACCCAGACGCTCTAGTAAACCAACTGTCAACTGGTTCAGCCGTTCTTCGGCTCCCTCAAACACAATCAAGCGATTGGGGCCAGTGCTGACGATTTCATCCACTGAGAACTCGTAAGTACTCAGAAATTGATCGGGAATTTGGGGTAATCCGAAAGAAGCAATGGCTATGGAGTTAAGCTTCCCGGTTTCGCCGTTGAACTTGAAGCCCCGAACTTTGCCTAATACTTCACCTGTTTCTGTAATTACTTCCCAGTTAATCAAATTACTGAGAGTTTCAACTTCAATATCTTCAATTGCATCTTCGTTATCAACCAAGATAACATCACCAATCTGGCTGATGTTGTTGAGGTACATATAGCGCGGTATGCCCGAAATTGAGATCAGGCTGTCTCGCAAACCAAGAGCCACAACCTCTCGTTGATCAATATCAACCCAGATTTGACTGACGATGCCTAGCCGCTTGCCGTTGTCGCGGGTAATCACCTGGGTATTTAATATGTCGGAACGCCTAATTATCTGTTCGGAGGTCATTCTATACCGAGTCCTGATCTCGAATCCGGTTTATATATACACATATTTTTAACAAAAACTCAAGCAGACGTATTAGATGATTGTAACTTAATCCCTAAAACTTGAGTGTAAGCTCCTCGTGCTTGAGTAACGCCAATTGTGCGTTCGGCTGATTCTATCATCGGACGACGCAAACTCACAACTATAAATTGCGCTTGTTGTGACTGTTGTTTAATCATTCTAGCTAATCGTTCTACATTTGCCCCATCTAAAAACATATCTACTTCGTCAAAGGCGTAAAATGGCGATGGGCGGTAGCGTTGGAGGGCAAAGATAAAACTCAAGGCTGTGAGTGATTTTTCTCCCCCAGACATGGAAGCTAAACGCTGTACGGGTTTGCCTTTGGGGTGCGCGACTAAATTCAGTCCACTGCTAAAGATATCTTCGGGATTTTCGAGTTGTAAATAGCCGTCGCCGTCTGAAAGAATGGCAAAAATCGATTGAAAGTTTTCGTTGACAGCATCGAAAGCTTCTTTAAAGGCAAGTTGCCGCAATGTGGTAAAATTCTCAATCCGCAAAAGTAATTCGGTGCGTTCCCCTTCTAGTGTCTGTAATTTTTGTGTCAGTTCTTGGAGGCGGTTGTGGGTGCGCTCGTATTCTTCCAGCGCCAGCATATTCACAGGTTCCATTGCCTGTAAGCGTTTGGTAAGCGATCGCAATTCTTTCTGCAATTCTTCCAAGTCTACCTGATCTGGAACTTCCGGCAGTGGATTAGGTAATTCTGCTCCTACATCCCGCAACTGATTTTGCAAAGCAATTAGTTCTTCCCGCCGCTTCTCTTGGGTTTCTTGGAGTTTTTGGATCTCCCATTGCAATTGTTGTTGGCGCAAGAGATGCGATCGCACTTCCTGCTCTGTAGTATCGCGTTTTTGTTTTTCTTCTCCTAAATTTTGTTCCAATTGACTCA
>Ga0335394_10001573_pt1 | contig 25683 bp, 16 predicted proteins | sample MAT03_FD_205741 | JGI IMG/M metagenome (GOLD analysis project Ga0335394, IMG submission 205741) | Freshwater microbial communities from Lake Fryxell liftoff mats and glacier meltwater in Antarctica - MAT-03 (spades assembly) (version 2) ...
GCCTGCTCTTCGGCAACGACGGGCAATTTTTCAGTTGTCCGGCCTATCCGCTGGAGGACATCCACGATCCCACCGGCGCGGGCGACAGCTTTGCAGGTGGACTCGCCGGATATCTGGCGAAGAACGATGGGTCCGAAGTGACCTTCGAGGCGTTGCGTCAGGCGGTGGTCTTTGGCAGCGTGCTGGCGAGTTACAATGTGGAGGCGTTCAGTCTGGAGCGGCTAAAAACTGTGACGCAGCAGCAGATCGCGGATCGTTACGACATGTTCCGCCGGATGAGCGCGTTGTAAAGAAAGGCGGCGATTTCGCCGGGTTGTTGTTCGTGGAGAAAAAAAGATTGAAACCTGGGGGCAACAGAAATGTGGTGGGAGTTCTGATTTAATGGCTAAGCGGGTTCGTCGCTGTGAAGTTGCTGATCTCGATTAATCGAAGATGTGGTTGAAATGAAGGCGTGCTTGCGGGCGGTATACGAGTGCCTTGCCAAGATGCAGCGGCGGCTTCCTCCGGCCAGCACGACAGCGGAGGCTGATCCCATGGAAATTTTGATGAACCCGCCCTGGCATAAAAAACCGGCTACTGGAAATGTCCTTTCTCCTCCGGTTGGCTGCGATTTGGAACAAATGGGGTTGGCGGCTTTTCGCATGCGCCTGGTGCAGCTTAACGAAGAGCAGAGAGCAGAAGTTTTGAAGCCCAACAACGTCACTCGAAACGGGCCGAAATACTCCGCCAGCGCGAGGCAGACCGGAAGGTGAATCTGGAAAAGACCGGACGGGTGCCGGATAAGGCGTGATTGAATAATAAAAAATTTGACAGCGCCGATATTTCCGTTATTTCAATTGTAAATAGCGGAAATGGAAACTCTTTCTTCGATAAAACTTGAGCGTGGGATGCCGATGGTGGACCAGTTGAGCGCAAAGGTTCGCCAATACCTCAAGGAGGGGGTGTATCAGCCGGGCACGAAGCTGCCTTCTACTGCCGAACTGGCCCGGATGTGGGAGAGTGATGTTCGGACGGTCCATCGCGCGATGGCGACACTGGTCAAAGAGGGGTTGTTGAGCCGGAAACCTGGATCAGGGACATTCGTGCGGGAGCGCTCGGAAGTTTTGACGCGGGTGGCTATTTACTGCTCGCGAGAGTTGTTGGGTGCGAGGGGATCGCTTTACGCCCAATCGCTTCAGTCTGCGCTCGACGCGGAGTTGAAGGAAAAGGGGCTTGAGGTGCAGCACTGGGTGGATTCCCGATCCGAGGGCAAAACCCGCGAGCCTTGGGCGTCGTTGATGAATGCCGCCCGGCGCCGGGATTTTCAGGCGGTTATTGTTCCGATGACTGATCTCTCGCAGCTCGGTTGGCTGTCGAAGTTGCCGGTGCCGACCGCATTTCATTGTTCGGAGGACATTTCGAATGGGGTGAAGTTCGATCAAAACCAATTGATTGAGCTGGGTCTGGAAAAACTTGCGAGCCAGGGGTGCCGCTCAGTCGGTCTGATTTCCCCGCTTGCCACCCATGTTTTGAAGAAGACGCAGTTGCATCACCCGAACGAGGAGTTTTATGAAATCTTCACGGAGATTGCGTGCTCCAAGGGTTTGGAGATTAGGAATGAGTGGATGTATGCCGCGCATCACGAGGATGATTTGCGGAATGTTACGCACGAGCAATTCGGCTACCAGCAGTTCAATAAACTTTGGCAGTGCGCTGAAAAGCCAGACGGGCTTTTTGTTTACCCTGATAGCGTGGTGCGTGGCGTGCTGCTGGGCATTGCGCGTCACGGCGTGTGCGTCCCGGAGGAGTTGAAACTCGTCTTGCACAAAAACGCAGGGAGCGACTTGCTTTGCCCATTTAGTGCGGACTTTGTCGTTTCCGACGAGCGTGAGGTCGCTGCGGCGCTGGCAGGTCAGATCATCCGACAGGCGCAAGGCCAAAACGTTGTGACTCAATACATCCGCTTCCACCTCGCCGAATCATGGCCCGAGGATTGCTCTCTCCCTAACCATAACAAAAAAGCACTAGCTAAGTCTAAGTGACAAATCCGCAGCCCGTCAGAAAATAAGAAGTAGCCTGCAAATCCCAGAATAACCAACTAATATGAAAAACAATCCACAACATCTCGCGGGACAATTTTGCGCACTCGCGCTCGTTGTCATGATCACCGTTGCTCCGGCCTCTGCCGCGAATTTTACATGGGATGCCTCAGGCGGCGCCCCGCAAAATGACGGTGCCGGTGCCTGGAACGCCACGGGCGGAACAAATTGGTTCGATGGCAGCAGCTACGGTGCGTGGGGCAATACCGGCAACGACACGGCCACCTTCGGCATCAACAACGGAGCGGCTGGCACGATTACCATTGGCGCGGGAGGAGTGACGGCCAACCAGATCATCTTTAATGCGGCGGGCTCCGGAAGTTACTTGCTCACGGGAGGCAACATCTCGCTTGCAGGCAGCGCGCCGGGAGTCACCGCTGCCCCTGGCGTGACAGGCACGATCAGCTCGGTGCTTACGGGCACGGCGGGCTATTCGCAGGGCGGCCTCGGCACCGTGATCCTGACCGCTGCCAATACTTACTCCGGGCTTACGACCCTGGGTGTTGGCGCACAGACCACCACCGTCCTCTCCGGCATTAGCGCTTCGTTCGGCACCGGTGACTTGTCCACAGGAAACTTTGGACAGATTATTACTTCGACAGGTGCGCTAAATGGCTCTCGCACGATAAGCAACCCCGTAGTAAGTTACCAAGGTGGTCTGGATTTTGGTAGCGCCGCCCAGAACGACCGCATCGTGCTGGCTGGTGATTTCGCGGTCAATGTCTCCCAAGATGTGTTTACCACTGCCGCTAACGGTGTCGCCACTCTGAGTGGCAACCTGACCGGCGGTGGGACAGCGTCGGCCCCCGGACTCAGAATATTTGGTCGTCAAGGTGCGAAAATCATCCTTTCCGGCACTAATAATCTCGCAGCGCCTTTCTGGCTTCAAAATGGCGGCGTGACGGTCTTTGAAAATGCCAATGCGCTTGGTGCGACCAACGGGTTTAGGCTTGCGGGGGGCACACTGGAATACGGAGCCGGGCTGACGACAGACATCTCGGGTCGCATTAATACCGCTCTCACCACTGCTTACAAATTTAACACTGGCGGTAACAATGTGACCTTCAACACGGCTCTCACAGCAGCCGCTGGTTTCACAAAATCGGGTGAGGGGACCCTCACGCTGAACAGTGCCACGGCGAGCACTTTCAGTGCAGGTATCACAATCTGGGGCGGCACGCTGGCATTGGATTTTTCCAATATGGCGACTCCGACGAATCTGGTGTCTTCCACAAATCCCGTTTCATTCAACGGCGGCACGCTTTCCCTTAAGGGCAAGGCGGGCACTCCCACCGCGCAGGCGCTGGGGGCATTGACGATAGGCTCCAGGGCAGGCACAGCGATCAATCTCGACAACGCGGGCGGAAATGATCTCCTGTCTTTCACCGGTATTTCGAGAGGAGTAGGGAGCGTGGGCACACTTAATGTCAACTTGGCCAACGGTGGCGCAGTGAACAGTGTCGGTCTCACAGCCAATTCGACTCTTTACTACGCGACCGTTACTGATCCAACGGCAAGCGGCATCGCTAGGGCCGATGCTTCCCAGAATATCGTCAGACTCACCTCAGCCAACCAGACGACCATGGTGGCCAGCAGCAATTCGACCTCGACGGATTTTCTCACGAGCGGCTCGCTCACTTTGGACGCCGGCACCAAGGGTTTCCAGACCCTGACCCTCGACGCCACTTCGGCCAATGGCACCCTCAATATCGGGACGGGGACATTGAGCGGAAACGCAGCCGGCAGTGCTGTTGCGCTGATCGGCAATAACAACTACACCATCAGCAATGGCACACTTTCCGGTGCTAGCGGAGAAACGATCCTTCACACTTTGGGCTCTGGCACGTTAACGATCGCTGCGGGCACGGTCGTTGGCGGCACTCAGATTGTCAAAAATGGCGCAGGCACTCTTCTTTTCCAAGGGGCCGGGGCCGGGGGTGAAATGACCATTAACCAAGGTATTCTGGCGATCGCAGCAAGCAACCCCTTTGGCACCCTCTACGTCGGTGGAGACGCCACATTGCGCAGCGACGCGCCTAACGTCAGTTTTGACAGTGTCGTCGTTTTCAATAATGTTGACCAGAACGTGGGCGCGAAGAGGGTGCTGACGGTTCAAGTCGATAGCGGTAATGCGCTCAGTATGGCTGGCGCTTTAGGTTTCGGTGGGCTGACCAAAACGGGCAGCGGTGTTCTGACGCTCTCCAGCGTCACCGATTTTTCCGGCGGCTTGTATATCAACGCGGGCACAGTCGCCGTCGACGCGGCTAGCAAGCTCGGACACCGGAACTACACTGGGACGTTCATTAACGGCGGCACACTGAGGGTCAACGGGACGGCTCTTAATAACCTCGACAACAACTATGTCAACTGGGGCAGCTTCAACGGTGGACTCGACATCGCAGATAGTGCCAACACCTTCACGGTAAATAGTGCGCTCGGTGGGAACGGCAGCCTCACCAAGAGCGGCGCAGGCACTTTGGCCCTCACTGCCGCAAACGCCTACACCGGAAGCACCACAATCGACGCGGGCACCCTCCTGGTGAACGGTTCCCTGGCTACCGCCAGCTCGGTGGCGGTGAACAGCGGCGGCACCCTCGGCGGCAGCGGCACCATTGGCGGAGCGGTCACCGTCAACAGCGGCGGCACGCTGGCTCCGGGCAACAGCCCCGGCATCCTCACCGTCGGCTCCCTTGTGCTGAACAGTGGTGCCACCACGCTACTCGAAGTCAATGACACGGCGATCCGCGGGACGGACTTTGATGGCATCACCATCTCAAATTCCAACAGCCTGACCTACGGCGGCAATCTGACATTCAGCTTCGGCAACACGCTGGCAAATACGACGATCGATCTCTTCAGCTTTACCGGTGCACCAACCGCCAACTTCGCGAATGTGTCGTCGACCGGCTCCTATGTTGGAGCATGGTCATTCGCTAACGATGCGTGGAGCTTTACCAGCGGTCAACAAACCTTGAGCTTCGGCTTGGCATCAGGCGACCTCTCCGTCATCCCCGAGCCATCGACCTGGGCTCTCTTGGGTCTCGGCCTCGGCTTTATGCTCATTCGCCAGCGGTCGAGAAAGCAGCTTAGATAATACTTTGTGGGGCGGCAGCCACGTGCTGCAAATCCGCCCTTTGTTGGAGAACGTTAATAAAATCCGGCAACCGCCGGGTCATTTCATCCGCGATACTCAAAAGAGTCTCACATGCAATCACTATGCCAAAATTCATCGAATCATCCTATTATAAACATCCCACAATCCCGCTGGCGCATCGGCTCTTCCGCGCGCTTTTTCTCTGCGGTTTAGCTTTCTTTTTTGGAGGACATCTCGCGATGGGTACAGTAGGCGTCCTCAAGGAAATCGAGCCAAAGCCAGGCGGCGAACTGGCGAAGGAGGTCGACGATGCTTTGGCAAAAGGGGGGAGGGCCGTTGAGATGAGTGCATCGAAGCAAGGCTCTGTTAGCCTCTGTGGCTCTGAGCCGGTGGCAGACTCACTGGCGGGTCCGGTGACTGTCTCTACCCAGGTGCGCGGAACTGGCTTCGTAGGTTTGGCGGAGCCGATGCGAATGCAAGCGACGCTCACGTCCAAAACGACTGGCCTCACTTATACCGACTACGGGTTTATTCAGGGAACCCGGATCAAGCCCGATGCTTACACCGCAATCCCGCTCAAGGTCTTGTTGCCTGCCAAACCGGATGCCTACCATCTGCAGGTGGTCGCCGTAGTGGACGAACCCGCCACTGGTCCCGTGGTGCCGACCGCTACGTTTGGGCAAATCACAGTGTCCGGCCACACAATGGGAAGTGCTTATATTAGCCGAGTCGAGCCGGATAAGAATGCCTATCGCCCCGGCGAGGAGATCAAGACGGTCGTGACGCTGGTGAATCCCACCTCAACCGCTTTCAAGGGCAAAATTGATGGGAAAGAATTGATGGGGATCGACCGCGTCGCTAACGAGGCGTCGAGCGGGGTCGAACTCGCGGCGAACTCGTTCAAGGAAGTCACCCTCACGTGGAAAGCGGGCGCGGAGTGGGCGGGTCGCGAGTTGCGCGCCACGCTCTCAGACAGCGCGGGGGCCAAGATCGATAGCTTTTCAACAACTTATGGGGTGGCGAAGGATCCGAGTTGGCTCTCCACCCCTGCGCTCTACGGGACGGAATACAAGGGCACAAAAAGTCACCATGCCTTTACGTATGTTGACCCGGCCAGTGACGCAGAAACGGCCAGGGCTCTGAATTTTTACAAAGAGAGGCGAGTTCAGCGTTGGGAATTTTTTTCCTGGAGCTACAACGAGATCGCCCAGTTCCTGCCGCCTGCCAACGAGGAGCCGTATCTCGGGAACGAAGGGATGTGGTGGATGAGCCTCAAAAAATTCAAGCAGCAAGTCGCGGGAATGAAAGCGATGGGATGCACCCCGGTCACCTACATCAACGGGCATGCGTGGGGGCCTGCCGCTTATGATCTTTTTCAGAAGCATCCAGACTGGTTCATCTACACGAAAAACGGAGAACTCCATGCAGGAGGTGGATATGACATGGAGTCGCGTGCCCATTACGAGCGGCGCGGGGAGTTTGACTACCAACAGAGGAAAATTCCGTTTTTCTATGCAAACTTCAACCCGCTCAACCCTGAGGCCCGCCAGCACATTGCCGACCAGATTATCACCGTTGCCAAAGAGTTGGGATTCGAAGGGGCGCGATGGGACGTCTGGTCCATGGATGTGAAACCGGATATGTTCGATTTTTCGGGCAAACAGCTTGTTACGACGGGCGGGGAGGCCGACCGACTTTCGGCAGAATCCTATCGCGCGATTCGGGAGCTTGTGGCAAAGGAAGTGCCCAATTTCACATGGGGAGCCAACTATGGCGCTCCCGAGGAAAATACCGGCACGCCCTTGTTCTTGGCGGAGAAGTGCCGCGACGGGGGCTGGATTTTGGACGAAATTTTGGCCGGGGCCAATGAAAAGACCTCGCCGTATCATGTCTGGTCCGCCTACGCCGACCGCATCGTTTCCTGGGGAGACCAGATCCGTCAGAAAGGCGGGATCTACAACCCGTTTGGATTTAATAGAGCAGGTGGCAAGTTCCCGGTGGATAAGGTCTTCGAAAGCGTTTTCAAAGTCGTATCTGGCAGCCGCCTCCAGCAGGGCGGGGAATTTGTCTCGAATCTCTCGGGCAAGGTGGGTCGGCTCGACCTGCTCCCTTTCCGATTTAGCGATTACTACCTCTCGAATGATCTCAGACTCCTGCCCCCCGATCAGACGGTGGTAAAGGTAAAAGCCCCGGAGACTCTCTGGTGGAAAAACATGGTCTTTGAAAAAAAATCACCGCAAGGCAAACCCCAGGTGGTCGTTCACCTTGTGAACTCGCCGGTTTCCCGCGAGGTGGAGGAAAATCCGACCTCAGCAGTCCGCGACCCGGTTCGAAACATTGAGGTCTCCGCTGGAAAAATTGATGGCAAGGAACCCACGCAAGCTTGGCTATTGACCGCGGAGCCAGTCACGCCAGAACTCGAACCCGAGGTGCAGGCTGTGGCGCTCAAGATCAAGAAGACAGCAAGCGGAGCCACCGTCACGGTTCCCTCGGTGCAATTCCTCAAATCCGTCCTCTTCACTTATGGAGACCCATCATGAAAAGACTGCTCCAACTGATAGCCGCGGGAACGTGTCTCTGCGGAATTCCGCTTACAGCACTTTCTGCACCGGTCAAGATGACTGAGGAACAGATGGACGGGCGAACCGTTTACCGGCTCGAAAATTATCGGGTCAACCTGGTAGTGGATCCCGCGCGGGGCGGGGCCGTCGTTTCCTACAAAGACAAGCTTGGGGGAAATGTTGAACTGATCCCCAAGGCAGACTTCAGCGGACTCGGTCTGGATCATTTTCAAGCTCAGTCCTGGCCGGGTGAATTGCTCGAGGTGCCCTACGAGGCGACCGTGATTCAAAATTCCCCGACCGAATGCATCCTGCAAGTAACGCGGGTAGCGACCGGCGAATTTCAGTTAGCGCGAAGCCCGGAGCTCGAGGGAGTCCTTCTGGAAAAGCGCTACAGCCTGAAAGCCGACAGCCCGGCGCTGGAATGCCGGGTCAAGCTAACTGCACCCGCGAAATCCTCGTCCACTCTGGCTTACTGGTTACAAAACGTGTTTTGGTCGGGCGGCACTTATGAGGCGGCGACCGACTGGTCGTTCCGGCCCAGCTCGCGCGGAGTCAGGGCCAAATCCAAAGAAAAACCTGGATTGATGGGACTGGAAGATTTTATGAATGATTTCAACGCCGGTTGGATCGCACAGATCGACAAAAAAACGAAGTCCGGCCTGGTGTTCCTCTCCGATTACAACAGCCTCAAGTCGCTCTATGTCAGCCAAGGTAATCACAGCTCGGAGTTGATGTTTAATATGACTTACCTGCCCGCCGGTGCATCAGTGGAATTCACCACCAAAATTGTTCCCGTCGCGGGTTTGGAAAACGTCACCACGGCCAACGAAGATTTTGTGGCCGGCTCGAAGCTGGTCAGCGACAACAAAGGCGGTGCAAAATTAACCCTCGAAGTGGTTCGTTCCGCCAATCCCCCACGGGCTGTTTCGCTGGACGTCTCGATCAAAAATGTCGTTGACTCAACTCTTGTGACGGCGTCGCAAAAGATCCAGATCGCCAGCCCCGGCGACGCCGTGAAGTCGGCGACGGCCGCTTTCACAGGTGCGGGCACCGATCCTCTCGTGCTCCAAGCGAAAGAGACCGCAGCTGATGGGGCGGGGACTGGCATCTCTTTCGAGGAGTTTTATCCAGGAGCATATTCGTGGGGCGAAAACATTAACACCGACATGTCCAGTCCCGTTTACAAAGGGGTTCGTCCGGAACAAAAAGTGCAACTTTTGAGGCCGTCCAACATGGCCCTGCTCAAACCGGGACAGTTTAATGTTCTCTTTATCGATGGACTACTCGACGACCGCCAGAAGATTACCGAGGCGGTAAACCTGACGAACCGGGGTGAGCCGCCGATGGAGAAAAAGCAATCGTTCACCATCAATAACAAGGCCTTCGGGAATAAAATCACGTTCTTTCCCTACAATTACGAGGATCTGCTCTCCTTCAATTACATCATCCTCGGGGGAGCCAAAGCCGACGCCGTCGGGCCGATCGGCATGGAAATGCTGGCCGACTTCCAGAAGGCAGGTGGGGGAATGATCCTGCTGGGCGGCCCCGAAGCCTATGGGAAATCCGGTTTTGCAGGAACCAAGATCGAGGCGCTTTTGCCTGTCACAATCAAAAAATCCGGGTTTGATTTCTCGGATGTGAAATGGGCGAAAATCGAGGTCGCTCAAGATGCACCCTTTCTGGAGGGCCTCGGTTGGAATCCGAAACCGCTGGTGCGCTATGTTCACGATGTTGAGGTGAAGCCTTGGGGCAAAGTCATTCTCACCGCCGCCGGAAAGCCCTTTCTTGTGATTGGGCAGACTCCGACTGGTGCGAGGGTGGCCTGCTTTTTGGGTGCTCCCATGGGCGACGCCGCGGAGGCACGCGGCCTTGCCTTCTGGGAATGGAACGACTGGCTCTATCTTGTGCGGCAAGTTGCCTGGTGGGTTGCCCGTCATGATGATAAGTTTGTTTTGCCAACCGACTAGCCCAACCATCGAACCAAATAATGAAAACACTTACTCTTTGTCTTTTGATCGCCGCCACACCGTTGCTCGCCGCCCCAGCCAATCCTTCGGTTACAAGCTTCGGGCAAAACCTGATGCTTAATGGCGACTTTGAGGAAGGTGGCCCTGCGCTCCCTGATTATTGGACGACCCTCCCAACCTTGCCCGATGGTGCTGTTGTCTTGGCGGATACAGAGGGAGCGCTGACAGGCCGTCAAGCCCTGAAAATCTCGGTTCCTCAATCGGGTGAAAGGGCGGCTCAAGTCGTTTCAACGCCGATTGAAGTAACGGCCGGGAAACATTATTTGTTCTCATTTGGCTATCGGCAGGAAGGCTGTGGCAAAATAGGCGAAAAAGGGAACTGGGAGAATGCCGGGATCAGTTCCTCAAGCTCAATCGTTTGGCTGGATTCGGGCAATCTTGAAATCTCCCGCCAAGTGTTCGGGTTGCCTTATTCGACCTGTCCATGGACTCTTCAGGATCTCATCATTGAGGCCCCGGAAAACGCCTCATTGGTTGTCATTAACTTTAACATAAGCAACGACAGCCTGACTGTTAATCAAGAGAACATCCCCTCCACGCTCTGGGTGGATGCGGCCCAGTGGGCGGAATACACCCCACCCGCAGAGCCGGTCTCTGGCTCCGATGGTCAAACGCTCTCTTTTGATCCAACCATGGAACCAACTTGGCAAGCCCTCAGCCAATGGGGGGCGACGGTTGACGATGCGGCGGCGCGCGACGGAACGGCCTTGGAGGCTCTCCAGGCAGGAGAGGGATACTTTGCCCATTCTCCCTACATGGAAGCGATGCCGCCCGGGCTCTATCGCATCAAGGCCAGAATCGCCGTTCCGACAACGAACTCGGAGGAGATTGCCGGGTATTTGGATGTAGACAGCCAGTATGCCTTTAGGCGCGTGGAAATGAATGTGATCCCCAACAAGGCTGCAGCTGCCGGGGAATACGCGGATATCCAGCGTGATTTCATTGTGCGCGACAATGGCTGGTGGAGTATCCGTGCCCACACGAGTGGGGAACAAAAATGGCGAATCGACAGCATCGAGGTCGTTCCTCTCCAATTGTTTTCCAACGCGGATCTCCAGCGGATCTTCCCCGGCTACGAGGTGGCAACTCCCAAAGAGTTGAGGTTCACCAACTAGGAGCCTGCAAAGTGAGTCGTTATTTCATCTTGTTCGTCTGGCTGTCCGGGCTTTCGCACGCCTCGGATCAGCTTGATTCGTCTAGATTTTTTAGCGAGAACCTCCTGAAAAATGGCGGCTATGAGTCATGGGCTAAGCAATCGACTCCCGGATGGACTGCTCGTGCGAACGGGGGAAATGCCACTGTTTTGACGGATCGAATGGCCTCGTTATCGGGAGTGCAATCCCTCAAGATTTCGCTGCCGGAGTCCGATTCGGGGGGGCAAGTGATTTCCTGGCCGGTTCCGGTGTCTCCGGGCAAAAGCTATCTTTTTTCCATCTCTTTTCGCCAGGAGGGGATGAGTATCCCGAAGGAGGGGCGCTACAACTATGCCGGAGTCAGCTCCTCAGTTACCTTGAGTTGGCAGGATGAAAATCGACAAGCCCTTCCGGGAGCCGTCTTGATGGCGTTCCCTTATGGACCGTCTCCCTGGGATATTCGCGATGCGTTAGTCACAGCTCCTCCAAGCGCACGCTATGCAACTGTAACCGCTTCCATTAGCAACATGAGTGCCAAGGAGTCTGGCTCCAATATTCCCTCCGCCCTGTGGCTCGATGCGGCCCAGTTGAGGGAGTATTCTCCGCCGGCGACACCAGCATCGGCTACCGAAAAGGCTCCTCTTTTGGTTGACGGATATCTCCCGGATACGGAGGTGAAAACCTTCTTCCCGGGTTCTGACTCCACCTGGCACAGCAAAAATGGCCAGTGGTCGAAGTCGATCACAGATGAGAAAACCGAGCGGGGTGGGGCACTTAAAGCCGAAGCGTTCGGCAGCCAGGGAATCATGGCGCATTCGCCCTACTACACGGCCTTGACTCCCGGCCTCTATCGCGTGATCGCCAAGGTCGCAGTATCAGACCCGGCCAGCGTCGGGGAAGCGGGATTTATCGACGTGCAAGGACAATACAGCGGGGATCGAGCCAAGCTGCAAGTGGTTCCCAACCAGTTTCCCGCAGCCGGGGAATACATGAGCATCGAGAGGGACTTCGTCGTTCGGGATGCGGGATGGTGGTCCCTTAGGCCTTATACCGAGGGCAAGACGGAATGGCGGATTGATTCCATACGCGTGTTCCCGCTGGCAACCTTCTCCGATACGACGCTGATCGACATTTATCCAGGCTGCGAAGGGGCGGTGCCGGAGCATCTCAAGCCGGTTCGGACCGCCACATTCAAATCGTTGGTTGTGGCAGGGGTCGGATGGGATCGGCTCAAGATTCAGGACATGCTGCGATTGACGTCCAGGGACATCTCGATCACGCCGGTTTGGCTACAAAGGCAATCGGGCTACAAGTTGCTGGGCTGGCCCGAAACCGCCGAGGATATTTTCGAGCACAACGCGGTTTTTCTCTGCAATATTCCATCCAGCGCGCTCTCGATCCTTCAGAAAAACTTATTGAAAGAGTATGTCAAACGCGGAGGCTTGCTTGTTCTTTTCGGCGGCCACCTTTCCTATGAACGAAGCGAGTGGAAGGGATCGTTGCTCGATGACCTCTTCCCCATAAAAATCGAAGGCACGCCCGGAGAAGGCTTGCAGATGAACACTGCCGGGTGGCCGGTCAACATCTCTTCCTCACTGCCTTGGAAAGCAGATTACGGCTCAGCCAAACCGCCGCTCGTTTATGCTCTCCATCGCAGCGTGGCCAAGCCGGATACTCAGGTTCTGGCCACCGCGGGCGGATTTCCTTTCCTCTGTTCGCGAAGCTATGGCGCAGGCAACGTCATCGCTTGTCTCGGAGCACCCCTCGGGTATGCCAGCACCAAAGACGAGGTGCCTTTTTGGGAGTGGGATGAATGGGCCTATCTCATGCGGGACACCCTTCTCAGCGCAATCAATCGATGAAAACCAAGCCTGTCATCACGCGAGCTAAGCAGAGGGCTTTCACACTTGTGGAAGTCCTCGTAGTGATTGCGATCATCCTTGTCTTGATGGCACTGCTCTTTCCTGCGCTATCCCGGTTCAAAAACTCGGGTGATGAGGTAAAGTTTATTTCCAATCTTCGACAGGTTTCAGTTGGCTTGCTCTCACTAGCAAACGATAATGACGCCACGATTCCGCCATTTGTCGACGCGAACCTGGGAGCACAAACGATGTGGCACTATCGGGTTGCTCCTTACGTGGGGGAAGAGACTGCAATTTACGACGGCACGGCGGCGGCCGTTTTCAAAAGCGTTTTGAGAGATCCAGGGGACAAGACTTTATCTCCGGCCTACAGCCCTCCTTCACCGACTCGCAACATGGCTTTCAACGGGTGGGTGGTTGAGACCACACCGCCTTTTGGCGCATCGAACAGAAAACTCGCGAGCATCAAATGGCCGTCCCGCCTTGCCCTGCTTGGCCCTGGTGCTTCCGCGGCAGTTTCAACCGAATGGGGGCTCGGCGCGCGCTGGAACTCATTTGGAATCAAACAACTCGGATTACAGGCATTTTCCCGCTACGGAAAATTTTGGAATGTCGCGTTCGTGGATGGACACATTGAAAAGGTTTCCTGGGAACGGCTGAATGCGGAAATTGCCCTCGATGAGCAAGCCAAATCGGTCTTTTTCGATTGGCAAGGCAATAACGGAGGGGAGCAGTGAGCGTTTTGCGCCCAGATTCCACTCGTCCCGCAACTTCTTCGGTTGGATCAGAAGATCGCCTCTGAAACCCAACCGCGCGCCCCGCAGGGCTCCCCTTTCCGACATTTGATATGAAAACACTAAACACCATCTATTCCTACCCTGGCCTGCTGCCATTTGAACCGACGGAGAAAAATGCCGACGCGATGATGGCCTCGCTGGCCGGGGCAGGTATTACGCATGTGCAGATCAACCATCTGCCGGACCTGATGCATCCCGAGCTGCTTGCCCAGCCGGAGAATGTTTATCTCTGGTTCGCCAACTATGGTCCACCGCTCGATTTGTATGTGAGCAGTGAATACAACTACGGCCTTTGGCCGGAGATGTATCTCGAGCGCAATCAAGCCTCCTTGAAGAGGTTTGCAGCTTCTGCCCGCAAACATGGTATCAAGCCGATCCTCTATCTTTGCGAGCCCCGCTTTGTTCCGGAACGCTTCTTCAAGAAAAATCCGACTTTGCGCGGACCGCGCGTGGACAATCCCACCTGCAGCACGACACCGCTCTTTGCGCTCTGCACGGATATGCCCGAGGTGCAGGAGCATTACCGGCAGATGATGGCACGGGTAATCGAAATTGTGCCGGATCTGGCCGCGGTCAGCATTTTTACCAGCGATAGTGGCTCGGGGTTTGACTACAACCCACATTCCTATTGTGGCCCCAATGGCGCGGCATTCAACCGGGGTATTCCTTTGGAAACGCGCGTCTCGAATTTTCTCACGCTGCTTCTTGAAGAAGGCCGCAAGAAATCGCCGGAGTTCGAGGTGCATCTCACCTCGGGATTCGATCCGGAGATGCGCGCCAAAATTCTGGCCATCGCACCGAAAGGTGTCCTCGGCTCGGTCAACGGGCTCTACGACTGGGCAGGTGGTTTGGAAGAGCAATGGGCCTATCACCAAACGATGTGGGCTCCAGGCGGGCCGAAATGGAATATTCGCAACTTGGATCGTGAGGCGGCTTTTGCCGAGCGGTTTGAGGATATGAAGGAGCGGCTGGCGGCCTCGACGACCAAGGGGGAGGATCCGCTGGTGCACGCGCAGTTGCCCACCACGGATTATCCTCGCCCGCTGCGTTACACGCCTCAGCCGTATGATGTCATCCGCGTGATGAAAGCCTACGCCGAGCTTGGGGTTAAGAGGTTGACGGCCTGGGGCGTGATCAGCCCGAAAGAACTGGTGCCCTACGACATCAACCTCGCAGCCTTTCAAGCGATCAACGAAGACATCGCCGCCGATCCCTCTGCGCTGCTGCGCGGGATTGCCGTTTCCTGGGTTGGCGAAGCTTATGCCGATGTTTTGGTCGAGGCATGGAAAATCTGCGACCATGCACACACTCGCCGCCCGAATTGGACGATCGGCATCAGTAAGATTCTCTTCCCCGGCCCTCTGGTTCCCGATCTGACCGCGCTTACGCCTGCGGAAACGCGTTACTACAAAACGATTGGGCTGGCGGATCTGGAACGGATTCAAGGATTGGGCGGCTTCATCCCGTTCGAGGCGGATGAGCGGAACCGCGATTATGTTTTGGATGAGCTTTACGACAAAGTCACGATACCCGGCCTTTTGCAGGCGGCGACCTTACTTGAAAAAGCGGCAACCGGTTCTCCAGCAGAAGCGGCAGTTGTCCTGCGCCAGCAAGCGGAGCATATCCGTTTCGCCGGGATGTTCCAGCGAACCCACCGCAATTGGTATGAGGTCGGCCAGCATCTTGTGGCGGGCGTCGGAGCCAATCCCCGGCGGCCATTTGTTGATATTGTGGACGATGAAATCGCCAACACCCGCGAACTGATCGCCTTGCTGGAAGGCCGGGTCGAAAAATTCATCCGCTGTTATCCGACCTCCACAATGACGTATGAGTTTGGAGACAAGCTCGTGGAGCAACTCCGCGAGCGCATCGAAGTTATGGAGCGCCACCGCGACGACAAACCGCTGCCGCTCGGCGACAAGCTCTCCAAGGTCAAGGCCCACCTCGCGGCATTGGCAACACAGGTGGAATAATCGGTTTTTATGGACGTAAAAGTTAGATACGGCATCATTGGCGTGGGAGGCTTCGGGGCCCAACGCCGGGAGCGCCTTCGGAAATGCGGCGCCTATGAAATGGTCGGCGGCGTTGACATTGTCGAGGAAGCCTTCGTCAAGGCGGATGTCGAGGAAGGGCGGCAGATTCGCCGTTATGCGTCGGTTGAGGAATTGGTGGCGGATCCGCAGATCGAGGCGGTTTTCATCGCCACTCCGGCAAACCTGCACGTCCCTCAGGCAATGCTTGCCGCTCGTGCGGGCAAGGCCGTGTTTTGCGAGAAGCCGCTCGGTCCAGACCTCGCGGCTTGCCGCGAACTGGTGGAATACTGCGAGCAGCACGGCATCCCCCACGGACACGGATTCAGTGCCAGATTTTTGCCGATTTGGCAGAAGGTCAAACGGATCGTGGATTCCGGTGCGCTGGGGCAGATCGTGAGCGTCTCAGCCGCCACCATGCATACCGGCGGGCTTGGGTTTAGCGGAGACAACTGGCGCTTCAAGGCCGGGGAAAACCCCGGTGGCCCCTTGTTCCAATGCGGCATTCACAAGATCGACACGTTGCACTTCCTGTTCGGTGAAGGCCGCTGGCATGCCGGCATAGTCAACCGCACGATCACGTCCTCACCGACCGATGACGCCTATGTTCTTTTGGGCGATTTCGGCGGAATCCCGACCACTCTCCACAGTCACTATGTTGCGAGCTACCGACATGCTATGGAAATCTACGGCACCAAAGGTGACCTGTTCATTACGGAGTTCCCGGATAAACTCGAGCATAAGATTACGGATCTGACCTCCGGGTTCGAGTCCGTTCACGACCTCACCGGGGAAATCGCACCGACCGATGCCGAGAGCGATTCGTTGCGCGACTTCGCCATGGCCGTGCGCGAACGCCGCCAACCCGCGATGAGCGCACGCGAGGGGCTCAAATCGCTAGAACTGATCTTTCAAGCTTCTGAAATCGCAAAGGAGCGATAGAAAACCAAACACCCATTTTGAAAAATAATACCACACCCATCGAATCGGGCTCCATGAGCCCCGCCGCTCAGGCGGAACGTCGCGAAATCGTCTATGCCAAGCTGCGGGACTGGAGCCGTCCCCGGCTGGTCGAGGAGGATGGGCGCTGGCATGTGCCTTATGTGGACAACGACGGCAACCGTTATGCGGACAAGGATTACCGCATGGCGATGTGGCTGGGTAACGCCTTCCTGGCCGGAGACTCCGAAGATGTGACGATCGCCAACCGCCTGATCCGAGGGGCGGAGCTTCTGAGCTCCTGTCATTTCAGCGCGGGTGCCACGGCTGTCATGCTATCCCATCAAACGGCGAAGCTGGAGCCAACGACTGTCGCATTTTTGGAAAAATATCTCCTCTCGACCTTCGGCGATTTTATGACCCGTGATTTCTATTTTCACGGTGCCAATGACAACGCCCCAATGGGCTGCTGCACGGCTATTAGCCTCGGCGGGAGCTATTTCAAGAATCCGTCCTTGATCGCCTATGCCCGCGAGCGTTTGACGGAGTTGTGCGAGTATCTGGATCTGCGCGGCTATTTCCACGAGTGCGTTAGCCCCACCTACACCGCCATTTCGCTGGCGGACATTGCAGAGCTGGCCGAATACACCGACGATCCCGAGACCCGCAAGCTCGCCCTCCGCATCGAGGCGCGGCTCTGGCAGGAGGCGCTGTTGCATTACCACCCCGAGATTGGCTATTGGGCAGGGCCCTATTCGCGCGCCTATCTTTCCGACCGGGATGCGCACGTTCATCTCCTGACTTTGACTTTCTATGCGGCTCTGGGCATCTCTGGCTATCTCGATCCGCTTGAGACGCTCTTTCCTCCGCTCGAGGGCATGCGCTATCACAACAGTTGGGACATGATCCAACGGAGTTTTGCCGGTCAAGCGGCCCCGGTCTATCACCCGCCGGTCGAATTGGTGGAGCAGGCGCTCAACAAATCCTATCCGCTTGAGATTAGCGGCACCCAAAGTTGGATGCACACGTTCTATGCCCCGTCGTCCTCATCGACGGTCACCTGCCACATGGAGCGCAACCATACGGTGGCCACCTTCGGCAGCAATCTAATGGCCGGCCAGTCTGTGCCGTTTCATATCCTCATCAAACGCGTCGCGAAGCCCGCGAAGCTGGGAGACATCCGCAGTATCTACAGCCGCATGTTTCTTTCCGACTCGTATGATTCGATGAAGAACAACTCGCTCGTGGTTAAAGATGCGGATGTTGATAATGGTTCCGCGTTCACTGTTCAGGATGGTAACACCGTCCTGCTCGGCTACGTGCCCAGCGCGACCAAGCAGCGGGATCTTGCGACCGTGCGCACCACGCTCTATTTTCCGCTATTCGGCTCGATGCCGGACGAGGTTTATTTCGGAAGTGAGCAGGTGAGCGGGTTCTCAGGCGCCTTCCAGAAGCTGGATTGGGTCTTCGTCCGTGAGCAGGACACCTACCTGGCGATTCATCCCATGATGACCGAGCGCATCAACTGCGCGCTCGCTCCCATCAAGCTGGGCGTGCGGGATGAGATGGCTATGCTCTCTTTTTACAACATGTGCGGTTTCATGGTCCACCCCTACGATGTGGCCCAGCAGCGCGCGTTTGGCGGCGGGTTCGTTTGCGAAGTTGGCACCGAGGTCGAGCACGGAGACTTTGCCGCGTTCCGGGCGTCCTTTGCTAATGCTTCGTTTTCCGATGAGCAATGGAACGGTGTTCGCAAAATGTGCTATCAGCATGGCAAAACCACTTTGAAGCTGGAGTATGATTACATCTTCTTGAATCTGGTTCACGCCGTGGTGAACGGAAAAATCCGGGCCGAAAATACTAAGTTGGAAACCACGGGGAATTTCACCCTGATTGACTGATCGTGACGCAACTAGATGAAAGTCACTGACGTCCCCAAACATCTTGAAATCTGGGCCGGCGGCCCTAACGGCCTGCGCTTGCGCCAGCATCCGCACCTTTCCAAGGCGCTGGCGTATCTGGATGAATGCCCGATGATCCTCCGTTCCAGCACGGTGATAGGGGCGAGCCATTTGCTCTCGGGCACAGTGCCGCAATTGGCGTTGAGCAGCCTGCCGGTTTTCAGGCGGAGCAGTGTAGGTGAAGCCGTTGAGCTGTGCCTGGAGATCGATTGTCCGTCCCTGACCACGCACGGCCCGGTCCAGTTCGCTCGCTCCTTCATCGAGACCGCCGATACGCGGCTGGAAGAACATCTGGTCATCAAGCCCGGTAAGCGGCAATCCGTGCTATTCCCGTTCCCGGCCTTTGATTCGAAAACGGAGTTCAGCGTTTCGCTGGAGCTGCGTGGCCAGGGGCCGGCGGCACTCAGCCATACGAGCGTGTCACTGCTGCCGGAAAAGCGCTGGACCTTTTACTTCGCTTTCCAGACCCATCTGGATCTTGGCTGGACGGACCGGGTCGCGACGATCGTGGAGGAGCTGAAGAAGATGACCTCCGAGGCAGCCATCCAGGTTTGCCGCCAGTTCATGGATCGTCCAGTCGGCGAGCGTTTCGTCTGGACTTGCGAATGCAGCGACGCCCTGCGCCTGGCTTGGGAGGGGACCGATGAGGAACAACGCCAGATTCTGAGGGAGTTCATTCGGCGGGAGTTGATTCAATGCTGTGCGCTTCCCTTCAGCTTTCACACCGGATTGATGAGCAAGGATCTTCTCCGTCGCGCGATTGAGCGCAGTTTTTCCCTGCGCCGGGAAATCGGTGTGGACGAACTCGATCTATCCGTGGCACAGAACAACGATGTGCCGGGGCACAGTTGGATCGTACCGGATGTGTTGGCGGAGAAGGGGATCACACGGGCCGTGGTCGCGCACAACACCATGGTGCGCGGGTGCGTGTTGCCTCCGTTGTTTTACTGCCAGGGTCCCGGTGGCGGCAAGGTTCTGACCGTGGCCGCCAGCTGTGTGGATTACGGCTCGGATTTCCCGATTCCAAAAACTCCCCGGGATCTTCAGGGCCTCTCTGTCAATAATCCCGAAGCCTTGCGGATGCCGGGCACCGCGATCATGCGCACCATTGTCTATGGTGAAAACTGCGGCCCGGAAGGGGCGGAGCGCGAAATCAATTCCGTCGCCGCTTGGAATGAAGCTTATGCCTGGCCCAAGCTTGTGATCGGTGGTCCCAAGGACTATTTCAATCACATCGAGCCCGAAATCCAGCCCGGCGAAATTCCCGTTGTCAGCAAGGAGATCTCGGACTGGTGGATCGACGGTCCGGCCAGCATGCCGCGCGCGATCGCCCATTACCGCAAGGCTATGATCGCCATGCCGCGCCTTGCCGCGCTCATTCCCGAAAGCCGGGAGGAGGACCGGGAGCGGCTGGCGGCGCTCGAAGAGAATCTGATTCTGTTTGCGGAGCATACCTTCGGCATGAATGCCCAACTGGTGAAGCCGACGGCACATGCGCAGAACTGGTCGCTCGGTGGGATGGAGAAATACCTCGTTTCCTGGGAGGACAAGGAACTTTATGCGGCCAAGGCCGCGGAGCTGGCCGCCGAATTGGACCGCAACTATGCCAGGAAGACCGAGCCGTCCGCAGGTTGCCGTGCGGGCTGGAAAATCGACTGGGACGACCGCGGCATCACCCGCCTTGCCGATGAAGCTGGTAACTGCTGGTATGACCGTTCCGCGCTGAAAGACGCGCCTCCCTTTGCCTGCCTGACCCAGCAGTTGTTGGGAAAGGAGATGTACGAATGGTTTCACCACAATCCGTTTGAGGCACCTCATGCGGGGGACCGTCACTTTGTCCAAACTTCAATCGACGCCTATGAAGATAAGCATGGCAATGGCGTCGCCATGCACGGGCGACTTGATTCCCCGGCTGGCGCCATTGAATCGGTCGTCATCAAGATCGGGAATGCGGCGGATTCGCCCGACCTGCTCATTGAGGTGGCCTTGAAGAACAAGCAGGCCACGGCGCAGGCCGAATGCCTGACCCTCGCGCTGCCTTTTCTAAGTGAGTCACCGAGATTCAAAACTGATGTCGGCGAAGCGCTCCTGGCGGTGGACGAGGACCAGTTGCCGGACGCCAACCGGGATGAGCACCCGGTCATTACCGGCTGGGTTATGGAGGATCGACAGCGACCGTCCGGCCTCGCGGTTAGCTCCGCCGAGGCGTTCCTCTGGCACTTCGGCGACCGCCGCTACTGCGCTTGGAACAAAAGCCCGGCAAACCGTTCGGCAACCGCCTACGCTCACCTTCTCAACAACGTCTGGAACACCAACTTCCGCTGCTGGATCGAGGGCGATCTGAATTACACGATCCGCGTGAGAACCTGCGGAGATAATCCTTTGTCCACGCTCCGGAAAATGTCGGAGCTTTGGAAATAATACTTAGTGTGAAAAACACACCTGCTGAGCAGAATATGAACGACACGATTTCACTCACTAACATCGGCTCACGCCTGCGCTTGCAGGCACCGGCGGTTGAACTCGAATGGGATTTGGCGCGAGGCGGTATTCTTGTCTTCTGCCGTGACCAGCGCAGTGGAGTCACCTTCCTGGATGCTCGCGAGAGCGGACCTGCACCGGACATCATTGTTTCGGTAAGCAAGACTCTGGGAGAGCAGGCGCGCGACCTACGCCTCAGCGAGATGGGCGTGGCCTCTGCAGAACTTTTCCTGAGTCCGGACTGCACCCTGGCGCGGGTCGAGCTGGCAACACGCGGGCCGGAGGTCGGTGTGTTCCGCACGATTACCGTGCGTGCGCACTCTGCATGGGTGGAGGAGAAAGTCTCCATCCAGAATCTCGGCGGACAGGATCTGTTGATCGACCGCTACCCGGAGTGGGATCAAATCGGCGGCTCCGTGGCGGGCGATCTCTTCGATTATCGGGTGCGTCCGGGCGGAATTGAATATGAACTGCGCGGTCTGCGCACCGGCAATGACTGGAGCGGGGACGAGTATGTGACCCCGGCAAGCGCTTACCCGTTCTTTCACAACCGTGGCCGCTTTGCCGACATGAACGACGTGGGAATCAATCTTACGGCCGGACATCATGGCGCGGTCATGCCTTGCGTGATGGCGTTCAACGAAGCGCGTCAGGCAGGGCTGCTGCTATCGGTGATGAATGAACGAGCGCTGCGCTACGTTCACATGGCGGGCGACTCGGCGTCGCGGACCGGCGCGTTGACGGCGCGGGTCTGGTGGGCGCGCTGGCTGGCACCGGGCGAGCGGCAGGAGGCGGCTACCTTTCACTTGGTTCCATTCCAAGGCGATTATGGTGCGATGCTGTGTGAATACCGGGATTGGCTGGTTGACGAGTGCGGCCTGGAGTCACCGGCAGACGCGCCAGCGGTGCTCGATAACCTGTTCATCGGTAATCTCCCCTCGCCCATGGTTAGGTCGCTCGGCCACTTTGATCAGTTACGGCCATACATCGAATACATGAAGCGAGTTGGCTGCACAGCGGTGTTTGAGCACGGCAACTGGCTGGATGCAGCCGATACCGTCGAAGGGGCGCTGCTGAGCCGTTGCCAACCGATCACCCAAGAGGGGCGTTACGCGACCACGACACGCTTTGGCGGCGAAGCGGCACACCGCGAGTTGCGCGACTACATCCACGCTCTCGATATGAAATACATGGTCTGGTTTACCGGTTATGGGCTGACCTCCTTTGACGCGATGTTCCGCGAACATCGTGAGATGTTCATCACCTTGCGAAAGTCGGCTGGATGCACGATGCAGACGCATTCTGAATGGCCTGGATTCGATTTCGCACTCGGCTGGGCGGATGACTGGGCATACCATCCTTTTGGTGGGCCAACGGTCGGAGCGGACACCACGCACCGCAGGTGGCGCGAGTTCTGGCTTGGCAACCAGGAATACTGGTCCCGCAATGGCGTGGACGGCTGTTTTTTCGACAGCTTCAACCCGATGCCGCCGAACTACGCACTCCGCCCATGGCCGGGGCAGATCGGTCGCGAGATCATCAACCTGCAGCGCGAAGCCCGTCGTCTGGCTCGGGCGAATAATCCCGACTACGTCACCTACACAGAGGGTGGCGGTTGCGAAATGTCCACGGTCAACGACCTCACTCATACCTGGCATGGCTGCACGCCACCCCCTCTGCCGCCCTTCCGCGAGACACCGCTCACGCCGGAGGAGGAGGCGAGGTTTCTTCGCGACGAGGTTTTCTCCATGCTCCCCGGAACGCGCAGTTGGCGCATCCTGGCCGATGACGGTCTTCGGTGTGAGCAGAGGGATCTCGCCGAGACACGGCCGCGGCTCCTGTTCTCGATTTTCAGCAACACGATTCCTGTTCTACCACTGTTCACCCGCGACCTCAACGACCGCCAATTCGTCACCCAAACGGAATTCTATCAGGAGTTCCAGGCTCGACCGGTCGAGCAACTCGACCCACGCGACGTAGAGCTATGGAACTACGTCGGCCGGCTATGGCGCTTGCGCCAGACGCACCCGGAACTCAAGTCCACGGCGACCGGACCTGAGCCAGTGGCGGTCGATAATCCTGCCGTATTCGCGTATCTGCGGCGCCACGTCGGGCAGGTGACCTTGGTGGCGGTCAATTTCCGGCATGAACCCGTCGAATGTGCCGTGAGCGCTACGCCGGAGGCGACTGGACTCGATCCGAACCTGGCCTTGATGCCGCACGACCTCCTCCGGGATGCGGCACTCACGCCATGCACGGCTGCGGGACTGGCCAACGGATACCATCTCACCATCCCGCCACGCGACGCCGTAGTGGTTAAACTTACACAATCCGATACATGAAAAGGACGAATGATATGGGCTTGAAAAAACAAACCACCGAAAAACTCAGGGTTGGCATTTGTGGTTATGGCGGGCTCGGTCGTATGCATGTCGGGAACATGATGTTGATGGACGACATCGAAATTGTGGCGGTCTGCGACAACAACCCGAAGAAACTCGGCCAAGCTGAGATCAAAACAAACATTCAAAACAACATTCCAGCCTTCGACATTCGCAGTTGCCGAACCTATACCGATTACCGCAAAATGTTGAAGAAGGAAAAGTTGGATGCCGTCGTAACAGCACTCCCAACAAACATCCACGCGCAATACGCTGTCATGGCGATGGACGCCGGGCTGCATCTTTTTAGCGAGAAACCGATGGCGCTCTCCGCGAAGGACTGCGACAGGATGATAAAGGCCAGGGATGAGAACAAGGTTCAGTTGCAGATCGGGCAGGTTCTGCGATTCTGGCCTGAATACGAGGCGCTCAAGGATGCTGTAAGTTCAAAACGATACGGGAGAATTCAGTCGCTAACCATGACCCGCATTGGAGGTTATAGCACTTGGACGGACCCAAACTGGTTCAATGACGGTAAAGTTTCAGGAGGTGCGATTATGGATCTGCATCTTCACGATGTTGATTGGGCGCAACATGCGCTGGGATTGCCGCAGGCAATATGTGCGGCAGGCACAAGAGGACTTAGCGGTGAAGTCGATGATGTGACCGCTGTCTTGAGCGAGAACCGGTCAATCACCCAACAGAAGTGGGTAAAACCGTAGAATAGATGATTTTAAACATTTGGGTAAATAGTAAAAATGTCGATAAGACATCGCACAAAACAAGAGTTGTAATATGAAATCTATTATGGAAATCGGAGCGATGAATCGTCTAAGGAACGGAGGGAATTGTTTTGATCATGTGAGTCAGTTTGGTTTCAACGTCTGTCAACTTGAGAGTTGGGATGGTTCATTGGCTACGGAGGAGATAGCGGCAACTGTCGCCAATCTGAAAAAGTGGATTGCGAAAGGGCGAAAATGATATCCTCTCAGCAACGCATTATTATAGAAAAGCCATTGCCGCGCCCGCTCACCTTAAGGGTCGGATTCAATTGGTTCGACCACCTGGGCAGTGGCAGGTATTTTACCCGCACCCTATCCTATCCTCTGCATGACACCGGCATTCCCGACCCGCTTGACAAGCAGGCATGGGCTGCGGTTGAAGACATGTTAGAGACATTGCGACCGGGGTTGATCCGCTTCGGACTCCCGCCCGACCCGCCTGTTTCCGACAAGGGGACCGTCTTATCCCTTTCCTCGATGAGTTTGACGGCATTGACCACCCGGCCGACCTGAATGGAGAGGACAATAGCATCAGCCAGAAAGTAAATTTATGACACAATTTGATAAAGTGCTAAACTCCCTCCGACGTGATATGCCGCAGGCGCACACCGCCGCCTTCCACCTAAAGGCAGAGGGCGAAAACTGGCGGGTATTCGACGGCGACCGCGCATTGGCGCTGTTCTATCCGGTTTTTCTCGACATCTGGGCGTTCTCGCCATTCGAGGCGGACGAGACCGCCAATTCCGAGCCGCCGGGAAAGGTGGTGGATTTGCATACCATCCACAACACCTTCCTCAATTTCGGCATGCAGGAATGGCCGAAACACTGGAACGCTGACGACTTACGCTGGGAGTGGGAAAAGGAATCGGGAGACGAATTGATCGCCAATGTCACTTTGACCGCGAGGGAAGGGGAAACCTGCCGTTGGCAGTTGCGCGTCTCCTACGACTCCGACCGGGGCAGCTACCGCTATCAGGTCACGGTGGATGCGCGCAAGATCGACCCGGAAGGATTCGAGGGTTTTAACCTGATGACCGCCGGTGCGGTGGCGGACCGTCCGGAAAACCGGCGCTGGACGCACAGCGTCTGGGAGAATCCCGACGGGCAACTCCGGCGTGTCGTCCATTCCAACGCACTGTTCACCTGCACTGACTTCGGCGGAGTCCGCAATGAAAAGGGCCCCTGGCGCTGGCGCAACCTGCCTTATCCGCAAGCGTGGGTGGCCTACGCAGCGCACTCGAGCTTTAACCCGGCTTTTCTAATTCACAAGACCACTGTGCCGCTGCTGGGAGCGACTTGTTCCTCGCTCTTCGACGAGCACATCTTATGGAACCGGGCGGGGCAGGACAACCTGGGTGATGACGGCTATTTTCATTTCCACATGGATTTGGAGTTCGTGAATCTGCCTGCGAAACTCGCAAATGAGTTACTCGATCAAGCGATCGATCCTGTGAAGCCGAAGAAATGGCAGCACGAGACCATTGCGCTGTCATTCCAGATGGGGGTCGAGAACTCGTTTGAGACGCGAATCGATCCCTGGCTTCCCGAAGAATG